>Ga0074046_10002510_pt1 | contig 15816 bp, 15 predicted proteins | sample BogForMeECP23OM3_FD_94441 | JGI IMG/M metagenome (GOLD analysis project Ga0074046, IMG submission 94441) | Bog forest soil microbial communities from Calvert Island, British Columbia, Canada - Bog Forest MetaG ECP23OM3 | ecosystem: Environmental > Terrestrial > Soil > Wetlands ...
ACTTGCCGCGGAATCGCCTGAACTTGTGCATGGCCCACCGGACCAGGTGCTCGTTGATGCGCCATGCCAGGAAGCACAACTCGGATTATGAGAAGCACGGCCCCATACGGCATGCGCGCTAGCTGCACGGATGGCACGAGTTATCGCACTGATGGCACTCGCCGCGCTGGGATTAACTGAAGCGCCGGTCCACGAACCGGTCCACAGCCGAGGCGCCCATCCCTCTCCACTTTGCTACTGTGCGTAACATCGGAGCCCGGCCTACTCCCGGACGAGCGGCTCGGCGGTCGTGGCCATACGGGCAGCAGGCGTGGGGACAGAAATGCGGGGGCTATCCGCCGTCAGCCGATCCAGACGCCGTCAGCCGATCCAGACTAGGTCGTATACGCGGACCAGTCCCGCAGACTCATCGACCGTGAACTGGATGAATCCGGCGTCACCCAGTTCGGCCATTCGCTCCCGCGGATCCTCGTCGCGTACGGCCAGGCTGAACAACCTGTCGTACGGGTCCTCGCAGACGCGTGCCATAGTCCGCGCCAGAACATCGAAGGCATCATGCGGCAACCCGCCCATCTGCCGCAGCGCATCTCCTTCGAGCCAGGGCCGGTAGTTCACCCGCCCGGGCGGAAGTGCCGTAGCGCGTCGTCGAGCAGCATTCCCTCGCCGGTACCGGCGAGCGCCCGGGCCCGCGCCTCGTAAAAGCCCGGCCGGTTCGCGCTGATAGCCCTCCCGGCCCACAGCCGCAGGAACCGCTGCAGATGCTTCCAGCCAGCGGGATCGCGCGCACCGTCCACCGCCCGCCGGTATTGTGCCAGGAAGGTCTCACGCTCGCGATCCGGCAAGACGCGGAGGATGCGCTCAGGATCGAGCGAATCCTCCTGCCCCAAGTTGGCGGGTAGCGCGCTCACATCTGCATCCTAGCCAGGCTTCTCGCCCGGCATCCGCGTCGCCGCGCCAAGGCCGCCCTGGCGGCGCAGAGCGTCGATGTGGTCAGGAATCCCCACGCCGCCATTGTGCCGCGACCGAGGGCTCCGTGGCACTAGGCCGGGAGGGGTTCGCCGGTTTCCAGCAGGGTCTTGAGGCTGGAGATGACATCCGGCCAGCCGCCGCTGACCATCTGGACGATGGTGCTGCCCGGCTCGAAGCCGTCGTGAATCACGGTCAGCTTCACGCCCTGCGTGACGGGCTCGATGTCGAAGGTGACCTTGGAGCGAGGTTCGCCGGCCAGCTTGGCCGCGAACTCCTGATCCCAGCCGAACTTCTGGGCCAGCTCGGGGGTCATGGTGTGCCAGGTGTAGGACAGGCGGCGGTACGGGTCGGATTCGAGCACGACGGACCCGGGGTCGCTGATCAGGACGCCGTGGTTGTTCCAGGTCACCGGCGATCCCTTAGCCCAGTCCGTGTGCAGCTCGGTCTGCCAGTACCGCCGGGTGAAGGCGGGGTCGGTCAGGCCCTGCCACAGCCACTCGGGCGTGGTGCGGATGTAGGTGGTGTAGACGAACGAGGGTGCTTCCACTTCGGTCTCCTCCAGTGCTTTCTTCAGGTCGGCCAGGGCCTCGACCCTGGGCTGGTCATAGCGGCTGATCCAGCGCTCGGCGATGTCGCTGATGGGGGCGGCGTTCAGGTAGTGCAGCTTCTCCCGGCCCCGGCGCACGGTGGTCACCAGGCCGGCCGCCTCGAGCACCGCCAGGTGCTTGCTGACCGACTGCCGGGCCATGTCCAGCCCGGCGCACAGCTGGCGCAGCGTCTGGCCGTTGTGGGCGTTCAGGCTGTCCAGCAGCATGCGGCGGCTGGAATCAGCCAGCGCTTTGAACACGTCATCCATCTCGTCATCTCCGAAGGCAGCCATTTGGCTGCCTCTTAATTTAGGCAGCCGAACGGCTGCATGTCAAGGCGCCAGAAGAACTCGCCGGGCACCTCCCACGGCCGTCCAGGTCACCGCGTTCGGCTGCTTCACCGGCACGGCGGCGTGCCTTCCGTTCGCCGGGCAGTTGCTGTCCCAGCTCGGTGCGCCATACAATCCGCGCGGGCACAATCTGGGGCGCTCCCGTCCATCCCGGCATGGGGACCAGCGTGCTCGCAGAATGATCACCGGGACCGTCGACCTGGTCCGAGAGGACTATTGAGTGACACACACAGCCGACGCAGTCGTGATCGGAACCGGGGTCATCGGTGCCGCTGTCGCCTACGAGCTCGCACAGACCGGACTGCGGGTTGTGGCTATCGACCGGCTGGGCGGTGTCGGTTCGGGCTCTACCAGCTCGTCCTCAAGCATCGTCCGCTTTCACTACTCGACCTTCGAGGGCGTCGCCGCTTCCTGGGAATCCAAGTTCAGCTGGGAGAGCTGGCCCGAATATCTGGGCAGCCGTCCTGAGGAATCCCTGGCAAGGTTTATCAAGACAGGTTGCCTGATCCTTGATGGTAGTACCCAGCGTGAGCGGGTGCTGCCTCTCTTTGACCGCGTCGGTGTCCCATACCAGTGCTGGGATGCTGAGACCATCCGGCAGCGGGTGCCGGGTCTGGATCCCGGACGGTACGGTCCGCCCAAGTCGGTCACGGACGCCGCATTCTGGGCGGATGCCGACGGCGAACTCGGTGCCTACTACACGCCCGACGGCGGGTTCATCGACGACCCGCAGCTGGCGGCGAGGAACCTCATGGCCGCGGCGAAGCGGAGGGGGACCGAAATTCAGCTCCGCGAACAGGTGGTGAGGATCCTCCAGAAGAATGCGCGGGTCCAGGGCATAAGGCTGCGCTCAGGAAGCGTGATTCAATCTCCCGTCGTGGTCAATGCGGCGGGCCCGTACTCCGGTCAGGTTAACGCTCTTGCGGGCGTCACCGGAGAATTCCGAATCCGAACCCGCCCACTGCGGCAGGAAGTCCATTCCGTGCCTGCACCGGCTGGCTATGCGCGAGGCGAGCTGGGTCCCGCTGTCACGGACGGAGACCTGGGCACATACTTCAGATCTCACTTCGGCGGGCAGCTTATCGTCGGAAGCGCGGAGCCAGCATGCGATGCCCTCCACTGGATAGATGACCCGGATGCGTTCGAGGCCCAGCCCACCGAGCAGGCGTGGGATTCGCAGGTACTCCGCCTGGCCCGAAGAATCCCGTCGCTGGGCATCCCGCCCCGTCCCGTTGGTTTCGCCGCACTATACGACGTGGCCGACGACTGGATCCCGGTCTACGACCGTACCTCATTGGCTGGGTTCTATGTGGCCATTGGCACGAGCGGCAACCAGTTCAAAAACGCTCCTGTTGCCGGCCGCTTTATGGCGGCCCTCGTACACGCTTGCGAAAACGGACACGATCACGACTCGGATCCGGTTCTGTTTAGCGGACACTTCACCAAGAACGAAATAAACCTCGGGCACTACTCACGCCTTCGCCAGCCCCATGCGGAGAGCGCCAACAATGTGATGGGCTGATAACACCCAGGGTTCGGTGTGTTCCGTCAGCGGGCCGCGGACCTTACGGACCTGCGCGGACCCGAACGCGGGTTTGATGGTCCGGCGGATATACCCCAGAACAGCGTGGTCAGGCCATGCTTGTCCTCAGCCGTCAGCCTGTCCTCGCTAGGGGATTCCAGCGGAATCAGGCAACACCCCGGCGCGGTTGCTACGGCATGACACCTCGCGGGCCCGCAGGCATGCCAGGATGGACAGCAAATCCCGGAAGCCCCGTACAGGAGGCAGCACGATGACCGCCCAGCCAGCCGACCGGATCCCGGCGAGCGGCCCGGACACCGGGTCGTACGAGGTGATCCACCTCGGCGGCCAAGCCGCGGTGGTGGTGCCGGTGTCCGACTTCCTGCGCTTGCGGGCCCTGGAACAGGCCGCCAGCGCGCAGGAGCTAGAGGACGCCGAAGACAAGGCGGCACTGGCGGACTGGCGTGCCCGGGAGGCCGCCGGGCAGACCTCATACGTTCCGCACGACGAGGCGCTGCGGCGGCTCGGCCTGGCCGGGTGAGCCGTCAGGTCATCTGGGAGGCCCAGGCGATTGACCAGGCGGCCGGGTTCCTCCGCGACGACCCCGACGGGGTCCGTGAGATGCTCGACGCGGTCGCGCGGCTCGCCGATGAGCCCCGCCCTGCCGGGTCGTTCCCATATGGGTCACCTGACCGACGGCGGCTGCGCATCGGCCGCTACCGGGTGATGTACGACATCACTGCCGAGACAGTGTCGGTCTGGCACCTAGGCCGCGACTCGGCCGGAAGCTAAAAGTGAGGGCATTCCGCAGATCGACGGCCCAGAGCTCAGGTGAAGGGGCCGGGACGATAGATGCATCCGCCGGCTCCCCGACGTTATCGAGGGCGTTAGCGCGATGCAGCCGACCCTTGTCAGCAGAGACGTTTAGAACGTTTATTCAGGTGACATGCAGTGGGGCGGGTGGGGCTCGAACCCACGACCGGCGGATTATGAGAAGTACGGCCCCATGCGCCATATCCGCTAGCTGCGCAGACGACACGAATCATTGCATTGACAGCACTCACCGCGCTGGGATTATCTGACGCGCCGGTCCACGAACCGGTCCACGGTCGCATCGCCCATGTCCGCCCATCCTGTTACTGTGTGTAACATCGCCAAGAGCGTCAGGGCCTACGTCCGCGGCGAACGGCGACGCGGTTCGCCGCGCCTTGATATGCGTGTCGAGTGTGACGCATCTAATGCGCCTAACATGAGAGGAGGCAGCGCTTAGGAGAGTGGTACCAGTGAGCACATCCAGCGCGGACAGTGGTGCGGGCAAGGCGGCGGCCCGTCCGAGCTTGTCGGTCACGCAGTTGCTCGCCGCAAAGGGTACTCGGCCGATCCGCTCTCTCGATGAGCTTGCCGCGGATACCTTCGAGTCCGACGAGGAATTGGAGGAGTTCCTGGCCTTCGCCTACGCCGAGCGTCACCGCGACTTGGCCTGATCCTCCGCCGTGGACCCGACCGTCTTGGACACCGATGTCGCCTCTCTGCTGCACAGAGGCACGCTCGCCGGGCCGCTTGCTACCCGCCTGATCGGCCGCGAGCCGCTGATCACCTTCGTGACCTTCGGAGAGCTGGCCAAGTGGGCGGAGATCCGCAACTGGGGCCAGCGCCGCCGCGAGGAACTCACCAGCTGGCTGTCCCGCATTGCGGTACTGCCCGGCGACGAGGCGGTAGCCGCCACCTGGGGCGGCTGTCCGCGGCAGCCATCCGGCGCGGGCGACCGCGGCCGGTCAACGACATGTGGATTGCAGCCTGCTGCCTCACCCATGGCATCCCGCTCGCCACCTTGAACCTCAAGGACTACGAGGACTTCAACCAGCACCACGGCTTGCGCATCCTCGGCCGGGAGTAGCCGCCGCTCGGCGTAGCCGGGAGGTTCCGGGACTGAGCATTAGACGGCCGGAAGGCGCACCAGCAGGGGATCCCTCGGTCGATGAGCTGGTATTCCCTGGCGAGTAGGAGCCCGAGGAAAAGGTGGACGAGCTCCTGGCTGACCTTTACGTCTCCGGTCGTGCCAGCATGTCGTTAGCCTAATCGTCCTGGATCTCCATGACGCATCCGCCAGAGCCCTCACTGCAGAGTGCCACAGCCGATCCCCGGTCTCGGTTGTCGTGGCTGGCATAGTTTGGGGTGATGCGGACCGAAAGCTACGGCGATCCGGCGATGGAAGAACTGGCCGCCGCACGCGATTCCGATGAGCTGTGCCGGCTCCTGGTCCAGTCCCCATGGGGATGGGGATCGAGCACCCGCCACGGGGAGGCCGTCAGCCTGCTTCGCGGGCTGCGCGGCGGCACCCTCCCTGGCTCGCTGGTCGCGCTGCTGCTGTGTACGTGCCGCCGGTGGGACCGGGTCACCGCCAAGCTGATCGCCGCGGTCGAGGAATGCGGCGTGCTGAGCGGCCCAGATCGCGGGCTTCCGGCCGTCCATTAGCGGCTCCTTCAGGGACGTGCCTGGCGGCAGCAGTCTTACCGACACCCCAACTCGGCAATGCCGAGGCGGCGTACGGCACGCCACAGCATCCCTATACCGAGGCGCTGTTGTCGTCGCTGCCTCGCGCGGCTGGCGAGGAGCGCCCGCGCATCCGGCTCACGGGCGAGATACCGAGTCATGCCAACCCGCCGTCCGGCTGCGTGTTCCATACCCGCTGCCCGCGCCACATCGGCGGCATCTGCAAGAATGAGGAGCCCGATTTCAAGGGGGTCGAACCCGGGCATTTCTGGCGCCGCCACTACTCGGCCGACGAGCTGCGCAACCTGCAGCGCGTGGCGTCTGACGGGGAGCACACTGTCTAGCGTCGGCTACTGATCAAAACCCGGATGCTCCGGCTGGTCGCGGTCGGCGACTCCGCGGGGCGCCCCGGAAAGGCCGCTGAAAATCGGAGCGTCGCGTTGTTCGCCGGGTTCCTAGAGCTCTTTGGCGAACTCCTGGTAATGCCGGCTGATCCGTTCGCTGGTGCCGTAGTAGGCGTGCCGACTCATATCCGCGCTGAACCGGCTCGCCGGCGGCGTGCGGCCGAGTGCCTCGGCCATCGCGCGGACGTGGTTGGGTGCGCAGCCGCAACAGATGCCGAAATAGTTGACTCCGAGCGCAGCCGCCGCCGTAGTGAACGCGCCCATCTCGTAGCGGTTGGCTAGAAACGGGTCCAGCGCGGTCGGGAATGGCCGCCCATCCGGGATCAGGTCGCAATCTTGGTCGGTGAGCGATTGGAACGTTGGCTCGGCTTCTGTCGTGCGGTACGGCACCGGCAAGGCGGCGATGTAGCCGTCGCACGCGGCGCGGATTTCACCGAGTAGCGGCAGCATGGTGGCGGGCCCGCGGATGCAGTTCAGCCCGACCACATCGGCTCCGGCGTCTTGCAGGCGACGGCATGCCTCTCCGATCGGGGCGCCCCCGCGGACGATGGGCTGGCGATGAATAGTGAGTGTGACTACCGCATCGAGGTCGTGCGCCTTGATTGCTTCCAGCGCGAGCAATGCCTCGCCGGGATAGTCGATGGTCTCGGCGATCACGAAGTCGACGCCAGCCTCGGCGGCCCACCCGACCTGCTCGGCGAACATGTCGCGGACGGCCTCATGCGTCGTGGGATCGTCCGGGTCGTAGACGTTGGTGTTGCAGATATTGCCGGCCACCAGGGAGTCGTGCTCGGCGCCGACCTCCTTGGCGATACGCAGCGCCTGCCGGTTCAGCGGCTCGAGGTCGCCCTCGCGGCCGGTCACCGCCAGCTTCTCCCGGTGGGCGTAGTAGGTGAATGCCTCAACTACGTCAGATCCGGCATGCACGTATTCTCGGTGCAGTCCGGCTACCATATCGGGCTCCTCGAGCACCACCTCTGGTACGAACGCCCCGGCCTGCAGGTAGCCGCGGCGCTCGAACTCGAACAAATACCCCTCGGCGCAGATCACCGGTCCGGCGGCGAGCCGATCGAGAAGCTTACCCATGCACGACACCTCCAGGGTCCTATAGTCGGAACGACTGTACCGGGAAAATTTAGACGTAGGGATGCCTCGATGAAATCTTCCGCGCACGTGGTCGTCATCGGCGGTGGTGTGGTTGGCGCCTCGGTCCTGTACCACCTCACCGAGCTGGGCTGGACGGATGTCGTGCTCGTCGAGCGCAAGGAGCTCACCGCCGGCTCGACCTGGCACGCTGCGGGCGGCATGCACACGCTCAACGGTGACCCTAATGTCGCGAAGCTGCAGCAGTACACCGTCGGGCTGTATCGTGAGATCGAGCAGCGCTCCGGCCAGAACTGCTCCATCCACATGCCTGGCGGACTGATGCTGGCCGGCGACCGGGAGCGGATGGACTGGTTGCGGATGGCCCAGGCCCGCGGCCGCTACCTCGGCATGGATATGGAGATCATCTCGGCGGCCGAGGCAAAGCGGATGTTCCCGCTTCTGGAGGAGCAGTACTTCATCGGTGCGCTCTTCGACCGGGCCGAGGGTCACGTCGACCCGACCGGGGTCACCCGGGCCTATGCCGGCTGCGCGCGGCAGGCCGGCGCCGAGATCTGCCAGCACACCTGGGTGAGCGACCTTCGTCAGCGCCCCGACGGCACGTGGGACGTCATCACCGACTCCGGCGAGATCCATGCCGAGCACATCGTCAACGCCGGCGGGCTGTGGGCACGTGAGGTGGGCCGGATGATCGGCCTGGAGCTGCCCGTGCTCGCGATGGAGCACATGTACTTGATCACCCAAGACATGGATGAGGTGGCCGAGTACAACGCGGCCACCGGACACGAGCTGCCGATGGGCCTGGACTTCGACGGCGAGCTCTACATCCGCCAGGAGGGCGGCGGGATGCTGCTCGGCACGTACGAGCAGGCGTGTGTGCCCTGGTCGCCCCGCGAGACGCCGTGGACCTTCGACCAGCAGTTGCTGGCCCCCGATCTCGACCGGCTCGCCCCGTCGCTGGAGATCGCGTTCAAGCACTATCCGGCGCTGGCTGGCGTGGGGATCAAGAAGGTGATCAATGGGCCGTTCACCTTCGCGCCGGACGGCAATCCGCTGGTCGGCCCGGTGCCCGGCGTGCGCAACTGCTGGGTGGCCTGCGCGGTGATGGCCGGGCTGTCGCAGGGCGGCGGTGTTGGCCTCGCGCTCGCGCGCTGGATGGTCGACGGCGATCCGGGTGAAGACATCTGGGCGATGGACGTGGCCCGCTTCGGCAACTGGGCGAGCCTCGCCTACACCAATGCCAAGGTGCGGGAGAGCTACAGCCGCCGGTTCCGTATCACCTTCCCCAACGAGGAGCTCCCGGCCGGCCGGGCACTGCATACCACGCCTGTCTATGACCGGCTCACCGCCCACAACGCGGTATGGGGCGCGAGCTTCGGGCTCGAGCATCCCCTGTGGTTCCAGCGGCCGGGGGAGGAGCCGCGCGAGGACGTGACGTTCCGCCGCTCCAACGCCTACCCGGCCGTCGCTGAAGAATGCACCATGGTGCGCGAACGCGTCGGGCTCACCGAGTGCTCCAACTTCGCCAAGTACCGCGTGACCGGCGTCGGCAGCGCCGGCTGGCTGCAGCGGCTGTTCACCAACCGGCTGCCGCGAGCCGACCGGATCAACCTCACTGCCGCCCTGGATCCCAACGGTCACATCGTCGGGGAGTTTTCCGTGGCGCGGGTCGGTACAGACGATTTTTTCCTGTTCGGCTCGCACGTCGCCGAAGCGCATCACACGCGCTGGTTCTTTGGCCACCTCGCTGATGGTGTGCGGTTCGACGTGCTGGGCTTGTCCCTGGTGGGCCTCTCACTGGCCGGTCCGGGCGCCCGCGACGTGCTGCAATCGGTCACCGACGCTTCTCTGGCCACCGAGAATTACCCGTTCATGACGTTCCGCCGGATCGACGTTGGGATGATCCCCGCCTACGTCGGCCGGATGACCTACACCGGGGATCTTGGCTACGAGATCTGGGTCGCACCGGAGTATCAGCGAGCACTGTTCGATCTGCTGTGGCAGGCTGGGAAGCCATACGGCATCGGCCTGTTCGGGTTCCGGGCGTTGATGTCGCTGCGCATGGAAAAGATGTTTGGTACGTGGGCGCGCGAGTACCGTCCGATCTACACGCCGGTGGAGGCGCGAATGCACCGATCGCTCAAGCTCGATCATGACTTCATCGGCCGCGCTGCGGTGGAGGCGGAGCTGGCGCGCGGCCCGGCTCGAACGCTCGGCTACTTCGACATTACCCCCGATCCGGCGGAACCGGCCGACGTCGTCGGCGACGAGCCGATCTGGCACGGCGGGGCGGTGGTGGGCTGGGTGACGTCCGGCGCGTATGCGCATTACAGCCGCCGCTCTCTAGCATTCGGCTACGTGCCGAGCGAGCTCGCGGTGCCCGGCGCGATGTTCGAGGTGGAGATCATCGGCCAGCGCCGTCCGGCGAGATTGCTACCCGAACCGGTGCTCGACCCGGCGGGCCATCGCATGCGCGTCTGATGGGACGCCATCCTGACCTCGAACGACGGGCCGAGCTGCTAGACGAGGTGGTCGGCTACCTCGGCCGGCACGGCGTCGCTGGAGTGTCACTGCGGCCAGTTGCCCGCGCACTGGGTGTGTCGGTCAACGCGCTGGTGCATCACTTCGGCAGCAAGGACGAACTGGTGGTCGCCGCATTGCGGCGGGCCGCTGAGATTCAGCGAGGAGTCGAAGGGCGGTGGCGGCGGCAGGTACCTCACATCTCCACGGCGGAGCTGCAGCGGCGCTGGTGGCGGTGGATCAACCGCAGCCCGGAGCACTTGGCGCTGGTACGACTGGGTCTCGAAGCCGCCACGCTGGACGCCACGGTCAGCGGTCTGCCCGGTGATGTGCGTGCGGAGCAGATCTCGTTTTGGCGCGAGGACATCGCCGACGGCCTGATCGCTGACGGCATCAAGCCCGAGGACGCCGAACGCGAGGCGTCGCTGGTAAAGGCGACGTTCACCGGCCTGGTGCTTGACCTGCTGGCCACCGGTCACCGCAAGCGGCTCACCGACGCGCTTGAATGCGCCCTCAGTCGCCTCGACGACCTGAGGCAGTCGGCCCCGTGAGGGTGGCCGCAGGCAGACTCAAACGGCACACTCGTCTCGGCCTGTGATGCCGGTCAGAGGCCGCTTTCAGCGGCGGATGGTCTTCTGCTGAACCTCCTCGAAGCTGACCGGTCTCCTGACGGAGCCAGCCGGCGCTGGTGAGCAACTCCATCGTCTGCGGATGCTCACTGAGGTGCGGCCCGGGCAGGATGACTTGCGCGGCGGGTCCCGCTACCCCGACAGCAACGATGGTACCGCCGTGTCGCCATCGGCGCGGTCGTGCCGATCTTCATCCCGGTCGGCCTGTCTGCGGCTGGTGACAGCGGCCGGGGCGGCCGCCGGAAGGGGCCGGACCACCCTGCACGCACGCGACTACGCGACGCTGGACCGGGCGGGCCGGGTTCAGCTCCCGCGCCAGATGACCAGGCGCCTCGGCATGCGGGGACCGGGTCGAATTGCAGGAGGAGCCCGACCATATCGGCGTCCGGCCGGACCACGCCGCCGACCAGGAAAGACAGTAGCCGCCGACGTTCCGCACCCACCTGGGGCGCCTGCGATCGCGGGACGGTTGGCGCAAGCACCACGGGCACGGTCACGTGCGGTCGAGGCCGGCCAGGCCGTCGGCCATCGAGCGGAACAGCGGGTCGGTGTGACTGGTCAGGGTGGCGTAGACCTGGTTGATCTGCTGGTAGGCGCGGGCGGCCCGGGGGTCCGGGGTGAACTGCTGGCCGGGGCTGACCATCGCGGCGGTGGCCTGGTCCCAGCCGGGGTAGATGCCGTGGCCGACGGCGGCGCAGATGGCCGCGCCGAGGCCGGCGGCGTCGTTGACGGTGGTGCGGCGGGCGGGGCGGCCGTAGACGTCGGCGACGATCTGCATCATCAGGTCGGAACGGGACCCGCCCCCGGACACCAGCACGGGCGAGAGCCGGCGGCCCAGCGCGTGTTCCATGGCCGCGGTGTTGTTGGCCATGGTCAGGGCGATGCCCTCGAGGATGGAGCGGTAGATGTGGGCGCAACCTTGGCTGCCGTCGAAGCCCAGCAGCGCGCCGCGGCGCCAGGCCGCCTGCCCGGGTGCCAGCCAGTCCGGGATGGTCAGCAGCCCGTTGCTGCCCGGCGCCAGCTCGCTGGCCGCCGCGTTGAGGGCGTCCTCCAGGCGCGCCGTCCCGGCGGCCGGCTCGCCGCCGTCCGGCCCCTCCAGCAGCGTCCGGTACCAGCTGATCGTCCACATGCCGCGGCGGATCCCGGTGCTCTCGTACAGATAGGTCCCGGGCCGGGCCGCGAAGTTGGCCCAGTAGCTGCCGTCCGCGCTGGATGAGGACGAGCCGATGGTCATGGCCGCGATGTAGGTGCCCAGCGACAGCAGCATGGTGCCGTCGTCGTCCAGGCCGCTGCCCAGCGCCTCGACGGCCTTGTCGTTGGCCGTGGCATACACCGGCAGGCCGGCCGGGATGCCGGTGGCCCCGGCCGCCTCAGGGGTCACCTGGCCGAGCCGGCCGCCAGGGGGGACCAGGTCGAAGAGCATGTCGCGCGGCATGCCGGTGGCGGCGTAGGCGGTGGGATCGTCCGGCCAGGCCGCCGTGTCATGGTCGATGGGCCACATGCCCTCGTAGTTGGCCGCGGTGTCGGTGAACTGACCGGTCAGGCGGTGGGTGATGTAACCGGAGGAGGTGGTGACGTAGCGGGATTGGGGGTTGTCCGCCTGATAGGGCCGGGCGACCCGCTCGTCCATCCAGCTCAGTACCGGTTCGGCCAGGCTGCCGTCGGCCCTCAGCAGGGCCCGGCAGAAGCGGATGGTGCACAGGCCCACCGCGGCGATGTCGGCGGGGTCGCCGGGGTCGCCGGGGAAGGCGGCCATGACGTCACGGCAGGCGCCGGCGATGGACTCCCAGATGTCGTCATCGGGGTGGACGGCATGCCCCGGCACCGAGATGTCATACGGCTCAAGCCGCCTGCTGGCCGCGGCCAGGGCCCGGCCGCGGGCGTCGAAGATCGTCACCTTGGTGCTCTGCGAGCCGTTGTCGATGGCCAGCAGGTACGGCTTCATGACTGCAGCGGGAAGATCGTGCCCGCGTTCATCACGCCCCGGGGGTCGAACGCCTGCTTCAGGGTCGTCAGCAGCCAGTAGGCGCTGCCGTGCTCGTCGGCCACCCACCGGGTGCGGTACTTGCCGATCCCGTGGTGGTGCACCATCGACCCGCCCGCCCGCAGGGCTTCTTCGACGATGATCGCGTTCAGCGGCTTGTGGTAGACCTCGATCTCCTCGCGCGGGCTGCACCTGATCTCGTAGTCGTAGACGAAATACAGGTTGGTCCCGGTCTGGTAGCTGTGCGAGGAATGGGCGCCGAGCATAGTCAGGTCACCGGCCCGCGGGAACTCGCCGCGGATCCGGCCCATGACGGCGACGAACAGGCCCGCGGCCCGCGACCAGTCGACGGAGACCTCGGTGGTGTAGCCGAGGCGGGCGTGGGCGAGCATATCGGCCTTCTCGGCGTCGATCTTGTCCTGGCCCCAGTTGAGGTTCTCGAACCACCGCCGGATCAGGCCGTCGTCCACACGCTCGTGGCCGCGGCCGGCGAACAGATCCCCGATCGCCGCCGCGGTGGCCGCGGCGATGGGCTCGGGGCCCTCGGCCACCAGCACGACGACGTTCTGGCCCTGGTAGAAGCCGGCGAAGTGCTGGCGGGCGTCCTCGGGTGAGTAGACCCGGCACACCGACGGCCGGTAGCCCGCGGTGATCAGCTCGCGGACCGCGTCGATGCCATCGGCGAACTCCTCTACCAGGAACCCGAAGTACCGGTTGTTCTCCGGTTGGTAGCGGAACAGCTTCACCGTCACCTCGGTGACGAAGCACAGCGCGCCCTCGCTGCCGATGACGATGTGGCGGATGTCCGGGCCTGCGGCCCGCCGCGGCACGTTCTTGATCCGGGCCACCTGCCCGCCGGGGAAGACCGCCTCCAGGCCCACGACCAGGTCCTCGATGCCGCCGTACAGGGTGGAGAACTGGCCGATCGAGCGCGTGGCGACCAGGCCGCCCAGCTGGGCCAGCGGCTTGGACTGCGGCGAGTGCCCGGTGGTCAGGCCCCGGGCCCGGACGGTGTCCTCCAGGTGCTGCAGGCCGACGCCGCACTGCACGGTGGCCATCATGTCTACCGGGTCGACGGACAGGATCGCGTTCATCCGCGACCCGTCTACCACGAGGCTGTCCTCGACCACCGTCTCCAGGCCGCCTTCGGTGGCGGTCCCTCCGGTCCGCGGCACGATGTTGACGAGGTTCTGCTCGGCGAACCGCAGCACCGCCGCCACCTCCGCCGTGGAAGAGGGGTAAACGATCGCGGCCGGGATCGGCCCGTCGTAGATGCCGTGCACGGCGGTGTACTTCCGGAACCGGTCGACGCTGGCCTGCCTGAGCTGCTCGTCGCGGGTGTCGACGGCGGCCGGGCCGAGGAGTCCGGTCATCGCGTCGACGATCGACTGGCGGGTCAGCGGGGATCGGGATGGGGCCATGGCCAAGGTCGCTCTCCGGGTAGCTGTGGTGTCAGCGGACGAGGTAGCCGCCGTCGACCACCAGGACGTGGCCGTTGACGTAATCCGAGGCCCGGCTGGCCAGGAAGACCACTGCCCCCATCAGGTCGGCGGCCTCCCCCCAGCGGGCCGCGGGGATGTGCTCGACGATGCGGCGGTCGGCCTCGGGATCGGCCCGGGTCGCTTCGGTGATGGCGGTCTTGAAGTATCCCGGCGCGATGGCATTGACCTGGATGTTACAGGCCGCCAGCTCGTCGCAGTAGGCCTTGGTGAAGCCCGCGATCCCGGCCTTGGTCGCGGCGTAGGCAGGTGAGCGCCGCCCGCCGAGGAAGGAGAACAGCGAAGCGATATTGATGATCTTGCCGGACCGCTGCCCGATCATGAACCTGCTGGCCTCGTGGGCAAGCTCGAAAGCGGCGGTCAGGTTGACCGACACCATCGGGTCCCACAGGTCACGGCCGAACTCCGCCACGTCAGCCAGCAGCGCGATGCCGGCGGAGTTGACCAGGATGTCGACCGAGCCCAGCGCCTCCACGCACCCCTGCACGACGGCTGCTGGGACGCCCGGCTGCGCGATGTCGGCCACCACGAACTCCATCCGGCGCCCAGCGGCCTCGATCAGAGCCCGGGTGGTCCCGTCGTCCTCGGCCAGGCCGACCGCGAATACGTCAGCGCCGGCCTTGGCCAGGGCCACTGAGAAGGCCCGGCCCAGGCCGGTGTTGCCGCCGGTGACCAGGGCGTTACGCCCGGCGAGAGAGAACAGGTCGAGGCTGAAGTCGGCGATGTCCACAGGTCAGCTGCCATCCGAGGTGGGAGGTAGGGCCGGCTTGGATCGTTCGTTAGGGTAGCGCGCGCAGGCTGGCGGCACGGGAGGCGGATACTTTGAGCGTGAGCCGACGCCCTGCTGCGCAGGCAGCTCTCGCGCTGCGATGCTGGTTGAAGCGTGTGGCGGCACAGCGCGGGCCCGGCAGCTGGCGGCCAGGTGGACCCGGAAGGTTTCAGCCCGATCAGCCCAGACGGTGAATGCCCGTAATGCAAGCGCGGCTTGAGCTCCTACAGCTCTAGTTCGATCTCGTAGGCTGTTTCGGCTTGCACGTCAGGCTCGGGCTCGGCCTGGGCTTCCCGCTCGATCCGCGCGGTGTATTCACTACTGGCGGTGAGTTCTGCGCGCTGTTCCACGATCCGGGTTACAGCCTCGTCCGTCCGTGTCTGCAGCTGATCTAGCCGTGCCGCGCGCTCAACCTGGTGGATGCGCTCAGGGGCGGGAGTTTCCGCTTGTTCTGGTATGCAATTCGCGGGATGGGGTGCGTGGACGGCTTCCGGCTTGGCTTCGGGGTGGCGGATGGGCTGTTACGCGTCGTTCGCCATGAGCGCCTGACGCCACTCGCCGTGAGAGTCCGTTGCTGGCACGCCCGTTCGTTGGGCGTCTCCGCTGTGCTCACGCTGGCGCCGGGATGCTCGCCGTGGCGGCTCCAGGTCGGTGGCTAGCTACCTGGCTCGCGTCACGGATGGTGGTGGTCGGCCTGAGACATAGGGTGCGATATCCGCCGTTACGCGGTGTGTCCTGAAAGGGGAGTGAGGCGATGTAGAAGGTCGCCGACATGAACCGTGCTGTGCCAGTGATGGAGGTAGGTCCTCCGGGCTCGCCGTGCAGGCGGGGAGCCCAAACCACCGCAAGCTGCGCCGGTTAAGCCGAAGTTACCGTAGCTCTCCGTAGGCATTGTGTGCTGAGCTGCGGTTTCGGTGAGATCCGGACACAGAGTGTAGTCAGAATATCCGCGTGTCGCTACCGGGATCCGCACCGTCATACCGCTA
>Ga0074046_10002511_pt1 | contig 15816 bp, 14 predicted proteins | sample BogForMeECP23OM3_FD_94441 | JGI IMG/M metagenome (GOLD analysis project Ga0074046, IMG submission 94441) | Bog forest soil microbial communities from Calvert Island, British Columbia, Canada - Bog Forest MetaG ECP23OM3 | ecosystem: Environmental > Terrestrial > Soil > Wetlands ...
CTGCAGCGCGAAGTCGCGCACCGGGTTGTCATATTCATAGGGGAAATGCGGATTGGTCGCGGTCGCCATCAGCATGATAGCGGCCGACAGGGCGCCGATCGCGCCCAGCAGCCAGTTGAACGCGGCGGGCAGGAAGGCGAGCGCGAGCACCATGAACGGCACCGACGCGACGATTTGCCGCGGGCCGGTCGCGGTGCCGCCGCCCCACGATACGATCGATTCGCCGTACGCGGCGTTGAACAGTATCAGCACCACGAACGAATAGACCGTGACGATAAATTCGGCCCGCCATTTTTTCAATCGCGCGAAATAACCGACGCCGACGATCGACAACAGCAGTACCGGGTTGCAGAAAAACAATCCGCGCTGCGGATCGAGCAGCACGTTCCAGAGAATTCGCATCTTCGGATAGGTCAGGCCGACGAAGCCGACCGCTTGCTCCGGGAATTGACGATTCTCGGTGGGCTCGAGCTTGAACGCCTGGTAGCTGAAGAAGAATGGATTGCCAAACGCGCCCCAGTTGTAGGCGAGCATGACTGCGACTGTTATCGCGGCGCCGGCGGAAAACGACGCCAGATGCCCCCAGTCGCGCAGTTTGAACAGCGCGTAGACTCCGATCGCGGCGGCGACCAGGAAGACCGGGTAATCGTTGAGCACCGCCCATCCCGCCAGGAAGCCGGCGGCCAACGCGCGCGTCGAGGACGGGCGAGTATCGAACGTCGCGAGCAGGTAGAACGCGCTGAAGACGCATACCGCGGCGACCAGCTCGCCGGTGAGTTCGGTCGCGTACGGAAACGCGATCGTCGCAAGGCCGAGAATCAGCGCCACTCCCGCCGCGCGGCCGTCCAACGCGCCGAAGAATCGCGCGAAGCGAAACATGACGACGCACATCGCGGAGATGAGCAGGCCGGTCGTGAACACGGTCGTCAGGTAAGTTACGAACGCCCAGTAGAGCGGCTCGTGCGCCGCATTCATCGGCAGCAGCGCGATGCGAAAAACCATCCACGGGATCAGCGCGGTGTAGGAGGTGCCGGGCGCCTTGACGGAATAAATGTGGCCGTGGAACGTGATGATGTCGGCGGTGTTGAAGCCGCAAAAATCGTTGATCCACAGCGCACCCTTTTCGACCATCGAGCGCATCAGGTCGAAGCGGCACGCGATGCTCTGGTCGGCGCCCTGGTAAAAGTAGGCGTAGGTGATGAACGGGATCAGGAAGATCGCCGCTTCGATTTGCCGGCGGCGATCCTCAGGCGCGATCGCGCGGCTGGAGTTCGCCACGCCCCGTCTCATCGTTTCTTCGGGCGCCCCGATATGGCGTCGCGGAGTGCATTGAAGACGCGGAAGTCGTCGTCGCCGTAAATGCGCCAACCCGCCCATGCGATGGCAGCCAGCGCCGCGAACGTGACCACCAGCGAGATCGGCGAGCCGATCGGTGCCGGGGCAGACTGTTGCCGAATCGCGTTCAGGTCGTAGGTGGGAGTCGCGTTGGGGGGCGGCGCGTCAATCGCAATGAGCGACGCATTTCTGAAAAACGCCTTGCCGGTGTTGAGGCTGCCAAATCCTCCCACTCGCAGCGCCACGTCGATGTCCGCGCCCTGTCCGCTGACCTTGAGGTACAGCGTCACGCGTTGCCAGTCGGTGGTGCCGTGGATGTCGGCCGACATGATGCCGTCTTCCATGACCGAAATCGACGCGCCGGATTCCTTGGCGCCGACGTTTTCGGTGCGGACATCGGCGCTGAGCTGATACCATCCCGGCGCTACCGTCAGCGGTTGCATCCAGCGCCCGTCGTTGGCCTGCAGGTTGTCCACTTCCGTCTCGCTGGGCTTGTCGGCATACGAATGCCAATGGGTCTGGAATGCGTCGGGACTGTTGATCCAAGACTCAGTGCGCCACGAATCCGGCTGATCCTCGGAGCCTTTGGCGAAGTCGCCGTTGAGCAGAAGGTTTTTCTGATCGGCGGCGGCGACGCGGCGCGGCGCGGATACGGCGGCAAGCGTTGCGCACAGAAAAACTGCGAACGGCAGAATCGCGCGGCGGCGCGGATGCCGAAACCGGTGCGCGATCATATCCAGTTGCGGATCCCGCCCGATTGCAGCCACATCCGCGCGTAGTAGCCGGGGCGGCTGATTGGCATGCCGACCCAGATCGGGAAGTAGTACACGAACAGAATCAGCGCCGCGACTACGAACACGCTGGCGACGTAGCGGCCCGCGTACGAAGTCCTCAGCAGCAGCGCGCCGTGCGCGCCGACCACCGCGATGAACGTGAGCCATGCCCAGGTCGGCGGCAGACCGAGAAAGAACACCGGCGTCATCGTCAGCAATAGCGCGAGATGCTCCCACGGCTCGGCGCGTTCCTTGAAACATTCGGCAAGCAAGATCGCTAGCGCCAGGTATCCGAAATAAACCGACGCCATGTAGTGGTAGAGGAACAGCGTGCGGCCGATCCAGGCCCAGATTAACAGGTAGCTGAGATAGCCGACGACGAGGAACGAGCGGGTCAGGCTCGGGCGCTCTATCGCCTGCACCGCGGTGATCGTGATCGCGGTCAGCGCGCCCCACCATAGTAGCGGATTTCCGCCGCCCCAGACTGTCTGCACGTCGCCGGTCTTGGGAAAGTTCTGCCAGTACGCGATCGGGCGCAGCATCAGCGGCCAGCTCCACCATCGCGACGAGTACGGATGCGTGGCCGACGCGACACTCTTCTCGTACCAGACGACGTCGCTGTAGTACTTGAACAGATCGGAGATGCCGCCCCACCATCCGAGCCAGTAATGCGGGAAGAAAACCGCCAGGTACGTGATCGAAGCAACGGATCCAACGAGCACGACTGCGCCCACGCTCATCGGCTCGAGAAGGTTGGCCAGCGATGGAATCGGCAACTGCGGCGACGTCGGCGATGAACGGCTGCGCCAGAAAATCTCCGCAACGCGAATTGCCAGAACTGCGAGAACGGTCAGCAGAATGTATCCGCCTGTTGCGCCGCTCAGGAACAGAATCAATCCGGCGACAATACAGATGAGCGCAATGAAGATGACCGAAGTCTGATCGAAGAGGTCGACTGCGATCGGAACCGGCGTGGGCGCTTTAGTCTTCTTCGTCTTTGATTCGCTCGGCGCCTTTGACTCGACCGGCGGCGCGGACGGTTCGGCATCGGGCCGATCCCTCGCGATCACATAGACGACAAACCCCACCACCAGCAAGAAGGTGATTGCCGGGATGTACAGTTTGCTGGCCAGGCACAGGCCCAATGCCAGGCCGATCCACGGCAGGATGCGCCGGCGCGCTTTTGCATCGGGCGCCTCTGCGAATTTGAAAAAGAGCAGGTACGCGACTGCCGCGCAGGTCAGATAGACGATGTCGATCACAGCGTAGTGCGAATCGACCAGGTACATCCCGTCGCAAAGAATGATCGCGCCCGCGATCGCACCGACCAACCGCGAGCCTGTCATCCGGCGCCCGAGCAGGTACGTGATCCCCACCAGCGCGGTGCCGATCGTCGCGTTGCCGACCCGCCATCCAAACGGACGATCGCCAAATATAAGAATGCCCAGTGCGATTACGAGCTTGGCCAGCGGAGGATGTGGATCGAGGAACGACTCCCGGTGCAAATAATGACGTCCCTGCGCGACGAAGTGGACCTCATCGAAAACAATCTCCGCAGGATGCCCCAGATGCCAGAAGCGCGTGATCGCGGCGCCGATCAGCAGCGCGGCGATGATGATCGTGTCGGTGGCGATCCACTGGGGCGCGAATGCCGGCTCTTCGACGTAGTCCTCGACTTGCCTGGGCTTCGCAAATTTCGCGAAGAATTCACCAACGGCGCCGGTCTCCGCGCTGCCGTCCTGCAGCCGCGCCGCGCCGTAGTAAACGGCCAACCCCAACGCAATTACGTTGAGCGCCGAGGTCGCCATCGCAAGCGTGTCGCGCGAGTCAAGGAACACCACCGTGTTGAGCGTGTGCAGAATGTAGGCGAGGTTGATCAAGCAAGTGATCGAGATGATTACGAAGACTGCAAGCATCTCGGGCGCTTCTAGAGCCAACGGCACGGCGAGCGCGACTGCCGGGTACATGTAGCGCTCGTGCATCCTCGGAGCCATCATGAAGAATCCGAAAATCGCGATGAACGAGGCGAACAGCAGGCGCGTCGGCGTGCGGCCGCGCCAGAGGATCCACGCGACGAATGCGTAGAGCGGCGCCAACAGGCTCATGCCGAGCGCGAAGAATGAGATTCCGGCGAGCGTGTTCGAGTCCTGTTGGCGCAGTCCGCCGAGCAGCGCCATCAGGTTGAAGGCGTTGACCGAGGTCTCGTGGTAGTACGCCGCGGTGGACGTGTAGAGCTTGATAATCCAATCCCACTCATGTCCGATTTGAAACGGCGCGATGCCGATCACGGCGACCGCGATCAACGCGATTCCCGACCTGATCCACGTCGCGAAATCGGTCTCGAGCATCGTCCACACTCCCAGCACCGGAAGCATCATCAAGCCCTGCGGCTTGACCAACACTGCGATCGCGGCGAGCCCCCACGCGATTTCATACTGCTCGCCGAGAATCGCCACGATGCTGAGCAGTGTGACAAACGCCATCACCGAATCGCTCTGACCCCAGACGACGGTGTCGTACAGCAACCCCGGATTCAGCGCGACCATCAGCATCGCGATAAACGCGATCAGGGGCCGGCTTCGGCGCCGCATCAACGCGTATATCAGGAGCGCGAGCGCGAAGTCGGCCACGATCGCCGGACTCTCCATTATGACGCGGTAAGAGTCTCCCGTCGCGCCGACGCTGTGCGCGATAGTCCCGACCACCCAGAGCGCGTACAGGTAACCCGGCGGATAGTCGATGAAGAATCCCTGATCATAGGAATGCGCGGGACCGAAAGTCGCGATTTGACTGCCCCACGCCTCGTAGTCGCCGACGTCGGTGGGGAAGCCCGGAAAGTACGGCATCAACGCGAGCTTCACTGCGGCTAACGCGGCGAGCACCAGCAACGCGGCAATTAGACCCGAGTCGCGGTCATCGAAGAGGGGGCGGAGGTAGCTGGCAAAGGCATAGCCGATGGTCGCGAACAGAATCGCTCCGGCGATGAATCCCGGTAATTTTCCGCTGGTCGTTTCGGGCGCCGACGCGGCCGCGATCGAAAATATCGCCAGGGCGGCTACCCCCCACTGCGAGAATAATGCCCGCGCAATCCACCGCCGAGGCCTGTCCCCCGCGACCTTCAGACGCTCGCTCATCCTGCTATTGCCCACATCGCGCGCCGCTAAAAGATAGCGGTTATCGGGCCCGCGATGAACAGCCGCGCAAGTCGGCTGGCGACGGCGCTCGCGCTCAGTCTATTATGCGGGATTGCCGCAAAGGAGAACGCCTCGATGCGACTGATCCATACCGTCTATGAGCCCGCCGGCGAAGGACCTCATCCGACGCTGATCGCGATGCACGGGTTCGGCGCCAACGCGCTCGATCTTCTCGGTCTCGCGCCGTACATCGCCGACGGCCGCTTCATGCTGATTTGTCCGCAGGGTCCGATGGAGGTACCGATCGGCCCGACGCGCGGCTACGCATGGTTTCCGATTCGGATGGGTGCCTCGCCCGATCGCGGCGCAATCGACGACGCCAACAAGATGGTGACCGAGTTTCTCAATGAGGCCCTGAAGAAATATCCCGTCGATCGAAAAAAAATGGTGGTGCTGGGCTTCAGCCAGGGCGGCATGATGGCGTATCGGCTCGCCATACGTAATCCGTCGAAGTTCGCGGCGCTGGTGGCGCTCTCGACGTTCTTTCCGCCCGACTTGAAGGATGAGGTCAACGACCCCGCCGCGCTTGAAGCGCTGCCGGCGCTCGTGCAGCACGGCCGCGCCGACGAGATGATCGAGATCACACGCGCGCGAGCGTCGGCGGAATCGCTGCGCGCCTTGAAGGTGCCGCTGACGTATCGCGAGTACGATTGCGGTCACGAGATAACCGCCGAAGGCCTGCAGGACCTGTCTAACTTCCTTTCGGAGAAAGTACTCGACCCCATCGTGAAGCCATAACTCGATCCCCTCTCCCTGCAAGGGAGAGGATGAAGGTGAGGGTCCTTATACAGCGCGCATTTTCCGCGCGCGATTCAAGATTCCGCTTCCGTTTCTGAACGCTTGCCCTACTCGTCTTCGACAATCGCGACCGGACGCACCCATCCTGCACTCCCGCCGGTTATCTTGATCGGCAGCGCGCTCACTTTGAAATTAAACGGACGCGGGATTGCGCCCAGGTTGGCGAGCTTCTCCATGTGAATGTGCTCGCGCTTGCGGCCAACGAAATGCGCCGGGAACAACGCATCGTGCTGACCCTCGCGCAACCCGCGCGCCATCGTCGCAAACGATACGTCCATCGCGATCGCATCGATCCCGATCAGCTTCACACCTTGGTCGAGAATATAGTTCTGTCCCGCAACTGACAGCCCCGCCTGCCGCCGCACGTAGTCATCGACGTTGTCGAGGTACTGGTCGCTCCCGGTCCACAGCAGCACGATATCGAGCGGCTTGAGCGTGTACTCTATTCGCGCCAGCTCGCCCTTGAGGTCCTCGACGCTAATGTCCTCGCCCTGACGATGCCGAAAATCCAGGCGGACGCCGTCGCCGTAGCACCACTCGAGCGGAATCTGGTCGATCGTGCGCGCGGGCTTGCCTTCGCACAGCGGGCCGAAATGCCAGGGCGCATCGATGTGATTCCCCGCATGCCCGGTTAGCGTAATCGTTTCCCATCCGAGCGCCATCGAGTCCGGATAGTCGCCAACGTCCGATCCCTTGAACAGGCGCAGCATCGCGCGCGCGCCTTCTTCGTGGCTGACGCGTTTGAAGCGATAGTTCCACGGCGGATACGGCGCCGCATCGAGCGGCACCCCGATGTCGATAATTTTCACGCGTGCTCCTTGTTTACCTCGACGCGATTCTAACCCGCCAGCCCGCGAGCCATCCAGATCGTAAAACAAAGCATGCTAGGATCGCAGCCATGAGCAATGATCTCAATGCTGCGCAAGCATTCGTGAAACTGCTCGCAGTCGTCACCGAACTGCGCGCTCGATGCCCGTGGGATCGCGAGCAGAAACTCGCAGACACTCCGCCCCATCTGATCGAGGAAGTGTACGAGGTGGCTGACGCGATCGCGCACGGCAACTTGCCGCATGCGGCAGAGGAACTTGGCGACGTAATCGCACAATGCGTGTTCGCCGGAGTGATTCTTGCGGAGAATTCGGAATTCGATATCGCGACCGTTGTGCGAAACGCCACGGAAAAACTCATCCGACGGCATCCGCACATTTACGGCGACACGCACGCAGATACGGTCGAGCGAGTTCTCGAAAATTGGGAGAAAATCAAACAGCAGGAACGCGAGAGCAAGAACGCGGAGAGCGCAACGAGTCTCGCGCACGTGGGACGCGGCCTGCCCGCAATGATGCGTGCAGAGAAACTCGGCGAAAACGCCCGCCGCACCGGAATGGACTGGGCAAACATCCGCGAGGTGCTGGCGAAGGCGCGCGAAGAACTCGACGAGGTCGAGCAAGCGCTTGATCGCAACGACACCGCCCACGCCGCCGAAGAGCTGGGCGACCTGATGCTTGCTATCGCCAACGCGCCCCGTTTCATCGGCAAAGACGCCGAGCAGACCCTGCGCGCCGCCTGCGACAAGTTCGTCGCCCGCTTCGACGAAGTCGCGCGCATCGCCGCATCGCGCGGACTCGACCTCAAAGCGATGACGCCGTCAGAAATCGACGGTCTGTGGAATGAAGCAAAGGCCGCGGCGCGCGCTGCCGGCCGGCAATGAAGCAATGAGTCCGTATCTTCTAACTGGGTTGATCGTTCTCGGCGCTGCCGTCGTTTTCCTCACACTACCGTGGACCTTGCCGCGCACCTGGTACCGGGCGCTCTTCTATCCCGGCGGCAGGCCGAACGCGCTCGCCAGACGTCTCAACTCCGGACAGGCGCGGCTATCAGTCCTCGGAGTATTGCCGGCGCTGATGGTCGCCCTTGAAACGACAGGGCGGCGAAGCGGCAAGGCTTGCCTGGTCCAGCTGGTCGTGGCGCAGGTCGGCACGGAACGATATCTGGTGTCGATGCTAGGCGAGAATGCCGACTGGGTGCGTAACGTGCGAGCCAGCGCGGGCGCCGCCGCGCTCCGCTATGGAAGAACGGAAAAGGTGCGGTTGGAGGAAGTGCCGGTGTCGTCGCGCGCGCCGATCCTCAAGGCCTATCTGCAACGGGCTCCAGGCGCCCGCCCGCACTTCGAAGTCAGCCGCAACGCGCCGCTGGAGGAGTTCGATAAGGTCGCCGCGCGCTATCCCGTGTTCCGCATAGTCGCGGAGTGAATCGCCTGAGTCGGGTACTGGCGTCATTTCAGTCCCGTTGACGAGGAGTGGCGTCATTTGAAAATGCGAGTGGCGTCATTTCGGTAATAGACGCTTGCGCGGCAACTTAGCGTAGTCGCAGTAAACCCTTTTCACAAATCCCCATCGCTTGTTGATAACTTAACGGCTTCGGATGCCGTCACGATCATTGACGGCTTTGCGATTTGGGTATAGGTTCTTAAACAACCGGAAACGGAGGCAACTCCCAATGACTGAAGACAATGAGTTGATTAAGCAAATTGACAAAAAAATCGCGGAGACCGAGGCATTGGCTGCGGAAGCACAGAAATGGGCGAATCAGCTCGGCTCGCTGCAAAACAATGTACTGGTATTGAAGCGCGCGCGACTTCTATTGCTCGGTGAGGAAACTCCAGGCGAGCCTCGCGAAGATGTACCCGTATTCCCAAAACCGTCTCAACCGGCATTGAACCTTGGGTCTGACGTTTCCTCGAATGGCAATGGTTCTCAACCCGCGTCGATCGGCAGCTTGCTGATAGGCGTCCTGATGGAAGCTGGAAGCCCCTTGAAAGTCCAAAGGATTTTGGAACGTATGCGTGCGAAAGGCCGCACCGATGTTACCGGCAAAACCTTGGGTGGCGTGATCAGCCAATATTTGACGAAAGGATCGATTCGGCGGACGGCGCGCGCGACATACGCACTACCGCGAGCCAACAGGACTGAAATGCATACAGGCTAGAAAAAAGAAAACCGGGCCGTGCAACCGGCCCGGCTGGGCTGCCTGATGGCAGGCTCCAACTGCTAATAGAGAGAGCCTACCGGATTATACCCCAGCCCGCAACAACTCCCATTTGCGCCGGTCAGGGGCGTGAATGGATGGATGTGAGGTGAATTCTATGCGGTTTTACGGCGACCGCATGAGAAGATGGTGAGGTGTGTCGGCGGGCCGATAGCTCAGTGGAGTAGAGCGACCGACTGCTTATCGGAGGGTCGCCAGTTCAAGTCTGGCTCGGCCCGCCAGCACGCCTTACTTTGCATTTTTCCTCGGCTTGTTCCAATACGGGCTTTTGCACTTCGGGCAAACGCGCGGCTCTTCGTTCTTTTCACGCGGCACCCATTCATGCTCGCAGCGTTCGCATCTATAGCCCGACAATTTAACCTTGGCCATACCGTCACGGTATATCAGCATCGCGGTATCACGTCAAGTATCTTACTTGAGGGTATTGACAATGACTGTACTTAGAAGTATTTTACCAGAAGGTAAGCGATGGTTTCCAAAGAACAAAGCCCCGCCCGAACCGGCAAGTCCGAACGGGGCAGTAACCCCACGCGAATTGCTTCACGCGAAGCCGCCAATCTGAGCGTAGCACGTTCGCCGTGGGCCGATGAAGGAAAGCCCCATGAACGTGTTGCCGCTTGAGAAACAAATTCAAGTCATCGGCGCGCTGACGGAAGGACTCTCGATGCGATCCGTCGCGCGTCTCTTTGACGTAGAGCGAAACACCGTAGGTCGTCTCGCGCTTCGCGTCGGAAACGGCTGCAAGCGCTTGCATGATCGCATGATGCGCGGCTTGCAAGTAAATCTGATCCAGCTTGACGAACAGTGGGATTACGTCGCGAAAAAACAGAAACGAGTTCGCTCTGACGATCCAGCCGAGTACGGCGATACTTGGCTGTACATCGCGCTATCGGCCACGCACAAGGCCGTCTACATCGTAGGAAAGCGGTCAGTCGAGAACACCGAAGCGCTGGCGCTCGATTTGCGCGGTCGCATCCTGAATCGTCCGCAGATCACTTCGGACGGATACTCGCCATATATCGGCGCGGTTCAAGTCGCATTTCAGACCGGCGTGGATTTCGCCGTTCTCACAAAAAAGTATTCGAGCGATTCCAATCTGCCGGACGCGCGCATCGCTACTCACCCGGCCATGTCTCTGGAATCGAGAAGGTGGTAATAAGAGGAAACCCAGACGAGGACGAAATCTCAACCAGCTACGTCGAGCGCTTCAATTTATCAAAGCGCATGGCGTCACGCCGGTTTACGCGGCTGACAAATGGATTCAGCAAGCGGCTTGAGAATCATTGTGCGGCTGTAGCGCTCTGGATCAGCTTCTACAATTTCTGCCGCGTCCATGAATCGCTCCGCATGACGCCCGGAATGGCGCTTGGCGTGACGGATCACATTTGGTCGGTCGGCGAGTTGATCAACGCAGCGAACGAGCCGTCTGGCGTGCCGCCGATTCCGCGCGCGGTACAGACCACGCTGCGACCGGGAACACGGCGATTTAGATTGATCGTAGGACGTGGCGGGAAGGGAACCAACAAACCGTGAACACTATAACTTGGCTACGACGCCCGCTATGGCTTCGATACAGTTGTCGATATTGTGCTGATCCACCTGAACCTCTTGGCCTTGGATGGTATGCCGACCAGAACGCAGCCGAGAAAAAGGTACACCCTCTGCAAAGGCGACTACCCCAGTGGTTTGGAAGTCTCTAACATCAGCCACTCCATCGGCCAGCGTCTGGAAAGTAAAGATCGATGGGTTCGCAGAAAGTAGCGCGGTAAGCAATGCGTCAATCGACGATAGTACGGACGAATACGCGGACGCCGGTCCCATATATATTGGGTCAAGCGGTTTTTGACCACCAACGAGACTTTAGGAAGTGATCGGTTAGCGGCGACGAGTTTGTTTGTGAATGAGTACTGCGCATAGATGGCGGACGGTAGATTGATCCCGTAGATGAGAGAAAACGCGTTCTGAATCGCGCGACGAGACGAATCATCTGGCATCACGGGGAGCACTACATCGGTGGCGGTTGCGAGCGCAATCTGCGTGTAGATCGAAAAGCTCGGATTCGTGTCGATAAAAACAACATCGTAGGAATTTCCAAGTGTTGTTATATAGTCTTTCAGCCAATCAATCACAGCCAAGCAAGTATCAGTGCCAGGGATTTGAGTATTGGATAGAGTAGCAATCGCGTTTGCCTGTAGTTCGAGTAGGGCATCTCCTGCGACGAGGTCGATATTGAGCGCAATGCTGTTGTTGAAAGTCAGAGGCTTGCAGATAAAGTCGGCGGGGGTAATTGCTGGCATCGCGAATGGCGACGGTAGGCGTGTTTGGAAATAACCAGCTATAGAACGTCGAGGATTGTTACCTTGAAGACTCGTCAGATTGTGGCTTCCGGCTCCTTCAAGTCCGCCGAGTAGCAGTTCCGAGAGATTGGCTTGCGGACAAGCGTCAATCGCCAAGATTCTCTTTTTTGGAAATTTCTCCGCATATGCGCAGATCGCTTGAAACGCCAAGCTGGTTTTGCCAGTTCCGCCTTTGTTGTTCCAAAACGCCAGAATCTGCATGGACTTGCCCCCCGGTCGCGCAAAGTTGAATCTTGTCAACTTAGCAGAAAGGTCGGGCGTTGTCAGGACTGCGGCCATCGGTGGCGTCATTTCAGCCCCGAATGGCGTCTTTTGGCCGAATGACGCCAGTACCCTGAGTCGCGCTGTATTGCTCCGGCGCTCGCGCGCTGTTAGAAATGACTGGTTATGCCTCATATTCCCGTTCATCCGTCGGCCGAGAAGCGTCATCGGCAAAATCTCAAGCGCGCCGAGCGCAACCGCGTCGTCCGCACACGTGCCCGCACGTTGGCCAAGACCGCTGCGGAAACTATCGCCACCAGCACCGACGAAGCGAAGGCGCAGGAAGCGCTCAAGCAGGCCACCAAGGTGCTGTACAAGGCGATCAGCAGCGGCACGATGCATCGCAATACGGTGCGCCGCAAAGTTGCGCGGCTGTCCGCCAGCCTGCATCGCAAGTTCGGCAAGAAAGCGTAGACCGTCCGCCCGAGCGAGCGGTTTCTAATCCGACGCTGTCATCAGATCGAGGATCAGTCCGGCGAGCGCTTCTTCGCGCTCCTTGATCGTACCGTCCTTGAATCCCGCGTCCATCGCGCACGCGCGCCAGTAGGCGCGTTCCAGGCGCGCCAGCCCGAAGCGGCGCGCCCCTTCGATTGCGCGCGTTGCCAACCCGCTTTGCGGCGGCAGTCCGAGCGCGGCAGCGACATCGCCCTGACTCCTGCGCGACGCCATCATCGAGGCCGCGATCATCATCCGGCGCATCATAGGTATGATCTCGACCGCGAGAATCTCGAAGACCTCGCGCCCGAGCGCGAGTGCACGCCCCAATTGCGCCAGCGCCGCCGAGGCCCGTCCGCGCGCGACGCTCTCCGCGAGCTCGAATGCTTCCGGCATCCGGCGCGCGCCCTCGTCCAGATCGCCCGGCTGCACCGCCTTGCCAGGCTCGGCGAAGATCGTCACTTTGCCGAGCGTGTTGGCGACGGCCGCCAAATCTCCGCCGTGACGCGAAATAATCAGGTCGATTGCGGCAGCCGACAGTTTCAATCCCAGCGAATTCGCGAACGCATTGACGTACTGTTCGATCTGATTGTCGAACGGACGCATGCAATTTACGAGTAACGCCGCCTTTTCCGCGGCGCGCCGGACTTTCGCCGGTGCGTTGTCTTTTTCGTAGAGCAGGATGAGATTGCCCGGCCCGTGCGCCGACTCGATTGCCGCCACCAGCGCCGCCTCCGACCCACCGCTGCCCGACCCGCGCGCGTCCCCGGCTTCAGCGTCGCCCGCGATCTCCGCCTTGTCCCGGCGCGACTTCAGGATTCGGCATGCGATCGCGAGCCTGGGCGCGAACAAATCGGGCGCGCGAAGCTCGTTAAGCACGGCGCCGTAGTCGTCACCCGCGCCAATCTGAAAGCTGCGATACTGGCAGCCGTCAGCGACGAGCTTGCGAACGATTGAGTCGAGAATGTATTCGCGCAGAAATGCGTGCGGACCGAAAATCACCACCACCGGCGGGATTCGGTTTCGTTGTTCCCCGCCCGCCTCTCGAAGGTACGCGAGCGCGGTTTCAAGCGGCATGCGGCAAAGTCCCCGGGCGCGGCGCCCGCTTAGAAGCCGTTAGCCATCTGCGTGTACAGGTTCTGCGCGAGCCGCTGCATCATCACGTCGCGCGCCGCCGGCATTTCCGATTGCGCAGTCTGGATGTCGGTCATGTTTGCGATGTCGTTGCCGCGCAGGTTCTGCTGCAGGAAAGTCGGCGTCGTGGTCACCGTCGTCTGCGGCACGATGGGAGCGTGCTCTCCGGAGCCGATGTTGTGCGAGCTCCAGAGTACCTTCTTCGCATGAAGATCCCTCAGCGTCGCCGAGATTAGCATGCTCGTGGTGTATTGGGTCGGCTCGAGTGCCGAGTTGAAATTGGTCGGTACCTGGTTAGTGAGCCTGACCTCGCCCGACAACTCGAGGTCGGCCATGTCAGGGCTCGAGACGACCTTGAGCCGGCGATGCATCGCGATTTCATCTTTGATGTAACGCATGAACTCGTCGTTGATTCCGGTCACGCGCGTGTCGTTGCCGAAGCGCGAGACGTAAATCGTCTCGGCACTCGGCGGCAGCGCGTCACCCGAACTCGCGAAGTGATAGCCGCATCCCGCAACAAAAAGACTCGCGGCGAGCACGATGCCGAGCAGGCTACTCGGCCTTGGATAGCGTGACTTCCTCACCCTTCTGCTTGAGCCCCAGCCGTCCGGCAATTTCGTCCAGCACCCCGTTGACGAAGCGTCCCGACTCGATATCGCCGTAGCATTTCGCCAGCTCGATCGCTTCGTCGATCGTAACGCGCGCCGGAATATCCTCCATCCTGAGCAATTCGTAAAGCGCGATTCGCATCACGTTGTGATCAACCCGCGACAGCCGCTTGACCGACCAATGTTCCAGCGCGTCCGCCAGATGCTTGTCGAGCGCCGGCTGCTCGCGTCGCACCCCTTCCATCAGCTGGACCGCAAACCTGCGCGCGTCGTCTTCGACCGGAAAACTCTCGAACAGCGCCGTCAGATCGTCGCTACTGGCGCCGCCGCAGATATCTATCCGGTACAGCGCCTTGAGCGCGAGCTCACGCCCCTGATGTCTTAGTCCCATTGCAATTCCACAGTCGCGGGCGGCGCGGCACCTACCCTCTCAAGTGATCAGCTTCAGCTCCGAGAACAGGTGGCCGAGTTTTTCTTTCTTGGTTTTCAGGTATCCGATATTTCCCGCATGCGGCGTCACTTCGATCGGCACGCGCGAAACGTTCACCCCATACCGGCGCAGGCTTTCAATCTTGTGCGGATTGTTGGTCAGCAACTGCACCTCGCCGACGCCGAGGTCGCGCAGAATCTGCGCGCCGATCCCATAGTCGCGCAGGTCCTCATCGAATCCGAGATGCAGGTTCGCTTCGACCGTGTCCATCCCGTTGTCCTGCAGCGCGTAGGCGCGAATCTTGTTCCCCAGCCCGATTCCGCGCCCCTCCTGGTGGAGATAAATCACCACGCCGCGGTCCGCCGCCATGATTCGTTCGAGCGCCTCTTGCAACTGCTCACCACAGTCGCATCGCGCCGACGCAAAGACGTCGCCAGTGAGACACTCCGAATGCAGCCGCACCAGCGCGGTGCGTCCGCCGCCGACCTGGCCCTTGATCAGCGCCAGATGCTCGCGGCCATCAACAACGTTGCGGAATACGACCGCATTCAGCATACCGCCCTCGATGGGAAACGGCTGCTCGGAAACGCGCTGCACCAGGACTTCATTCGTCAAGCGATGCGACACGAGTTCCTTGACGTAAACGATCGGAATCGAATGGCGCGCCGCGAACTCGCGCAGCTCGCCGAGTCGCGCCGCTTCGCCGTCCTCCCGCAGTATCGTGCACAGCGCCGCGACCGGACCCAACCCCGCCGAGCGCATCAGGTCCACCGCGCCTTCGGCGCGCCCTATACGCACCATCACGCCTCCGCTAAGCGCCATCAGCGGTAAAATGTGGCCCGGCATGACGATATCGTCGTGGCGAGATTCCTCGAACGCGACCACTGAGATCACGCGCGCGCGGTCGCTGGCAGAAATCCCGGTCGTGGCGCCTTCGCGCGCGTCGATCAACACGCCGGCCTGCTCATTCGAATCGCCATTGTCGGTCGAAGGTTGGAGCGGAATCCCCAGTGCGCGGAAACGCTTCTCGGGAATCGCGACCGAGATCACGCCGCGGCCCTCGCGCGCCATGAAATTGATATCGTCTGGCGTGATTTTCTCAGCCGCCATCACGAGGTCGCCCTCCGCGTCCTCGCGCTCCTCCGCAATCATCACGACCATCTTGCCGTCGCGCAACGTGGAGAAAATTTCTTCTAAAGAAGCCGATGCCATCTGATTCAATTCAACGATGGCGATATTATCACCGGCTAGCCAACCTAACCAGTGCGCGGCAGATTCATCCTATTCTTTGTCATCCCGAGCGGAGCCGAGGGACCCCGGATGTTTCTCGGCGAACGCGGCCCTCCAACAGCCAATCGCCGCCAACCGGTCGTGCGGTGAGATCTTCAAGTGCGACGGAATCGCGCACGCGGCGCGACTTCATCCCATCGACCGCCGACAAAC
>Ga0074046_10002512_pt1 | contig 15815 bp, 8 predicted proteins | sample BogForMeECP23OM3_FD_94441 | JGI IMG/M metagenome (GOLD analysis project Ga0074046, IMG submission 94441) | Bog forest soil microbial communities from Calvert Island, British Columbia, Canada - Bog Forest MetaG ECP23OM3 | ecosystem: Environmental > Terrestrial > Soil > Wetlands ...
CGCGCATGTATTCGACTTGCTCGCGAATGATCACTTTAGGCAGGCGGAACTCTGGAATACCATAGACGAGCACGCCGCCGATTTCGTGCAGCGCCTCGAAGACGTGGACCTGGTGTCCCTTTTGGACGAGGTCGCCCGCCGCAGTAAGGCCGGAGGGGCCGCTGCCGACGATGGCAACTTTCTTTCCCGTCGGCGGCGCCTTGGGCAGATTGCTGATATCCAGATGGCGCTGTTCATAGTCGGCGACGAAGCGCTCCAGGTATCCAATTCCCAAGGGTTCGACTTTCTTGGCCATCAGGCATTTGCCCTCGCAGTGATCTTCCTGTGGGCACACGCGCCCGGTAATCGCGGGCAGCACGTTGTCTTCCCGGATTTTCGCAGCCGCGCCGAGGAAATCGCCTTTCACGATCAACTCCACGAACTCCGGCACCTTCACGTTTACCGGGCAACTGTCGATGCAAGTCGGCTTGGCGCACTCCAGACAACGCTGCGCCTCTGTGCGCGCCAGTTCTTCGGAGTACCCGAGGTTGACTTCCTTGAAGTTGGTCGCGCGCACCAGAGGCTCTTGCTCCAGCATGTGCTGCCGGGGAACCTTCATGCGCTCTTTGAGGGGCACAGGATTCGCCGAAGGCGGTTTAGGCGGCTTTTTAGTAGTCTCTGTCAACGGACTTCTCCTTGTAGCGCGCATGCGCCGGTCTGTCCTTTACGAACGCTCTCGATCTGCGACTCGGTCTCGCGCTGGAATTCTTCCATCGATTTCTGCTCGGCTGCCCGGTACATCGAATTGCGCTGCACCAGCACGGCGAAATCCACGCGGTGGGCATCGAACTCGGGGCCATCGACGCAGGCGAACTCACTTTTTCCGTCGATCAGAACGCGGCAACCGCCGCACATCCCGGTGCCGTCGATCATGATCGGATTCAGGCTGACGATGGTGCGGATGTGCTCTTTTCGCGTCATCTCCGCCACCGCCCTCATCATGGGGATGGGGCCGATGGCCAGCACCAGATCGATGCGCGTGCCGTTCTCGATTAGCTGCTTGAGCTTATCGGTGACGAAGCCTTTGTCGGCATAGCTGCCGTCATCGGTCGTGAGCATCAGCGCATCGCTCGTCTCGCGCAGTTCGCGCTCCAGAATGACCAATTCCTTGGTGCGGGCACCGACGATGGAGATCACACGGTTGCCCGCGCGCTTCAGCGCCGCCGCCGTCGGGTACGCCATGGCCGTGCCCACGCCACCGCCCATCACCACTACGGTGCCGAACTTCTCGATCTCCGACGGCTTTCCCAGCGGCCCGACTACATCCAGAATGCTGTCGCCGGTATTCAGGGAATTGAGCAGGTTGGTGGTTTTGCCGGCCGACTGCACCACAATGCGAATGGTGCCGGCCTCGGGGTCGGAGTGTTCAATGGTGATGGGAATGCGTTCGCCCTGCTCGTACAGCCTCAGGATTACGAACTGCCCTGGTTTTTGTTTGCGTGCAATGCGGGGCGCCTCAATCACGAACCGCTTGATGCCGGGCGCAAGGAACTCAGCGTGCAGTATTTTGAACATGTTTCCCCATGAATTGGCTTACAGGATATTGTCCGGAATGCTAGGGCAAGGGGCTGTGACACAGGTCACTCGTGAAAGAGAGCAAGATCACGTGTTGCGCCTAACCCCAACGTTCTTATAGGCGTGTCAGACCGTGTCATGCTTGGAGCACGTGCTGCAGGCCCTTAACGGCTCGCATATATTGGGCTCGTTCGAAGGCTCCGGGATCGGGGCAACGGAGCTGGCTCATGCTGCCTCGCATCTGTTGCACAGACTCATATTCGTGGCTTTCCATCCACTCGCGAACGCCTTTTTCCACCTGACTCAGATGCTTGACGCCATTGCGTAATAGGGCGGAGCACATCATGGTTACGTCGGCACCAACCATGAGCAGTTTGATTACGTCTTCGGGGCCATGCACACCACTGGTCGCCGCCAGGCTGGCCTTGATGCGGCCATGAAGAATGCCGATCCAAGTGAGAGGCAGCCGTAACGCCTGGGGGCCGCTGAGAAGCACGTTGGGTTTGATCTCGAGTTCTTCGAGGTCGATATCGGGTTGGTAGAAGCGGTTGAACAGCACCAGTCCGTCGGCCCCCAACTGGTCAAACTGCTTTGCCATATTGGCCAAATTACTGAAGAACGGACTAAGTTTGACAGCTACCGGAATGCGCACTGAACTCTTTACTTCGCGGAGAATGTCGGTATAGATTTTCTCCGTCTCGGATCCAGAAGCATCCATGTTGGTCGGAATGAAGTAGAGATTGCACTCGATCGCGTTGGCTCCGGCTTGCTCGATCTGGCGGGCAAACTTTGCCCAACCGCCCAGGGTCGCGCCGTTGAGGCTGGCGATGATCGGAATATCGACCGCGTCCTTAGCTTTGCGAATGTGATCCAGATAGCCCTCGGGGCCGGTGTGGAATTCGCTGGTGTGCGGAAAGTAAGTCAGCGACTCAGCAAAGCTCTCTGTGCCGGCGTTGAGATGGAGTTCCAGTTCAAGCGCTTCCTTGTGGAGTTGCTCCTCGAATATGGAGTAGAGCACGACGGCGGAAGCGCCGGCATCTTCGAGGGCGCGGATGCCGCTGATTTCCTGGGAGAGCGGGGAGGCGGAGACGACCAGCGGCGTGCGCAGCTGCATGCCAAGATATTTCGTGGTTAGGTCCATGATGAGTCCTCTTTACTTGCTGGGTCGCTATCTAGCACTGTGACCGCGTGATTTGCACCGTTTCACCACTGAGAGTAGCGCCGCCGTCCCGGCGGCTGTCCGGTGGGCGTCTTCGCCCGCCGCGCCGAGGGCGAGACGTCCTCGGGACAGCCGGCAAGATGCCGGCGCTGCGGTTTCCCATTTCGTAATGATCATGCGGTCACAGTACTAGAGCAACTCCTACTTTTCCGTTTCCACGGGAGCGGCCGGAGTCGCGGCCGGCTCTGGTTTGCGTTGCGCTATATATTCGTACAGGCGATAACGCGTCTCCGCATCCTCCTGCGCCTCCTGCCACAGCAGTTTGGCGTGTTCAGGGTGACTCTTGAGCAACATCTTGAAGCGCGTCTGCTGCTGCAGATAGTCCTTGACTTTGCGCGTGGGGGTGCGGGAATCGAGTATCAGCGGGTTTTCACCGGCGAGGGTACGCTCGGGATTGTAGCGATAGAGCAGCCACTGACCCGAATCGACGGCGACTTTCTGGTCTGACATTGCCGTGGTCATGTCGATGCCGTGCGCGATGCAGTGCGAATAAGCAATGATGAGGCTGGGACCGTCGTAGGCTTCCGCTTCGAGGAACGCCTTGAGCGTGTGCTCGTCCTTGGCGCCCATGGCGACGCTGGCTACATAGACAGTGCCATAGCTCATGGCCATCATCCCGAGGTCTTTCTTTCGTCGAGGTTCGCCTCCTGCTGCAAACTTGGCCACGGCAGCCCGCGGCGTGGCTTTCGAGGCCTGGCCGCCGGTGTTGGAATAGACCTCGGTGTCGAGCACCAGCAGGTTCACGTTGCGTCCGCTGGCGAGCACGTGGTCCAGACCTCCGTAGCCAATGTCGTAAGCCCAGCCGTCGCCGCCGACAATCCAAACGCTCTTCTTCACCAGCATGTCGGCGACGGCCAGCAGTTGCTGGGCATCGGGGGAGTTCAGACTCTTCAGCTTTTCCTTCAGCAGTTCGACGCGCTGCCGCTGCTCGAAAATATCCGCTTCGTCTTTCTGCGGCGCGGTCACGAGAGCGATGGCGAGTTCTTCACCGATGGATCCAGACAGACGGTGTACCAACTCGCGGGCGAATTCGGCCTGCTTGTCAATGTAGAGCCGGAATCCTAGGCCAAACTCGGCATTGTCTTCGAACAGGGAATTGGACCATGCCGGCCCGCGGCCGTCGATATTCTTGGCCCAGGGCGTGGTCGGCAGGTTGCCGCCGTAGATTGAAGAGCAGCCGGTGGCATTGGCGATTACGGAACGATCGCCAAAGAGTTGAGAGAGCAATTTAAGATAGGGCGTCTCGCCGCATCCGGAACACGCGCCTGAGAATTCAAACAAAGGCTCCTGCACCTGCTGTTGGCGAATATTCGTGACTTTGATCTTCCGGCGATCCAGTTCTGGAATCTTGAGGAAGAATTCCCAGTTCTCGCGCTCGGGCGCGCGCAGCGGGGGCTGCGGCACCATGTTGATCGCTTTCAGGCGCGTCTCGCTCTTGTTCTTGGCGGGACAGATATCCACGCAAATGCCGCATCCTGTGCAGTCTTCGGGTGCAACCTGAATGCTGTACTTCAAGCCCTGCCATTCTTTGTCGCGCACCTCGGTCGATTTGAAGGTTGCGGGAGCGCCCACTAATTGCTTCGAATCGTAGACCTTGATGCGTAGCACGGCGTGGGGGCAGACCATGGCGCACTTGCCACACTGAATACAGATCTTCGTGTCCCATTCAGGAATCTCGAGCGCGATGTTGCGCTTTTCCCATCTCGCCGTGCCGGTGGGGAAGGTACCGTCGACTGGGAAAGCGCTCACGGGTATCTCATCGCCGTGGCCGGCGTAGATGACGGAGAGGACATCGCGCTCGAACTTGGGCGCCCCCGCAGCAAACGCGGCGGGCATTTCAGTTTTGCTCGTAACTTTGTCGGGGACTGTGACTTCGAACATGTGAGCCAGGGTTTCATCCACGGCGGCGAGGTTCTGCTGGACGATCTCGTCACCCTTCCTGCCGTAGGTGTAGCGGATGGACTCGCGGATGGCTTCAATGGCTTCATCGCGCGGCAGGATCTTGGAGATGGCGAAGAAACACGTCTGCAGAATGGTGTTCATGCGCGAACCCATGCCGGTGTCTCGCGCCACCTGATAGGCGTCAATGATGAAGAAGCGGGCCTTCTTGGCGATCAGTTGCGTCTGGACTTCGCGCGGCAGTTGGTCCCAGATTTGATCCTTCTTGAACGGACTATTGAGCAGGAAAACCCCGCCCGGAACCAGGGCGCTGAGCATGTCGTAGCGCTCGAGGAAAATCCACTGATGGCAGGCCACGAAGTTGGCCTTCGAAATCAGGTAGCTGGAGCGGATCGGCTGCGGTCCGAAACGGAGGTGCGAAACCGTCATCGCGCCCGACTTCTTGGAGTCGTAGACGAAGTAGCCCTGCCCGTAGTTGTCAGTATTTTCGCCGATGATCTTGATGGAGTTCTTATTCGCGCCTACCGTGCCATCGGCGCCCAGGCCGTAGAACATGGCTCGCACCACGCTTTCGGGCTCGATGGAGAAATCGGAATCGTAATCCAGGCTGGTATGACCCACGTCGTCTTGAATGCCGACGGTGAAGTGGTCTTTAGCTTTCGGCGCCGCCAGATTGTCATAAACGGCTTTGACCATGGCCGGCGTGAATTCTTTGGAGGAGAGACCGTAACGTCCGCCGATGGTTTCCGGCGCGGCTTTCAGCTTTCCATAGCCCAGTTTGATTCCTTCCTGAATCGCGCTCACGACGTCGAGATAGAGCGGCTCTCTGCCGGCGCCCGCTTCCTTAGTGCGATCCAGAACGGCAATCTTACGGACCGTTGCGGGCAGAGCTTCGAGGAATCGCTTGACGGAAAACGGCCGATACAGCCTGACTTTCAGCAATCCAACTTTTTCACCGCTGCGGTTCAGATGGTCCACTGTCTCGTGCGCGGTCTCTGCGCCAGAGCCCATCATGACGATCACGCGCTCGGCATCGGGCGCGCCCACGTAGTCGAAGAGGTGATAGGAACGGCCCACGACCTGGGAGAACTTGTCCATGACCGCCTGTACCTTATCTGGACCTGCGTCGTAGAAAGGATTGCCGGCTTCCCGCGCCTGAAAGAAGACGTCAGGATTTTGCGCGGTTCCGCGCAGCACGGGATGGTCGGGAGAAAGCGCGCGCTGCCGATGCTCGACGACGCGATCCATATTGATGAGGGCGCGCATGTCGTCTTCGGTGAGCAGCTCGATCTTGTTGACTTCATGCGAAGTGCGGAAGCCGTCAAAGAAATGCAGGAAAGGGATACGAGTTTCGAGCGTGGCAGCATGCGCGATGAGCGCCAGGTCCATAGCCTCCTGGACAGAGTTTGAGGAGAGCATGGCGAACCCCGTGGTTCGGCAGAACATTACGTCGGAGTGGTCGCCGAAAATCGAGAGGGCGTGAGTGGCAACCGTGCGCGCGCTGACGTGAAACGCCGTCGCCGTCAGTTCGCCAGCGATCTTGTTCATGTTGGGGATCATCAGCAGCAGGCCTTGCGACGCCGTGAAGGTCGTGGCCAGTGCTCCGGTCTGCAGGGCGCCATGAATCGCCCCGGCAGCGCCGCCTTCACTTTGCATTTCGATCACGTGAGGTATGGTGCCCCAGAGATTGGGGACCTCTTCCGACATCCATTGGTCGGCCCATTCGCCCATGTTCGACGAGGGCGTAATCGGATAAATGGCGATGACCTCATTCAGGCGGTAGGCGACGTAGGCGACGGCTTCGTTGCCGTCCATGGTCTTGAACTTACGATTCATGACTTCCCCTTCTGAATTTCTCAGTGGCCCGACCGCTCGGAGCGAACGGTCCCATATAGAGGATGACGGAAGGAAGCGATATTGTCGGGAACATGGAGCACAGGGAGGTGTGATGCACGTCACAGGAGGGAAAATGAGAGTTGGAACACTTTCCCGGTGCTGTTGCCCGGCTGAACCCTTCGACTTCGCTCAGGGCAGGCTCCGCGAGGACGCTCGTCTCTTTACTAAAACCGTTAGAGATCCAAGTCGGCCCGGAGGGAAGTCAGATCTTCATCCGCTTTAATGCGAAAGCCGAGGCGTCTAAAGACGGCCTGCATGGCGATGTTGTCGGGCAACATTTCCGCGGATACGTGGCTTACCTTTTCATCGCGGGCAATCTGGACGACGCGGCTGAGCAACTCATGTCCCAGACCCTGCTTTTGATATTTATCTGAAACTAGCGCCGCGACTTCGGCTTCATTCCTGGCGTGAAGCTTATTCATACGCCCAACGCCAAGAATCCTGCGTTCTCCGGTACCGGGATCGGTGTGCTCGGCGACCAGCGCCATTTCGCGGTCGTAATCACCGAAGCAGATACGCAGCAGCCGTTCATGCGCCACTCGCCGGCTCAGGCTGAGAGAGCAGAAGTAGCGCAAATAGACACTGCGATCAGAAAGCGTTTCGTGAAACTTGGCAATCAGCGGTTCGTCTTCGGGGCGGATCGGGCGGATAGTGACCTCAGTTCCATCCTTCATGGTCCAGGTCGAAACATACTGCGACGGGTAGGGACGGATAGCGGGCTTGGGCAACTGGTCGAGGGTTACAGTGGGCGGGTGCAACACGATTCGGGCATCGAGGGCGAGCAGGCGCTCGGGTGAGGCCAGCAGGGGATTGATGTCAATTTCGGCAATCCAGCGCTGTTCGAGCACGAGTTGGCTGAAGCGAACCAGCAAACTCTCCAGCGCCGCCATGTTGACCGGCTTGCGTCCGCGGACTCCCTTCAGCGCGGAAAAGATTCGTGTCTGCTCCATCAATCTTTGCGCCAGCGTCGTGTTCAGTGGTGGAAGCGCCAGGGCGTGGTCCCGATACACCTCTACCAGCTCGCCACCGGAACCGAACAGGATGACTGGCCCGAACTGTGGGTCGATGCTGCTGCCGAGGATCAGTTCGTAGCCCTCGAGGTTCACCATCGGTTGCACGGTTACACCGGCAAATTGGTTAGGGCCGGCTTTCTCCGCAACCGAAGACTGAATTGCCCGATAGGCAGAGCGGACCGCCGCTTCATCGCGCAAGTTCAGTTTGACGCCGCCCACATCCGCTTTGTGCGTGATGGTTTCGGAAAAGACTTTCAGCACCACCGGAAAGCCAAGTTCCAAAGCAATCTTGGCCGCGTCCTCCTCGCTGGCCGCCGCGCGTGTCTCCACTACCGGGATGCCATACAGCGACAACAACTGCTTCGATTCCACCTCATTTAGCAAAACGCGGCCGTTCTTTTGCGCATTCTGAATAATTTGCTGGACTTGATTGCGGGCTGCGCTCCCCACCTCAGATTGGTCAGTCAATGCGGGAGTCTCGTAGAGTCCGCTCAAATTGCAGCTGTATCGCCACATGTAGGTGAAGGCGCGTGCGGCCGTGTCGGGATAAGGAAAGGTTGGAATGCCGGCTGCATTCAGGATAGCTTCTCCGGCTGCGATGCTGTTTCCGCCCATCCAGCTGGCGAGCACCGGCTTGGATCCCTTGGCATAGGCCTTCATGTGTTCTGCAACCTGTACCGGATCGGCCATGGCTTGCGGAACAAGAATCACCAACAGTCCGTCGCTGTTGGGGTCTTGCGAGGCAATTTCGAGGGCGCGTGCAAACCGCTCGGAATCGGTATCGGCAAGAACATCAATGGGATTGTTATGACTCCAGTTGGCAGGGAGAAACTCATTCAGGCGCTGCAGGCTCTCTGGAGCAAGCGCAGCCAGTTCTCCGCCATTGGCTACCAGCGAGTCGGTGGCCAGGACCCCAGGCCCGCCCGCATTCGTCAGAATGGTAAGCCGCGGACCCTTGGGGCGAGGTTGCCTGCCGAGTACTTCCGCCATATAGAAAAGGTCTGAGATATTCGGCACGCGCAAAACTCCCGAGCGGTGGAAGGCTGCGTCCAACACTTCGTCGCTGCCCGTGAGCGCGCCGGTGTGCGAAGCCGCAGCCCGCGACGCTGCTGCCGAGCGGCCGGTTTTGATCACGATGATGGGCTTGGTGAGTGCGACTTCACGCGCTGCCGACAAGAATGACCGCGCGTCTCCCACGGATTCCATGTAGATGAGGATGCTCTTGGTGCGCGGATCGTCGCCAAAGTAGTCGAGCAGATCACCCCACCCAACATCCAGCATGGAGCCGGTAGAAACGATGGCGCTGAACCCAACTTGTTCGCGGGCGCTCCAGTCGAGGATGGCGACCAGGAGCGCCCCGCTCTGACTCAGGAAAGCGACGCTGCCCGCCCGGGGCGCCTCTTTGACGAAAGTGGCATTTAACCCAGTCGTCGGGTTCATAATGCCCAGGCAGTTGGGGCCAATCAAGGGCATGGAACTGCGCCGCAACTGTTTTTGGATTTGCTCTTCGAGGGCAGCGCCTTCCGCACCACGCTCCCTGAATCCAGCCGAAATCACAATCGCCGCCCTGGTGCCCGCATCCACACACTCTCCAATGATCTGCGGGACGGTCGCTGCCGGGGTGGCAACTATAGCCAGATCCACGGGTCCAGGGACGTCGCGAATGCTGGCGTACGTTTTCAGCCCCAGCACTTCGGGATGGTTCGCGTTGACGGCATATACTTTCGGCTTAAACTTGCCCTGCAGCAGGTTCTCCAGGACCGAGCGACCAACGGTGCCGGGACGGCTGGTGGCACCGATGACGGCCACCGAACTCGGAGTGAACATGGCGTCCAGGCCGTATTTTTCCGGGAGTGTCTGTTGCTGTTCGCCAGGGGGGGTCGGCGACCGTTCCACGAGATCAGCCACGCGATCAGCCTCGGTCGAAGGTATCAACGTCATAGAGCAGCTCTGACAGGCACGAAAATCATCTCTCGTGTCTCAACGATACCCCTCTTTGTCGGAAACTGCTAAAGGCTGCCCAACTTCCAATCGTGGTTCACCCACCTGCACGAGGCATTCAAACTTCTGTTCGACTGAGAGCGCACGCGACACCAGGCATAATTCTTTGGCCTTGTGCAAGAGCTTTACGGCCCGTGTTCTGTCCTCTTCCTGCCGAATCATCAGATTCGGATGAATGAAAACCTGGCCAAAATTATAGCCGTTGTCAGTTCGGCTGACGGCGCCTTCCATTTCCACCTGCAGGTCGGTGTAGGCAAGCTTCGATTTATCCGCGAGTGCGCGAAAGGTAGTGGTATAGCAACTGGCGATGGCGCACAGCAGCAAATCCTCAGGTGTCCACCTGCCTTCCAAGCCGCCAAATGCAGGCGGGGAAGTGAAATGGATGGCATTGGGTGCGGAACTGGAGCGGGCAATGCCCGTCCGGCCAGAGGCCCACCAGGCAACGACTCGAAAGCGAAGTGAATCCTCCATGGTTGCTATCCCCCTCTTCGTTCCCGCATTTCAAACTCACAGCAACGAGACCTCACCAGGAGGGCCCGAAATTTGCGTTCAGCGCGGTTTCCCGTGGTGCCACCATTCGTCGAGAATAGACGGTAGCGTCGCTTTTTCACGGCTTCGATTGCAGTCGGCCCGGCCCCGGTGCGGTGCTAATGGAGACCACGATCGGCGCAGCCGCCACAGATCTCCCGTGGGTATAGAGTTTGGCCGCAGAGGGCTTGATAGGCCATGTCTCTAGTCACAGTTTTTTGTGATCCTAATCACAGAGAGATCGGTGATACAATTTTTGCGGAGAGCGGTGGCGAATGCGCGCGCCCTACGGGCTGAATATCCTAGACAATTGCCTGGCATGCCCCATGCGGGAGGAGCATTTATTCTGCCATCTGCCGGAAGCCGCGCTGCAGCGGCTGAATGACATTAAATCCACCGCGGTCTACCCAAAATCAGCGATGCTCTTTATCGAAGGACAGCAGCCGCGCGGGGTCTTCGTGATGTGCGCGGGGAAGGCGAAGCTTTCGACGTCGTCGGCAGAGGGCAGGACGGTTATCACCAAAATCTCCGAACCGGGAGATGTGCTGGGGCTCAGTGCCACGATTTCCAATCGGCCGTATGAAGTGACTGCCGAGATGATCGAGCCTGGCCAGGCAAATTTCATTACCCGGGACGCCTTGTTGCACTTCTTGCGGGAGCACGGAGAAGTGGCTCTGCGAGTGGCGGAGGAATTAAGCCGCAATTACTACACCGCCTATGAAGGGATACGGACGCTGGGACTTACCAATTCTCCGTCGGAGAGATTCGCAAAATTGCTGCTGGGATGGTCCAAGGCGTCGCGCAACGGGGATCCTCTGCAGGTGAAGCTGACGCTGACGCACGAGGAGATCGCCGAAATCATTGGCACGACGCGGGAAACAGTCAGCCGCTTGCTCGCGCAGTTCAAGAGGAAACAACTGGTGCAATTCAAGGGCGCGAACCTGATTATCCGCAACAAGGCCGCCCTGGAAGATATGGTCAACTCCTGACCAGTTCTGGTGCGGGTCCGTTATTCCTTCTGGGACGGTGTGCTCGGTTCGCCTAGAGCTTGCTCCTTAAGCGCCTGTTCGTAACCGACCGCGGCATAGAAGATGGCTCGATCGAAGAACTGCTCGAGCAACTGCAGCATTTCCAGTTCACCGAATACTTCCACGGGGCGTTCCAGAACCGCTTCTTTCTTAACGAACTCCCAGAGGTTTTCCTTGGTCAAAACGATCACCCAAATCACTTCGCTCACGGGTACGCGCTGGGAGGCCCGTTTAGCCCCAATCTTTAAATAGCGTTGCTCGAGGTAGGATTCATCCTTGCCAACCAGCCACTCACCCAGATGACGGTAGATCTCATACACGCGGTCTTGCAGATCGGCCGCGGGGACGTTTCGATAGCTTGGGGTCAACCCGGAATTCTGAACTCGCTCGAGAAGGCTTGCCGCCAGCGCTTCGGAGTGAGTCTCGATCAGCCGAACGAGACGATAGAGCATCATCATGACGACCTCCCCTCCTCAAACTAGACTCTCCAGTTTCAACGCCCGCAGGCTCCGCAGCCATGACGGGCGGTACAGCGGTCCGTGATGAACATCACTAAGGGCTAGCCCAAGGGCTTCCCACATCTCTGCATGAAAGGCATTGTCTCACGTGGCGGACATTCTCCATGCAAGTCTGCTGGTCCCCGGTGATATCTTTTCGGACGCTGGCGGAGGAGACTCCCGGAAACTAAGATAGGAAATAACAGGAAATAGAAAGGCAGGATCCGATGACTCTCCCAGCCTCAGTAAGCCCAGCCCACCATGGCATTTCTGCCCAACCACTCACGCCCGAAGAGCTGCGCAAGATCGACGCCTACTGGCGCGCGGCCAACTACCTTTCGGTAGGCCAGATTTATCTTTATGCAAATCCGCTTCTGCGCGAACCGCTGAAAATCGAGCACATTAAGCCGCGACTGCTGGGACACTTTGGGACGACGCCGGGCTTGAACTTCATCTACGTCCACTTCAATCGCCTGATCAAGAACTACGATCTGAATGTCATCTACATTGCCGGCCCCGGCCACGGCGGGCCCGGACTGGTTGCGAATACCTACCTGGAGGGCACCTACAGCGAGTTTTATCCGAACATCACGCAAAACGAAGAGGGCCTCCAGAAGCTGTTCAAACAGTTTTCTTTTCCCGGCGGAATTCCGAGCCACGCGGCGCCCGAAACTCCCGGCTCCATCCACGAAGGTGGGGAACTGGGCTATTCGATCATGCACGCTTGCGGCGCGGTGTTTGACAACCCCGACCTGATTGCATGTTGCGTGGTGGGAGATGGCGAAGCAGAAACGGGTCCACTGGCGACGAGTTGGCATAGCAATAAGTTTCTGGATCCGATGCGGGACGGCGCCGTGTTGCCGATTCTTCATCTCAATGGCTACAAGATCGCGAATCCAACCGTGCTTGGGCGCATGAATGATGAGGAACTCACCCATCTCTTCACCGGATACGGCTGGAAACCGTATTTTGTGGAGGGAGACGAGCCCGCAGCGATGCATCAACTGATGGCCGGAACTTTGGACACTGTGGTGAGCGAGATTCGAGCGATTCAATACAGTGCCCGGAGCGGCGGTGATTCGAGCCTGCCGGCTTGGCCGATGGTGATCTTACGCAGTCCGAAGGGTTGGACGTGTCCGAAAATGGTCGATGGAAAGCCGGTCGAGAACACATGGCGCGCGCATCAGGTGCCGGTGGCTGACCTGCAAAAGCCGGAACACCTGAAGATCCTTGAAGACTGGATGAAAAGCTACCGGGCTGAGGAATTGTTTGACGAGAATGGCAAATTCATTTCCGAACTGGCGGAATTGGCTCCCAAAGGCGAGCGCAGGATGGGAGCGAATCCTCATGCCAATGGCGGCTTGTTGCTGCGCGATTTGGTGATGCCCGATTTTTGCAACTACGCCGTCAACGTTCCGAAGCCCGGGACCGAGAATGCGGAAGCCACGCGCGTGCTCGGGGGATTTTTGCGCGACGTGATGAAACTGAACGCCGACTCAAAGAACTTCCGCGTCTTCGGGCCGGACGAAACGGCGTCGAACCGGCTGGAGGCTCTCTATGAGGCGACCGACAAAGAATGGATGGAGCCCATCTTTTCGGTGGATGAACATCTTTCGCAGCGCGGCCGTGTGTTGGAGATGCTCAGCGAGCACATGTGCCAGGGCTGGCTGGAAGGGTACTTGCTGACGGGGCGCCACGGATTCTTCTCCTACTACGAAGCGTTTATTCACATCATCGATTCCATGTTCAACCAGCACGCGAAATGGCTGAAGGTGACGCGCAATATCGAGTGGCGGCGTCCGATAGCATCCCTCAACTATTTGTTGACATCTCACGTGTGGCGGCAAGATCACAATGGGTTTACGCATCAGGACCCGGGCTTCATCGATCATGTAGTGAATAAGAAAGCCGACATCGTCCGGGTTTACCTTCCGCCCGACGCCAACTGCCTGCTTTCGGTCGCCGATCATTGTTTGCGGAGCCGGCACTATGTGAATGTGATCGTGGCCGGCAAGCAACCTGCTTTGCAGTTTCTCGACATGGAGTCGGCGATTGAACACTGCACTACCGGGATTGGCATTTGGGAGTGGGCAAGTACGGACAACGGGGCTGAACCTGATGTTGTGATGGCTTGCGCCGGTGATGTGCCCACGCTTGAAACCTTGGCGGCGGTCGATCTTTTACGACAGCATTTTCCTGACATCAGGATTCGGGTGGTGAATGTGGTCGACCTGATGACCATTCAGCCCTCGAGCGAGCATCCGCATGGTCTTTCGGATGTTGATTTCGACTCGATGTTCACCGTGGATAAGCCGATTATCTTCGCCTATCATGGCTATCCCTGGTTGATTCACCGCCTCACCTATCGGCGGCACAATCACGACAATCTTCACGTGCGGGGCTATAAAGAGGAGGGCACGACCACCACGCCGTTCGATATGACGGTCCTGAACGATCTGGACCGCTTCCACCTGGCGGGGGATGTGGTGGACCGTGTTCCCAGACTGCAGAAGGTGGGAGGGCACTTCAAGCAGTTGCTGCGCAACAAACTGGTCGAGCATCGGCAATACATTCACGAGCACGGAGATGATTTGCCGGAAATCCGGGACTGGACCTGGCCTTACTAATGAAGGTGCTTGTTCTCAACTCTGGCTCCAGTAGCCAGAACAAAAAACAGGAGCGAACCTGTAGGTATGCTTGAGGTTCGCTCCTGAAGTTCGCTTCTGAGATTAAGTTTTACTCTTCGGTCCCGAATCTCTTCAGGTCCTCCGGTCCATCGGTCAACGCCACCACCTCTTTGCCCTGAACCAGTTCCCGGATGCTTTCCACCACATCAGGATTAGCCAGGGTCGTGATGTCTCCGGTGTTCATCTTGTTGGAGAGAGCGGCGAGAATGCGGCGCATGAGCTTGCCGGAACGGGTCTTGGGCATATCCGGAACGATGTGGATGTGCCTGGGACGGGCAATCTTGCCGATCATCGTTTCAATGACTCTGTTGACCTTGTCAATGATCTCGGGGCTTGCCTTAATACCGGGTTTCAGGGCGATATAGACTTCGGGCACGCGGCCCTTGATCTCGTCCGCCACCGGCACCACCGCGGCTTCCGCGACCTCGGAAACCGTCAAACACGCAGACTCGATTTCCTTTGTGCCCAGGCGGTGGCCGGCCACGTTAATGACATCATCGACTCGGCCGAGAATGCGGAAATAGCCGTCGGCGGCCAGCACCGCTCCGTCCGACGCAAAATACGGCCAGTCATGCCAGTCCTTGCTGTTGCGATTCTTGCAATATTTTGCGTAGTACTGGGTAACGAAGCGGTCGTGATTATTCCAAATGGTTTGCATGATCCCGGGCCAGGGGTTGCGGATGCAGATGTTGCCCGCCTTCCCTGATCCAGCCGCGACTTCCTGGTTGTTTTCGTCATAAATCACCGGAAAGATTCCCGGCACGCCTGGGCCCGCGCTTCCTGGTTTCATGGGATCGAGCGCCGGTTTCGTGCTGCACAGGAAACCGCCGTTCTCCGTCTGCCACCAGGTGTCGACAATGACGGCCTCGCGCTTGCCGACGGTTTCGTAGTACCAGCGCCAGACTTCGGGCTCGATGGGCTCTCCCACCGTGGTCATGTGCTTGAAATGGTAGTTGTACTTGTTGGGTTCATCGTGACCGGATTTGCGCAACATGCGAATGGCGGTGGGTGAGGTGTGGAAGATGTTGACATCGAGGCGCTCGGCGATTCTCCATACCCTGCCCGCGTCGGGGTAGGTCGGGACACCTTCATAGATCACGCTGGTAGCAGCCAACGCCAGCGGACCGTAAACAATATAGGAGTGGCCGGTGATCCAGCCGATGTCGGCCATGCACCAGTAAACATCCTCGGGATGAATATCCTGGATGTACTTGGAGGTGCCGGTCACATAGGCAAGGTAGCCGCCGGTGCGGTGTTGGCAGCCTTTGGGCTTACCGGTGCTGCCGCTGGTGTACATAAGAAACAGCGGCGCCTCGGCATCCATGGGGACGGGATCGACCAATTCGCCTTTGTATTTCGGGAGCACTTCGTCCACGAAGAAATCGCGCCCTTTCACAAACGGCGTAGCGGACGCATTCTGGCCCGCGTGCCGCCTCCAGACCAGGACCTTGTCCACGACCTGACCTTCCTGCTTGGCTATGTCCAGTGATATC
>Ga0074046_10002513_pt1 | contig 15808 bp, 15 predicted proteins | sample BogForMeECP23OM3_FD_94441 | JGI IMG/M metagenome (GOLD analysis project Ga0074046, IMG submission 94441) | Bog forest soil microbial communities from Calvert Island, British Columbia, Canada - Bog Forest MetaG ECP23OM3 | ecosystem: Environmental > Terrestrial > Soil > Wetlands ...
CATCGAAAAACATAGTCGCTTTGCCCATGAGCAGCGGTCCGATGAGATTGTAATAGAGGCCGTAGGCCCAGCCCGGGTCGGCCATATTCCAGAACATGTCGTCTTCGCGAAGATCCAGGCCGAATTTCATGTAAGCTTCAAAGGAAGCAAGACATTTCACCGGGATGTCCACACCCTTTGGATTGCCGGTCGTGCCGGAAGTGTAGAGCATAATCATCGTGTCTTCGCCCGATATCCTGGACAGCCTGGTTTGAGCATCCGCGGATTCCAGCTCGTGCCAGAAGCTGTAATCTCCCTTTTCGAGGCCTTTCCCGCGCCCTTCACAAAGGGTGACAACCGCAAGCTTTCCGCTCCGGTAAGCGGATGTGGCGCTGAGTTTGGCCCGATTGGCCGCATTGGTCACCACAACGCGCGTATCGCTGTCGAGGATCCGGTAATCTACTGCGTCGGGGCCAAAAGCTGTGAAGAGCGGCAGGTATGCGGCGCCAAGCCTCCAGGAAGCAAGAGCGGAAATGATCAACTCCGGTGTTTTTGGGAGCATCACGCCGACACGGTCTCCTTTCCGGATGCCGATTGACTTCAGAAAACCTGCCAGCTTGGAGGAAGCCTCGAGGAACTCCCGGAAGGTCCACTTTGCGGTCTCCCCTTGAGCATTTTCATAAAAAAGCGCGACCCTGTCCGGAATGCGGGCATGGCGGTCGCAAAGAAAATCTGCCGCATTCAGCTCGCTGGCCGAGTATTCTTTGAGCCAGCATTGCACAAGCGCATCGACTTTCGAATCCGGCTTTCTCATGGCGGTCTCCTTTGTGTCTGTTTGCTGGACTGCAAGCATAAACGCGCATAAATGTCTTTTGCAACCGGGCGTGCCAATTAAAGCAAATATACATCCCGTCAGGAACACGATTGAGAAGGTGATCTGCTCCGACTCGCGAAAAGCCACTCCACTGCCTTGTCATGGGACGTGTTCTTAGCGAACAGAGCCCTTCGGAGGGTTATGTCATCTCCATTACGGACTTCACGGAACGATACCGTTCTCAGGAGGCTCTCAAAAGGCGCCCCGCAGCAGCCCACCGCAAATGATAGACCCAACCCCGGATTTGCGCCCCACCTAAAATCACACATTACAGCGCCTTTCCCACTTGTGCTTTTTGTCTGGATCGCTCGCCTCAATTTATTGGACGTGTTGCACGTTATTTGGGAATTGAACGCCCTGATCGGCGCTGGCGAGGACTGCGGAATTGAGCGGGTGCGCTTTGGGTCGGCCCCGCGTTTCACCAGCTCGTTCTATGGAGTGCCGGTTTAACCGTGTCCATCTGCGCGCCTTAGAAAGTTGTGGGACGTTTGAACCGGCCAAGCTCAAATCGAGCCGGAATGATTATGCTCAACGATCAGGGCCAGCGGTGCCTGCGATACGCCGCCATAGCACCCCATGGTCTTTCTGCATCTAATTATGGTAAACTGCGACATTGAATTGGCATGTCTCCAAGATGCCTTTCTTTGCTACTGAGCTAGACTTTGTTAAGTCTATATCAGTAGGACTTTCAAGGAGCTGGAGCGGCGCAGCGCTGAACTCGAGCGCTCAAATGAACGGCTGAATCAGGAAACAGAAGAGCGCAAGCGTGCGGTGAGATGAAATTGGAGCAAGAATATCGATTGGATCACCATGCCGTTGCCGTCAGATATAATTATGGTATTCGGGTTCGTACATCAGAGACCTGATATATTCCGGCAGGTCTTCTGGCTTCGGTTTGGTCGCAAAGCCTCGTTTGTATGCCACCTCGGCTACAGCAGCAGCAATTACCGCAGAGACTTCCCTGATGCGAGTCAATGGGGGAAGGATTCTTCCCTGTTCAAGATCGGCTTCTGACACCTGCTGGGCCAGAGCCCTTGCTGCAACTAGAAACATTTCATCAGGCACATGTCTGGCCCAGCTTGCCATGATACCCAAACCCACACCGGGAAAAATGTAGACGTTATTTCCCTGAGCCGGAACAAATGTCTTCCCGTGGACCGCGACGGGGTCGAACGGGCTGCCGCTTGCAAAAATGGCGCGTCCCTCAGTCCAGGTGTATGCCTCTTCTGCAGTGCATTCCGCCTTGGAAGTGGGATTTGAGAGTGACAAAACGAGTGGTCTTTCGTTGAACCTTGCCATGGCTTCAAGCAAGGGTTGAGTGAACATTTTAGGCTTTCCGGAAACCCCAATGATGGCTGTGGGCTCGAGTGCTTCAACGGCGGCAGGAAAGTCTGAGACGAATTCGTGGTCATGCGCATAGAGGAGTTTATCCCCGGTCAAATCGGTGCGGCTTTTTACAATCAGGCCTTTGGAATCAACAAACCAGCATCGCAGGCGTGCTTCCTCTTCGGACAAGCCCTCATCAACCATTGCGGAAACGATCAGACCGCCGGTGCCAATTCCGGCTTCTCCCGCCCCCAAAAACAGGATCCTTTGATCCTTGAGCTTTCCTCCAGTGATGCGAAGAGCTGAATAGAGAGAAGCCAAAGTGACTGCCGCCGTGCCCTGGATGTCATCATTAAAGGTGCAAACCTCATTGCGATACTTGCGCAACAGGCGAAATGCGTTAATATTGCCAAAATCTTCAAATTGGATCAGCGCTGCCGGAAAGACCTCCTGCACCGCAACGATGAACTCCTCTATCAATTCGTCGTACGCTTCTCCCCGAAGGCGCCGCTGTTTTAAGCCGATATAGAGAGGATCGTTCAGCAACAATTCGTTTTCTGTTCCGACGTCAATGGTTACGGGGAGGGTGACAGTGTGGGGAATACCAGCACATGCGGTATAGAGGGCAAGCTTTCCTATGGGAATACCCATCCCGTCCGCACCGAGGTCTCCAAGTCCAAGAATGCGCTCTCCATCAGTCACAACGATGACGCGTATGTTTTTGTCGGGCCAATTCTGCAGAAGGTCGGCTATCCGGCCCTTGTCATTAGCTGTAATAAATATGCCTCGAGGTCTGCGAAAAATATGGCCGTACTCCAGGCATGCCTGCCCCACCGTCGGGGTGTAGACGATTGGCGCCAGTTCCTCGATGTTCTCCAAAAGCACCCTGTAGAACAAGGTCTTGTTTCGATCCTGGAGGCTGACGAGGAAGATGTATTTTTCCAGGTCCGTTGGTTTCGCTCTCAGATTCCTGAGAACTCGCAATAGTTGCTCGTCCATGGTATGGACATGAGGAGGAAGGAGCCCTCTAAGACCCAATGCGTCCCGTTCTTCCTCAGTGAATGCGGTCCCCTTGTTCAGAGCGGGATCGCGCAGCAATGCAAGTCCAGTGGGGAAATCCCGCAGACGGCTTTGAAGTTTCATTCTTTCCTTTGTATCGCTGCACGTACTTCTCTTAAGGATCGATTGGAGATTGATATGGCCTAGAAACTTGGAAAGAGCGTCGCCTTCCGCGAGATCTTTATTGAAGCGAATGATCATGTCATCGTTTTCGTATGCTACGCTGTACATGGTGGTATTTCTCCTGAATCGTATAAAGCAGTAGAGGCCGCACCGGTAAAGGCGAAGTGGGATGAAATCCTCAACTTATCCTTTGCCTAATCCAGGCAGGAGCTTGCTGAGGCCGCCGGAAATGATCTCTACGGCGATGGCGGCCAAAAGCAGGCCCATCAAGTCCGTTATGATATTTATGCCAGTCTTTCCAAAATAATACATCAACCTAATCACCAACTGATGCTGAAACTCGTTTTGCACCCGGATTTCACTCGAAAAACCTCTTGGAACACCCGGAAAACCCATTCAATTATCCTATATTCCTATCAACCGCGCAAGTGGTAAGCCAATGAGGCCGGTTTCGGCAGTCTCAGGTAACACCACTGACTTCGCAGTTAGCAGCTCGTTTCCCGCCTGTCCGTCTTAGAGGGGCTTAGGCTAAATTATGCGACAGTAACGGGCCAGAGGAAAAGCTGAAGCAGCATGGACGTACCCCACGCCCCGCGAGGTATGGTAGACCACCCTGGCCCCAACCTTTACAAGCCGACTTATAATCCGGATGAAAAAAGAGGGTTCGTGAGCTCTATTACCCTGCCGCATAAACGATGTCGGCTTGGGCCGGGGGTAATTCCACCGCCTGTTCACCCAGGGAACCATTCATCCGCCGCATCGGGCTCCTTCCACTGGGCATCCGGCCGGTCCCATGGTTACTTTCAAGATGGGATTTAATAACAACACTTTAGTTGTGGAGGGATGGTTATGAGAATGCTCTTAATTGTCAAACTTCCTAATGATGAGTTCAACAAGGCGGTCAGGGACGGCACCGTAGGCCAAAAGATTGGCCGCATCCTGGAGGATATCAAACCGGAGGCCGTTTATTTCACTGAACAGAACGGGCAGCGCGGAGCAATACTGGTCATAAATCTGGTTGCCCCTTCCCAAATTCCGGCATTTGCCGAACCTTGGTTTCTCACTTTCAAAGCGGACGTAAAATTCCAGGTCGCTATGACGCCGGAGGATCTCCAGAAGGCTGGCTTGGAGGAACTTGGGAAGAAATACTCATAGCCGAAGCAGCTTCAGGACGATTTTGAGTATCCCGGTCATTGCACATTACCTCGCGGAGCGTGGAGATAACGCGAAGGCGCGAAAACGCGAAGGCCCAGACTATGCTTTTAAAAGATAGTCTAAGCCAGTTGAAAGATATACGGGGTTGCGTTCTTCTATCTCCCCCGGTTCCACAATTCGTCTTCATTTGAGCAAAGCGATCAGCGGAGTGAGCGTGAGCGGGCTGAGGATGGTGGACAGGAAGACTACGCTTGTGACAAACGCCGGTTCGACCTCAAACTCTACGGCCAGGATCGTGGTGACAACCGCCACCGGCATCGCTGACTGGAGGACACCCGCCTGCCGGGCGGTTCCGCTGAGCCCGATGAACTGTGCTAATAAAAGGCCCAGCAGTGCTGAGACGACCAATCGAAGCCCCACGGCCAACCCGACTAATCGCAAACTGGCGGGTTTTACCGCCCGCTCCAACTGCATCCCAAGCACTAAGATCATAACGGGGATGGCCGCATCGCCAAGCAGTTTGATCGGGCGCATCAGAAAAGATGGAGTCTCGACACCAGTGAGAATCACGACGATGGCAGCCGCCGAGGCGTAAATGCTTGGAATTCTTAGAACGATCAATAAAGCTTCACCCATGCTCCTCCGCCCGCTGGATGCCAGGAAAATGCCTATAGTGTACGTAAGGACGATACTCACGACGAAATAGATTGTGGCGCGCGCCAGCGCTTCCTGCCCAAAAACAAATAATGTAAGCGGCAGGCCGTAGTTGCCTCCATTGGCGAACATCACCACGACCATGAAAGCACTGGTCATTACCCGGTCGAGCCGCAGCGCGCGAGTCACCAGCCATGCGATCAGTCCGATACCGAGTATCGTACCGAGCGCGAGCAGCGTCAGCCGTCCGAACTCGTCGGCACTGACATTGGAAGTGACAAGTACATCGAAAAGAAGGCATGGCGTGAGCACATAGAGGGTAACCCGGGACAGTGTCTGGACATCGGCCCCCAAATAGCGCACGATCAGGAGCCCGATGCCTGCCACAATAAAGATGGGCAAGATGTTTTGCACGAAGATAGCAAGCAGTTCCATTGCGTATGCCCCTCCATTCGCCGCGTGTGCCGGTTCTGCGCGCGGCGGGCGGGCGATACTCTAGCATGGAAAGCCGGTAATGATATATACTTGATCGCTTTGAAACGGATCAACCGGACAGTTTGGCGGACCTGTAAATATCCCAGGTGGAGGGCAATAGAATGGAAGTCTTTATCACTGCTCGGGTACCGGAAGAAGTTTTGGTCCGAATTTCCCTGGACCATGCAGTGGAAATACACGATGAAGACCGACCGATCAATCGCGCCAGGATGCTCAAAGGCGTTGAAAACAAGGAAGGGCTTTTATGCACGATTACCGACCGCATCGATAAAGAGGTCCTGGAGCGTGCGCCGGACCTTAAGGTGATCGCCAATAACGGCGTGGGCTTCGATCATATCGATATTGAGGCTGCAACCGCGAGGAGAATTCCGGTGACAAACACTCCAGGTGTTCTGACGGACGAAACCGCCGACCTCACCATTGCCCTGATTCTGGCGAGTGCTCGAAGAATTGTGGAAGGGGACGCGATGACCCGGGAGGGACAATTCAAGTACTGGGCGCCCTTACACTTCCTGGGCTTGAGGGTGAGCGGAAAGAGCCTTGGAATCGTGGGCTTCGGCCGGATAGGGCAGGCAGTGGCAAGGAGGGCGCGCGGATTCGACATGAAGATTCTCTATCACAGCAGGACCCGCCTCGGTCCTTCGCAGGAAAAGCACCTGGGTGTTTCCTACGCGCCATTTGACGAACTCCTTCGGGAAGCCGATTTCGTCACCCTCCACGTTCCCCTGAGTCCTTCGACCCGGCGCCTGATTGGAAGCCGGGAACTGGAGATTATGAAACCGTCCGCCTGCCTTATCAATACGGCCCGAGGCCCGGTGGTTGACGAAAAGGCGCTTGTTGAGGCCCTGCGGCACGGACGCATTCGCGGCGCCGGGCTGGACGTCTATGAAAACGAGCCGGAATTAAGCCCAGGTCTTGCCGACCTGAAAAATGCGGTTTTGCTTCCCCATATGGGGAGCGCCACTATCGAAACCCGCACAAAAATGGCCCTTATGGCCGCAGAAAACCTTCTGGTCGGGCTTCGGGGCGAACGCCCTCCCAACTGTCTAAATTGGGAATCAGTAAACCGGTGAATGGGAGAGCTACTGCCTGTATCGCAACTCGAACCTTAAAGGTGCCTCACCCGCCATTTTCCCGGTTTCATTCATCACCAGCGTACGCTCTTTTGGCAGCCGCACGACCCCGCGCACACAAATGGCCTCGCCATCGAACTCGACCTCCAGGGTCGACATGAAAAACGGCAGCGTGGTGTAAAGACGTGCTTTAATATCCTCTGCCAGCGCTCTCATTTTAAGCGCGCTTATGGATTTTTCATCTATGAGACGATCTTTTTCGGAAAGAAGTCCTGTGATGCCGGCGGCGATCCGGTCGATAGGTGTGGCCGTGGAATCGAAGACAAAATCATAATCGGCCGGGTCTTTGCCGTCCCGGCCATAAACGGTGAGTAGAAAACCGGCCCTTTCGCGATCTGTTCTTTCGATAAGCCAGCGGGCCGAATCCTCGTCGATTCCCTCTCGGTTGGAAACCCTCGCGATTCTTTGTTCAAGGAGCGCCATAATGCGGACGCGCAGCGCAAATGGGACCCCTTTGAGCAGGTAATTGCCCCCTCGCCCCATGATGATCACACTGTTGGAGGCGGCCTCGTTCAATATCTCGCTCCGGACCATAGCCACAAAGCCTCGGTAAGACCAGTCATATTTTTCCCAAACCCTTGGAGTATGTTCATCCAGGCCCTCCGTCCACTTCTCCCATTTGTGGCCTGCCGCCTTTAACCGGGCAAGGATGCGCTCCCGGTCTACGAATCTGTATCCCAGACTGCTCGAAAGCATCAGTGCGACTTCACGGCCTCCGCTGCCCAGATCTCTGGAAATGGTTAGAACTGCCATGTCATTCCTCAATTTCTCCTCGGGATTGCCCAGTGCTTTCTGCGCTTCTGTCAGCCCCGATCAGGCGCTTCAAAGAGATTCTGCCTGCGGCAATCACTCCGGCCGCGCAAAGCGCCTCGAATCCATAGCGCGCAAAAGCGGGCAGACTGATATAACGGGTAAGCACCGGGTCGGTCACCATCATCTCTGCACCCAACCTTCCCAGTATTGCGGCCCCGATGTAGATTATAAGAGGGTAGCGGTCCATGAGCATTGAAAGCAGACCGCTGGTAAAGATTACGAAAGGAATGGAGGTACCCAGCCCGAGGAGCAGCAGCAGGATATTCCCTTGAGAAACGCCGGCGATAGCGATTACGTTGTCGAGCGACATAGTCAGATCGGCGATCAGCATGATCCTTATCGCCTGGAGAAGAGTTGCCGCCTCTTTTTCTTCACCGCCGGGAAACCCCTGCACGAAAAGCTTGACTGCGATCCAGAGCAGCACGATACCGCCGGCCAGCTTGATACAGGGGATTGCAAGAACCTGTGCGATAATGAGAGTAAAAACGATTCGCAGCGCCACAGCAGCTCCGGCGCCAAAAACCATACCTTTTTTCCTCACGTCCGGCGGGAGCCATCTGACCGCCATGGCGAGCAGGATCGCGTTATCTCCGGAGAGGACCAGATTGATTATTATGATGTTGAGCAGATCCCAGAGGAAAGTCCAGGAAAAAATGAATCTCAGAGGTCCAATGTCCAAGATGAATGCTCCTTTTGAAACCGTGAACCGGTCCCGAAATCCGGACGAAAGTTCACGCGGGATTTCAAAAGGTGGTATAATTCAACTTTGGATGCTTAGCTACCGTTTAACTTTCTTGGAGAGATTTTTCGGAGTTGGGATGGCCAGGAGCGGACGGTTCGGAAAATATGGAGACCTGAAGAGAAAAGAGCAGATCAGGGAGACCCGGGTTTCCCGGTCCGGACAGGGCAAGGCCTTGCTGGCGTCAGCAAAGGCGGCGCAGGAGGACCGGCATGGAAAACATCGAAAGAAGTAGTTATTTTCATCAACCTGCCGCGATACATAGAAACACCGGCGTCCAGGCCGCGGCTTCCAAACCGGCGGATGCCCCAAGAAAGCCGGCAACATAGCCAGGAGAGGCATTTTCTACCAAGGTAACATTCAGACTAACTCGATCGCCTTCCGGCGCCTCGCATTTTCGGCAAAATCTTTCGAAAGCGCTTTGCAGCAACCGGCCCCTGCCTTGCAGTTCAGCCGGGTTTTCGCCCCTGGCCGCGCTTTTTATGAAATCTTCAAGGCCATGGCGGCAGGAGGAGACAAGATCCGGCATTTCGGGCGCCTCGATGAGAGTCCGGAACTGTTTGCTCCCCAGACCGTCCAGCCTGGGAATCGATCCAAGCAAGTAAGTGTCGGCCGAAAATTGCTTTCCATCTCGCTCGCATCCGGTCCGGATCATCTCGATGGCCTCCTCGATGACCTCCGGAAAACAGCCCACAAAGATCGGCGTACTCTCAGGCGGCTGGAGCGAAAGCATTCGAAACCAGCTCTCGATTCGCCTCGGGAGCATATAGAGCAGACCGTTTGTGTCCGGGGCGAGCGCCGGGGTGAGATTGGTTTCGGCCCGGTCCGATTCATCATCTTCGATACCCAGTATATCGCGAAATTCCTGTTCGATGGCATTCAGATGGGCGTAGCTGGATCCGATCTCCAGTTCCTTTTCATCCAGTTCCCGGGCTATTTCCAGAAAAAGCGCCGCCTGGACGATCTCCTTTTGAGCAGGACCCATGTCGGGCGGACAACGCCCCCGGAGTTCCTGTTCGATGCGGTATCGGGGTTCATCGATTTCCTCGAGCGCCCGGCTGAGAAAACCGAGTATCCCCCCCTGGCCACCATGAACTTGCGCGAAAGTTCGGTATCCTTCGATGCAGGAGCCGATCCGGGTCGAAAGCTCCTCACCGAGCAGAACAGGCCAGGCGGAAAACCTTTCCTGCGCCCATTCGGGAATCGAAGCCAGCCGGGCGATTTCCAACACACTCAGACGAGGCAGAAAAATCCACAGGTTCCTGAAATCATGCGCAGAAAGTGTCATATGCGGGAAAAGAAAATAATTCAGTGTCTCGATTCCGGTCATAATGTCCGTACTCTTTCTACCTGGGGCAATCCCGACATCCGCCCTACCAGGATCATTTGTAAGCGGTGTGCGACTCAGCCGCCCGTTATCTGCCGTCCGCGTTCCTACGGCTTGTCATCTTGTTTTTTCGTAGCCTTTGTCCTCAGACGTTCCATAAGTTCTTGTGCTCTCCTTTGCCCCTCACGTTCCTTTTCATCAAGGATCTCGGCCCACGGCTGGGTGACACGCCAGGTTAATTTGCCGCTCAAAGGCGGCCCGGGATATGCACCTTGATCGTATAATGAATAACCCCGGAACTCCACCGGACTTTCCTGGTAACATGACCAAACGGCTTTGCTGATGAGGTTTGGGTCTCCCTCGAATTGAAGATCAATCAGAGAGAGTTGCTCTCGGAAACGCTCAATCATCTGCACGGACAAGTTAAAGAGAAAAGGATGCGGTGCATTGGTCCCGATGATTCGCTTCTTCTCGTCGACACCATTGGAAATCAAAGCTTTCAGAGCCTCTCCGGTCAGATGACCAGCGGACTCTGGCCCGCCAACGATCAGATAGCGTATGTTGGGATTCCCGATAATATTGCAGACAATTTTTTCAAACCCAATATTCTCGGTTTGCACGGTTCCAGAGAGAGCCGCTCCCGTTTCTATCCCGGCCCTTACAAGGTATTCCAGCTCTGCTGGAATTTTGTCAGCGTCAGTATTCAGAATGATAGCTACGGCAACCGGAGAAAAATCATTTCCTCTGAGATACCTGCCATCCTCAGAAGGATAATCGGGATGTGGGTTGACCTTCAGCATGTTCTTTCTCCCATCTGATTTGAATGATCAACCGATCAGCAGGTCAGCTCCAAAACAGCTCCAGTCGCGGGAAAGATTTGTTTTCCAGGGCGCAGGCCGCTTCGAGAAGGCTTTTGAGTGCTCTTTCGCCTTCCAGCCCGGCATCCAGGGTAAATTCATTTACAAAGGCGTCGATATGCAGGCGTATCACCTCGGGCGCCATCTCCCGGGCATGACGCCTTATGTAGGACCAGGGTTTGTCCGGGTGCTTCATGGCATAGAGGAGGCTCTCCCTGATTTTTTCTTCGACCACAGCGGCAACTTCGCCGCCGAGGTCGCGCCGGATGGCAATCGCCCCCAACGGGAGCGGGAGTCCGGTTTGCCCCTCCCACCATCGGCCAAGGTCGAGCGCCATGTGAAGACCGTATGCCTGATAGGTCCATCTGCCTTCGTGAATTATGACCCCCGCGTCCACCTCTCCGGCCGCCACCGCAGGCATTATCCGGTCGAACCGCATCGGGACCCGCCGTCCCCGGTGAGTTCCCTCCAGCCGGAGCAACAGGCTGGCGGTAGTCAGGTTACCAGGGGTTGCAAGTGTCGCGTTGCGAAGCTCCTCGAATCTGGCGGCACGCCGTGCCACGACGAGCGGGCCGCATCCTCTCCCCATGGCCCCTCCGGACCGCAGCAACCAGTACTTATCCAGGATGCTCAGTACTGCATTTACGGAAATCTTGGAAATATCAAGAGCGCTATGCGCCGCCAGCCGGTTAAGCATCTCGACGTCCGCGAGCACGACATCCAGGGCAAAGGGAAACTCAATTCGCTTCTCCGCCAGGGCGCAAAAGATAAAAGTATCATTCGGACAGGGAGAATATCCGAGGGTGAGCGGCGGCTTCAATTCTTACCTCGATCGAATCCTTGCAGGGTGTGGAGTTCTTTTCATGGTTCCAGGGTGCCCCCCATGGGAACATGAGCTACTGCGACTGCAGGATGAGTTCCTTCACTCTGCAGAGCAATTCGTTCCTGCCCTGCTGGGTTTGTGCTGAAAAGATGATGAAATCAGCGGGTGATATCCCGAGAATCCGCCCAGCGGTTTGGGCGAGGGGGTTCCATTTTGCTCGGGAAAGTTTATCGGCCTTGGTCAGGATGGGGATTGCCGGGATTTTTTTCTCCTTCAGCCAGGACCAAAGGCTTATATCATCGGGGGTCGGCGGATGGCGCAAGTCCATTATCTGGACAATCCCCCGGAGGTTTTCGCGTGAATCGAGGTAGGTCTCGATCATCGGCCCCCAGCTTGCGCGCAGGCTTTGGGACACCCTTGCATATCCATATCCCGGCAGGTCAACGAACAGGAAGCAATCATTTATTTTGAAAAAGTTGATGAGTTGAGTGCGGCCCGGGGTGCGGCTTGTCCTGACCAGTTTTTTCCGTTGGATCAGGCAATTTATAAGAGCAGATTTGCCTACGTTTGACCGGCCGGCGAACGCCACCTCGGGCTGTTCATCCCGTGGGTACTGCTCGGGCCGCACGGCGGATGTGATGAATTCGGCCGACGTTATGACCAAAGCAGCCGGGAAGCACGGGGCAGGGGACAGGGGGCAGCAATTCCCGCTTCTTACCGCCCGCTTACCGCTCCCTGCTTCTTGCTTCTTCATTCCCGCTTCTCGCTTGCAGCTTCCATTCACCTGTTCACCGGCTTTTGAGGTAGCGCTCGATTCGGTCAAGTCCTTCCATGATGTTTTCAAGGGAATTGGCATAGCTGAAGCGGACGTAGCCTTCGGCATTCGATCCGAAATCCACTCCAGGTGTTATGCCTACCTTTGCCTTTTCGAGGACTTCGAAGGCGAAGGAATAAGAATCATCAGTAAACCGGCGCGCATTGGCAAAGACGTAGAAGGCCCCGGTTGGCTCAACCGTTATCCCGAACCCGATCTGCCGCAGCCGGGCAATCATATACTGCCTGCGCCGATTGTAGGTTTCGCGCATTTTCGCGACCTCTTCGGCGACACTGGGGTCCGTTAGCGCCGTGTAACCTGCGGCTTGCGCGACGGAATTTGCAGAGATAAAAAAATTCTGCACCATTTTCTGTATCGGGCGGATCATGTACTCGGGCGCTATCAGGTATCCGAGCCGCCATCCCGTCATCGCGAAAAGCTTGGAAAAGCCGTTGAAGACGATGCAGTTTTCGGTAAATTCGAGCACTGACCGCGCGCGGCCCTCATATACGAGACCGTGATAAATCTCATCGCTGAGGATCAGCCTGCCCATATCAGCGATTTCGGCCATCCGGTCTGCCTCAAGCAGGTTTCCGGTCGGGTTTGCGGGCGAATTTATAAGGATCGCCTTAGTTTGCGGAGTAAGCGCAGCCTTTATAGCTTCCGGCCTGTACTGAAAACCGTCTTCCTCATAGACCGGGATCATCCTGGGGACCGCTTCGAGGAAACGCACGAAATTCGGATGGCAGGGGTAATGAGGATTGGACAGAATTACCTCCTCTCCGCATTCCAGAATGGCGCTCATTCCTACCAGGAAGGCAGGGGAGGTCCCGGATGTAACTATCACCCGATTGGGATCGATGTTCCGAACTCCGTAAGTCTCCTGATAATAGTTACAGATAGCCTCGCGCAGTCCGGGGGTCCCGAGGCTGTGCGTATAGTGCGTATCTCCCCTGGAAAGGGCCTCTATCGCCGAGTTTTTTACGGCCTCAGGAGTATTGAAATCAGGCTCGCCTACCTCGAGGTGAATCACGGATTCTCCGGCTCGCTCCATTTCCTGGGCGCGTTCCAAAACATCCATGACAATGAATGATGTCATTTGCTCGAGTCTTCTGCAGATCACGTCTGTCTCCTGTAGCAAGAAGCAGGGAACGGGGAAAAGGGGTAAAAACATATTCCCTCTTCCCGCTTTCTGCTTCCCGCTGCCGGCTATCGCGATGGCACTTTAATAATTACCGGCTCGCCCTCGGTTTCGCCGCTTAACTGGGTCATCAATGTGGCGGCGCTGGAAGCGCTGTTGACCGGTTGAAGCTGAATGACGAAAATCTTTCCGAGCACCCGGTGTTTGAGGGTTTTGATGACGGCTCTGTAGCCTTTTCGCTCGAGGCGGGTTTTTATCTCTTCGGCCTTTTCCCTGTCCACAAATGAGCCAACCTGGACCATGTATCTATAGGGTTGCGATTCATCACTTTTAGAGATGCCTCCCTGAACCGGGGCGCCTCCATCATTGGGGACCGGGGCTTCTTTGACCACAGGCGCCTCAGTCTCTCCTGGAACCTCCTGCTGCACAGGGGCAGGCTCAGATTTAACCATGTCATCCTGCGCCGGGAAAGGCGCCGGCTCTGCGGTGGGGGCAGGTTTTTGTCCTGCCCTCGACGGGAGTTCCACATTTATCTGCTGGCGTCGGAGGTCTTCGTTCGAGATGACTTCGATTGCGCCGGGAGGAATGTAGGATGAGGCGTGGGAACGGGCCCTCGTCTGGGCGGCGGCATTGAGCTTTTCGAGGTACTTTAGGGCTTCATCGGCCATATCGGTATTGGGGGCAATTTCCCCAACCCGGCTAAGCGAGCGAAAGGCCGCTTCCAAGTCTCCCGCCAGGTAGCTCAAAATGCCGAAGTGCAGATGGGCTTCGGCCAAATCGGGTGATGCGCGCACCGCATTTCCGTACGCATGCCGAGCCTCATCGCTTCTGCGCGACTTTTCCAGAATCTGACCAATGCGAAGCCAGGCCATGCCATAATGCTCATCGAACTTTACGGCCTGCTGATAATAGAGCATAGCCCTCTCGGTATCGCCATTTTTTTCGCAAAGCCTCCCAAGGTTGTAAGCGGCAAACTGGGGGGTCTTGTAAAAGGGATCGTCGAGTGCCTTCTGGAATGCTCCCCGGGCGAGTTCGAACTGCCCGCGTGTGGCGTAGATATACCCTGCCGTATTCAGTGCTTCGGGGTAAGCGGGTTTAATCTTCAGCGCGTTCTGGAGATGCGAAAGCGCTTTGTCCTGCAACCCGCGCTGGTCGTACGCAAGTGCGAGATCGTACTCTATTACGGCATCGTTGGGCTTTTTCTCCGCTGCCTCGGTGAGATATTTCAGTGCGCCAGCCGTTTCTCCGGCCGCCAGGCATTTCTCGCCCATATCCTGAAGCTGGGCGGCCGAACGCGTGGGTGGTTGGGATGTGGTGGCGCAGCCTGAAACCACCACAAAAAAAGCAACACACAAAAGCGCAAGTCGTCTCATCTTTAGATCACCTTGTTCAGGGTATACTCAATAATCCCTTCGGCGCCTCTTTTGATCAAATCAGGTATGAGTTCGCGAACCTGGTTCTTCGAGACAACCGTTTCGACTGAAAGCCACTCAGACTGGTACAGATTGGCGATTGTCGGCGCATTCAAGCTTGGCAGAATCTCTATGATGCCCTCGATTTTTCCCTTTGGCACATTCATTTTGAGCGCGACCAGACCTTCGGCGCGCAGCGCACCCTGGAGCAGCAGCGAGATGTGCTCTATCTTGTCGCGTTTCCAGGGATCCTGCCATGCATCGGGGTTCGCGATGAGCTGCGTATTGGACTGCATCAATTCGCCAATGATCCTGAGGCCGTTTGCGCGCATTGTCGAGCCTGTTTCGGTGACTTCTACAATAGCGTCGCAAAGGCCGGAAATAACTTTTGCCTCCGTGGCGCCCCAGGAAAACTCCACCTCTACCCTGATGCCCTTCGACTGGAAGTAGCGCCGGGTAAAGTTTACCAGTTCGGTGGCGATTTTTTTGCCCTCCAGGTCCTTTTCGTTTAGGATGGCGGAGTCCATCGGCACTGCCAGGACCCACCTTGCGGGGCGCTGGCTCACTTTCGAGTAGACCAGGTCCGCTACGACATGGATTTTTGAGTCATTTTCCATGATCCAGTCGCGGCCGGTGAGTCCTACATCGAAAGTACCGTTCTCAACGTAGCGTGACATTTCCTGGGCGCGGCAGATCGAGCAACGGATGAACGGATCGTTGATCTCCGGGAAATAGTTTCTGTCGGAAAGCGATATTCTCCAGCCGGATTGCTGAAAAAGCCTGAGGGTGGATTCCTGGAGACTTCCCTTCGGAATGCCAAGCATGAGCTGTCTCACTTCCTGTAAACCTCCCGGGGGTCAAAGACTCGAATTCCCCGCACTTCAAAACGGCCGTCCATGAAAAATCGGTGAAAGCAACTTTCAAAACCGGTATGGCAAGCCGCTCCCCCTATCTGGTCAACCTTGAGCAGAATGGTATCGGAGTCGCAGTCGATCAAGATTTCGCGAACGAGCTGCAAGTTTCCCGATTCTTCGCCTTTCAACCAGAGCTTCTGCCTGGACCTGCTCCAATAGTGAGCTTTTCC
>Ga0074046_10002515_pt1 | contig 15800 bp, 14 predicted proteins | sample BogForMeECP23OM3_FD_94441 | JGI IMG/M metagenome (GOLD analysis project Ga0074046, IMG submission 94441) | Bog forest soil microbial communities from Calvert Island, British Columbia, Canada - Bog Forest MetaG ECP23OM3 | ecosystem: Environmental > Terrestrial > Soil > Wetlands ...
GACGGTCACGAGCCTTTACCCAGCCCTGCTGGCGGGGGGACAAGTTGAGCTCCTGCCGGAGGATGTGGGTGCGCAGAATCTACTGGCAGCGCTCCGGCAAGGCAACAACCGCAGCTTGGTCAAGATCACCCCCGCTCATTTGGAACTGTTGAGCCAGCAGATCAAACCTGACGAAGCGGCCGGGAGGACGAAGGTCTTCGTAATTGGCGGAGAAAACCTCTTGGCCGAAAGCCTTTGCCTGTGGAGGGATTTTGCTCCAGGGACGCGCTTGATCAATGAGTATGGGCCCACGGAAACGGTGGTTGGTTGCTGCGTTTATGAGGTGCGGGGGGACGATCCGCGCCGCGGCTCTGTTCCCATCGGCCGCCCTATTGCCAATACGCAGCTCTATGTTCTGGACCCCGACATGAATCCAGTGCCAGTTGGGGTCATGGGTGAGTTGTACATCGGCGGGGCGGGGGTGGCGCGCGGATATTTGAACCGGCCCGAACTAACGCAGCAGAAGTTCCTTGCTGATCTGTTTTCCGGGCAGAGTGGGGCGCGCCTCTACAGGACCGGGGATCTGGCCCGCTACCGCCCGGATGGGACGTTGGAGTTTCTGGGCCGCATCGACGACCAGGTGAAAGTGCGCGGTTACCGCGTCGAATTGGGAGAGATCGAGGCGAGCCTGGCGGATCATTCTGGAGTCAAGTCCTGCGTCGTATTGGCTCGGGAGGACGAGCCCGGGGACAAGCAATTGGTGGGTTATGTCGTCCCCAGGGAAAACGAATTGCCAACGGTTGAAGAACTCCGTCAATTCTTGCGGCAGAGGCTGCCCGATTACATGGTGCCGGCTCTGTTTGTTTTTCTCAAGTTCTTCTCTCTTACCCCCAACGGTAAGATCGACCGCAAGGCCTTGCCCGCTCCGGGCAAGCGCCTTAGAGAGACCGCCGAGTTCGTTGCACCGCGGGACCCGCTTGAACTGGTTCTTGCCGGTCTGTCTGGCGGCAAGATTGATCGCGAAGCGCTTCCCACTCCTTCTTACGAGAGTCAACCGCCGGCTCGCGATTTCGTCAGGCCACGCACCGAGACGGAGAGGTCACTCGCTGCCATTTGGACCGACCTGTTGAAGGTGGAGAACATCGGGATCAACGACGATTTCTTCGACTTGGGCGGGCATTCCTTGCTGGCGGTCAGGCTCGTCTCGCGGATCCGGGATGTATTCGAGGTGGAACTGCCGCTTGCGACATTATTTCAGGCGCCAACCATCGCTGATTTGGCAGGGATACTGCGCGAGGAGGACTGGGCACCCTCCTGGGCCACGCTGGTTCCGATACGGACGGGTGGGTCCAAGCCACCTCTCTTTCTTATGCATGCGCATGGCGGCAATGTTCTGGAGTACCACGCTCTAGTGAACCGGCTGGAACCTGATCAGCCTGTGTATGCCTTTCAGGCGAGAGGTCTCGATGGTCACATTGTGAAGGATTCATCTGTGGAAGAGATGGCTTCGGCCTATCTCGAAGAGTTGAGGGCTTTTCAACCGGAGGGTCCATATTTCCTGGGAGGCTTCTGCCTGGGTGGATTGCTAGCCTTGGAAGCTGCCCAGCAACTGACGGCGGCAGGGCAGGAAGTCGCATTAGTCGTCTTGATCCAGTCGATCCATCCAGAATCTATGGGTTTCAAGCCGGGAATTAACGTGTTCCGTCGTTGGTGGTATCGCGCGACAAAGCGAATCAATCTGGAACTGGAGAACCTATCCCACAGGGGGAAGGGCTACATTGTGGAGCGGTGTCGGCATCTCTGGAACCGCGCTCGTGCCAGGACGGCCATTGCTTTCGACAATATGACCCATAAAGAAGCGCCAGATCCAACACGTCTACGAATGAACTATGTTCTTGAGTCTCTTGCGATTGAACACCAGAAGGCTATGGCGGAATATGTACCGCGTCCGTATGGTGGCGATGTCCTTCTGTTTCGCGCCAGCAAACAGTTATCTGGGTTAATGGCTGATGAATACTTGGGTTGGAAACGTGTTCTCCATGGAGATTTGGACGTTTGTGAAGCCCCCGGGTATCAGCAAAATCTTATGCTAGAACCAAATGTTTCACGGCTTGCTAAGGGACTCACCGCTCGGCTGGAAGCTGCTCAGCACCGATACACAAGTTTCTCTGGACTTCGGTGAAGTTAGCATTGGAGATACGGGATGCCCAACGAACACGCTGAACTATTGAAAATGAAGCGCCCGTCGTGTGGGTCTGGACTTGGGCACTTTCCGACATCACCGCATGGTTTACATCACAAGGCTTTCTGGTTCAGAAAGTAGATAAAGTAGATTTTAGCGATTATGTCGGCGTTAAAGCTGACCTGTCCCGGGAAACCAGTCCAGCCAAAACTAGTGGGCAAATCGATCCGAAATGGGGGATGCAATGAAAGTTCGATTCAGCGTATTGATGCCCGTTTACAACCGAGAGAAGTATGTCCGGCAGGCGATCGACTCCGTCTTGTCCCAAACTTTCACCGACCATGAGTTGTTGGTCGTTGATGACGGATCTACAGATGGATCGGCGGAAGTGCTGAAATCTTATGGAACTCGCATCAGATTGATCCGACAACGTAATCAAGGACCGGAGGTCGCTCGGAATGCCGCGCTGGCTTCAGCCCAGGGGGAATACGTTGTGCTGCTGGACAGTGACGACTTCCTTTTTCCCTTCGCATTGGCCACATACGATCAGATCATTCGGACTTTTAATTTGCCACCCGTGCTCATCGGATCTTTGATCGATTATCGAGACGGACAACCTATTCCGGCTGAGGCACTCGTGTCGTGCCCGGGGCCGGTGGAGGTGCTCAAGTTTCAGGATTATCTCTCGAAGACCATACCACTCACTAACTTCCACAGCACGCTCGTGATTTGGAAGTCGGTCCTCGACCAGGTAGGAGGCTTTCGAAATAGCACACCTCAGACGTTTCACAATGAAGACTTAAATACGATGCTTATGGTTGGAACTTACGGACCGTGCATTGTCGTCCAAAAACCGCACACCGTCGCGTACCGCCTGCACGAGGAAAACAGCATCCGAAATGTGAAAGCGATCGCCGACGGAATGCTTCTGCTGGCTCGCTCGGAACGCCTGGGGCAATATCCAGGAGGGAGCGAGCGTCGATCAGATCGATACGCCGTCATCGGCGGAAGAGCCTCGACCTGGGCCCTCAGGTACTGTTGGCGGGGAGGACAACGAAAACTGGCGCTTCAACTGCTCTTTGGGACGGCTCCAATGGTATTTGCCGCAGTATGGAAGAAATCCTTGCGCTACTTGCGCAAACCCACTCAGCCGATCGCTTTGCCCGAAGAGTAATTCCCGCAGATCTCCCGCGTTGAACAGTGGATCACGCCAGATGGGACCAGCCCACCGCCGGGCCTACCCACACCTTCGTCATGTCCGGCTGCCAGATCGAATTCGGCTCAGTGGCATCCACGCGGCCCCACTTTGTCGTCTGCTGGCGGAAACGTTGAGACCGTGCTTGCAGAAGACGTTGAATGCCGAGGTGAGATCGAGTAGACGGCAACAAGCTCGCTGTGATTATCGGTACGAGCTCCCGAGGGAGTTGGTTGAAGCTCAACCCGAGCAGCAGGGCTTGACGCATCTGCGTGCGCAGCAAGCGACGCAAATGACTCGGAACCGTTCACCTAGGTCAAATCTTTTGTCCGATGGAACAGCTTCTAGAGTCGCATCTCTCCCCGGACTGGTCTGGTATGGCGGCGCTGGACACAGGGTTGCGCTCGCTGGTGCGGAAAAGGACGAAGTGTCGCCGGGGATGTGATAATGTTCGCGGCACAGGAGGTAGCACATGAGCACCGCTCAGGCGGTCGCGGGCCGCCCGCCAGCACAAATTCCCTCCCGCGCGCCGGTGGCGCGAAACGTCGCGGTGGACGCCTTCCGCGGATTCGTCATGCTCCTTATGATGGCGGAGGTGCTGCGCTTTTCAGAAGTGGCCCAGGCGTATCCCGGGAATTGGTTCTGGCACATCCTGGCCTACAACCAAACGCATACCGAATGGGCGGGATGTTCGCTCCACGACTTGATTCAGCCCTCGTTTTCATTTCTCGTGGGCGTAGCGTTGCCTTACTCGATTGCCAGCCGCATCGCCAAGGGCGGCACCTTCTGGAAATTGTTTGCGCACGCGCTGTGGCGAGCCTTCCTGCTGGCGGCTCTGGGAATCTTCATCCGCTTGATGGGCTCGTCGGAAATCAACTTCACCATGGAAGACACGCTCACGCAGATTGGGTTTGGTTATCCTTTCCTCTTCCTCTTGGGCTTTCGGCCACCGCGCTGGGCGTGGACTGCCCTGGGCGTGATCCTGACGGGCTATTGGCTGGCCTGGGCGCTCTATCCCGTGGCCCCTGCGAACTTCGACTGGCCATCCGTCGGCGTGTCTGCCGCGTGGAACGTTCAGCACAACTACACGGGCTTTGCCGCGCACTGGAACCAGAACTACAATTTGGGGACGGCATTCGATCAGTGGTTCCTGAACCTCTTCCCGCGCCTAACCCGCTGGGTTTATAACCGCGGCGGATACGTGACGCTGAGCTTCATCCCCACCCTGGGCACCATGATTCTGGGACTTATCGGGGGACGCTGGCTGCGCGAAGCCGCCCCGCAAGTTCCCCTGAAGAAATTGCTCGTTGCCGGGGTGGTGGGAATCGCCGCTGGCCTCTTCTTTCACTTCACGCATATCTGCCCCGTGGTAAAGCGCATCTGGACGCCGAGTTGGACACTGTTTAGCGGCGGAGCGTGCTTCCTGCTGCTGGCGGCGTTCTGCTGGGTCATCGAGGTGAAACAACGCAAAGGGTGGGCGTTCCCCCTGGTGGTCATCGGCATGAATTCCATCACCGCCTACTGCATCGCCCACAACTTCATGGAAAGCTTCCTGATGAGGTCCTTTCGCACCTGCCTCGGTCCGCACTTCTTCGAGTTCTTCGGAACCAGCCTCCAGCCTCTCATGGAAGGCGCCGCGGTGCTGTTCTGTTTTTGGTTGGTGTTGTTCTGGATGTACCGCAGGAAGCTGTTCCTGAAGATCTGATAAGACGTGAACCACCAAGACACCAAGGCACCAAGAAGGGCAGCGACAAGGAAAGGAATCCAGCGCATCCTCCTGAGTGTACAGGGCCCCGGGTTTTGAGGGCCTCATCGGCGGGGACGCGGTAAAAACTCTATATCAGCTTCTACAATAGGAGTCGTGATTGTTTTTGCCGACGCAGGAAGTGCGACTGTGGCTGAGCGTGATCGCCTATAACCTGGGGACCTGTGGCGGCGACTGGTGCTGCCGCGGCGGATCGGCAACTGGCCGCTGACGAGCGTGCAGCAGCGGTTGGTGAAGACCGGCGGTCGGGTGGTGAAACATGCACGGTATTATTGGCTGCTCTTGGCGGAGAGTGATCTGACGCGACGGCCCTTTGCGGCCAGCTGTTTAGGATGGCGGCGCTACCCGCGCCATCGGGGCAGGCGAAAGTGCTGGCCGGAGGCGGAACTTGGCGGCGAGGTAGGCCTGGTCAGAGATGTGCCGGAGTTATGGGTTGGAAAGGCGGCAGTTTAGGGCTTTTGAAGCGTCCGAAGAGGCAGGACGAGAGCCTTGTGTGGTCGCTGAGGCGCTCGACACCGAGAACCCGCCCGTACGATTGCATGCAGAGGCAGCCGAATGTACGATATCGGTCGAGATCTGAAAACGGAAATGTTGGTTGAAGCGCAACCCGAGCAGCAGGGCTTGACGCATCTGCGTCCGCAGTAAGCGACGCAAATGACTCGGAACGGTTCACCCAGGTCAAATCTTTTGTCCGATGGAACAGCTTCGACAATCAGCAACTGAGTCCGAGCCTTGTATGGATCACGGAGGCAGGAGTATCAAACCAGGTGATGTCAGCGCCCACATTCCTCAAGTCCGGCCGCACATTCGGCGGCGTGACCTGAATCTCTTCTTCATGCTCTCGAGTCAGCCCCTTCTGGGGCTGCCCCGCGAGGAAGTCCTCCTCTATGACAGCATAGACGGGCGCAGGACCGTGGCTGAACTGGAGGTTATGTACCCTGGCGCAGGTGATCGACTGTTACGGTGGCACGAAGCCGCGATTATCGAGCTGATCCCTCCCATCGCGTCGCCTGCCGGCCCCCATCTTGTGGTCATCGAACCGCACTTGGACGATGCCGTGTTTAGCGCGGGAGGTCGCCTCCTCCACCGTCGCGGCCGATGCCGAATCACCATCCTGTCGGTGGTCAAGTGGAGCAACTTCACGACCTGCCTCCAAAGGGGGCAGAACTTCTTGAATGTTGGCGAAGTCTCCGATTTAAGGCTACAGGAGTCAGCCCTCGCGGCTAGGATTCTAGGGGCGGCGCACCGTTGCCTGGATTGGAGTGACGCTCTGCTCAGAATCTGGCCCTCCGAGCGCTGGTCTGCCGCCAACGTCGAGAGATTCAACAAGGTTCCGCAAGATTTCAGGAATCGGTGCCCGAATCCGCGAGAGGTCTCCCTGCTTGCCGAGCAACTGATGCGAGAACTGAGCATCCTCGCGCCCGACGAACTGTGGATTCCCATGGGCTTGGGCGGTCACCTCGATCACCGTACCACCCGAAGTGCATGTCTTCTGATGCTGGCCGAGGCTGGCGAACGGTTTTCGGATATACCAGTCCTCATGTACGAGGAGCAGCCTTATGCTGCGCAACCCGGCCACGCCGCGCAGATCCGTAAGGCGCTCGCCAGTTGTGGGACCCGCCTGGTTCGCGCGACGGAAGACATCACGGACGTCATCAAAGAGAAAGTGCGCCTGAGTTCCGTTTACGCCTCCCAGTTCGAGTTCTCTTACATCGAAGCGATGATTCGCGGATTTGCCGGGCGCGCAGGAGGCGCTCCCGGGAGGTTCGCGGAGGTTTATCACCGCGTGGAGGGAGAGCGCTGCCTACCTCTAGAGTCACATCTCTCCCCGGACTGGTCTGGTATGGCGGCGCTGGACACAGGGTTGCGTTCGCTGCTGCAGAAGAGGACGAAGTGCCGCCGTCTGACAGTGATGGCACTGCCGTCAGGTTGTCTATTAGAGTGGAAAACCCACAGTGAATCTTTGGTGGCAGCCTTCCCGAACACTGATCTTCGCGTTTACGCGTCAACTGACCTGGCTTGGCAGACCGAGGAAGGTGGGAACGTCAAGGTAAAGCTCGAGGTTGTGCAGGGGGGATGGGGCGGATGGATCAGCATTTTATGGCGCGAGCTGTTTCGCTTCCGAACTCCCACGGTCGTCATATGGCGGGGCGCCTATAGTGCCACGCCGCCCATACGGACGCTCAAGAAGCTCATCAACATGCTTATAAAGTCGTTGCTTCCGTTCCGACAGGTGCTTTTCACCAGGAGGCTTGGCGATTTCTGCTGCGTATTAAACGAACAAGCTCGACAGGGACCGACTCTGAGGTCGGAAGTTCGTATATTGGAGTCACATCGAACAAGCTAACCGCTTTGCTTCGTCGGTCGAGTGGGGTGTGCTTGTAGCAAGGCAGCGCAGTGTTGTCTCGTAGCTGTGCAGCTTTTCCATGTCGCGAGGACAAGCGTCGCAGCCTTACAGAACAAGTCTGCACTGCTTGCACCACTCCCTAGCCCCCTCCTCAGAAAAGAGGGGGAGTAGAGCGAAATCCCCTCCTGGATTAGGAGGGAATGAAGGGGTGGTGGAACTAACCCGTCACCCACCCCGGCACGCTGGGGCACTCTCTCCGCCGGGGGACAGGGCAGGGGTTTTGGGGGGACCGTTCTTCGGCAATGAAAGAAGTCAATCCGCAGTGGAGGATAGAATGAAGGTTCGATTCAGCGTTTTGATACCTGTTTACAACCGAGAGAAGTATGTCCGGCAGGCGATCGACTCCGTCTTGTCCCAAACTTTCACCGACCATGAGTTGTTGGTCGTTGATGACGGATCTACAGATGGAACGGCGGAAGTGCTGAAATCTTATGGAACTCGCATCAGGTTGATCCGACAACGTAATCAAGGACCGGAGGTCGCTCGGAATGCCGCGTTGGCTTTAGCCCAGGGGGAATACATTGCGCCGCTGGACAGTGACGACTTCCTTCATCCCTACGCACTGGCGACATACGATCAGATCATTCGGACTTTTAATTCGCCACCCGTGGTCATGGGGTCTGAGGACGAGTATCGAGACGGAGAACCTATTCCGGCTGAGAGACTCGTGTCGTGCCCGGGAAAGGTGGCGGTGTTCAGGTTTCAGGATTATATCTCGAAGACCATAACACACTCTAGCTTCATGAGTACCCTTGTAGTCCGGAAGTCGCTCCTCGACGAGGTGGGAGGCTTTCGAAACAGCACACCTCAGACGTTTCACAATGACGACTTAAACATGACGCTTATGCTTGGAACCTACGGACCGTGCATTGTCGTCGGAAGACCCATACTCGTCGCGTACCGCCAGCACGGGGGAAACAGCCATCACGATGTGAAGGGTGTCGCCGACGGAATTCTTCAACTGGCGCGCTCGGAACGTCAGGGACAATACCCTGGAGGGAGGGAGCGCCGCTGGGACCGATACGCCATCATCGGCGGAAGAGCCTCGAATTGGGCCCTCAGGTACTGCTGGTGGGGAGGGCACCGAAAACTGGCGCTTCAACTGCTCTTTGGGACGGCTCCAATGGTATTTGCCGCAGCATGGAAGAAATCCTTGCGCTACTTGCGCAAACCCACTCAGCCGATCGCTTTGCCCGAAGAGTAATTCCCGCAGATCTCCCGCGTTGAACAGTAGATCACGCCAGATGGGACCAGGCTACCGCCGGGCCTACCCCCACCTTCGTCATGTCCGACTGCCAGATCGAATTCGGCTCAGTGGCTCCACGCGGCCCCACTTTGTCGTCTGCCGGCGGAAACGTTGAGACCGTGCTTGCAGAAGGCGTGAACGCCGAAGTGAAATCAAGGAGACGGCAACAAGCTCGCTGTGATTCTCGCTACGGGTTCCTGAGGGAACAGGTTGAAGTGCTCTCCGTCTCCTCAGTGGCGCTGGCGCACTTTCGCGCAGCCTTTTTGAGGCACTGGCGACAAGTACAACCACTGCCGGAGCTGGCCAAAACCTACTTCCAGATCGCTCGTCTGAAGCTGGGCTTCCCTTGTACTTTCTGGAGTTCGGTCGATTTTGGCTTTCGACCCGGTCGGCTTGTTTCCTTCGTTTCCCGAAGTCCGGGGCGGTGTGGATGTTGCACTTCGATACGTTTCAGCCGAGAGGCCTGGGACCGTCTTGGGGGAAAAAGTCTCCCAACGAGCGAAGGTTCAAGACATCTAGTCCATGGCAGCCTAAGAGAGCATCGGATTGCCGGTGGTGCTCGATCCGCCCGCAACCGACATGGGTGCTCTGGCGGGGACAGTCATAGCGACCAAGCGATCAACTCCTTCATGATTTCATTCGTGCCGGCGTAGATGCGTTGCACGCGGCTGTCTGCCCACATGCGGGCGATCGGATACTCCATCATATAGCCATAGCCGCCGTGCAACTGAACGCATTCATCGACGATGCGGCACTGGCAGTCGGTGAGCCAATACTTCGCCATGGCGGCGGTGACAGGGTCGAGCTGGCCGGCGATGAAACGCTCGATGCAGTTGTCGAGGAAGACGCGGCCAATATGAGCTTCCGTCTTGCATTCGGCCAACTTGAAGCGTGTATTCTGAAAATCGATCAACGGCTTGCCGAACGCCATGCGCTCCTTCACATATTTGGTTGTGATGGCCACGGCTTGTTCCGCCGTCGCGACTGCGCCCAGACCGATCGTGAGGCGCTCAAAGCTCAATTGCTCCATCATCTGGGAGAATCCCATGCCTTCGGCGGGACCGAGGAGATTCGAGGCCGGGACGCGCACATCGTCGAAGAAAAGCTCGCAGGTGTCCAGCGCGTGCATGCCGACTTTTTCGAGTGAGCGGCCGACACGGTATCCGGAAAGATTCGTCGGTTCGACGATCATGAGCGAGATGCTCTTCAACCCAGCGGCTCGGGGGTCGGTCTTCACGGCGAGGCAGACGATGCTGGCGTGCCAGCCGTTGGTGATGAACGTCTTTGAGCCATTGATGACATAGTGGTCGCCGTCGTGGCGGGCGGTGGTTCTGATGCCCTGCAAGTCGGAGCCGGCGGCGGGTTCGGTCATCGCGATTGCGCCCACCAGCTCGCCGCGCGCCATGCGGGAAAGCCAGTTGCGTTTCTGCTCCTCGCTGCCGTAGGCGAGGATGTAATGCGCCACGATACTGTGGACGCCGGAACCGAAGTGGACTCCTGCTTGAGCGAGTTCTTCCGTCACCACGGCTTCGTGGGCGAAGGTTCCTCCCCCTCCGCCGTATTTTTCGGGCACGTCGGTGAGCAGGATGCCTGTCGCACCTGCTTTTGTCCAGGCTTCCGCATCGGGGCGATGCTGCTGGCGCCAGCGAGTTTGATGCGGCGCGAGTTCTTCTTGTATGAAGCGGCGGACCGTCTTGCGGAACATCCGCAACTCGTCATCCATCCAGGGGGATTGGTAGGTAACGGTTGGCATAATGGCGCATAATTATAGCGCAGCGGCAGTGATATCGCCAGACGGTTGACGGGCGACCGCGAGCGAGTACCAAATTGAGGCATCAGATGTAATGGGGGGGGAGATGACCCCGTGCTGAGATTACCCTCCCGCTCGAGGGTCGCTGGCATAACGCGATGCTATCTGGCGATCCTGATGCCGCTTTTTTGAGGGCAAGAGTGGAGGACCAAAGGCCGAGATGAGCGCCTATCAGCGGACGATCCAGAAGCTGTTTACTGAACAAATCTCCCGGACATTGTCGTTAGACTTGCGATGTCATGCCAGGCCAGATCTCGAGGAAGTTGAAAACAAGGCAGCATACTCAATGATCTGCGTAGGCGGCGCCGGATCCTTTCAGCAGAGAAATAGGAGGGATGGCGGATTGAATGCATCATAAGACTGAATCTTGGCAGGCCGCGCCCATTAGATGGGCTTTTCCCTCAGACCGCATCGACATTTGGCGGGTGTGCCTTGACTCTCCTGAGTTGTCCGAGAGGGATTGGCGTGACATCCTTGCCCCGGATGAAATCGCTCGTGCCTCGCGCTTTTACTTCGAGGATCACCGCAGGCGATTCGTGAAGTGCCGGGTCGCACTGAGAATCCTTCTCGGTGGATACGTCGAAATACAACCTGTTGAGATTCGCTTTCAGTACGAGAACAATGGCAAGCCAGAGATTGCCCTCCCACATGACGCCCGCGGTTTGAGCTTCAGCGTCTCGAATTCCGGCGGATTGGCATTGATTGCGGTCGGTTCTAGGAGCGCGATTGGTGTAGATATCGAGGAAATTCGTCCCAAGCCGGATTTCCTGGATATTGCCGGGCGGTTTTTTTCCGCTCGTGAAGTCCAGGCCATACTCGCGGTCAGCGAGAATAAAAGGCAGGAGGCTTTTTTCGCCTGCTGGACTCGCAAAGAGGCCTATCTGAAAGCAACCGGCATCGGGCTCTTGCGCCCGTTATCGGAGTTTTCCGTATCCGTTGACCCCGATGGGCCAGCCGAGCTCTGGGAGGTGGAAGGCGATCCAGGCGCTGTTACTCATTGGTCTTTGGAAAGCGTGCGCCCGGGAGCAGGGTATATGGGAGCTTTGGCTTATAAGGGTCCGGTGCGCCGCGTAGAATGGTTGTGCCAGGTGGATTGTCCACTGCCCGCCGATATCGTCTAAAGCCCGTGGGCCCCTGGGAATGCCACCTGCTTACGATGCGAGAAAGTCTCCGATGCTCAGAGGTTCGGAGCTGCGGAAATCCGTGGCAATCGGGTGGTTAACATCGAGGAGAAACCGAAGGCTCCCAAGTCCGATTACGCAGTGATCGGCATCTACTTCTACGACAGCGGCGTATTCGAAAAGATCCACAGGCTTAAGTCCTCGGGAAGGGGTGAGTTGGAGATGATAGACGTCAACGACTTTTGCCTCGAGGAAGGTACCCTCACCTATGAGGTCCTCGATGGATGGTGGACGGATGCAGGGACTTTTGAATCATTGCGGCGCGCGAACAATTTTGTTACCCAAACTGGCGCAAACAAGCTGGCTGTCAGCGTCGGAGCCGGGAGCGGAGGCGCTGCCAAGGAGACAGTCTAGTGAAAATCTTTATTACAGGCGGGGCTGGTTTTATTGGCTCAAACTTCATTCGGCATGTGCTCTCGCTCGGTGACAGCTACGCCGTCGTTAACTTCGACAAACTGACCTACGCCGGGAACCTCGCGAACTTGCAATCGGTAGCGGGCGACCCTAGATACCAGTTCGTGAAGGGCGACATCTGTGATCCTGATGCCGTGACCCAGGCCATGCGAGGGTGTGACGTCGTTGTGCATTTCGCGGCAGAGTCGCACGTGGATCGCAGCATCTACGAGCCCGCCCCGGTGATCCAGACCAACATTACGGGGACGTTCATCCTGCTACAGGTTGCGCGCACTCTCAGTGTGCAACGATTCCTTCATGTCTCGACGGATGAGGTCTATGGCGATTTGCCACCCGGCGTGAGTGCAGACGAAAACTTCGCATTACAACCCAGCAGTCCGTACTCGGCCTCCAAGGCGGGCGCGGACTTATTGGTTCGGTCCTTCGTCAGGACATATCGGTTTCCGGCTCTAATTACACGCTCCTCCAATAACTACGGGCCGTACCAATTTCCCGAGAAGTTTCTGCCCCTCATGATCACCAATGCCCTCGAAAACAAGCCACTTCCGGTCTACGGCGATGGCCGGCAGCAGCGAAATTGGCTGCACGTAGAAGACGACTGCCGTGGGATCCTGGCGGTTCTTGAACGCGGGAGAGTTGGTGAAACCTACAACATCGGCGGCACCGACGTGCTCGAAAACCTGGAAGTAATTTCGCGGCTGCTGAAGCTGATGGGGAAGCCGGAATCTCTCATCACCTCGGTGGCTGATCGCCCCGGCCACGATAGGCGATACGCTCTGGATTGTACAAAGATCGAAAAGGAACTCCACTGGCGCCCTCACATTCAACTGGATAGTGGCTTGGAGCAGACAGTCAACTGGTATCGTGAGCATGCAGATTGGGTGGAAGCTGTGCGGCGGGGCGAATATCGCACCTATTATGCAAAATACTACGAGCATAGGAACTCTGCATTAGAGGCGGTGATGTCAGCCGAGGGTACTTCTCTCACCTCCGGCGCCGCAGGGGAAGAAAGAGGCTCCCGCAAAGACCGCACGAACTGATGATCGGCGAAGGCTTAAGCCTTTTCGATAGGTTTGAATCGAGAGGATTTCGAGGAGAGTAAACGTGGGACCGCAAACTGAGGGAGCATTATCCTCAACCGCCGCCGGCGAGCCCAGGCTCATTGCCGAGCGTCACGGACAGCGCTTGGTGATTGTGCCCCATCCGAAGCCAGGCATTGGAGATGTTATTACGGATCCCAACTCTGCGTGTATCATCCCTGGCGTGGAAACGGAGCCGTTCATTCAATGGCCGGACGATCGCGGCAGTTTTGGGGAGTTGGTTCGCTTCGGCGACCGGGGGATCGCTCGCGATTTTGTTCCATCGGAGTTGAATCGAATTCAAGTGTCGATCACATTGTCTTACTCCGGCGTGATTAAGGCCATACACTACCATTTCGAACAAACCGATTTATGGGTGCCGGTGAAAGGGATGTTTCAAGTATTCCTGTGCGATCTACGGGAAAGCTCTCCTGCTTGTGGCCGGATAAACACTCTGTTCATAGGAGACCTACGTCCATGGAAATTGCGGATACCCCCGGGCGTGGGGCATGGGTATAAGATCCTGGGGGACAAGCCGGGCCTGCTTGTGTATGCAATGGACAGATATTACAACCCGCGCGACGAAGGGCGGATTCCCTTCGATGACCCCGGAATCAACTACGATTGGACAACCCACCCGCGCTAAGAAGGGGCAGGGCAATTTTGATTGTCCTGTTGCCCTACCTTCCACGTTTGCGAGGCACGAGTAATACTCCGGGATTGGCGAACTTGAGGTTCCCCTGCGGCCCAGGTGCTGACCAGCAACCTCTGCGGGGGGAGAGCCACGGGAACGGGCTGTCAAGAAGGTACGTAATTGGCAGAGGGCCCTTCGGCGCCGCTTGCCCCGCCACATCCCGGTGGCGATCAGCCACTGTCGCAGCGTCTCCTTGCTCACCTCTGCCGCCTCATCCCGGGCCAAGTACTCGCTGGCCAGCGTGGGGCTAAAGTCTCCGTACTTCGCTTTCACTAGCTTCAGGACTTTGCTGCGTAGACTCCCCGGCAAGCAGCGATTCGACTCCTTACCTCGCAGCTGATGCACGATCCCGCCGCCACCTTCTTTCTTCACCCGTACCAGCAGCTCCCTCACCCAGCGATCCGTTACCCTCAACTGCTGTGCCGCTCATTGCGTTAAGTGTCCCTGCTTCAACTCATGCAATACCTTTAACCGATCCCGTTCCTTCGTGCTCATCACCAGCATCTCCTGTTTTCTCATCCGGCCGGTTTGCCGGTTTTCAACAGGAACTTTCTACTTTGCTGGATTAGGAACTTCTCATGTTGCTGCGACAATACGTTCGAAATGCCTTGACAAGCTGGCGAGAATGCGCTTAACTGTGTATTTGCCTGGAGCTGTGTGTCATCTATTTGGACGCCGGGAGATGCCCTCGGCGGCTCCCTCTCAGGTTCTCATCCTGCCGCTGTGGGCGCCGTGCCGCGTCGGGCCGGAGTGTCGGACACGAGCCCGTCACGATACGCAAATGGAGCGAGATTTACCCGTGGAAAACTCACCACGAGCATAAGATTTAGAGCACGATCCCGAGGCAATAACTGTAAGACGAGGAGGGGGCCATGAACCGCAATCGCTGGAGGTTTTCCAAGCCGGCTATCGCGATAGTGGTGTTCGGGCTGGCCGTTGGCCTGCTCGCCGGCCTGACCGCTCTGATTACCGGGAAACCGGCCACGGGGCGCAGGATGGGGCTGGTGGATGACTGGAGTACTCACCATTTGATCTTTTCCAACCCCGGCACGGCCGCCGATGCGCTGGCGCATGGCCGGTTCGAGCAGTGGTACAGGACCATCAATGATCCCCGCTTCCTGATGCAACAGATGAAGCGCAGTCATCAGCACCTTGCAACGGGAGCAATCGCCGCGCAGAGTCCCTTACCCGAGAGCCTAGCCGCGCTTCGAATTGTCACATGGGGCCCGGGCGCTCCCGAATTTCCGGAGCCTATTCGTAGGCTGCCGGTACCGAAGCGCCCCCAGCCGAAACCGAAACCCAAAGGCGACTGGAGCTACGCTCTCGGCGGTACGGAGGAGGCCGCGGTAAACGCCGCCATGTACCCCGCCAAGTACACGTTCAACGTCAATGATACTCCGGACTGCACGAACGATTTTGTGGTGTTTGCGATCGACAGGGCAGGGGCGAGCACCCAACCCACAATCCTCGCCTTCAATAACCTCTACAGTGCGCCGTCGGGCACGAACTTTTGCTCTGGCACCGGACCCAATGTGATGTGGGCTTATAACGCCGCGACGACGCCGGTCATGACTTCGCCCAGCCTCTCTCTCGATGGGACCATGGTTGCCTTCGTGGAGCAGGGCCCGCCCGCCATCCTGCACATCCTCCGGCCGGAGTCGGGCGAGGGGGGGACATATATCGCGCCAGTGGCTCCCAAGACCTCGACTAGTGATTCCGAAACTTGGACGACCTGTCTCGCTGGCAGCACTTCCTGCATGTTCAACCTGACGTACACTACCAGTTCGAACACCAACTCGTCGCCCTTTTACAATTACGACAAGGATACGCTCTATGTGGGCGACGACA
>Ga0074046_10002516_pt1 | contig 15788 bp, 21 predicted proteins | sample BogForMeECP23OM3_FD_94441 | JGI IMG/M metagenome (GOLD analysis project Ga0074046, IMG submission 94441) | Bog forest soil microbial communities from Calvert Island, British Columbia, Canada - Bog Forest MetaG ECP23OM3 | ecosystem: Environmental > Terrestrial > Soil > Wetlands ...
CCCCTCTTCTCCCTTTCGCCCACCCCACCAGAACCAGTTGCCGTTCATTTCGTGATAGGGACGCCAGAGGACGGGGATGCGCGCATCGCGCAATTGCTCCAGATAGCCCGCCACCACATCCACTTGCGCGCACCATCGCGCGTTCAGATCGGTCCCCGGCGTGAGCAACTCCCTCCACTCGAAATCGGAGAGGTGGCTAAGGACGTTTTCGCGAAACAAGACCGGTTCGTCGTAGATCGGTCTGACTTCATGCCAGGTCAGCGTAATCAGGGCGCCGTTCTGGTATTGCCGTTTGATCTCTTGGATCATTGCCGGACGGGCCTCGGTGGAATCTTTGTCTTCGCCGCCCGAGAAACCAAAATCCTGCCCGAACAGCGCCGGGTACTTGCCGGTCAGATCGTAGGTGCGGTCCGTCCAGCGGGAAATGCTGTTGGGAAAATTGTGCTGGCCAGCCAGAGTATGATGACCCGAGATGGAATATAGATATTGCAGCAGGGCGCGCGCTTCGGGTGAAGCGTGCGGGTCGGCGGGCTCGTGCTGCGTCGCGCTCGTCACCGTCTGAGCTGCCTTCGGGACCACGCACGGAGACAGCGCAAGAACAAATGTAATTAATATAACGATTCGCCATTTCATTTTGATCCCCCCCGTAGGGCAAGTCGCAGTAGGCAGTAAGCAGAAGGCAGAAGGCAGAAATCAGAAAGCAGAAAGCAGAGCTCTTCATTCTGACTCCCGGCTTCTGACTCCTGACTCCTGGAGCCGGCTCTTCTGGCCCCTGACACCTGACACCTGACACCTGAAACCTGAAACCTGACACCTGCCCCTCCGTCCCCAGCCCTTAGCACCTGATAACTGAAACCTGAAACCTGCTTCTCTGGCACCTCACACCCGGCACCTGAAGCCTGCTTTCCTGACACCTGACACCTGAAACCTGACACCTGACACCTGCTCTTCCGACTCCCGAATCCCGAATAATCTGGGAGCCATCAGGCCTCAAACGCCCACAAGGCATGTCGGCGGTCTCACACCGCGCAAGCGTGGCGGCGTCATTTCGAGGGGCGGACGGTCGCGGGGGTCTTCCGTCCTCGCGCGGTGCGGTCGAAGTCGGTGTCGAAGCTCAACAGGGTGAGATTGTATTTTTCGGCTGCCGTGTACTGGTACGCATCATCAAAATCCAGTCCAAATTGCTTTCGCGCAGTGAGCAGATCCTTCATTTCGGCCGAAGCCAGGCGAATCAACCGTGTGCCCGCCTGCTCCAATGCGTCGGCGATGAACTGCGCAAAGGCTTGATCTTTACTCAAACGGGTAAGGACAATGCCAATCGAGTAGAGCGAGAATTCAGTAATTGCGAAGTCGGAGCCCTCGCGCTGCTCAAACAACTCCCGAACCTCCTGGGCCCGTTGCTGGTTGAGCAACAGTTCCAGCCAAATGTTGGTGTCTACCAGAAACTCCATCAGTCACCCCACCACTCGAGCGCTTTTTTCTGGAGCTCGAGGGATGTAAAACGCTCTCGAAATTCCGACAACGCGCCTGCCCAGTCCATGCGCAGCCTGCCCGTCTTAGGCTCCGCTCGCGTCTCCAGTAGGAATCTGGCAAAATCTTCCACCTCGCGCTGCAGATCAGGAGGAAGCTTCTGAACGAGCTCGTCAAGCGTCTTCACGGGACACCTCCATTCCAATGATCTTTCCTGCTCCTGAAAACTCGACACCTGTCACACCTGAAAGAGTACTTCAAATCATTCAATGACTCAATGGCCCCATCCGAGCCGGGTTCGCTTCCCAGTTGATCCCCCAGCACTTGCCACCCGGCACCTGAAACCTGAAACCTGCTCTTGCGACTCCCGACTCCTGCCCTTCCCCACCTACTACGACGTATCACCTCGGGTACCCACCTTTCGGAGCCCACCTACCGCCTGACACCCGGTGCCTGAAACCTACTTGGACAACTTATGGTCTACGATCTACTTCCTTTCTTTTCAGTTACATTCCCGCTTCCTACGCATAACCATCTTTGTTTTCTATGGCATTCCAGCTTCGCCCGCAAGTTTTCCACAGCGGTCCTTTGTTTTCATAGACATTCCCGCATCGGTCGTTAATTTTTGAAGAATGCTCTTGCTTTCCCCCTGGAGTGCGGCCCGCCGCGGCGGGCCGCACTCCAAAGCTCTTCGCGCCGACCAGCGGTCTTGTCGATTCTGGTAAGTCGGGCGTAAGGTGGGGTCATTTGCGTAAGGACACGGTTCCTCCTGAGACGGGGGATAGCGAGGAAAGGACTTCCCCGCGTGTCGGGCTTCTCACACCAGTAGGCTACCACAGCGGCGTGGTGTTGTCAAGAGAAATCGTATTTAGATCCCTAGCCCAGGACTTCTCCAAACCTTTTCACCACCAAGACACCAAGGCGCCAAGCCATAGGGCCATTCGCTTGTACCGGTGTCATTTGGAAAGGGGATCCCCTCGGGCCGGTCATTCCCGCGAAAGCGGGAATCCAGTCCGAAGGCCGCGCAGTTCCAAAGGGTTGCGGGGTGGATTCCCGCTTTCGCGGGAATGACTAGGCCGACGCAGAGTCTCGTTCTCCAGAGACTCATCGGCTTGTGCGTATGGAAACGGGCGTATAATTCTGCTTCATGTCCCGCTTGCGTACGTTTAGCGACAGCGACTTCAGCCACGATCCAGATTGAAAGGAGGCAAGATGCCCAAGACGACAAGTCGTCGGAATTTCCTTAGAATCACGAGTGCTGGAGTAACCGCAACTCTTAGCGTGAAACCATCGCTATCGGGGGGCTCCCCGGCCCTGCTGCAAGAGCCTCCCACGGGAAGCATTGCGGTCCGGGTGACCGACGCGACGCGGAAGTTCGCCATGGCGCCCTCGCTCAACTGGCGTTCAGCAGCAGGAGCGCCACCGAAGGGCGAGGCGATCACGCTCGATCCGGGGAAAACATTTCAGACGCATCTCGGCATCGGCGGCGCCTTCACTGATGCTGCCTGCACCATGTTCAATCAACTCTCCCTCTCTGCGCGTGAGCAACTCTTCCACGAGATGTTCGATCCCTCAGAGATGGCCCTGAGCGTGGGACGCATCTGCATAGGGTCGAGCGACTACAGTACGAAGGTGTATAGCTACGACGAAGGTGAGCCGGACCCTGAGCTGAAGCGTTTCTCCATTGAGCACGACCGGACTTACATCTTGCCGATTCTGCGCCAAGCACGAAGAGCAAACCCAAACCTTTTTCTGTTAGCGTCCCCGTGGAGTCCCCCCGGATGGATGAAGCCCAACGGCTCCATGCTCGGTGGGTGTATGCATCAGAGCACCATGCCGGCTTACGCAAACTATTTCCTCAAATTCCTCCAGGACTACGAGGCCGGCGGCGTGCGGATCAACGCTGTGACTTCGCAGAACGAAGTGGATACGGAACAGGATGGAAAGATGCCGGCTTGTGCCTGGCCACAGGAATATGAGATTTCCTTTGTGCGTGATTTCCTGGGCCCGGTGCTCCGCAAGAACGGAGTCGAGACCAAAATCTGGCTTCTGGATCACAATTACAACTTGTGGGGACGCGCCATCTGCACCTTGGACGATCCGGGACTTCGCGGCTTTTCCAATTCCGTCGCCTGGCACGGATACGTCGGCGCCCCGGAGATGGTGAGCAAGGTCCACGAGGCGCATCCCGATGCGGAAATGTTCTGGACAGAAGGCGGTCCGGACCTGTCGGCGAAAGACTACTTGACGGATTGGTGCAACTGGGGCAAGACCTTCACCGGCATCCTTCGCAACTGGTGCCGCTCGATCATCGGTTGGAACCTGGCGTTGGATGAGAAGGGCAGACCCAACGTCGGTCCCTTCTACTGTGGCGGTACTGTTACCATCAACTCGCAGACCAAGGAGATTACTCGCAGCGGCCACTTCTGGGCGATGAGTCACTTCTCCCGCTCGATCCCCCGTGGCGCCCGGCGGTTCGACTCCGCGCGCGGCCCAGCCGATGTCTACCATGTGGCCTTTGAAATCCCGGATAGTCAACGAGTACTAATCGTCACGAATCCCGGACCTGAAAGGAGCATTCAAGTGGCGGGGCGCGGAATAGTGGCCGACGCTTCACTGCCCGGGGATTCGCTAACTACACTGATGTGGCGGTAGAAGCACCCCGCACTCTAAACCCGACTGACAATTGCATTCGAGGGCGGTCAGGTGTACGTTATTGGTCGGGCCCGAAGTCGACGATGGAAATTCCGAATCAATGCTCTTATAGCCAAGGTTATTGAATGAGAAACCGCTTCAGTTTGCGACCAAAGTGGAGCGTCACGCTCCTGATTGCAGCCCTCGTGCTCTTGACCGGCCCGTTGCTGATGATGGGTCGCAGGGCATCAGGAGTACCGCCTTCAGGGACAACGGTGCCCGGCGCACCGCAGCGCATCGTGGCGATCGCTGACGTGCACGGTGCATACGAGGAGTTCCTCAGCATCCTGCTACGCATGGGTTTGATCGACGCCGACCACAAGTGGGCAGGCGGCTCGACCATCTTTGTGCAAGTGGGTGACGTCCCCGACCGCGGGCCTGAGACGCGCAAGGCCCTCGACTTGCTGATGGAGCTCGAGCGCGAGGCGCCCGCGCAGGGTGGCAAGGTTATCCCGCTGCTCGGCAACCACGAAGTGATGCAGATGATAGGCGATCTGCGCTACACCACGCCCGCCGACTTCCTGTCGTTCACGACCGCCCAGTCCGAGCAGGTGCGCGATCTTGCCTATCAAGACTATCGTAAGTTCATCGCCGCGAGCCGCGCCGTCCACGACGTGCCGGATGATGAGGACGCCCACCAGCGCTGGTTGGCGCGCCACCCGCTGGGCTTCTTCGAGCAGCGCGACGCTTACGCCCCGGACGGCGTGTACGGACGCTGGCTGCGCACCCACGACGCGATTGCTCAGTTGGGCGACACGCTCTTCCTGCACGCGGGGCTCGACCCCAAGCTGCATTTTCGCTCAATCGACGAGTTGAACGGCAAGATTCGGTCCGAGATCACCGGCTTCGACAAGCTGTGGCAGGCGATGGTACAAGAAAAAACCATTTGGCGCTACATGTCGTTGGATGACGCCTTCAACCAGGTGAAACTCATCAACGGCGCGCCCCAGTCCGGCTCGCCCAGCGCCCTCGAAGTCGAAAACGCGCGCCGCATGCTCGACCTGCCCGACGGGTTGCTGATGTCGAACCAGAGCCCCCTGTGGTACCGCGGCTTGGCCCTCGAACCCGAGGAAAGGAACGAGAAGGGTCTGGATAAGATGCTCGGCCGGCTCGACGCCCACTACATGGTCCTCGGCCACACCGTGCTACCCGTGCATGCCATTACGGCCCGCTTCAACAATCGCGTTTTCCTCATCGATACCGGGATGCTCAAGTCTTATTACGGCGGCCGCGCTTCGGCGCTCGAGATCCGCGGCGGAAAAATTACCGCCTACTACGCCGATGATCCGGGTCCGCATGTGCTGGTCGGAGAAACTGCCACAGCCGACGCAGCCGAGAGACAAGCGGAGTGGGCGGTGGTACCGGCTCTTGCCCCGTCGCGCCCATAATAGCAAACCAACATAAGGCTAGGGTGGCAGTAGCAGTAGGCAGTCGGCAGTAAGCAGAAAGCAGAAGGCAGAAAGCAGAAAGCAGAAGGCAGAAGGCAGAAAGCAGAAGGCAGAAAGCAGAAGGCGGAAAGCAGATGCTCTTCATTCTGACTCCTGACTCCTGACTCCTGACTCCTGACTCCTGAATCCTGAATCCTGAAACCCGGCACGTGACACCTGAATGCTGCGGTTATCAGACAAGGAAGCCCTGACTGATTAAGCGGTTGAGATGCCAGCATGAAAAGAATCGCGGTATTGGTCTTGTTCTTTCTGGTAGCGATTCCTGCGTTCTGCGCCAAGCAGCAACATCGCTCGGCGAAGGCACTGGCCAGGAAACATTTCAGGCGGAGCGTTGCGCTATGGGAAAAGTATGATGACGACAATGAAATCGCGGAGTTGCGAAAGGCGCTTGCCCTGGACCCTAACTTCGCAGAGGCACACTTCAATCTTGGAGTTGCTCTCGCAGAGAAGGATAAGTCTGACGAGGCGGCCGTAGAGTTCAGACGTGCCGCGCGGCTGGCCCCGCGCGACCACATGGCTCACCACTGCCTGGCCCTTGCTCTTGAGAAGAAAGGTAATGTTCCTGGCGCTCTAAATGAGTCCAAGGTGGCCCTTAGGCTTGACCCGAAGAACGAGGCTTACAAACAGAACTATGAGCATCTGTTGGGAACACGCGCCCCTAATCGAGTTGCCCGTCACACGTCCGTGGGCTCGCATCCTGCCCTCTCCGCCAAGAAGGTTCAGGTTCGCGCTCCCGCACGGCGCAAGGCTGCGCGGTCGCCATCCCGGCACCCAAGTCGCAGTAGGCGGTCGGCGGTAAGCAGAAGGCGGTCGGCAGCAAGCACAAGGCAGCCGGCAGTAAGCAGAAGGCGGAAAGCAGTAAACGGAAGGCAGAAGGCAGTAAGTAGAACGCGGAAAGGAGATGCTCTTCGTTCGGGCTCCTGACTCCTGACTCCTGAAACCCGCTCTTCTGGCCCCTGACGCCTGATACCGGACACCTGCTGTTCCGACACCTGACACCTGCCACCTGAAACCTGACACCTGCTCTTCCGATCAGATCGGTCGTGACCGCGGTGGAACGTGAGACGGGAGCCTTACGGGGGTAGTTTGACAAGGCTGAATGTCGCCCAGATCACCCGGTCATGCTCGCCCCTGAACTTTTCACGGCCGAGAGCTTTCGAAGCTGTCGGTCGTCCGTAATCAAGACGGCGCCTCGTTCAATAGCTGTAGCAGCGATGATCGCGTCGGGAAGCTTGAGTCGGTACTGGACGCGCAAGCTGACAATTCGGTCGATCAGCGCCCGCTCGCTTCTGCCGAGACCTACTACATCCACCGCTTCGGAGAACTCTTGGAAAATCCTGCCGTCATTCTCGCTGAGGTTGGGAAAAGCCAGAAACTCGATCTGGGAGAGGATGGAAATCCCCACCCACTCCGCCGACTGCAAGCGCTGGTGCAAAGCCTGGTCGCCGCGCAGCAAGCACACGATGGCGTTAGTATCCAACAAATAGCGCTCACCACTCATCGCGCAGTTTTCTCTGCTCCTCGACGGCGTCGCCTTGCCATTGGAGTCTTCCCACGACGCCGGCGAAATTATATTTGGATCCGTTCGGCTGGGGCGGGGCACCCACCACCAGGACGAGCTCGACGGTGCCAGCAGGAAGCTCGACGGGCACATCCAGCCGCAACCGCCCGTCAGTTCCCACTTCACCCTTGGTTTTTACAATCTGCATCGGAACCTCCCCGGGCCACGGACCAACGGTACTCGCGGCCTGACCTGAGTGTACCACGAGGCCGCCGGTGTTTTCGATTCTCGGGTAAAGCGACCCTGCATGGCAGCTAACCGCTTTCGCCAAAAGATCCTCGTAGCGGCGAGTTTCACGAAGGACTGAACTCAACGTCCTCAGCCCGTGACATCCGTATTCCATGTCTGGCTCGGCTCCGATAGCATCCCTGATTCGCGCCGCATCGTCTCAAAGGTGGCAGCGACAATCCTGCAAAAGCAGGTTGAATTCGAAGCGCATGGGATCGGCCAGAGGGACATAAAAATCAAGCGCTACTTGGACGAATCATGAAAACGCCAACCAAGACGTTCGCTCCTTGCATCGACAATGCCGACTATCAGGCGTCGCTCATTCCTGGCAAGGTTTATCGGATTCTTCCGGATCCGGTGGCGGCCAAGGATGATCTGGTGCGCATTGTCGACGAGAGCGGCGAGGATTACCTTTATGACAAAGGCTATTTCTTGTTTGTAGATTTTCCCCCCAGTGTGACGAAGAAGATTCTGACCTTGCAGGGTGTCGCCTAAACAGGCGAAAGGGTGATGGGGATGGGGAAAGTCCACGATCAGAACTGCGCTGGCCGTGGCCCGCTGCGAGCAAGCTCGCGGGAGGAAAGCGGCTGCCCGCCACGGCGGGTCGCACTCCAAAGCTCCGCTCCGTAGAACAACAAGGGAAGCGTCTTTCCGCAGCATCTGAAGCCTGTCAGAGGAACAACCCACAATCATAACTGGTCGCCGCGGCGGCGCCGTGGCTACAAGCTGCGATAGCAGCCGTGGCCGAGGAATTCCACAAAGCCCAGGTCACGCAACACCTGCAATTGCTGGCGGATTTTGTCGAGTACGTGGCGATTCTCGGGATGCAGCTCTTGAAGCTGCGCGGCAAACGCGTAAACGTCTTGAAGGACAAACTCTTTCTTGTCGAGGGCTCGCACGACGTTGAGCACGTCGAGCGTCCACCCGCGCGCGTCAGCTTTGAGTCTTTCGAGCGGCCGAAGAAAAGCTAATGTGGCCCAGATTTTCTGCCGATCAAATATGAGGAATGTATTTCGACCGAGGAGGTTAGCTGTGGCGGGAAAGGGTCGGCGTAAGGAAAGACGGCGCGCGAAGCTCACGGCGTGGGAGGATCACTGCTGGCTTTTCGCTTTCTGCTATTACTTGGACGAGGGCAAAACGGATGCGGAGGCAGATCGGCTGGCATGGAGGAACATGCTTTCCGAGTTTCCGAGACTCAGGTTTTACGACGGCTGCGAACCATAAGCGCAGGATGGAGCACAACATGCGGATGCTTGCAACATTCGGATTGGCCGCAACTAGACGCGGAGGGGCCTGGCAGCAGTAATGAGATCTAATAGGAGATCTGCGGCGGCCTCGAAACGTGTCTTGATTTCCCTGTCCCGCCTGATGCGCACTTCAAGAGTTGCAGGCTTGTGACCACTTTCGTTGCGGTGAGGGATCACACTCACAACTCGCTGCAGGCTGTCTTTGAGATATTTGCATTTTCTCCAATCGAGCCATAGCATTAGAAGCTCCATCTTTGGTCGCCACTGCCCTTTGTTGAACTGGGACATGGGAAGGTTTTCGCCCGGCTTCGGTGCCCGCCACAGGCCCTTGCTCCTGGTTTTTTCACCAATTTTCCTGGATAGGTCTTCTATTTCATCGTAGAGCAGAGAGCAACCCTTCTCTGGGCTCCCGCTCTTAAAGGTGGCCTCTGCATGGGCCAAATCTGACCTATACTTAGGTGGGTAGAGCTTTTTGTCGATTGGCCGGACGCCTATCAAGGAAAGCGGAAGAGCCTCGTACACCACGGCGCATCCCGCATCGGTTACTTCGACTACCCCAACGCCCTTTTCGCGCGCGCGATCAGAGTTTCTCTTGTAGTCCGGTACATCAGGTTTCCCAGGAAAGGCAACAAACAGTTTGACTGGAAGGCATTGCTGCATGCAGTCTGAAACCACGCTTTCCAACGTGGGGGAAAAGGGAGACTCTCGAACGTCGACGCAAACGAGGTAGCCCTGACGGGTCAACCAGTGGAGCGTAGGGCGATAGCCGAGCTTCTTGTTTATTTCTTCCTCCACCCTGGCGTTCTGCAAGCCGAATGAATCGCGAAAGAAGTCCATAGTCGCATCTGCGGTGGCGTGAAGTTGGGCTGGAAGGTAACGGTAGCTCATCGCTCCCTTCCAAGAATCTTGGCGAGTTTATCGTACAGCTTTTCCATAGCGCGACGAATCTCATCGGTGACATGGTCGGGTGATGACGTGAAGAAGTCGAGTTGCTCGATTACCATCGTCACCTGACCCAGGAAGGTCCTCTCGGAATAGGCCTCCGAGACTGAATCGCGATAGGCATCTTCGATTGAGTAGTTGTTCCTGTTGAAAAGTTGGTCGAGCGCGAATTTGGCTACATTCGTGTCTGCCTGAACGTATTCCGCCCTTGCTATCTTTGACATATCCCTGAAGTCAGTGACGTTTCGAATTGTTCCCTTCCTGTACTTCTCAATCAGCACATCTCGAACCCTATCTTTATCATCAATGACCTGCGGCAAGGCTCGTTCGACGGTCTTCAGCGACCGCTCCATTTCGATGAAAAAGTCCTCCGTGAGTTTGTGAGCCTGCGCTTTGGGCTTGTTAAGCTCCTTTCTGATCTCATCTTTGTAGGGGTCGGGCAGTTCCATCAAGAGCTTGCAACGCCGAATTACACCCCGCGACAATCCTGTCCGAGCAGCCAATTCCCGTTCGTTCGGTCTTCTTCCGATGTCGTGCTCTAATAAGTCGATTACACGGGGCAGTTTTACCGCTACCGTGAAAAGGTCCCACTGCTCGCGCAACGAGTGAATATTGAACATCAGTAAGAGGTTGTCTAGAGGTGTCGGTTTGTCCTGCACGAGTGCCGGGATTGTCTTCTTATTGAGCTTCAGACAACAACGCCACCGCCGCTCGCCGTCGATAAGCACGAACCGCGTTCCTTCCTTGTAAAGCGAGATGGGAACCTGGACTCCGTAGACGCGGATCGATTCCAGCAGTTCCTCAAGTTCTGTCGGTCGAAATACGATCCTCGGGTTCTCGGGATTTCGGTCAATTCGCTCCACGGGAATTTCCCGGAGAGTCGCGTTTTCTGCGTCAATTCGCGTCACAAGCTTTCCCCCAACTGTCGGTTTGTAGCCAGTAATTCATAGCTGTCGCGGCGATGCCCGCAGAATCCGGCTATGTTGCGTCGCGTGCGGAAACGCCGGGTGTTCCATCGAGCCAGCAATTTCCGGGCCTCGGGTGAGTCGCCATAGGTAATCACGAATGTAACCCCCTCCGCATCAAGCTCCTGTAACGCCCCGCCGAGGCGCCCCAGATCCTCCTTGCTGAATGAACCCGGCAAATACTCACAAAACACTCGGCGACTGGATGTGACGTATGGCGGATCAAGATAAGCGAAATCACCGCGACGAGCGTGGATTAGTGTTTTTTGAAAATCCTCGTTGACGAGGATGGCGTATTGGAGGGCCCTCGAAGCGGCAACTAGAAGGTTCTCATCCAGCGACCCTCTGGATTTGGGCCGGGCGTATGGGACATTGAATTGGCCACGCGAGTTTGTCCGGTACAGCCCATTGAAGCAGTACCGGTTGAGATATATGAAGCGTGCCGCACATTCTGCCTCAGACAATTGTCGCGGGTTGACCCTCCTTAATGCGTAGTATGCCTCCCTCGACTTCCGAAGCCTGTGATAACACTCCAACACGAGACCGACATTACGCTGCACTCCCCGCAGGGATCTTATCAGTTCGCCGTTTATGTCGCCCAGGACGGCGTCATTCGGCTGGAGGTCGAAAAAAAGGCACGAAGATCCGGCGAATGGCTCAATGTAACGCGCCGGGGTTCCTAGCCAGTGTTTCCTCAACAGGTGCAAGGCTTGCCGCTTGCTTCCGGCCCACCTTATGAAAGATCGCAATGCAGCTCCTGAGGGCAGGCTGACCGGTCAAATACCCGCATTGTCGGGGCGGGCCCGGCGGAGCCACCACGCCGCGCGTGAGTTGGTAACTCGACCCTCATTGTGGAGTTTATATACATCTTTTGCAAAGCTTACGCAAGTGGAAACACTCAGTGGAAACACCCAGGCGGAAAATACGGCCAGGAGCCCTGTGGGGCTCAGTACCAGTATGCTGGCATGAGCGTGGCGCAACCGATAGGGCGGTGCGTGTTGACGATTGCCAGTTCTCGCTTGGATTTGAGGGCGTGAATCTGAGGGGGAACCGCAGGCCTCAAAAAATGAGGTGCGGGCTAGGATTGCTCTGCCCGCTCGTTCGCAATGGCCACCCATTCTTTCACGATCAAAGGCAACCTCTCCAATACTTCGGAGCCAAAAAGGACCTCGTCGACATATCCGATGTGTAACATGTCCACTATGCGGCAGAGATAGGACCGGCCCATGTTCCACCACGTGTTGTAATCATCCACCATCAAATAGTGTCTGACCTGAATGTTTTCGTGTTCTCGCAGCTCTTCCAGCTCCATTCCATCGAGCAAGGTCTCGTAGACGCCATCGGCGACCCGGCTCCCAAACGTCGTCGTGTAGTAATACTCCTTGATTTCCCATACCGCGATTGGATTAATGGTGCTGGGAAACGCACCATCCACGCGACGAGAAAGCGTACGCAAGGGGGCGCCCTGAAGGGTAACGGCGGTCAGCTCTCTGGGGTCATAATCGCATGGGAGCCCTTGGGAGTTTGCCTCGATGAGCATATTGATGACGCACGTGAAAAAAGCTTTACCCTTTTTCTTTCCTTTCTGCTTGTTAAGCGGTAGGGGACAGTGCGGTCGCAGTTGCGCACGTAGATCCTTGAATGTTTTCCTTGCTTTGGAGACGTTCATGAGGCTGGTCCGTACAACCTCGTTGAGTGCTTGGGCCCGGTACTCGAAATAGGCTGCCAGATTCGCTCCAAGTTCAGTCGCTTTCCCGCTGGTGTCCACGACGTGCGCGCTACCCAGCCGGAGCGCATCAAGCGCACGGGTCATCTCGGGCAATCCAGGAACCCTGACTCGCTCAGTGCCCCGCTCCGTGTAGCCTGTGTGCTGGCTAACGCTCCGGACGTTCGCCCAAAAAAGCTTTGGCTGGTTTAGAAACCTTGGATCGGGCTTCATAGAATGACCGGTCAAACCTCCGAACAAATTCCGTCAACGGAATGCCAACCGCTGTGCATATGTCGCGGAGTTCCAATAGATCAAGCCGCCTCTCCCCGCTTTCGTATTTACTAACAAAGGACTGTGACTGGTTCAGCTTTCGAGCTAAATCCACTTGCTTCAGGCCTGCTTCATCGCGGACCTGACGGAGCAGAGCCCGCAGTCGGCGTTGTTCCGGGGTGCCAGTGAATCTAGACATTTTCTCCGTACACTCTAAGGGACCTTGATTCGTATTCCAAAACAGAATATGCTTCTGGTGTGTTACAATTGAAGCTATGGCTAAGGCCCAACAGCAGATCCTGTTCATCCCTTGCAACCGGCACCCGCCAACCGCCGGCCAGCTTCTCAAATGGATAGGCAATAAACATCGCTTCGCGCAAGAAATTGTCTCCTACTTCCCGGAGGACCTGAAAACCTATCGGGAGCCGTTCCTCGGCAGTGGGGCTGTCCTGGGCACGCTGGCCCCGGAGAGTGCAGTGGCGTCGGACAGTTTCAAGCCCCTTATTGAGATTTGGCAGATGCTGCAGGACGATCCCGAGACCCTCAAGAAGTGCTACGAGGAGCGCTGGTCTATTATGATGGCGGGAAATAAGGTTGAGGAGTACGAGAAGATAAAAGCAAAATACAACGCTCATCCGAATGGCGTGGACCTTCTGTTTTTAAGCCGTTCGTGCTATGGCGGAGTCGTGCGTTTTCGCCAAGCAGATGGCTATATGTCTACGCCCTGTGGCGTGCATGAACCGATCCCTCCTGCGTCGTTCGCAGCCCGGGTTGACGAGTGGCATCAACGAACGGCAGGCACCCTTTTTCTCCATGAGGAGTACGAGGCATCCATGGCGAGAGCGGTTCGGGGTGACTTGATTTATTGCGATCCCCCTTACTCGTTCACGCAGTCGATTCTTTATGGCGCGCAGTCATTCGACCTAACCCGTCTCTTCGAGGTAATCCGGGATTGCAAGAAACGCGGAGTCTATGTTGCGCTGAGCATTGATGGTACCAAGCGTTCGGGAGGCATGGTTTGTAATATCCCGATACCTGTCGGCCTCTTCGAACGAGAGGTATTTATCGAATGTGGGCGATCAATGCTCAAACGGTTCCAGATGAACGGCAAAACTCTTGAAGGCGAAATGGTGCACGACCGACTGCTGCTGACGTATTGACGGCGACGGCTGATGTACTCGGGGATCTGCCAGACGCTTTTCATTTGCTTCCCGCCCGCCATTTCCCGCATCAACTGGTAATTGAATGTGTGCCTGCTCGTCTTATTCTTCGCCGCCCAGATGATGGTCTCGGTGGCGTGTACGAAGTAGCGACAGGAAAGGTTGGGCGGCGGATTGGGCTTAACCCAGGAAATGTCATTCAGCAACTTCATGCCGAGTTGCTGCATGGCGAAACCCACCGAGTGAATCACGTGGCTGGTGCCGCTGACCCAGATGGTGCCGTTGGGCTTGAGCACACGCTGGCAGGCGGCGAGCCAAGCGCGGTTGAACTCATGGTCGAGGTCGAGCCCCCTGGACTTATCCCACGTGCCCTTGTTCACGGAAACCATTTTGCCCGCGTGGCAGGTGATGCCGTCATTGGAAAGAAAATAGGGCGGGTCGGCGAAAATCAGGTCGACGCAATCTGGGGGAATGGCGGCGAGAATCTCCAGGCAATCGCCCTGATAAATCTTGATGTGATGATTGGGGTCGCGAAAAACCGGCTTGGGCAACTTGCCTGCGAGCTCAGGGGCGTTGGAGACTGTGTCTGCCATCGATTGTGGCGCCGGTAAGTGCGCCACTTGGGATCGTTGATCGAGGAGGGTTAGTTGTCAAGGTGATCCATCGTTGGTAGGCGATCAATTGGATAATGTTGATCACCCGGTTGATCAACGGACTGAAGGAATTCAGCAGCAGGTTGCGGAGAGCCTCGTTTGTGGGGTGCGGGACCGCCTTGGGCGCGGTCAACCCGTAATCTCGAAAGCTTCGGCGGGTGGCGCATCGGGTGATCTATGCGACGTCTTGGCAATTGGGTTAGAACGTACTGGCCCCTCGGGAACGGCAGTGCGGGGTGGCATGATCGCGGGCGGTGGCTGGTGGTTAGTGGCTAGGTTTGCTCCGGCTCGGCAATTCGAGATTTGAAATTTCAGGGTTCGCCCTGGCGCGGGGGCGTGGATTGAAACGAAACAAAGGGTTAAGCATGAAGGATAAAGTAGGTTCGCCCCGGCGCGACAATTCCAGATTTGAAATTTCAGAGGCCCTACTCTTTCGGTTAGCTCGTGTAGAGCGCCTTAAGATCCAGGGAGAAACCCGGAACCGTATCGATAACCAGCACCTGATTTTCCTCGAAGAACCGGAGGGGACGGTCGGGGTAGATCAATTCCACCGAGCGCCTTTCCAGGTCAAACCAGACCTGAACCACACCACTTTCCTGATAGTCCTTGCGCTTGCGCTGGATCTGGCCCGGAGAATCAGTGGGAGAGTGAATTTCGAAGGCCACGTCAGGGGCAAAATCTGCTTTGGCGGGTATCTGGCCTCCGGAGAACCGCGCTCTTCGCACCAGCGACGCATCAGGCATACGCCAGTTTCCGGAAGCCATGGTGAAGACGCCGTTCGATGCGAAGCAAATCCACTCCGGATGAGCCCGGCAATAACGAACAAGCAACTCCACCAGAAAGGCGAGAAATGCCTCGTGGCGGAGGTTTGCAGGGGACATAAACTCAACCTCGCTGTCAACCCACTCCCACCGCTGCCCTTCTTCACCGGCGGCAAGGAATTCTTCCCAAGTTAGAGTGGTCTTGGTAGCCATAGTTTTCTCTGTCTGTCATTCTACTACAGGTGAAGAGATAGGGAACAGGGGATAGGGAATAGGGAAGCTGTGAAAAAAATCATGGAACAAACTTCTCACCACAGAGACACAGAGGCACAGAGAACTGATAACATGATGCGGAGGAGAATTGCATGAACCGTCTGTGGACTTTGTTATGCTTGTTGGCATTCGTAGCGCTACCGGCGTCGGCGCAGTACGACACTTACGGCGGCTGGACCAAGATCAAAGGACAGAAAACCGGGTTCTTTCACGCGGAACGCATCGGGGGGCGGTGGTGGTTGGTGACACCCGAAGGGAACGTGTTTTTCTCCAAGGGTGTTTGCAACATCAACGCCAATCCCGAGAGCAAGTCTTCGCCTCCGCCTCCGGCGGACGCGAGCAAGTGGGCCGCCGAGACGGCGCGGCTGCTCAAGGGCTGGAACTTCAACACCGCCGGAGCCTGGTCCG
>Ga0074046_10002517_pt1 | contig 15786 bp, 11 predicted proteins | sample BogForMeECP23OM3_FD_94441 | JGI IMG/M metagenome (GOLD analysis project Ga0074046, IMG submission 94441) | Bog forest soil microbial communities from Calvert Island, British Columbia, Canada - Bog Forest MetaG ECP23OM3 | ecosystem: Environmental > Terrestrial > Soil > Wetlands ...
CGGATGGGCCGCCAGCGCCGCTCGGGGCGGATGGGCCGCCAGCGCCGCTCGGGGCGGATGGGCCGCCAGCGCCGTCCGGGCCGGATGAGCCGCCAGCGCCGCCAGCGCCGTCCGGACCGGATGGGTCGGATGAGCCGCCAGCGCCGCCCGGGCCGGATGAGGTGTCGGCCGGCTCGGGCGCACGGCCGTTCTGGCCAGGGATCCCGTCGAGCGGGCCGGGCCCGCCGCCGGGCGGGTTAGGCATTCCGCCGCTCTGGCCAGGCTGTGCCGGGCTCCCGCTGTCGCGTGGCCTAGGCGCAAAGAGGCGCCGCGGCCTGGCGTGGCCGCCATGCTCGCTCGCAGGAGAGGACACGATCCGCCTGCCCGTCACCTTCGCCGTTTCAGGGCTCGGTCCATTTCTCTGGCCGCATCACGTTTAGCCAGGTCCTGGCGCTTGTCGTAGGTCCGCTTGCCGCGCGCGAGACCTAGCTCCACCTTGACGTTCCCATCCTTGAAGTACAGCGAAAGCGGGACCAACGTCAAACCTTGCTCGGCAATCTTACTAGCGAGGCGGTCGATCTCCTTGCGGTGCATCAGGAGCTTCCTGATCCGCCTGGGCGTGTGATTGGTCCAGGTGCCCTGGTTGTACTCGGGGATGTGGACGTTGTGCAGCCACACCTCGTCGCCGGTAATCTGCGCGAAACCGTCCGCGAGCGACGCGCGCCCCGCGCGCAGTGATTTCACCTCGGTACCGGTCAGGACGAGTCCCGCCTCGTAGGTGTCCTCGATGCGGTAGTCGTGGTACGCACGGCGATTACGGGCAATGACCTTTTGCCCTTGCTCCCGAGCCACGTCCCTCCCGTCATCATGCCAGCAGCCGCTCAGATACGCAGGTAGCGGCGCAGTGTCAGGAACGACGTCGCACCGCACAATACGACCCCGACGACCATCGTGAACAAGATGACCTCGATCAGGTCGCCTACGGACAAACCTACGTTGAAGGAGAAGTACTGCTCCAGGCTATCTAGCATGAGGGACTTGACCGCAACAAGGAGCCCCGCCGCGATCGCCGAGCCGATTAGCCCGGCGATCGCCCCCTCGAGCAGGAACGGCAGCTGGATGTAGAAGTTTGACGCGCCGACCAGGCGCATGATGGCGGTTTCCCGGCGCCGGTTGAAGGCAGACAGCCTGATCGTGTTGGCCACCAGCAAGATGGCGGCCACGATCAGGATCAGGGCGATGATGATCACCGCGTTCCTGGCGCCGTCGAGCAGCCGGTAGAACTTGTCCAGGATGGTCATCTCGTTGACCACGGTTTCCACCCCGGCCGCGCCGGTGACCGCGCTGGCCACGATGTTGTAGTCGGCTTCGGGGTCCTTCAGCTTCACCTGGAACGAGTCGGGGATGTCGCCTTGCTGGGTGTCCTGGACGAGGGCCGGCTCGTTCGCGAAGTACTGCCTGAACTCTGCGTACGCCTGCTGCTGGTTCACGTAGTAGACATTTTGGACCTGCGGCATCGACATGAGCTGCTTTTGCAACTGCGCCCGCTCGGCGTCGGTGGCGGGCCCATTGTCCTGGCACTGCGGCTGCGGGCTCGTCTTGATGCACAGGTAGATGGACAGCTCGACCTTGCCCTGCCAGTAGGTCCTGGTCCTGTCCACCTGCTTGACGAACAGCAGGCCCGTACCGAGCAGGGACAGGCTGATCGCCACGACAACGATGAGCGCCATCGTCATGGTGAGATTCCGGCGCAGCCCGATCCAGATCTCCTGCAAGACGAACTGTGAACGCATGCTGGCTGATCCCTTAATAGTCCTAGGCGGCACCGCGGAGGCCCAGCGGGGCCGGGCCCAGCGCGGCGATAACAGGTCAGTATGCCTGGCCGTACACACCGCGCGACTGGTCTCGGACAACCTTGCCGTACTCGAGCTCCACGACCCGCTTGCGCATCGAGTCGACGATGGCCGCGTCGTGCGTGGCCATCACGACGGTCGTCCCCGTTCTGTTGATCCGGTCAAGCACCTTCATGATGCCGATCGAGGTCGCCGGGTCGATGTTTCCTGTCGGCTCGTCGGCGAGCAGGATCATCGGCCGGTTGACGAACGCGCGGGCCATCGCGACCCGCTGCTGCTCGCCGCCGGACAGCTCATCGGGCATCCGGTCGTGCTTGCCCTCCAGACCGACCAGGTCGATCACTTCGGGGACGACCTTGCGGATGAAGCGCCTGTGCTTGCCGATGACCTCCAGAGCGAACGCCACGTTCTGGTAGACGTTCTTGTTGGGCAGCAGCCGGAAGTCCTGGAACACGCAGCCGATGCGCCGCCGCAGGTACGGCACCTTCCAGTTAGTGAGTCGCGCGAGATCCCGGCCGGCCACGTGGATCCTGCCGTCCGAAGGCCGCTCCTCCTTCAGGACCAGCCGGAGGAAGGTCGACTTCCCCGACCCTGACGGGCCGACGAGGAAGACGAACTCCCCCTTGGCGACCTCGATGTTGACGTTCTCCAGCGCTGGGCGGCTCTGATTCGGGTAGACCTTTGTGACGTTATCGAAGTTGATCACGGGACCATCACAAGTGATGTAGGTGGGCAAGGACGGTGGCTGCTGCCGCCAACCTCGGCAACTTGCGGGTAACCTGGTTTGGCCAGGGAACAGTCTAGAGGGAAACTGGCAGCTAAGGCCTTACATCGCGGCAAGTGCCGGGGCGCGGGCCAGGCGGAAGGGGTTCCGATGAGCTGCGAACACCTGATCTGCGCGCAATGCGCCGGCCCGGTGGTGGAGGGCCGGTGCCCCGCGTGCCGGGCTTCCCGGGACCACGTTCACCACCACTCAGGCGCGAGCCCGCAGCTGATCATCGCCGCCATCTTGGTGCTGAGCGTCCTGCTCCTGCTGGCCATGCACCTCGCCAGGTAGCCTGGCTAGGGCCTACCTGCCGTTCTGGCGCATCCAGCGGATCTCGGCGTCGATGAACTCGTCGATCTCCCCATCCAGGACCGCCACGGCGTTCCCCGTCTCCATCCCCGTCCGCACGTCCTTGACGTTCTGGTACGGGTAGAGGACGTAATTGCGGATCTGGGTCCCCCAGGCGCGGCCGCCGTCACCGCGCAGCGCGGCCATCTCCTCGGCCTCCTCCTGCCGGCGCCGCTCGAGCAGCTTGGCCTGCAGGACCGCCATCGCCGACGCGCGGTTCTGGATCTGGCTCCGCTCGTTCTGGCAGGAGACCACGATCGCGGTGGGCAGGTGGGTGATGCGGACCGCCGAGTCCGTCGTGTTCACCCCCTGGCCGCCCGGGCCGCTGGAGCGGAACACGTCCACCCTGATCTCGTCCTCGCTGATGTCGATGTGATCGGTCTGCTCCACCACCGGCATCACGTCCACGCCGGCGAACGAGGTCTGCCTGCGCCCCTGGTTGTCATATTTGGAGATCCGGACCATCCGGTGCGTACCGTGCTCACCGCGCAGCGTTCCGTAGGCGTAGGGCGCGCTCACCGCGAACGTGGTGGACTTGATCCCCGCCTCTTCCGCGTACGAGGTGTCATACACCTCGGTCGGGTACTTGTGCCGCTCCGCCCAGCGCAGGTACATCCGCATCAGGTTCTCCGCGAAGTCGGCGGCGTCCGCGCCGCCCGCCTGCGCGTTGATCGAGATGAGGGCTTCCCTGGCGTCGTACTCGCCGTTCAGCAGCGTCCGCACCTCGAGCTGGTCGATCTCGGTGCGCAGCGCGGCGAGTTCACGCACCGCCTCGGCGCGGGTGGGCTCGTCGTTCTCGCTCTCGGCCAGGTCGAACAGCACCTGGGTGTCGCCCAGGCGCTGACGCAGGCCGGCCAGCCGGGCCAGCTCCGCTTCCAGGTAGGACAGCCGCCTGGTCACCTTCTGCGCACGATCCTGGTCCGCCCACAGCCCAGGATCGGCGGCCTGCTCGCGCAAATCGGCCGCTTCCTTCTGCATTTCGCCAGGATCGAGCACCGCCTCTATGCTGTCGAGCTTCGAGGTCAGTGCCGCGATCTCATCAGCGGGATCGGTACCTGCCATGCCGGTTAGCCTACGCGAGTGAGGCAGGCGGAACCCGCATCCGGACCCGGCGCGCGAAACCGGGGGCCCAAACCCGGTATCCTGCCTTAGCGTGACACACCGAAGGCGGCGGACCTGGGCGGGTACCGCGATCGGGTCTGTAGCGCTAGCGGCGGTTACGCTGCTGGCCGTTCAGGGCTGCGCCCCGGCCGCGCCCGCGGCCGCGGTCACCGGTGCCAGCCACGATGTTTCCCTGGCCACGGCGGAGAGCGTTTACGGCACCTACCTCAAGGTCAGCGACGCGGCCGCGGCCGCGGGAAACAAGACGCAAGCGCTCTCGATCGTCACGGCCGCGCAGTGGGCTCAGGTCAAGGCCCAGTACGCCGCCCTGGCCTCGACGGGCACGCCGGTCCCGAGGTACCGGTACGGGCAGCCGACGTTTTACGTCCCCGCGCTGGCCAGCTACCCGCAATGGTTCGTGGTGGCGGTGCCGAGGAGATCCGACACCGACGCTGGGCTGGGCCCCTCGGTCAGCACGCTGATGTTGTTCACCCGGGCCAGCAATATTCTGCCCTGGACGCTGAGCGGCACGACTGTGCTCGGCCAGCCGCTGCCGGCCATCGCCCGCGACAGCCACGGCTACGCCATCGACGTGTCCAACGCTGATCCCAGCCTGCTGCTGCGCCCGGATGTAGCGGGGGCGACCCAGGCCGCCGTGGTGGACGACGGGCCGGTCAGCCCGGCCGCCGCGGTGGTCAGCAACGGGCCGCAGACGACCGGGCTTTACGCGGCGCAGGTCGCCCAGGCGGCCACTAATCAGGCCCGGGGCCTTCAGTACCAGTGGCTGCTGGAGGGAGCACCATACCCGCAGTTCGAACTGCGGCTGACCGACGGCGGAGCCTTGTTGCTCTACGGGATGTACCTGGACACCAGCAACGAGCACCCCAACCTGAAGGCCGGATCACCAATCTCGGTGCCCCCGGGCGTCGCCCCGCTATTCACCCTGCCTAACGAGGTCGGCTTGCACGCGGTGTGGGCCAACTGGACCTACGAGTTCGCCGCGATCGACCCGCCGGCCACCGCGCATAACGGCAAGCTCCAGGTCATCGGGGCCCAGGGCGCTCCCACCTACGGCCACGCCGCCTAGCGAAGAGCGGCCAGGCCGGGGTGGCTCTGCGCGAGGGGGCCAGGGCTGGGATGATTCTGCTAGGCGTCGGGCAGCGAACTGGCGGCCACCAAGGTACGGACGGCCCGCAGGGCCACCGACAAGGTGGTGAAGGTGAAGCGCTCGCTCTCCCAGATCTCGCCGAGGGTCTGGGCGGCCATCCCCACCGCGGCCTCGTTGCGCGACACCCATGCGGCGAGCCGCTCCTCGGGGGACCTCGGCACGTCGGGTCCGCTGACCCCCAGCACGTCCTGCGTGAGCGAGGCGTGCGCGGCGTACAGATCGTCGCGCAGGGCCGCCCGGGCCATGGTGGACCAGCGGTCCTCCCGCGGCAGCGCGGTGATGCGGTCCCGCAGCCGGGTGATCTGCAGCCGGTCGGCCAGGTCGAAGTAGACCTCGGCGGTCTCCTCGATCCCCCGCCCGGCGGAGGCGGCGACCTGCACGATGTCGAAGGCGGCGTACGTCGGCACCATGGCCGCGACCCGCTCGGCCAGGTCCAGCGGCACACCGAGGTCAAGGTAGGAGTCCCGGCGCTCCTCGAAACCGGACAGGTCCCGGCCGGTGAGCAGTTTCGGCAGGCCCGAACGGACCGTCCGCACGCCATCGGCAAAGAAGTTCACGGTCGCCTGGATATCGAACGGCGGCCGGCGGTTGTGCAGCAGCCACCGGGCCGCGCGCTCGGTCAGCTTGCGCCCCTCGAGCAGCAGCGTGATCTGAGCGGCGATGCCGACCCGGCCCGCGAGACCCTCGACCTGACCCCAGAAGGCCGGCATGTCGAACACCTCGCGGGCGACCAGCCACGCCCGGGTGATATTAGGCACCGACGCGCCGGTCTCCTCGATCAGCCGGAACAGGAACGTGGTGCCCGAGGTGTCGATCATCTCGTTGACCGCCGAGGTGGTGATGATCTCCCGGCGGAGCGGATGGGCTTCCATCCGGTCCGCGAACCTGGCCCGCAGCGGGGCGGGGAAGTAGGCGGCTAGCACGCGGCGCAGGTACGGGTCATCGGGCAGGCTCGAGGTAAGCACGTCCTCACCCGCCGCGATCTTGGTGTGCGCCAGCAGCAGGGCGAGCTCGGGAGTGGTCAGGCCGCCGCCCGAGGACCGGCGTTCGGCGATCTCCCGCTCGTCGGGCAGCACGTCCTGTTCCGGGTTGAGCCGCTTGTCCCTGATCAGCTTGCGCAGGTACCGCGCGTGCACGTGCAGCAGGGACGGGGCCTGGGACCTGGCCACGGCCAGCGCCATGTTCTGCCGGTAGTTGTGCCGGAGGACGAGGGCGGCCACCTCGTCGGTCATCTCGTTCAGCAGCTGGTGCCGGCCGGACGCCGGGATGGCCCCGTCCCGGATCGCGTCGGCGAGCAGGATCTTGATGTTGACCTCGTGGTCGGAGGTGTCAACCCCGGCCGAGTTGTCGATGAAGTCGGTGTTCATCAGGCCGCCTTCGAGTGAGTACTCGATCCTGGCGGCCTGGGTGAAGCCGAGGTTGCCGCCCTCGCCGACGACGCGGGCGCGCAGCCGGGTGGCGTCGATCCGGACCGCGTCGTTGGACCTGTCCCCTACCTCCGCGTGCGATTCGGAGCTGGCCTTCACGTAGGTGCCGATCCCGCCGTTCCAGAGCAGGTCGACGGGGGCGGCCAGGATGGCGGAGATCAGCTCGTCCGGGGACAGCGCGCTGACCGTGGCGTCGATGCCGAGGGCGGTGCGGGCCTGCGGCGACACCGGCACCGACTTCAGGTCGCGCGGCCAGACCCCGCCGCCGGGCGAGATCAGCGCCTGATCGTAGTCCGCCCACGAGGACCGGGGCAGCGCGAACATCCGCGCGCGCTCGGCGAAGCTCGCCGCCGGATCGGGCGCCGGATCGATGAAGATGTGCCGGTGGTCGAAGGCCGCGATCAGCCGGATGTGCTCAGAAAGCAGCATGCCGTTGCCGAACACATCACCGGACATGTCACCCACGCCGACCGCGGTGAAATCGTCGATGTCCGGGTTGAGGCCGAGGGCCGCGAAGTGCCACTTCACCGACTCCCACGCCCCGCGCGCGGTGATGCCCATCTTCTTGTGGTCGTAGCCCTCGGACCCGCCCGAGGCGAACGCGTCGCCGAGCCAGAAGCCGTACCTGGCCGCGATCTCGTTGGCCGTGTCGGAGAACGTCGCGGTGCCCTTGTCGGCCGCCACCACCAGATACGGGTCGTCGCCGTCCCGCCGGACCACGCCTGGCGGCGGCACCACCTTGTCGTCGGAGATGTTGTCGGTCACGTCGAGCATCGTCGCGATGAACGTCTTGTAGCAGGCCAGCACCTCGGCCTGGTAGGCCTCGCGATCGGAGGCGTCGGGCAGGCGCTTGCACACGAAGCCGCCCTTGGCCCCGGAGGGGACGATGACCGCGTTCTTGACCTCCTGCGCCTTGACCAGCCCGAGCACCTCGGTGCGGAAGTCCTCGAGCCGGTCCGACCAGCGCAGCCCGCCGCGCGCCACCCGGCCGAAGCGCAGGTGCACCGCTTCGAGCCGGGGTGAGTAGACGAAGATCTCGAACTTGGGCCGCGGCGAGGTGAGCCCGGGCACAGTGCCCGGGTCGAGCTTGAGCACCAGGATGCTGTGTTGTCTCGGGGGGGCGACCCCCCCAGACCCCCCCGCTCCTGGGGGGGAACCCTCCCCCCCAGACCCCCCTGGCCCCTTGGACCCCCCTGGCCCCTTGGACCCCCCTGGCCCCTCCGACCCCCCTGGCCCCTCCGACTTGTAGTAGTTGGTCCGCAGGGTCGCGTCGATCACCGCCAGGTACGACCGGAGGATCCGGTCGTGGTCGAGGCTGACCACCTCGTCGAGCTGGCCGCGGATCTCCTCGGTGATGGCCTCGCAGCGTTCGCTGGCGCCGCTCTGCCTGGCCGGGTCGAACCTAGACTCGAACAGCCGGATCAGCAGCCGCGTGAGCGCCCCGTTCGACCGCAGGACTCGCTGCACGTAGTCCTCGCTGAACCGCATCCCGCCCTGGCGCAGGTACTTCGCGCAGGCGCGCAGCAAGGTCACCTCGCGCCAGGTCAGGCCCGCCGTCAGCACTAGCGCGTTGAACCCGTCGTCTTCGGTCTGGCCGTTCCACAGCGCGGTCAGCGCGTCCTCGAAGATCTGGCGCAGGCCGCCGGAAGCGGTGGCGGCCGGGGGCCGCAGGCCGAACTCGTAGATCCAGAACGAATCGGCGCCCGAGCTCCCGGCGAATTGGTACGGATGCTCGTCGACCACCTCGAGCCCCATGTGCTGCAGCTGGGGCAGCACCTCGGACAGCGTGATCGGCGTGCCCGAGCGGTACACCACCAGCGTCCACCGCTTCGGGTGCTCCACCAGCCGCACCGCGAACTCCGCCCCCGATTCGCGCAGGCCGAGCATCGTGGACAGGTCGCTGACCGCGTCGGCGGCGGAGACGTCCGCCTTGTAGGTCTCGGGAATGCTCGCGCCGAACCGGTCGAGCAGCGCCCTGGCCCGCTCCTCGTCGAGCACGCGGGTCGCCTCGGCGGACAGATCCTCGTCCCAGGACCTGACCGCCGCGGCCAGCTTGCGCTCGAGCGCGGCCGCGTCGACCTGCGGCACGAGCCGGCCCGGCGCCCCCCGGACCACGACGTACAGCCGGGCCAGGGCCGAGTCGCCGACCATGGCGCTGTAGTCTTCGGAGGCCCCGCGCAGCTCCCGCATCAAGATGTCCTGCGCGCGCAGCCTGACCTTGGTGGTGTACCGGTCCCGCGGCAGGTACACCAGGCAGGACATGTACCGTCCGTACCGGTCCCGGCGCAGGAACAGCCTGGTCTGCTTGCGCTCGCTCAGCCGCAGCACGCCGAGCGCGATCGGGGTGAGCTCCTCCGCCGAGATCTCGAAGAGCTCCTCGCGCGGGAAGTCCTCGAGTATCTCGACGAGGTCCTTCCCGTCGTGGCTGTCCGGCGGGAGTCCGGCCGCCGCCAGGACGTGGGCCAGCTTGCCCCGGAGCACGGGAATGCCGGCGATGGGCGCGGTGTGCGCCGCGTGCGTGTACAGGCCGAGGAACCTGAACTCCCCGATGACGCGCCGGCCCCCCGGGCCGAGCTTCTTGACCGAGACGTAGTCCAGGTAGTTGGCCCGGTAGACGGTGGACCTGGAGTTCGCCTTGGCGAGCACCAGCCGCTCGGCCGGGTCCTGGGCCCTCCTGGCCACCTGACTCGACAGCTTGCGCACCGAATCCCGGCCGGGCCGGTTGTGGCGGAGGATGCCGAGCCCGGTTCCCGGCACGGCCCGCAGGGCGGCCCCGCCCTCGGTCTGCACCAGGTCGTACTCACGGAAGCCGAGGAACAGGAAGTTGCCCTCGCCCAGCCAGCGCAGCAGGTCGCCGCGCTCGGCCTGTTCGCTGCCTGGTTCGCTGCCTGGATTCCCGGCAAGGTCGTCGGCCAGGCGGCGGGCCACCGAGCCCATCCGCAGCTGGTCCTCGGCGGCCACCCGCACATCGTCCAGCACGTGCCGCAGGTCGGCCGCGAGCGCCTCGGCCGTGACCCGGTCCCGGGGCGGCCCGAGCTCGACATGGATCCAGGACTCGGTCTGCTCGTCTGCCGTGGCGGCCGGGTCGTCGTCCCCGCAAACGCCGAGGATCCCGCGCAGCCCGCCGGTCACGTCCCGGCGCACCCGCAGCAACGGGTGCACGATCAGCAGGATCTCAGCCTCGTGCCGGTTCAGTTCGGTGGTGACCGAGTCGACCAGGTAGGGCATGTCGTCGGTGACGATGTCCACGACCAGGCCCGACCGGCTGACCGGGTTCAGGTGCGCGTCGGCGGGCTCGCGCACCTGGACCAGGGCCCGGCCCTGCGGCCGGCGCAGGCCGAGCCGGGCGTGCATTTCGGCGACCGTGGCCAGCCGCGACGGCAGGGCCAGGTCCTCGGTGGCGACGCGCTGGTAATAGGCCCGCAGGTAACAGGAAACGCTGTCGCCGCCGCTCCCGTCGCCCAGAACCCGCCAGTCCAAGGCGGGATCGTCCTTCCACGCCTCGTGCGCCTTGGCCAGCAGGGGGTCCCTGGCCTCATCCGCGTAACCGTCCGGCATCGCGTCCACTCCTTCGTGTCCACTAACCTGATCCGCCGTCTAGCCTTATCCCGGTTCATCCGGCCCCGGCGTACTCTGCCACCTCATTGTGACGGAGAAGTTTCCTTACGTAACCGGGATGAATCGGCAGCCTCCCCGGAACCCTGGAACCTGCCGAAGTACCTGAGCACATCCGGATTGGCCAGCGCGTTCGGGTCGGCCGCCCGTTCCGGATCCGTGCCGTGCAGGATCTTACGCACGGGGACCTCGAGCTTCTTACCGGACAGCGTCCGCGGTATGCCCGGGACCTGGTGAATCTCGTCGGGCACGTGCCGGGGCGACAGCTGCGCCCGGAGCACCGCGCGGAGCCTGTTCTTCAGGTCGTCGTCGAGCTCTGCTCCTTCGGCGAGCACCACGTACAGGATCAGCCGACCCTCGGCGCCGAGCCGGCCGGTATCCACGACCAGGCTATCGGCAATCTCATCGAAGGCCTCGGCCGCGCGGTAGAACTCGCTGGTGCCCATCCGGACGCCGCCGCGGTTGAGCGTGGCATCGGAGCGGCCATAGATGATGCAGCCGCCGTCGGGCAGCACCTCGATCCAGTCGCCGTGCCGCCAGACCCCGGGGTACGTGTCGAAATAGCTCTCCCGGTACCGCACGCCATCGGGATCGTTCCAGAAGCCGACCGGCATCGACGGCATCGGCTGGGTGATCACCAGCTCGCCGACCTGGCCGATGACTGGCTTGCCCTCCTCGTCGTAGGCTTCTACCTCGGCCCCGAGGCAGCGCCCGGAGATCACCCCGGCCCGCACCGGCAGCAGCGGGCACGGCCCGACGAAGCCGGTGCACAGGTCGGTGCCGCCCGAGAAGGACCCGAGCAGCAGATCCTGCTTGACCTGCTCGTACACCCAGCCGAAGGCCTCGGGTGGCAGCGGCGACCCGGTCGAGCCGATGGCACGCAGCGCCGACAGGTCGTATCGCTCACCCGGCCGCAGCCCGGCCTTCATGCACGCGACCAGGTACGGCGCCCCGACGCCCAGGTAGTTGACGCCGTGCTCGGCCGCCAGCCGCCACAGCCGGTCCGTCTCCGGGTAGGTGGCGCTGCCGTCGTACAGCACGATCGTCAGGCCGGCCAGCAGCCCTCCGGCCAGGTAGTTCCACATCATCCAGCCGGTCGTGGTGTACCAGGTGAAGACGTCGCCCGGCCGCAGGTCCTGATGGAACGAGAGCGCCTTGAGGTGCTCCAGGACGATGCCGCCGTGACCGTGCATGATCGGCTTCGGCAGCCCGGTGGTGCCCGAGGAGTAGACCACCCAGAGCGGGTGCGCGAACGGCACCTCCTCGAACTCGGGCTCGAGCCGGTCTCTCCCGTCGCCGCCGAGGTCCCCCCAGTCAAGGGGGGTCCGGGGGGATGGATCCCTCCCAAGGGGGGTCCGGGGGGATGGGTCCCCCCGGGAGAAACCGCGGGGGGGTCTGGGGGGGTCGTCCCCCCGGGTGAGCAGGTTCACCAGCACCACTGCCGGCGAGCCGGGCAGCGCCGTCGCCACCTCGTTCACCATCGAGGCGCGGGAGAACTCCTTGCCGCCGTACCCGTAACCGTCGCAGGCGATGAGCACCTTCGGCTCGATCTGGGCGAACCTGTCGATCACGCTGCGCGCGCCGAAATCCGGCGAGCACGATGACCAGATCGCGCCCAGGCTCGCCGCGGCGAGCAGGCCGATCACCGCTTCCGGCACGTTCGGCAGCAGCGCTGCCACCCGGTCGCCACGGCCAACCCCCAGCGAGCGCAGGCCACGGGCCACCCGCGCCACCTCGGAGGCGAGTTGAGCGTAGCTGAGGCTGCCTGACCGGCCTCGTTCGGCATCAAAGATTATGGCCGTACGGTCGGGATCGGTCCACGCGGTCCGCAGCGCGTTACGGGCGTAGTTCAGCGTGGCACCGGTGAACCACCGTACGTCGGGCATGATCTCGCCGGCCAGGGCCGGACCGTCGCCCCGGTCGCCGAGCACCTCGAAGTAGTCCCAGATCGCCGTCCAGAACTCCCCCGGCTGCGACACCGACCACCGCCAAAGATCCTCGTAGCCGCCCAAGGACAGCTGGTGGCGGTCATTCAGCCAGCTCATGAAGCGGGTGATCCGGGCGTCGCGGACGGTCTTGCCATCCGGCTCCCAGAGCACCGCGCCGTAGCCGCGGCTCAGCAGATCACCCTCGTTCGCTTCCATGCCTTCAGCATCGTGCCATCCGGGCGCGCCTGGCAACGCCCGGCGGGGCCCCATTGAAGCCTGTTGTGGCACAGATCATGATAAATCGGCGCCCAGGGTGCGGCGTTCTACTCCGTGCTCCACTGGGTGCTCTACGGGGGCGGCGCCTCGGTGAGACGCACGATCAAGGCGGTCAGCCCGGCCGGGTCGGTGAGGTCGGGCAGCACCGCGTCGGCCCCCGCGTTGCGCAGTTCGGCGGCGCTGGCCCGGCCGCTGGCCACCGCGAGCGACCGCGCGCCGCCGATCCTGGCCGCGTCCACGTCACGGGGCGAGTCCGCCACGTACACGGTGGCTCCCTCACCAAACGGCACGCCGTGCTTGGTCGCCGCCCGCTGCCTGGCCACCCGGAGCAGGGTGCCCTTGGGGTAGGCCTCGGAGCCGTAACCGCCGATGTCGAAATCGACGAAACCGTCCAGGCCGAACGCCCGTAGTTTCAGCATCGCACTCGGCTTGCTGCTGCCGGTGAGCACGGACTGGACCACGCCGTCGAGCTTGGCCACGGCTTCGAGCGCCTCGGCCGCGCCCGGCAGCAACTGCCCCTCGCGGACGAGGTCGTCGCGCCTGGCCTCCAGGGCGGCGAAAAGCGCGGCGCTGAACGGCTCGAGCAGACCTTCGGCCGTGCCGCCGGCGCTCACGTCGGCGGCGTTCAGCGCGAGCGCGTCGAAGAAGATCTCCGACTCCGACCGGCCCGCCGACTGCGGCAGCTTGATGAGCGGTCGGCCGGTTACCGCCGGGAACGCCTCGGCGTACGCCGCCCTCGTCACCCGGGCCACATCGACCAAGGTCAGGTCGATATTCCAGAGCACCAGCCGGTGAATGACGTCCTCCGCTGCGATGGGTCAACCAGGTCAGGCCAACTCTCGTACAGGCTAGTCCAGCCCGGCGCGGCCGCGGCGGCTTACCGGCGCGAGAAGCAGGAGCGCCGGGCCCGAGCATCGTCCTGGCAGGTCCAAGGTCGGGTGCCCGCTGACGACGATCGGTGCCGCGAGACGATCCCCTTGAGGACATCGGCCGCCAGCACGATCGTCTACGGTCGTGACTTCCAGGACAGCCGCGTCCAGGTATGGGCGCGGGGCGGATCATCCCGGCCGGTCCACCCGCTCAGCGCCTGCCGGGCGAGTCGGACCAGCTCATCGGCAGAGACCGGCAGGCCCGCCGGGCGCGACCCGGGGCGCAGCACCGGCCCGGCGATCGCGAACTCAGCCACTTCCTCGCCGTCGCAGTACACCGCGAACTCGCCCCACTGACTGCGGGAACCAATGCCGAGGTGGTCGATCTCGTAGGTGCTCCCGTCGTGCTCGAAGGCGGCGACGGTCTCGCCGGAGCCGGGGTCGTCTTCTGCGGCCCGCAGGGCCAGGCATTCCTCGCACTCGCACATGCAGGTCTCTGGGATAGTAGTCACCCGTCAGTCCCCTCCCGCCGTGACCGCGGCTACCTAGCCGTAGCTCCGGTCCAGGTCAATCTGATCCATCGCGGCGGACACGCTGTCGTGCGCCTCGACGCGGCCGAACACCCGTTCCGCGCCTTCCCTGCCCTTCCTGCGTAACCCCCGCCACTGGGCGGAAAGGACTCTACGGATAGGAGGGGCGGACGCCCGTTCTGATACCTTCCACCCGGCACACAAGGACGGGTACGGTCACGTCTGACCTGGAGATCGAACGGAGCCGCCGTACTATCCCCGCACCCGGCGCCCGCGAGGCCAGGCGTTCCCCTCGAAGATGTCTAGGACGCCACCGGGCATGCCAGCCCCGGGCAGGTATTAAATCCGTGCCTTTGGTCTCCGTATATGTGCACTGTATATGTGCACTGGAAAAGTGGGTGCCGGGGAGGGGACATGGATATCACGGAATCTGAGCTGGCCGTCCAGTATCAGCAGGCCGACTCGAGGTGGCCGTTCATCCATCAGGTCGAGTCCGCTCAGGGGCTGCCGAGGATGCTGCTGTTCGCGGTCGGCTCCCGGGAGACGAACCTCACCAACGAGGTCGGTGACTTCGGGCACGGGCACGGCGTTTGGCAGCTCGACGACCGGTCGCACATGCCGCCGGGCGGGTTCGCGGACTTCGACGCTAACGTGCCGTTGCAGTGCGCTACCGCTGCGGCCATGCTGCAGGGCATGCTCAGGATCACTGGCGGGAATGTCGAGGAGGCGGCTGCGATCTACAACTCCGGCCAGCCGGGCGAGTTGGGGACGACCCATCAGGACTACGGGATCGACGTACTGGAGCGGATGCAATTCCTGCAGCAGCGGTTCCCCGGCGACAGCGCTGTCCAGCAGGACGTCCCCCCCTGGTTTCACCGGGATCTGGGCCTGGCGTCACCCTTCATGCATGGTGACGACGTAGCGGTGGTACAGAAGAAAACCGGTGCGGACCCTGACGGCGTATTCGGTCCGGTCACCCAGATGCATGTGGTCAGCTTCCAGTCTGATCACGGCCTCACCGCTGACGGGATCGTCGGCCCGGAGACCGCGGGGGCCCTGGGTCCCTGACCTGGCGCCTGCGCGCACTGGCGCAAGCTGGGACCTGAGCGGCAGGCGCTGCTGGTCCTGGCACAGTTGCGCAAAGGCGAGACGATTCCGGGGCGCTAGGTGGCGCGCCCGGCCGGCCAAGTTCTCGGGAGTGATGCTGGGGGTCTACTCCCGAGAATGGCCGTTCTCAGGGAATTTGGGAGGGTGGGGTCGTGTCCTGCACCGTGACGGTGAACGAGCCTGTCGCGGTGTTGTGGTGGGCGTCGGTCGCCGAGCAACTGACGGTCGTGGTCTGGCCGAGGGCGAATGTGCTCCCGGACGCGGGGCTGCAGCTCACGGGCACTGAGCCGTCCACGAGGTCGGTCGCGGTAGCGGTGTAGGTGACGACCGTCGGCCCGGTAGCCCCAGCGGTGATATTGCCCGGCAGGTTCAGCGACGGCGGGGTCGTGTCCTGCACCGCGACGGTGAACGAGCCGGTCGCGGTGAGGCCGCCGCTGTCGGTTACCGAGCAGTTGACCGGCGTGATCCCGAGCGGGAAGACCGACCCGGAGGCCGGGCTGCAGCTCGGGGTGAGGGTTCCGTCCTGAGCGTCGCTAGCGGAGACCGTGTAGGTGACAGTCGCCCCGTCCGGGCCGGTCGCTTCGACTGTCTGGCCGGGCGGAAGCGTCAGGGTCGGAGGCGTGCTGGGCCTGGTCACCGGCGTGGTGGGCGTAGTCACCGGCGTGCTGGGCGTGGTCACCGGCGTGCTGGGCGTGGTCACCGGCGTGCTGGGCGTGGTCACCGGCGTGCTGGGCGTGGTCACCGGCGTGCGGATTCCTGTGCCTGTTAGGGCGATTTCTTGCGGCTGCGGGCGGGAAGCGAAGTAGATCTCCAGGTCAG
>Ga0074046_10002518_pt1 | contig 15781 bp, 13 predicted proteins | sample BogForMeECP23OM3_FD_94441 | JGI IMG/M metagenome (GOLD analysis project Ga0074046, IMG submission 94441) | Bog forest soil microbial communities from Calvert Island, British Columbia, Canada - Bog Forest MetaG ECP23OM3 | ecosystem: Environmental > Terrestrial > Soil > Wetlands ...
TCTCGGCTTGGGGATGAATCTTGCTGAGGGGGAACTGCCGGAAGACGAAACGGATCCGGTCTGCGTATTGGGCGCGGACTTGGCGAGCGGCTTCTTCCGAAAGGCCGCACGCTGGGCACTCGAAATCTCCGAATTCGACGACCGTGAGAGGCGCCTGGAGGTTTCCGGCTATGTGGCTGTCCGGGCGGACCAGATGCTCGGCGAGTGCCTGCGATGAAGCCTGCGGGACGGGGGGGAGTACGCCGTGCTGGGCTAGCAAGATGAAGGCGGGAACGCCGATCAGTAGCGCCACTACGAACAGGACGAAGTTTGTCCGGACTCTTGCAATCACCGCTAAAGGGTCCGTCAGGGCGAGCGGCCGGCGTAGTTCAAGAAGCGACAAGACGAAGATGCCGGTTACGACGAGCGCCGAGACCACGCACCACACGCACAAGGCGTGGATGACAAACTCTGACAGCGAAGTGAGGTAAATGGAAAACAAGAACCCAACACACGAGATCCCAGCTACGGCGTATTGGATTGCTCGCCCCAGGCGTGCCGAGACCAAGACTTCTGCAAAGATCAGCAGCCCGAGAAGCGCGTAATTCGCAACTCCGAAGGCCGGAAGAGGCAGGCCAAAAAGGTGAGCGTAGGAACTTGCGCGCACTGCGTCGCACCCCGATCCCAGACAGACCATGGGCCGCGACGGCGATGTATAAACCCAGAGAAGATAAAGGGAATCGAAAAGTCCGAGCAGGGAGAGGGCCAGCAACAGAGTTTTTCGCATAAGAGACTATTTTACATCCATTCCGGCAGCGCGGAGGATTAGCGTCGCTGCCGCATATCCATAGCGTATTGGAGCTAATTCTCTTCTCTTAACTCCAGAAGAACGATGCCCAACCCGAGGCGTCGGGTATCGTTTGACAAACCTAACTCTGCCGGTGATATTGGGTCATTAAAATTGAATTTGATCAACAGTTGCCCATTTTTCTCCAACGCCAGAGCCTTGGGTATCCTAACCACTCGTACCCAGCCGTTAAATTGCAGGTCGTACTTCAAAGTGTCAACTTGGTGTCCGTTAACGAGGATATCGACTTCTTGAGACGGATGTTTATCCGCTAAGAAGGCTTGACCATAAATCCATAATTCAAGATCGTTCTTGGGTGTGCTAGAAAGGACTAGATGCACTGAAGCCGAATCACCATCGGACCATGTTCCCCCTTTGTCGGGCCCTGACCAGCCCTCCCCGATTGGGGGATTTAGCTCGTTAAAATTAATCCTACGCAGAACAATAGATTCAAAACCAACGAGGGGATGATCCCAAACCAAAATAGTAGCGCTTTCATATTTCAAAGTTCTCACGGGATTTCCGAACTGACTGATAACTCCGTTGATGCAAACATTGACATCTGAACATTCTTCAAAATCCGACGTAACAAAAACAAAGAATTGTTTTTGATTGGGTGGAAAATCTTCCCGCGAATACCAACGCCTGGACGACTCTCCACGAATGCCAACAATCATCCTCCCAGTCTTCTTGCCGAACACAACAGGCCGTATGACAACTTCTGATTTACTTAATGCAGTGACCGCATTGGCGTATGACCCCCAATACGGGCCGTAACCGTATGACAAATTATTTCTTTTAAGGTACTCAATCAGAGCAAGCGCGCCTGTATCTTTAATGGCGAACCCTGGATTTCTCCATGCTTGAAAATTGCTAACGATACCTGATAGCACGAAAAGAACAATGACCGAAGCGCAAATCGCCTTCTCAATTCTTGATGACTTTGGCCAGTTGTGGTCAACCAACACACCCAGTCCTATTGGGATCAAATATATACAGTTGACCAAGAACCGACCCGAATAGTCCATGGCCTCAATGTTGCTGATGACAAACGCAAGGACGATCCCGCCGATAGAAAAAATTGCGAAACAAATGAACGCAATAGTCCTTGGCTCTGCGCGTACAGGATTTCGGGACTTTCTTGACAGGCCTTTTCGTCTTGCGCCTTGCCGTTTCGGAATATTTACTTGATCGTCAGACTTTACCGCCCTGAAAACGGAGAAAATCAAGAGCGATAAAATGACAACTAACGTCAGGATTGCAGGAAGAAAATCATTGCTTTTATAGAACGGCACGATGTTTAAAAGATGGCCAAGATCCTTGATCAGGAACACTATATTATTATTAATTGTCACCCACTGGCCGGGTACAAAATGCAGCCTTGGAAGAAAATCTAACATTCCAAACATTTTGGTCTTAACCGAAGCGATAGAGACGATAGATACCAAAAGCAATTTCAAACCGTCTACTCTATTAACGCTGGCAAAAGGAAACATCAAAAACACTACTCCGACAAGAGCTAGGGGAAGGTTGTAAGCTGCAAGCATCCAAGGATCAGAAACAGCGCCGGCGATTAAGATCGCCAACACAGCAAGCAATTTTAGAACGCCGGGTCTTTGTGACCACTTTAAAATCAGGTAAAGCGCTACAAGCCCAAATAAGTTCGTAATGTTATGTGATCCTGGACTCGATACGAATCCCCATCCGTGGGAATAATAACCAAGAAACAACAGCGCCAAAGGAATAATGATGGCAGCTTTCTTGGCCTTTAATTGCCATGCAATGGCTCCAGAAATGAACGCTGAAAATATGAAAATAAGCCAGCCCGATAGAATAACTACTGCAGGCTTCGGTCCAAATATCATAAACCCCAAGAAATGGAATGGAATGGTCGACAAAAGCCAATTGTCTGGAGTGAAACGCCAGTCCTTCAACCAAGCCAAACCATGAGCATTAACACCGTACCAAAGCATCATTGAAATGGAATTGTCAGAATCAATTTTAGATAGTGAAGTGACAACTTTTAAACTGCCGTAAAGTCCAAGAATAAGAAAAATGGCATATGCAAGCAAAGCGATGCCATGACGATCCTGAAATAAACTACTGGAATGTATCCGATCCAATACCGCGCACTCCGCATTGCCCAGGTCAGTCCCCGCCGCATTCGGGTTCAGGGGCGGCAGGCCGCCCACTACATCCTTCTTCTCTAGCTCTTTGCTTGCTCTCTTCTTGCGTCTCGACATCTACTGTCCTCGTTTGTTGATAATCGGGGACCGGTCCGGTTGCGGGTGGGTTTAAGGCTCGCTCCAACGGGGTCGAGTGCTCTGTCCGCAGTGCGAGGGAGTCACAACCACCCCTGTTGGCGATACCAAGCGATGGTACGGGCCACGCCCGTGGCCAGATCATATTCGGGCGTGTAGCCCAGTTGCTCATGGGCCTTTTGCCAGGAATATAGACGATCTTCGCTGAAGAAAGCTACTCCTGTCCGGCTTAGCGGAGGTCTCCGGCCGCTCACACGCCCCAGCACCTCGAACCCCGCAGCCCCCAGCATGGCTGACCAGCGGGGCAGACTCATCCACGGTGGCCGCACGTCCAGGGCAGTGGCGACGGTCTCGCCCAGCTCCCGAAAAGTCACTGGGCGCGGGCCAGTGATGTGGTAGATCGCGCCGGAACGGCCGCAGCGCAAACACAGCAGCATCCCGGCAACGGCGTCGGCAACAAAGGTTGGATGGCAAAGGTGCCGGCCACCCTCGATGTAGAAGAACCGGCCCCGATGGACCGCTCGAAAAAGCCCGAGAACATGCCGGTCACCCGGCCCGTAAACCAATCCGGGCCGGCAGGTGACCACCTGCAATCCTCGCGAGGCAAAGTCCAGAGCCACCAGTTCTCCGGCGGCCTTGCTTCGCTCGTATGGATTACTAGGCGCATAGGGTGCGTCTTCGGCTGCTGGGCCCCCTGGATTCGGTCCCAGAACGCCGGCGCTGCTCACGTGCAGCACGCGCGGCTGACTCCCCGTGGCTAGGGCCGCCGCCATCACGTTCCGGGTACCATCCACGTGCAGCCTGTGATACACCTCTTCGGGCACGCCGGCCTGGCCTAGTCGGCCGGCCGCATGAATGATCCACGCGGCGCCGGCCAGAACACCGCTCAGGGTCTTTGGCATAGTCACGTCGCCCTCGTGCCAAGTGACAGGCACGCCGTCCAACGCGCTGCGGTTGGCGGTTGGCCGCACGAGAGCGTGAACTTCGGCGCCCTCCCCTACCAATGCACGGGCCAGAGCTCCCCCTAGGAAGCCAGTGGCACCGGTTATAAACACGCGCATCCCATTAGTCTCCCGTTGCCTGCTGGTAACACCTCACTGGCCAGTAAAGGCAGGAATCGGAGCGTGATGGGCTGCTGGTGAGCAGGACCTCATAGCCCGACAACCTCGGCGCCGACTGTTTTGGTTGTTCGTACAAGGCACCACGTAGTAATGAAGCCTGCAAGATTGCCCATCACACCGGCTGAGACCATGACCAATGTCATGTGGACCAGGCTCTCCCGGCCAAACAGAAACATGCCCAGTCCCTGCCAAACGAGAACCCCAACCAGGGCATAGATAAACGCCGGCCGCTCTAGCGAGAGAGCATAATTAAGCCAGATATTCAAACCAGCGTAAAGACTCGCGGCCGAGCTGGCCAGCCCCAGGACAATGCCCGGGTTGGCGTAAGCATCGGTGAATATGATCCTCACCAACCACCCGGGAAACAGAAAATAGAAAATTGTCAGGACCAGCCCCGGGACCAGCGCACCCGCCAGCGCCAGTAACAAGATCGGACGGGCATCCCGGCCCATGGCGCGACGCTGCACCGCCTTGGGCAGAAGAATGACTCCCATCGCCAAAGGCATGAGCAAACTTACTTTAGCCAGGGTAACCACCGGCGCGTAGTTGCCGGCCATCCGTGGGCTGAAAAAGTGCTTTACGAATAGCGCATCCAGGTTCGCCAGTACGCCAAAGGCTGCCAGTCCCAACAGGGTGTAAGACGAGTAGTGCCAGCTTGCCGGCCGGCCAACCTCGCCGCGGGCCTGGAAATAGGGGCGTAGCCACCATAGTCCCAACATTAGGACGACGGCACAGGCGAGCGGCAATGCGGCGATGGCCCCGACGGCTTGGCATCCCAGCCAGATCAGCCCGGCGGCAAAGAGCAATCGCAGAACCGACTGCGTGACCTGTACGACTCCGAAGCCCGCAAAGGCCTGCATTCCCTGAAGCGCGCCATCGGTGACCGGCCGCACGAAGAACAGCAGCACCACGGGGCTTGCCGCCCACAGTGGCCAGGGGTTGGGCAGCCGCAGCAGACGCGCCAAGAAGGGGCTGATGAGAATCGCCAGCGCCGTCGCCATTAGACCCCACTGCCAAGCCCAGCGCCAAGCGCGCTGCACGAAGGCCCCCACCTGATTGACGGAGTCACTTTCTGCACTTAGCTCCGCTGTGTAAAAGGCCACAACATTTCGGATGGCAATAGCCAAGTAAACCAGCACTTGCAGAATAGCCGCCACGCAAACAAAGATGCCGAATTCGACGGGCAGGAGCCAACGGCCGGCCAAGACATTAACGGCATAGTCCAGACCTCCAGCCAGAACCATGGCCGGCGTCAGGACCAGGCTCTGTCTCAGGCCGACTGAACGGAATAACCTGTGCATCCGCGCTTTCACACTGTTCCTTCAACGGGTATCAGGACCCCAATAGCCTGGGCACGGTCCGGCTCGTCTGGCTGAGGCCTCGGACGGTCATCCTCATATTGTCCGCCCCCTTTTGTCGGAACACCTCGGAAGTACCTACTTCATCATGCTCTTCATACGATGTCGTAGAACAACCCGATCATAGAGTCCCGGCATAAGGCGGTCCACAAGATCGACACTCCGTTCACGCCACCCGATTACGCGCGCGTGGCGTTTGCCTTGAAGTAACTTGACTACCGCCTGGGCCGTCTTTTCGACGTCTGCGCCCTCATCGGCGAAGGCAGGTTCAATTCCGTACCACTCGGCATGACGGCGGAACGCCGTTCTGAGCAACCCCGGGAAAGCGCACACGAACTCGATGTTCTTGTGACCGTATTCCAGTTGCAGGCACCCCAGGAAACGCGCCGCCGCGGCTTTGCTCGCTGCATAGTACGCTTCGAAAGGAACGGCTCGACGCGCGACAATGGAGAGAATGGCAACGAATTTCCCCGCCTGATTCTTTTCGCTCCAATATTCGGCGGCGGCGCTGGCCGCCGTCGCACACGCCCAAAAATTCAGCTCAAAGGTCTGCCGGGCCCGCTCCAAGGGAACCAAAACTGTTTTGCCAAATACTCCAGCTCCCGCCAGGAAAATCACCGCATCAATGGGCGCGGCGGTCTCTTTCTCAACGGTCACGTAAAGTGATCGCCAGTCAACGCTTCTGGCATCGATCGGATAGAACTTTTCCACCCGTTGGTCGGCGGGGTTGGTTCTGCCGCTCACCACGAGCTTGTAATGCTGTTCAAGCAACGTCTTGAGAAGCGCGCCACCGAGGCCACCACCGCCGCCGCCCACAATCAAGATCTGTTTCATTCGTGAAGTGCCTCCTGGATTAAAGGCAGTAAGGTGGTGTCGAGCGAATACGCCGCCGGGTCGATTCCGAGGAGGCAGAAGGTCTCAAACGGGTCATAGACCGAATCGAGATTGAGCACGCCGAAGATCTGGCCCCAGGTCCCCAAATCAAGCTTCGGATTCCTGGAATGGAAAGACAACCGAAAGAGCATACTCATCAATGCAACAGGAACAGGCGAAGTCACACTTTTGTTCCTCAGATGCCGGCGAATCATCGTTTCCAATTCCCGATTGGTGACCGTATAAGGATCAGCGACAACCAGACAACTCAGGTGAGGCAGATCATTCTGTTGGATGACGCGCCGGACCACCTCCACGAGTAGTCTCGTGTCGCAGAGGTGGTGACGAGTGTCCCGCGGATACAGGCGCAGAATAGCTCCGCGCTTCGCCAATCTGAGCAGAGTATCTATCATGCCGTCGCCTTGTGGAGCATAAAGGACGGAAGGCCGTAAGAAGATTAAGCGAAAGCCACTCTCTGCGGCCGCTTTTTGGAGGAATTGATCGGCTTCAAGTTTTGCCAGCGCGTAGGCCGGGCAGGGAAATGTCCTAGGGTTCGGAGGTGTCTGGTTCCCTAGTTTTTGGTTTTTCGATTTGCCCAGCACAGACGCGCTTGAGATATGAAGTAAGAGTGCTCCCTTCCGAACCCAGGGCACAAAGGCGGAGGTCGCTCCCTGATGCGAGCGTTGATAATCGGCATAAGCTAAACCGGGCCGCACTCGAAAACCGCCGGCGTTGATAATTACATCCGCTTTCCTGATAAGCCCCTCTGCTTGGCTGATAGGGACGTCACTATTTCGGCAGGGGCCGTAGACCACCCGCTTGGCCTGAAGGGCTTCGGCCAAATGGCCGCCCACGAACCCATCTGCTCCCACAACGGCGATGAGCGGTTTGACCGACATGTTTTTCATAAGATTCTCAGGGTCCATGGATTTTCCCCCTCGTACTCCAGCGCTCCAGAATCGTGCCAAGAGAGCAGAATCCGGGGATGGGGGTTCGCATACGACATTTGTGCAGTGTCAAAAGCGCCGAGCGTTCACCCTTCTTCAGCTTGCTGATAGGTCATCGCCGGACGGTAGACACAACCGCAGCGGCGGCCCTGGGGACAGTTTGGCAACGGCAAAACTGGAGCGTGGTCAGGATGGTAAACCTTACCGGCGGGCAGATTCCGCGCCAAATCGCAACAATTTGGCGCCGGCTGGACCACGACGCCCACGATGGAACCCTTGGCCTTCATTCCCAGGCGGTAGGCCGCCAAGGTTTTCACGGCGTAGTCTGGCCCCTTCTCCATGTCGTGGTGGAACTTGTTCAACCAATCGAAGGCCATGAGTTTTGTCCTGGAACCCTCCGTCATCTTACTTTTTGGCGACCATCTCCGCCGTAGGCGCCGGTCGGGGCGTGTCAGCGATGGCCGTCTGCTGGCGCTTGTTCCCTGGACGCAACACCTTCGCGCCCACCCGCGCCAGCGTCGGAATGTCGTGCAACATGTTGGTATAAGAGGCGTTGGCCAGTGGGCAATGGCATTCCTTGGCCGCGATGCTCCGGCGCACTTCTTTGATCTTCTCGCCAAACCAGATTTCTTTGAAGTCGTAATTGTGATCGCGCAGATTGCCCAGGTTATCGGCTCGCACACAACAGGGCCAGACCGTGCCGTCAGAATAGATGTGGGCGCTGACCCAGCCGGCGTAACAAGCGATCACTTGGTCTTGCTCGTCCAGGATGCGCTTGACCAGCTTGTAGTATTCAACACGGAAAGCTTCCGTGATTCTTGCCAGGCCCGTGAAACGTTTGCTCTCCACGTAGGCGATCAGGCGATCTATGGCCTTTGCGTAGTCCTCAGGACTGGGCGTTATGGGCAATCCAACCGTGTCAAGCTCTACACGAGGTTCCGCAATCTCAGTGATGAACTGGTCGGCCCCCGATTGGTGGGCGTAGGCGATGATTTCGTCCAGGTGGCCCACGCTGAAGACCGACACCACCGAATGGATTCCTACCGTCAGGTTGCTCAGGCGGCTGCGAAGGGACAACAGTTGCTCCAGGCGCTGCTCGAATTTTTTGAAGTTGCCCACAACGCCACGAATGAAGTCATGTTTCTCACCAACTCCGTCTAGCGACAGATTGATGATTACCTGGCTCTTGGGACACGACCGGGCAATGCGCTCCACCCTCTCAGGGATTGTGGGTAAGATTCCATTGGTAGGAATGGTGATGACACCCGGCCGGCAATGTTCATAGGTCAACTGGGTGAGCTCCACCACGTGTGGGTACATCAACGGTTCCCCGCCGCTGATCGTGAAGTAATACGGGGCTCGCCCCAGCGAGGCCAGGACCTTGTCCCATTCGTCCAGGGTCAGTTCGTCCTCGCGTTTCATCCAGATATTGCAGGTGAGGCAACGCGAATTACACTTGGGGGAAGGGGAGAGGGTCAGGTTAATGGGCAGCATGCGCGGCCAGTCAAACTGGCGGTATAGCTTGAACAGCGGAACGCGCAGCAAAACGCCAGCCATTGAATTCATGTCGTTGCTATCTCCTGGCTGTGAGATCTTTCGTTGTTTTGGCGACTTCCCAGACGGATTGGTCGCGCTGTTGCTTGTAGTCGCGTCGGCCGAGGAAGCGCCCGTACGCTTCCAGTGCCGCCACTCCCCACGCCCAGAGGAAAGGCCGCGGTCGCCAATCAAGGTAACGCAGGAAGATCCGCAGTATCTTCCAGCTGCTTATAGTGCTTACACTGTAGCCAAGCGTATGGCGCAAAGCCAGGTGCCCAGCGTAAATGCGTCGGCGCTGGCGCAGAAAATCGGCGGCCGTGAGTGGGCCCTTGTTGCGGAGGACGGCCGTCGGCACGTAGCGTAGCTCATATCCCTGACCGCGAATGACCGGCTCAATACTCGCGTCATCCACCGACGTGTCGTAAGGAATGCGCTCGAAGATTCTGCGGAATGCGATCAACTCCCCCGTCTTGAAGCTGCGCAGGTTGACCTCGTGAAACAGGTCATACAGCATATGTGCGGCAAACCCCATAAAGGTCCCCGATTCGTTGACGGGCACTGGTCGGCCAGTGGTCATTCCCACCGCCGGGTCGGTGAAAGGAGCCACCAGTTCTTCGATGGCGTCCGCTTCGGGCACCAGATCGCCGCCGCAGAGCACTACTATCTTCTCCTGCGCTTGCGGAAGAAACTGGTTGATTGCCGAGGCCTTGCCCTCGCGCCGCGGCTGGACCAGCAGGCGAATTCGCGGGTCACGCTTTGCCCAGTCTTGCACGATAGATTCGGTGCGGTCAGTACAGCCGCTCGCTACGACTACAATCTCCGTAATGGTTACCCTTGCAGTTTGCTGCGAAGCCACGGCCTCGAGCATCCGGCCGATATTGGCTTCCTCGTTATAGGCCATAATCCCAATCGAGCATGCGATGGACATTGGATGATCCTGCTTCATTATAGCAACAGTGACATCGGATTCTTATTCATTCGCAAGTCCAAAAGCTATGCAATATCGACGTTACGGAAGCTACGACAAAAACAGTCAAGCTATGATCATACCAGTAATGCCGCCCGTAGTACCGTACGCAGTTGGCGCCAACTTCCGGATCGGGATTCAAAAGGCGCCGTGGCCATTACCATCAATAGTTGATCCAATGCATGGAATACATGTATTCATGGATCCAGGACCGTGCCCAGGGATCACGGGCGCAGTAGAAGACCGAAATTGCGGAGATGAGCAAAAAGGCCAGGGCCATGCCGCGGAACCAGCGGTGGGCGGTTCTACCCCGCAGCCCCTCAGGAAGAAGCATCAGCCACAAAGGGATCAAGCAGAAAAAAAAGCGCAGGCCGCAGCTATAGCCGCCGTAGACCCGGTTAGGGCCGAAAAAAGTGTAGAAGACGAGGAACAACAAGGTGAGGAACGTAGCCAGCGCCGCGAAGGCGCGTAGCGGGCTTCCTCGCGACCGGAGGAAACGCCAGGCTCCGATTATGGTGAAGATGAAAATCGGGGAGAGGGAGAGAATCCCGTGGTGTCCGAGGAGCATGTGGAATAGGTACACGGGCCAGGGGTCATAGATGTTGTCAATCAACTTCTCGCCCATCAGGTGACCTGATATTGGATCAATCGACCAATAGGAGCCGGGAAATACAAAGGCCGACTTGTTGAAATAAGCGGGCAGAAGGCCTCCGGTAACCAGGTAGTTCGTCCAGAAATGGCCGGCTAGAGGGAGCAACGCAAAGGGAAGAAACCAGATTAAAGTCTGCCGCCGCGCCTTCCAGACTAGCCCGGCGCCCAGCGCCACCAGGAAGGCAAGAGCCGGGTATTCGTTCACCGCCGCAAATCCTGCGAAGAACCCTGCCACGGCAAAGAGCCCTCCTTTGCGCTGCCCCTCGCACCAGATCAGGAAAGCTGGATAGAGAGCGAAGAACGAGCTGAGAGCCGTGACGGTGTGGTTGTTCAGCGTGAAGCTGAATCCCGTCAAGAAGGTTCCAAGCCCTGCTGCCACCATGGTGTAAGCCCGAATCCAGGGGTCAGGGGCAAGCCGGTCGAGGAGGCGGGAGAAGAGACCCAGGAAGATGACCAGCGGCACGAGATTTAGGGAGGCCAGGATAATGCGGATGACGCTTACCGGACTATTGCGAAAACTCAGCCAGCCGAAGCTCAGCTTCTTCAGGAGCAGGTACTCCCCGGCGAGCAAAGTCGGCAACAGGGGACCCTTTTCAGAATAGTAGTGGCCGTTGAGCCGCACCCGGTCGATCGTAGTAGGGAAAGGTGTTTCATCGATGTTGTAGGTCCCTCGTTCCGCGAGGCTGTAGACCGTGGCCCATCGCGATATGTCGTTTGGGCCGTAAAAAGTTCGGGCCATGAGAATCAATCCGAGCACGGCCCCTGCGCTTACGGCAATCAATATGAAGTCCAGGCGCCTCCTTTCAGCAAGAGTGTCGTGTTGTGCACTGAGTTGTGTCGGAACGTTCAATTGCTTCCTTCTTTCCTTTTTTCGCCCTCTTCGTCTTTGGTCCTGCCCATTGAGTTGTGTCGAATCATTCATCTCACGTTCTCCTGAGTGGCCGAAGTAGGTTCTACAATGTTGTGCTTGTGTTCAAAGACATGGCCTTAGGCCTCGCCAGCGGCTAGGGTTTGGGCACGCTAGGTCGGAACTGCAACAGCCTCTTCCACTGATTGAGCAAAACGGGCGGGTTAGGGCCTGCCCTCCAGCTTCTCAGGATTTGGGTATCAGACCAATCCCAGCATCGCTGCGGCTCGACATCAACGTTGACGGGCCATTCGTTCCAGTTCCCTGCCGGGTAATAAAAAGCGCCGACCACTTGCACCCACAAGGCGATGGCGACGGTCGCAGCGAACGCCACCTTCAGCACAGGGCGAGCCCGAATGCTGGCCCACACCGGGACCAGGAACCAGGCCAAGAAGGGAAACAGGTCCGTGGAGTAGCGAGGACCGAAGCAATGCCCGGCCCACCAGTCGGTCGCGACCACCTGAACCACGAGGAGGGCAGCCAGTGCCACGATGAGCGGGCGGCTCCAGCCGGGACTCTTTTCTTTCCAGAGTCTAGCTGCGCCCCAGAACGCGAAGGCCACCCACGGCGTGTAGACCAGCAAGCCACGGCTTGGACTTACCAGTGCTCCGGGGAGGCCGATACCGAGACGGGCCAAGAGAGGCAAATGAGCGCCGCCTTCCACCCCAAGCGTCGGGGCTGCGTAGGCGCCCAGGGGGTTCGCGAAGAAATACAGGTTGTAGGCAAGCACCAGGGAACCCAAAGCAACTAGCGGGGTTAGGAATAGAAGCCAGTTCCTCCGCTGCCTGCGGCCGATATAAAACAGGAAAGGCACAATGAGTATGCCGTCTTCGAGCCTGTTGGCGGTGGCCACGGCCAGGGCAAGACCCGCCCAAAAAGGAGCGCTGGGTGAGTCGGGAACACGGAATACCGCCCACAGCAGGAAGGCGAAACTCAGCTCCGTCAGCCCATGTCGCCAAAGAGCCTGGCTCGATATCGCCCACGTGTTGCTGGCCAAGCTGTAGATCAGTGCCACCGCAAGACTGACGTTGCGCGAGGCGATCTTGCGAAAAGCGAGAAAGAGAAGTGCTCCCGACAGCGCGGCGATCAGGGACCCGCTGAGTTTCTCCATGGTGTTGGCGAGCACGAGGAAGGTGGCTGAAAACGGATATAGTGGAGGCGACTGGCGGGAGAGCCACCAAGCGGGTAGGACGTAGAGCGGCGTCACGAGAACGGGGGTGATGATCGGATACTGCGACATGAAGTGACCGTGAGACTTGCGGGCGAAGTACGCCCCATGTACTCCCAGAGGCCCCGGAAGGCCGTGTTGGAGCCATTGATCCAGGGAGAGGCTGTGGTCCAGGAGGAGGCTAAAGGGCAGCACGCGAGCCGGGAAAGTGTCCTGCGAACCAATGGTCGAGAAGTTTGCATTGTAAATGACAAACAGAAGAAGCAGCAGGAAGCCGAAGAGGATCAAATCACGCCGAGGTCCGGCGCTGGGAAGGCTCGGCATTCTACCGCTGAGGCGATCCGAGCTCGCCACTCTTGCTCGACTCAAGGCACGTTTTCGTTGCTGCCTCCGTGGACCCGCTTTTCTCGCCATGGCTGGAGGTTCATTCTGCCACCGCGACACTGAACCGTCAACATGTCATGGTACTTAGATGACCGGGATGCCTATTGTCTTCTGCGTATTTTGATGCTAAAGATTGAGATTCAGACCAACCGTTTTCGGGGGATACCCTTGGGAATTAAAATCGAGTCCAGACACTTGGACGGCGTTGTGGTTATCGTGCCTGAGGTAGTTCAGGACAATCGCGGCTTCTTCATGGAGACGTTTCGGGAGGACCAGTTCAAGGCGCTGGGCTTGCCTTATCATTTCGTCCAGGACAACCACTCGCGATCGGTGAAAGGAGTCTTGCGCGGCCTGCACTTTCAATGGGACCCTCCTATGGGAAAGCTCATGCGCGTTTCCCTGGGGACGGCGTTCCTGGTTGCCGTGGACATCCGAAAAGGATCGCCCACGCTTGGGAAATGGGCCGGCGTCGAAGCGTCCACCGAGAACCGGCGGCAAGTTTGGGCGCCAGCCGGCTTTGCGCGCGGGTTCTGCGTTCTTTCGGACGTGGCGGAGATTCAATACAAATGCACGAGTCTTTACAACTCCAAGGGGGAGTCGGGCATCCGCTGGGACGACCCGGAAATCGGTATCCTATGGCCTCTCTCGCAGGTCCATCTCTCGGAAAAAGACAAGAAAGCTCAAACGCTGGCTCAATGGATCACCAGACCTGAATCCAGCCATTTTCGCTACTGAACGTATTCCCGGGTAAGACTGGCTATGAATTGTAAAGCGCTGCCGAATAACCAGTCCGCCCACCACGGGTAGAGATCGAGACCCTCGACCCAGCTTTCGATGTGGATCTCGAGGGTTTTCAGCTCCGCGTGCCACTTCTCGCGCGGCCAGTAATTGTAGGGTAGGACGACCCCGTGTCGCGCATTGCCAACCCAGTCCATCAAGCGCAACCTTGGGCCAGCCAGCAGGCCGTCGCGAGTATGGTCTTTGACCACAATCGCCCTACGTGTGACACGTTTGGCCTCACGGAGCAGAACGGGAGGATCGATCGTGTGGTGCAAGACATCGACGAACATTACTACGTCGAAAGAGGCGTCGGCATGGGGAATTCTCGCGCCGTCGAACCGTAGCACTGGAATGAACGTCTTGTTGCGCACGAGGACGTCGATTCCCTCCAATTGAACATCTGGGCGCAGCTTGGTGATTTCGGAGGATAGCAGTCCGTCTCCGCATCCCACGTCGAGCACTCGTGCCTGGGGGGGAAGCAACTGGACAATCCTCCTGGCGAGCTGGAAAATCCGGCGGGGATATACGAAGCCTCCGTGAACTTTGTCTAAAAAGTTCATTTTCGGCCCATCCGTAAAAGGCTCAGGAAGAAGCTCGACAGCATGATTTGGAACCCCATGGCCAGCGAAAGCCCTGAGGGGATAGCAGTGCGCATGACGCGAGTGGGATTCAAAGCGCCAAAACCGTGCCTTTGCCACAGCACCACGCTGAAGACTGCTCCACCCAGACCCACCACAGCAAGCAAGAATCCGATGGCCAGCCAGGCTTCGAGGTTGAAGAACCGGAGAACCTTGTCCATTTTGCGATCCGGAGGGAGCAGGCCCTCGGCTATGGCAAAAGTCTTGCCGAAGACTGCGAGTAGCACTGCCTGCAAGCCCACCAGGCAACCAGTGGCCGCGAAAAATAGGGTATGAATATCCAACGTGATCGAACCGACGGTCCTTGGTCCGGGTACGAGCCAAGCGCCAGTTATTAACCCAGCCCACATGAGCAGAAGGCCAGGGTAGAGAAATAGCCATCGCGGGCTGTACAGCAGCATCAATCGGAGGTGTCGCCAGCCATCACGCCAAGGTCGAAGGTGCGGGTGCCGCGTACGGCCGTCAGGGCTCAGGGTTATCGGGGTTTCGGCAATGCGCAGTTTCAACAGCGTTGCCTTCACGATCATCTCCGAGGCGAATTCCATACCTGTGGTTCTCAGGTCCATTTTCCCAAATGCCTCTGCGGAGTAGCCGCGCAGGCCGCAATTGAAGTCACCCACAGGACAATGGAAGAAGAGCCTGCCTAGGGCTGACAGCACAGGGGTCCCGAGCCATCGGTTCAGCCACGGCATGGCTCCGGGTTTGATACTGCCGGTAAGCCGGTTGCCCATGACGAGGTCATGCCCCGCCCGAAGCTTTTCAAGAAAGGGTAGGAGGTCCGAGAAATCGTAGCTATCGTCGGAGTCTCCCATGATGATGTACTTGCCGCGGGCCACGAGACTGCCGTGGATCAGGGCCGCCCCGTATCCGCGAATCGGCACGTCCACCACTCGTGCTCCGCACCGGCGCGCAATATCCCGCGAGCCGTCTCGCGAGCCACTGTCGCTCACCACGATCTCGCCCCGGATGTGGTTCCTTTCAAGGAACCCTTGGGCCTTCCGAATGCATGATTCCAGCGTTTCGGCCTCGTTCAAACACGGTAACAGGATCGTTAACTCGAGATCAGATTCGCCGGTTTCAGGTAGAGGAGTGCCAGGATTCATGAGCTATTTCCCGAAGGTGGGTGACTCAGGGGAACATGGGGTGATCCTGCATGGTCATAGCAATCTCGCAGCATGTCGTGGCGGCGCCTCACCGCGCGCCGCCCAGCACACCCTTCTGAGGCGACGAAGGGGTGTGCGCGCTGGGAGCCAGCCTGCGGTTGCCGGATTCGTCCCACATCGGACCCAGGCCATGCGGAGCGGGCGAATCCCAACTCCGCCAGATGGCCGGCACGTTGAAGAAGAGGTTCCAGGCGCCCCCCA
>Ga0074046_10002519_pt1 | contig 15775 bp, 11 predicted proteins | sample BogForMeECP23OM3_FD_94441 | JGI IMG/M metagenome (GOLD analysis project Ga0074046, IMG submission 94441) | Bog forest soil microbial communities from Calvert Island, British Columbia, Canada - Bog Forest MetaG ECP23OM3 | ecosystem: Environmental > Terrestrial > Soil > Wetlands ...
CACTCTTCCTGGTGGGATGGGGACTGTCCTTTATATGGGTCCCCATCTCCGACAAGTTTGGCCGCAGCCGTGTGCTGGCGGCGACCATCTTTGTTTACGCCATCTTCACCGGCGCGGCTGCGCTGTCACAGTCGGTGTGGCAACTGGGATTGTTCCGATTGCTGGCCGGCATCGGTATTGGCGGGGAATGGGCGCTGGCCGGCACCTATGTTGCCGAAGCCTGGCCGGAAGATCGTCGCAAGATGGGCGCCGGATATCTGCAGACCGGTTATTATGCCGGCTTCTTTTTGGCCTCAGCCCTCAACTATACGGTTGGAGCGCACTATGGCTGGCGCGCTATGTTCTGGTGCGGCCTGACGCCGGTCGTGGTGGCATTTCTGATCTTCATTCGCGTCAAAGAGCCCGAACGCTGGCAGAAAAAGAAGAAGGCCGGTGGACTGTCTTCCCTGGCCCGCATCTTCGGCGCTCCTTATACCCGCCGCACGCTGGTAAATACCGTGCTTCTGGCCGCGGCCATTTGCGGCCTGTGGGCGGGCGCGGTTTATGCGCCGACGGCCATCGTCAACCTCGCCAAGCGGGCGGGCATGGCACCATCTGAGGCGACGCACACGGCTTCGTTCGGCATGGGCCTCCTGTCGGTTGGGACCATCCTAGGTTGCCTTGCGGTTCCACTGCTGGCGGAGCGCATTGGTCGCAAGCGCACGTTGGCTTTCTATTTCGTCGGCATGTTCATCTGCATCCTGCTCAGCTTCGGCTGGGCGTTCTACTTGCCACAGGGACTCCATCCATTCATCACCGTGCTGTTCTTTCTGGGCTTCTTTGGCGGCAACTTCGCGGTCTTCAGTCTCTGGTTGCCGGAGCAGTACGGAACCACAGTGCGGGCCACAGCCTTCGCGTTCACCACTTCATTCGGACGCTTCATTGCCGCGGGAGCGAACCTCGGAGTCGGCGCACTGGTCAGTCGAATGGGGACTCCCGGCTATCCGGTCGCGTTCACGGCGATTGCATTTGCGATCGGCCTGCTGGCAATCCCCTTCGCTCAAGAAACACTGGGCAAGGTGCTGCCGGATTGACCGCGGCGGCTATCCTCGTCAAGCGTAAATACATTGTGTAAACGTAAAGATGCGATTCACCTGGAGGCCGGAGAAAAGCCGCGTCAATTTCCTACGACATGGAGTAGCTTTCCAGGACGCGGCGCGGATTTTCGAGGGCCCAACCGTAGAGAGAGTCGACGATCGCTTCGACTACGGAGAGACTCGCATTTACGCGATCGGCGTCGTGAACGGCATCGAGATCACGGTCATCTATACCGACCGCGAAAACGGAGAACGGCACCTAATATAGGCATGGAGATCGGAACCGCATGAGCGCCGCTACTACTGGCAAAATCTCGAGGAGGAAAGCGACTGAACCGCGCACGAATTGGAAGCGCTTTCGCTCCCTGACGGACTCACAGATCCGGGTGGGCCTCCGCAAAGACCCGGAGGTTCACCCGACGGATGAAGCTTTCTGGGCCGAGGCTAAGGTTGTGATGCCCCGCTCCAAGAAAACAGTCACCATACGGCTCGATGCCGATCTTCTTGACTGGTTTCGCAGCAACCCAGGCTACCAAACCCGCATTAATGCGATCCTTCGAGCCTACATGAACGCCCAGAGCCATCACCGGTAGCGGATCCGCTGACAATCTCCTATTGAATTGTTGGGCTCGGCAGTATCGTGGGACCGGAGTCCAAACTGGAGTTTAGGGGATAGTTAACGACTCTGGATTAACGCTCTACTTAGACTCCTGGAAATCTTCTTCCCAATATTCGAACTCGCGCCGTGCCTCCACCGGTCTCTCGGTCTTCTCCACCGACCGTAGTTGAGTCCGGCGGATCTTGCCGGAAATTGTTTTTGGCAGCTCCCCGAATTCAATCCGGCGGATTCGTTTGTAGGGCCCCAAGCGCCTGCGGATGAATTCGAAAATCTCTTGCGCCACCTCCTTTGAAGGGTGCAAGCCTGGCTTCAACGTGATGTACGCCTTGGGAACATTCCAGCGGATTGCATCCGGTGCCGGCACCACGGCGGCTTCCGCGATTGCCGGATGTTCAATGAGCGCGCTCTCCAATTCGAAAGGACTTAGCCGATAGTCCGAGGACTTAAACACATCATCAGAACGACCGACGTAGGTGTAGTAGCCGTCGGCGTCGCGGCTGGCAATGTCGCCGGTGTGATAATACCCGCCCTCCATAACACTCGCCGTTCGCTCCGGGTCATCTACATAGCCGGCCATCAAACTGATCGGCGCGGGGTTCAGCCGGATGCAGATTTCACCATCTGCGGATTCCTTTCCCTCCGCATCTAGCAAAACGATGTCGTGCCCCGGAGTGGCAACACCGGCAGAACCGGGCTTCACGGTCTGACCCGGGAAGTTGCCGATCACCAGCACGGTCTCGGTCTGGCCGAATCCATCGCGGATGGTCAATCCCCATGCCTGCCTGACCTTCTCGATGATTTCCGGATTGAGTGGTTCTCCCGCACCCACCAGTTCTTTGAACTTGACGGGATATGAGCGCAAATCTTCCAGCACGAGCAACCGCCATACAGTTGGTGGCGCACACAGCGTGGTAACTTCGCAACGGGAAACCACCTCCAGCGTCTTCTTGGCGTCGAACCGCGAGTAGTTGTGCACGAAGATGGTTGCGCCTGCATTCCACGGAGCAAAAAAGCTGCTCCAGGCGTGCTTGGCCCAACCCGGAGAGCTGATGTTGAGGTGGACATCGTCGGGACGCAGACCAACCCAGTACATGGTGGCGAGGTGTCCGACGGGATAGCTTTGATGCGTGTGCAATACGAGTTTCGGCTGGGCTGTCGTCCCAGAAGTGAAGTACAGCAGAACGGGATCGGTGGCGTTAGTCTGAGCGTCGGGTTGGAAACTCTGTTGTTCGTGGTATGCATCCGAGTAAAGCGACCATCCGCTTACTACTTCGTCCACGACGATGCGCGAATAACTGCCCGTCAGCCCCGAGAACCTGTCGGTGAAAGCAGCGTTGGTAATGACGTGGCGCGCCTGTCCTCGCGTAAGGCGGTCCTTAAGATCGTCGGGCGTCAGCAGAGTGGCCGCCGGAATCACGACCGCCCCCAATTTCATGGCAGCGAGCATAACTTCCCACATCGCCACCACGTTAGGCAGCATGACGATGATGCGATCTCCCCTAGCCACACCATGCTTCCGTAGAAGATTCGCCACTTGATTCGAGCGGCGCGACATTTCCTCGTAGCTCAGTTTTAGTTCCGAGCCATTCTCATCCACGATCCACAGTGCGGGCTTATGGTTCCCATGGGCATGGCTATCGAAGTAGTCAAGGGCCCAGTTGAAATGAGTCAACTGCGGCCAGCGGAACTGGTCGCGGGCGATTTCGTAATCGTTGCGGTGCTGCAGGAGAAAATCCCGAGCGCGAAGGAATGCGTTAACGCCCGAATCCAATGAGGGTGCGTTCATGGTGGCAAACTCCAATTTCCGCGGCATCCGTCATGTCGAGTGCGGGCGCTGGATTCACTCGGCGGGGCTGCGAAGGTAACCAGAAACGAAATTCTACTCTCGATTGCAAGAGCTGGAAACCAAATCTTGCGGTAGCTTATATCAGTATGAAGATTGCCACCAAAGGGACTTTTCGATTCGGACTAATATCCTCGCTCGGGACAACAGCATGAAGAAAGAAGAGCGCGAAGCGAAAAGCCAGCAGCCAGGAGCAAATGACGACCGCAGAAGAGAGCCTCTACAAGAGACCCTTCGCAAGTACGCAGAGTTTCTAGACGAACATTCTGGGGCCTTCACGGCTTTGCGCGAAGATGGGCTACCGTGGGGAGGTCCGATCCATTTGTGCCGTGGCGAGCTGAAACCGGATTTCTGCGGCGCCGCGCATGGCACACGCCGAGCAATTTCCTCCACGGTCTGCGGAGCGGGCGACAGCGCTCTTCAGGCAAAGGTGAGATGCCTTTGCGAGGCGCTGGAACGGCACTCGGGCATATTCCGCGGTGATGAACCGCGACGTGTGGCGCGCTACTCGGAGATTGCCGAGGAAGCAATTCACCCGGATACGCTTACCCTTTTCAGTGAATCCCAGTACAACAACCGGGACCGATGGAACCAGCGCGAGGGCCGTTATAACTGGGTGCCCGAGCGGTTCGACGCCGAGCGCAGCATCGAATGGTCGCCAGCGTGGTCGCTTACGCGCCAGCGGGTAATTCACTTGCCCGCGGCTTATTGCTACTTCGGGTATCCTTTCGACCTGGCACACGACTTCTGCCGCCCCGATTCCAATGGAAACGCCGCCGGGAACGACCGGAATGAGGCGACCCTCCATGGCTTTCTGGAGCTGGTCGAGCGAGAGTGTGTTTCCGTGTGGTGGTACAACCGGGTGCGCCGGCCGCGCTTGGATATTGAAAGCTTCGGTTCGCCGTGCGCGGCCGCCGTTCGTAATTCCTATTCGGCGATCGGGCGCTCGATAGAAGTGCTGGATATCACCGTCCACCGAGATCTTCCGACTTTCGTCGCGTTGTCGCGCTCAGACGATCCACCCCAAGATGATTACATCCTTGGTTTTGGCGCCGACTTCGACCCGCAAGTCGCGCTGGAGAAATCGCTCATGGAAATAAATCAGTTTCTGCCAAGCATTCTTTCGAATCGCGATCCAGGTTATTTTCTCAGCACTGAAAACGGACAGACCAATATATCTTTCCTGACGGCGGATGAAGAATTACCGGCGACTACTTCCACGAACTTCGCCAAGCAGGCAGCAGAAGGACCGCAGCAGGATCTGTCTTCCTGCATTGAGCTGGTGCAATCCTGGGGTTTAGAGATGCTGGTTGTGGATCAGACACGGCAGGACGTGGGCCTGCCGGTCGTCAAGGTGGTCGTGCCTGGGATGCGCAGTTGGTGGGCGCGATTCGCTGCCGGCCGGCTTTATACTCTGCCTGTCCAGATCGGCTGGCTTGAAGGACCGAAGACAGAGTCAGAGCTAAATCCCAACCACCTGATTCTTTAACTTGTTTTTGGGCCCCCTGCCGTATACCCTTACTGCGAACCCGTTGTTCCACTACCGTCGAACGAGAGGAGATCCATGTCGCTAGAACACGCGAAGAAATTTGTAGAACACCTACACAACGATGAGGCCCTCCGCAAGAAGGTGAGCTTCTCAAAAGAACATATCAACAGCGCGGCCAAAGAAAAAGGACTGACTTTTACGCCCACAGAGATGAGGACTGCACTCATCGAACATTGGGCAACTCATGCTCCGGATGACCCTGCGACCGGAGTACTTTCCGAAGCGCCCGGTTTTTGAGTCGTCCAGCCGGTGACTCCACGAACTGCGCCAACAAATGGACTCTATGAATCGGTTGCGGAGAGCATCCCGCAACCTGATCTTTTGTTCCTCAATTATGGCTTCTGGCAGCCGGGTCTTGACGACTCATGGATCCTTCCCGCCCATGATCGATACCGTCACCATCTCAACCTGGTAAAGCATTTGCTGGCAGGTGTTGACCTGCGCGGCAAAGCTGTCATGGAAGTCGGTTGCGGACGAGGAGGAAATTGCTGTTACCTCTCTCGCTATTCCGAAGCGGCACGGGTTGTTGGAGTGGATCTCTGTGCTCCTAACCTGGCCCTCGCTTGTCAGAATCCTGATTTGCAGCGGGTCGAATTTCTTGCCGGCGATGCGCAGCAGTTACCGTTTGCCGACTCATGCTTCGACGTCATTTTGAACCTCGAGTCGTCCCATTGTTATGGCGAGTTCGGCAAGTTCGTGGCTGAAGTCGCACGGGTGCTGAAGAGGTCGGGCCTGTTCTGCTTCGCTGACTTGTGGAACGTGGATGTCCTGGAACTCGATTGGCCGGCCCGAGAGCAGACACTTAAGAATTCCGCCCTGGAGATCATTGCAGAGGAGAACATCAGCGAACAAGTATTTCAGGCCATGGGGTTGGCAGGAAGTATTTCTGAACAGCTCAATGCGTTCGCCGCCGCTGAGAACCAGCCGTTGATCGCCCGCATAAACCGAGCCGTGAAAGCGCTTCGTGCGGGTTTGGCGACAGGCGACTATTCTTATAGGCTCTGGAGATTGAGAAAGCTGTAGGTGTTCCTATGACTTCGAAACATTACATTCCGGTCCGCGAAATCGATCACTTCGTAAGCGGCGAAGTAGTGGATGTGCCGTTGGACCTCGACCAAGAGGCTCGAGTGACCCTCGTGCTGCGGCCGCGAACCCCTCATCACACTATGCGTGAACATCTGGACCGCATGGCACTGCAATTGCCGCATCAGCGACGGTACTTCACCCGTAACAAATTTGCCCGTCAGTACGGAGCCACGGAGGAGGACCTCGCGGTGGTTGCGGCGTTCGCCGGCGAGCACAATCTCGAGGTTGCCGAAATCAGCCACCCCAGGCGCCGTCTGGTCTTGAAAGGGAAACTGGCCGATCTCTCCCGCGCCTTCAACGTGAAGTTTGTTCATCTGCAAGACCCGGACCATGGAGTGTACCGCTCGCATGTAGCTCCGGTTCATGTGCCGGCAGAGCTTAAGCCTGTGATTCAGGCCGTGATGGGCTTCAGCGCACGCTCCCAACACGGTCGCCCTTCAGCATCACGGTCGCGTGTTCACGAGCATTTGGTCGATCCGCGAACCATCGCCAATACGTACCAGTTTCCGCACGGCTGCAGCGGACGGGGTCAAACTATCGGCATCATCATGCTGGGAGGGGGCTTTCATGACGCTGACCTCGACGCCTACTTCCGGCACGTGGGACTCCCCAAGCCCAAAGTCACAGTTGTTGAGGTGGAGGGGCAAGGGAACAATCCCGCCGATCCCAAGGCGATTCGCGACGCCCTGGCCAAGAGCCGCGCAGCCGGCCTTCATCACGCCAAAGGCAAGTCCCACCCTGACCCGCAGGTCAGACAAAACTCAGAAAAGAATATTGAGTGGACCGTCGAAACCACGATGGATGTTGAGTTGATTGGCACGTGGGCCAACAACGCGCACATTGTCGTGTATTTCACCCATAACAATCCGCGTGGAAAGTACGAAGCCTTCAACGCTGCGCTGCACGATACGAAATACAAACCTACCGTGATCTCGTGTAGTTGGGGCGCTCCGGAGAGGCTGATCTCGCGCGTCCTGGCGGAGGAGATGGACCTGATCTTTCAGGCAGCGGCCTTGATGGGAGTCACCATCGTCTGCTCTTCCGGCGATAACGGAGACGGTTCCGCAGGCACTGGTGAGCCGCAGGCTTACTTCCCTGCTTCCAGTCCCCATGTGTTGGCTTGTGGTGGTACCGCCCGTCGGTATGCGGCTGGAAAGAAGCCGGCCGAAACTGTGTGGCGCGAGGTTGTCGCCGGTCATAAAGAAGAAAGTGGTTATGGCGAAAGCTGTGTATTTCAAGCACCAGGCTGGCCGTCAGAGGCCGCTTACGCTGGAACAAGGGGCGGAAGGGTGGTTCCCGACGTGGCCGGTAAAGCCGACGTTAAGACAGGTTATGACATGATCATCGGAGGCGAGCACGTTGCGGGGGGCGGAACCAGCGCGGCCGCTCCGCTGTGGGCGAGCCTGGCCGCCTTGCTCAACGAGAAGCTGGGAACCACCGTCGGACACTTGAGCCCGTTGCTTTATCAAGAGCAGTTTCGCAAAGGGGTCGAGCCGGTTGGTCGTTCCGGAGCCGCTTGGGCGCCGAAAGTGGGTTTGGGAACGCCACGAGGAACTGCCTTGCTGGAGGCGCTGCGGCCAAAACCCGTCAAGCGGAATAAAGCTGGCGCCCGATCGACTCCCAAGCCTCGCTGACCCGAAGGATGTGCTGTGGCTGCTGTGTTTCGGGTGTCCCACGTCCCATTATGGATCGGCGAATGGAATTCAGCGCTTCGATGTTCGCGTTGATTCTCTGCTCCCGTAAATCGGCGAGGCTGCAGGGTGCCTGATCGCAAAGCACGGTCCACAGCGGAGTATCGTTGCCCACTACATGCGCAGGTGTGATGTTCCAAACCACGGGCCCTGCCATCGAGAGCAGCGTCAGTAATCCAGCGGGAAACATTACGGTGAGACGCTGGTCCAGCAGATAACCGGGACTTCCATCCGCCAGTCGGCCGCTGCCCTTCTTTCCCGACACCTGCACCGAGACGCGAAGTGGTATCTTGCCCAGCGTTCCCTCCAGTAGCACGAACCTTGAGCGGTGACTCAAGGCGCGGACCCGAAGCTGCTGCCGCCCGCCGGCAGCGGACATAAGGATGTCCAGCGCCCCATAGAGCGATCGCTCGGTAGCCAGCACTTCGATAAGCTCTGGGCTGGCCAGCTTACTGGTCCGCTGGCAATGTTGAATGAAAGCTCTGGGAGCCGGCAGATTCGCAAAATGACCGTTCACGTGGAATTGCACGCTGTGTTTTCGCGCCAGGGCAAGCGCCTTCTTCAGCGTGCCTGCAGGATGCGGGTGTTCGCAGAGAACGTGAATCCCCCGCCGGATGAGTCGCAGCACGACCGGCCATGCTGCCGAACTCATGGCTGTGCACGCAAAATCGATGTTGTCAGGAAGCTCTTCGGTCGAGCAGTATAGCGGAACACCGTTTGCCGCGGCCACCTGCTGAGAACGAGCGCCGCCTTGCGCAAGAATTCCGGTTAGTTGATATCTGCGCGGGTTGCGTGCAAGGGCGGTAATGTAAGCCCGGCCGTAGTTGCTCCCGCAGACCAGGACACGCATTCGGCTCATCGTTTATTTTTTCCCAGCAGCTTGCGCGTGCCCCCGGAGCTCCTCCAGGACCTGCTTGGCGTGTTTGAGGTCGTGGGTGTCGAAGCCCTCTTTGAACTTGCCATGGGCCTCCGCCAGGGACTGATGGGCGGCTTCGACTTCTCCTCTTCGTGCCAGCAATGGACTGAGCCGGACATGCGCTCTCAGTTCGAGAGAGACTGCCTTCTGTTGGCGTGCAATCGCAATTGCTTTGTGCAGGCAGGCTTCAGCCTCGGGGTGGCTCGAACCGCTCCCATCCAGGCTGCGCCATAGCAGTTCGCCTTTCCAGCGCCAGCAGTCGGCTTCGTAGGAACGATCACCCGTGTTCGAAATCACCGACAGCGCCTCTTCAATCGCCAACAGCGCTTCCTCATAAGAACCGCACTGTGCGAGAGCGGCAGCCAGCACCTGCTGAAACTGGGGAATCACCAACTCGGCGCCCGAGGCTCGCCAATCCGCGATCCCCTCCCGAATCAATTCGATTCCCTCGCCGCCTTCCTTTTCCTGATTATTCGCCCATCCCAGCATGATCTTCCCCATCTCGAGGAAGATGGCGATCCCATGCTCCGTACAAAGGGCAACGGTCTGCTCCGCGAATTGCCGAGTTGCGGCCGGGTCGTGCCTTGCGTGGTGGAGCATCGCCGCAAATGAAAGTGCAATGGCCTGACTGAAGGGGTGGTGCAAGGCATCGGCCAATGCGACGCTTTTGTCGCTCCTAGCGACGGCCTGGTCGGGGTACCCGAGCATCCAGAGGTCCCACGCCGCATACGCCAGGCTCGCAACTGCTGGATCATAGCCGCCATACACAAACGCCAACGAATGGTGCTTCGGCCGATCATAGAGCTTCAGCGCCTGCTCGACATGTTGGAGCGATCGCTCAAAGTCTCCGGCCCAGAACAGCGTGTCGCCAAGAGCGTAGTTCGCTTCCAGCAGCAGCGCGGTGTCTTTCGCTTCCTCTGCGAGTTGCAGCATCTGTTGGGCAAGCTGCAAAGCTGTATCGAGCTGGCCTTTGACCTCGTAGAAGTTCCACAGGCCCCACAAGACGGGAAACAAATGCGGGCTCTGGCCCAGCTCCGCGCATAGCTTTTTCGCGCGCGTATAAGCTCGTTCGACTTCTGGGTTGGCGAAGCCCTTGGTCGAGACCAAAGCCGGTCCAAGAGTGATCTGGAGGGCCAACTCCTTCTGCGTCTTCTCGGGGGACGGCGGCAGCTTGGCAAGCATCTCCAGCCCCTTGCGCGCCAGTACGGCAGCTTCCTGGTTGGCGAAGACCCCGGCCGCACGCTCGGCAGCAAGCTGGAAGAATTCGGCCGACCGGGAAAAATCGCGGGCCGACTCAAATAACAGCGCAAGTTGGTGAGCAACGTTGACCTGTGAGTCGGGATGAAGCCGCAGCAGCGCGTTCGCAGTTGCAGTACTCAGGCCGGTTCGGCGAGTTGGGGTAAGCGTCGCATAGAGCGCATTTTGATAGAGGCTGTGGACAAATCGGAGATGTAAGGTCAGAGTGCCGTCGGGAAACTCCTTTTCTCCAATTCTCTGAACGAAGAAATGAACGCGCTCGATATCTTCCAGGCGCTCTTCCACCTCGGCGGGATCAGCGGAGATTGCTGCGGCCAAAACCACGGAGTGGAACTCCGCGCCTTCCACACTGGCCGCCTGCAATAGCCGGCGGTCCTGCTCGCTGAGGCTATCGACCTTGCGCTGGATCATGCTGCGCACAGATGCCGGCAGTTCGTTGCCGATGTCCTCGATGGGCTGCGAAAGAATCCAGCGGCCCTGGTCTTGAACAATGATCTTCCGGTCACGCAGGTCCCGCACCAGGTCCGCCATGAACAAGGGGTTTCCTTCTGTGCGTTGCCACAGAAACTCCGTAAACGACGGGGGTAAACGGTGCTCGGGAAATTCAAGTGCCAGATAACTCTCCACATCCGTTTTACCCAGATACTGCAGGCTTAGTTCGCGGCAGCTTCCACGCGCTTCCAGGTCCAACTTGAGCTGCAGAAATGGGTGCATGCGCTCGACCATCTCACCCGCTCGATAGGTGACCACAATCAGCAGCGGCAGAGACTCAAAGCGAGTGGTGATATACGCCAACAGGTCAACAGTTGACGTGTCAATCCAGTGGACATCCTCCAGAAAGAGAAGCAGTGGACGATGCCTGCAGAGTTCTTGCAGGAAGCCAAAGAATTCCCGCTTTAAACGTTCCTGAGAAGTCGCCTTGGAGTCCGCAAGCCGAATCATGGAAGAATCTTGCTGCTGAACCGGGGCCAACTCCAGAAACCAGCTCGGCGCCAATGTCCTCATAATCCGGCTGACGGAATCGGCATTGCCTGAATGTAGCAAACTGTCCAGCGCTTCGAGGATTGGCAAATACGCTTCTCCGTCGGCAAGACGTTCAGAGCATCGGCCGCGACCGACACTGCAGGACTGTCCGTTGAGGACCAGTGAGGCGAGGAATTCTTCGACCAGCGTACTCTTACCAATCCCGGCTTCGCCCGATATGCACACTAAAGAGCCCCGCCCCGCCGCAACCAGATTTAACGCCGCGTGCAATTCCTGTAATTGCTGGCCGCGGCCAACCGTGTGACGGTCCGGAGTTTTCAAAAAGACATTGTCCAGAGCCGATGCCGGAGTGCTAAGACTGCTCAACACCTGCTCCAAGTCAGCCGCGGAAGGGCGAAGTCGCGAATCCTTCTGCAACATGGACAGCAGGAGACGTTCGAGCGGCGCCGGGATTCCGGGGTTGATTCGCGTTGGGGGAATCGGGTCCTGGGAGAGAATTCCATTCGCCGTGCTGAAGGGCGAACCCCCAGAGTAGAACGGGTGCACTCCGGTGGCCGCTTCGTATAGCACGATACCCAGAGAGAAAATGTCACTTCCCCATTCCAGGGGCTCGGCACGCGCCTGTTCGGGAGAAAAGTAGTCGATGGTGCCCATCCAACTGCCTTCCTTAGTGATGCCCATCGAAACCGTCTTATCGTCGGGAGTGATACCCACACGGGCCAGCCCGAAGTCCACCAGCTTCAGGTAGCCGTCCGATCGAACCATGATGTTTTCCGGCTTGATGTCACGATGGATGATGCCGGCTTGATGAGCAACCTTCAGGGCGCGGGCCACTTGGACCCCAAAGTCAACCACGGTAGCCAAGTCAAGGCTCCGCTTCATTCGGCTGCGTAGCGTTTCGCCCTGGATCCACTCCATGACCAGGAATGAACCAGACTCGGTTGCCCCGATCTCGTGCACCGTAACGATGTTGGGATGATTCAGCGCGGAAGCCGCGCGGGCCTCGCGATGGAACCGCTCGAGGGCGACGGCATCGTCCGCGACGCCTTCCGGCAGAAACTTGATGGCAACGGTGCGGCCAAGTGTCGTGTCTTCAGCTTTGTATACGACACCCATCCCGCCCTTGCCGAGCTTCTCCAGTATCCGATAGTGAGAGACGATTTGCCCGATCATATGTCAGATACATTGTATCGGACAGCTATGAGGGGCACGCACGGAGGCTTGGCAAGAAGCTGGACTGAACTCTCAACTTGCTTACAAGCGATCAAGTGCTCGCATCGCGACCAACGCTTGTCCCAGGCTTAATCCTCCATCGCCTGCGGGAACTTCGCTGTGCGTTAATACCTGAAAGCCAGCCTTTCTCAGACGATTGCAGACGCGCTCGAATAGGTAAACGTTCTGGAATGTCCCTCCACTTAGGCAAACGCGCTCCAGCCCCGAAGACTGGCTTAAGCGGCCGGCGACATCGCAGAGCGCCTCCACCAGCCCGTTGTGGAACCGGCGGCTGATGTCGCCGACGCAAATGTTTTGACCGAGATCGCGCAAGAGTGCTTCAAAAAGCCCTCGCGTGTCGATAATCCAGCCCTCGCCGTCGGCGATCAGCTCGAACGGATAAGCACTCTCGGCGCACGAGCTGCCGAGCGCCATCTCCAACTCAATGGCCGCCTGCGCTTCGTAGTTCACCTCACGGCGGATTCCCGCCAATGCCGCAACGGCGTCGAAAAGCCGGCCGCAACTGGAAGTCAGCGGCGAGTTGATGCCCTGCTCCACCATGCGAAACAGCACATTGAGCTTCTGCTGAGGAACGTCAGCGACGAACGGAAGCCCACGTACGAAATCGCTACCGAAGTGGCGCGCCAGATAAGACAAAGCCATACGCCACGGCTCCCGAATCGCAGCTTCCCCGCCCGGCAGAGGAACATAGGCGAGGTGCGCTGCCCGCTCGAACCTGCTGTAGTCCGCCAGCAGCACTTCCCCTCCCCAGATACGGCCATCGGTGCCATAGCCCGTGCCGTCAAGCGCGACACCGATGACGCGGCCTTCAAGGTGGTTTTCGGCCATGCAGCTTGCGATGTGAGCGTGGTGGTGCTGCACTCCGATCTGCGGCAGCTCGGTGTGAGCCAGCGCCCAGCGAGTCGAAAAGTAATTGGGATGCAGATCGTAAGCAATGGCCGATGGTGTGATTTCCAGGATGTGCTGAAGGTGTTCGATGGCCTCTTCGAAGAAGCTGTAGCTCTCTGCGTTCTCGAGGTCGCCGATGTGCTGCGAGAGGAAAGCATGACGGCCTTTGGTCAGGCAGATAGTGTTCTTCAGTTCGCCACCGACGGCCAGCACCGACGGCCCATCTTCACGCAGGAAAACCGGCACTGGAACAAATCCGCGCGAGCGGCGCAATTGCCGCGGACGCCCGCCAGAGACGCGGGTCACGGAGTCATCACAGCGCAGCAGGATCTCGCGGTTGTGGACGAGAAAGCAGTCGGCCAGCCCGCGCAACCTGCGTACCGCTTCGTCGTTGGTGGTGCAGATCGGCTCTTCGCTGAGGTTGGCGCTGGTCATCACAAGCGCCGCAAAGCGACCGTCCGCGAATAGCAGATGATGCAACGGCGTGTATGGCAGGAACACTCCTAGATAGCGATTGAATGGCGCAACGGCGTCGGCAATCAGGGTTTGCTCACGCCGCCGCAACAAGACGATCGGCCGTTGCGGGCTGAGCAGCAACTGGCGCGCGGCATCGTCCAGCTCGCAGAACTGCTCCGCCGCAACGAGATCGGGAACCATTATGGCGAACGGCTTCTCGATGCGCCGCTTGCGCTCACGCAGATTTCGAACCGCATCAGTGTTGGTAGCGTCGCACGCCAGATGAAATCCGCCCAAGCCCTTGATGGCGACTACTTCCCCACGCTGCAGGCGAGCGAGCGTTTCTGCGATCGGATCAGCAGTCTCGATTCGCTTCCTTTCCGAGTCCCACAGCTCAACCTGCGGCCCGCATTTCCAACAGGCATTAGGTTGGGCGTGAAAGCGCCGGTTGAGCGGGTCTTCATACTCCGCCTGGCAGGTTGCGCACATCGTAAATACGGCCATCGAGGTAAACGGCCGGTCGTAAGGAATGTTGCGCACGATGGTGAAGCGGGGGCCGCAATTGGTGCAGTTGATAAAAGGATAGCGATAACGGCGATCGGCGGGATCGAACATCTCGCGCAAGCAGTCGGCGCAGACTGCGACATCGGGAGAGATAAGCGTGCTTACCGGTTCGCCACGATGAGTCGTGACAATGCGGAACTCGCTTTCGCCGTTGCAGGGAATTTCCCGGACCGTTATATCGGTGATGCGTGCGAGTGGCGGCGCTTCCGCCGGCAAGTGCGCAAGGAAGTCGTCCACTGCTAACGGCGGACCTTGCACCTCGATACTGACTCCCGCTGCGGTGTTACAGATGCTGCCGGCCAGTTGCCGCTCCCCGGCGAGGCGGTAGATATATGGGCGGAAGCCGACACCCTGCACGATTCCGGAGACTTCGATGGCCTTCCGCACCAGCATGAAAGCACGCGTCGGCAAGGATACCTTATTTCGATGGAGCGTTCTCAGCAGATGCGCGGCAACTGGTCGCCAGCGAGCATATCCACAATGCGTGTTGTGCCCAGAGTCGATCGAATCGTGACCAGCCCAGGATGCTTGTCAGTCACCGTGCCGATGATCTGCGCGTTATTGCCGAGTGGATGCGCGCGCATAGCTTCCAGCATAGGTTCCGCGGCCGCTGGTTCCACGATGGCGATCAGCTTGCCTTCGTTGGCCACGTACAGCGGATCGAGGCCCAGCATCTCGCACGCTCCTTGCACTTCCTCGCGCACTTTTATGGCAGTTTCGTTCAGGGCGATTCCCACTCGCGACTGCGCCGCGATTTCGTTGAGCGCACTCGACACTCCTCCACGCGTGGGATCGCGCATGCAGCGGATACTTCCCGGCACCTGGAGCATGGCCGCAACTAATGTGTGCAACGCGGCGCTGTCACTTTCCAACGTCGTCTCGAACTTCAGCCCTTCCCGTTGCGCCAGGATGCAGATGCCATGTTCGCCGATTGATCCGCTGAGCAGCACCACGTCACCTGGGCGCGCCTGATCGGCGGAAAGCTGCACGCCCTCGGCCACCAATCCAATGCCCGAGGTATTGATGAACAGCTCGTCCCCGCTACCCCTTTCGACGACTTTGGTGTCGCCGGTGACCACCTGAACGCCGGCGTCGGCTGCGGCGTCGCGCAGGGAATTCACTACGCGGCGCAGCGTGTCCATCGGCAGGCCTTCTTCAATGATGAACGCCGCACTTAGATACAGAGGCTGCGCCCCGCCCATGGCGAGATCGTTGACAGTACCGTGCACGGCCAGCGAGCCAATGTCGCCACCGGGAAAGAACAACGGCTTCACGACGAATGAATCTGTGGTGAAGGCGAGCTTACATCCGTTCACGCTAACGATGGCCTGATCATCCAGCCGTGCCAAGGCCTGATTGTCGAAGGCCGGCAGGAAGACCTGCTGTACCAGTTCGGCCGAAAGCTTGCCTCCACTGCCGTGGCCGAGCAACACATGGTCATGGGAGCCCAGCGGCAGGGGACACGTTAATTCAAAGGATTTAGCTTCGGCCATTGCATCTCCCTAGCGCGCGCACCGCCGGTATTGGTAGTACGCAGCGCACGCTCCCTCGGCTGAAACCATGGGTGCGCCCAGCGGATTCTCCGGCGTGCAACGCGTGGCGAAGGCGGAGCA
>Ga0074046_10002520_pt1 | contig 15769 bp, 18 predicted proteins | sample BogForMeECP23OM3_FD_94441 | JGI IMG/M metagenome (GOLD analysis project Ga0074046, IMG submission 94441) | Bog forest soil microbial communities from Calvert Island, British Columbia, Canada - Bog Forest MetaG ECP23OM3 | ecosystem: Environmental > Terrestrial > Soil > Wetlands ...
GGATTCCTAATCCTGGGGCCGTGGGTTCGAATCCCGCAGGGGGCACCAACTTCCGCCCAACCGGCGCTGAAATCTTGAGCAATACTTAGCACAAGTGCTAAGTATCGCTCATGGCGAAAGCAAACGATCAGATTGTCGTCTGCACCTATCGCGTGAAAGCCGGACGCGAGAAGGACTTCATCGAGTTGCTCAAACGTCACTGGCCGACGCTTCGGAAACTCGGCCTGGTCAACGAGCAGCCCCGCATGGCCCTGCAGGGGCGCGACACCGACAAGACTTCATGCTTTGTCGAGGTGTTCGCGTGGAAGGACCGCGGCTTCGAGGGGGCGCATAAGCATCCGAAGTACTCGCGCTGTGGGAGCCGATGGAACAGATGTGCGAGGCGCGGAACGGCCATCCCGCGACAGAATTTCCGCACTATGCCGGCCTCGCGTTGTGACTTCGCGCGCCGCCTCCGAAATCCGGCAGACTGAAAATGTCTTCAACGCGCTCGCGCACGCCCAGCGCCGTCAGATTTTACTGGTACTGCGCTTCCGCGGCGGCGCGATGACGGCAGGCGAGATCGCCGAGCGATTCTCATGCTCATGGCCGACAACCACCCGCCACCTCCGCATCCTGGAGTGCGCAAAGCTGGTGCGAGTGAAGAAGCGAGGCCGCGAAAGAGTTTACGTACTGGAACTCCCAAACCTCCACACAACCGTCGGAAAATGGCTCGATTGGTTCGACGACGCGGACGAGGTCCGACGCCGATGATTTTTTCCGAAGCGCTTTCCACCATGTCTGCATGCATGGTGACTTTCCCGCGAACTTCTTAATCTATACCTACCCGTAAGGCCCTCAGAGCGATTGGTGAAGGGGCGCCCGCTCGAAGCCAGCCAGGTACGGCTCCAGCCACCGCGCATCCCCTCAAAGCGATCGTTCCCCTTCCCGCATCGGAAGGGGTAGTTGGGACTAGGTTTAGCGCTCTGCCAGTGCGTTGACAGCTTACCTCGGTCATCGCGACGAAGGCTCGACCAGATTGCACGAGTAGGTCTTGATTACGAGCCAGATTTGTTTCCCGGCTTCCAATCGCAACGCATCTATTGCTGCCGGTGTTAGGTGCACCTCGAATTCCGCGCCGGCTTGTATCATTACTACTGCCCGTACGCCTTCGCGGCGGATTGATAGGACTCTTCCTTGAAAGGAGTTGCGGGCGCTTAAGTTGTGGGGTTGATCGCTCGCTATGATTATGTCGCCGGCACGGATTGCTATTCTTACTCGCGCGCCTGGCTCCGCGTGGCCTAGTGGGACCTCCAGTTGAGTTGCGCTGCCGTCCAGGTGGCACAGCATCGTGCCCTGGGTCTCGGCGATCGATCTCACCGTCGCGTCGAACACGTTTTCGAAGCCTACTACCTGCGCAATCGTTTCGTGGCGCGGAGTTGTCAGTACGTGTTGCGGCATCCCTTGCGCGAGGATACGTCCTCCTTCCAGCACTACCACGCGCTCTCCTAGAGCGAACGTTTCTTCGGGCGAATGGGTTACGTACAAAATTGGAATTTCGTGGGCTGTGTTCCAGGCGCGCAAGTCATCGAGGATTTTCGATTTGGTCGCGTTGTCGAGCGCTGTCAGCGGCTCGTCCAGTAGTAACGCTGCCGGGTTCATCACCAGCGAGCGCGCGAGCGCGACGCGCTGTCGCTCGCCGCCGGAAATCTCGCCGGGTTTGCGCGCGAGCAGATGCGCGATTCGAAACGACTCGATCATCGTCATCATGCGCGCGCGGCGTTCGTTGGCGGGAAGATTCGCGATCCCATACTGAACGTTTTGCGCGACCGTCAGATGGGGAAAAAGCGCGAGATTTTGAAACACGTAGCCCAATCGACGCTCCGCCACTGGCATGTCGATGCGCCCGTCCGAATCGAACAGCACGCGCGCGCCGAGAGCTATACAGCCGGTATCCGGCCGCGCGAATCCCGCAATGCAATTCAGCAGGGTGGTCTTTCCGCCGCCCGACGGCCCCAGGACCATCGTGAAGCCGGCCGACGCCTCGAACGCGGCGTCGAGCGCGAAGCGGTTCGACAGCCGATGCGTGATTCGCACCGATAAGCTCTTGCCGGTTGCCATCGTTCGCGACCGCTAGCGATGCATCGGCCAGACCGCCCAGACTCGGCGGTTGAGCGAATACGTGATCGACAGCGTGACGAATGAGAACGCCATCAACAGCAGCGCCATGCGATTGGCGCCGGCATAGTCGAGCGCCTGGGCCTGATCGTAAATCGCGATCGAGACCGTCCGCGTCACGCCCGGGATGTTGCCGCCGACCATCAGCACCACGCCGAATTCGCCGAGCGTGTGCGCAAAGCTCAGCACGAAACCGGTGACCACCCCGCCAATCGAAAGCGGGAGTACGACCCGGACGAAAGTGCGAATTCGCGAGGCGCCGAGCATCGACGACGCGTTGATCAGATTGCGATCCACCTGCGAGAACGCCGCCGCCATCGGCTGTACCGCGAACGGCAAGCTGTAGATAACCGACGCGATCGCCAGGCCCTCGAACGTGAACGGCAACCCGTGGCCGGTAAACGACTGGTACCAGCGGCCCAAAGGACTGCGAGAACCCATCGCGACCAGCACGTAGAAGCCGAGCACGGTCGGCGGCAGCACGAGCGGCAGCGCGACGATCGATTCGACGAAAAATTTCCATCGCCAGCGCGTGAAGCTGAGCCACCACGCGATCGGTGTGCCGACCAGCAGCAAAATCGCGCAAACGACCAGCGCGAGCCGGATTGTCAGGAAAATCGCGCTCCAATCCATTGGCGGTCAATGCGGCGGAGACATTTCGCTGTCGCCGTGGGCCGAGGCGACGTCTTTCGGAATCGAGAAACCGTATCGCTCCATCAGCGCTAAGGTTCCAGGCTCCTTGAGAAACTTCAGAAACTGGTTCGCCAGCTCCTTGTTGCGCGACGATTTCAGAATGACGCCGGCCTGAACGAGCGGCGGGTAGTCAGCCGGAGCGATTTCGACGTAGCGTCCGCTGTTCTTCATCGCGGGCGCAACCGCAAGCGACAGCGCTAGGAGGCCGACATCGGCATTGCCCGACTGAACGAACTGGGCGGTCTGCGAGATGTTTTCGCCGAGCACGAGCTTGCTCTCGACGTTGCCGTAAACCCCCGCATGACGCATCGCCGCGACGGCGGCGCTGCCGTACGGCGCGTGTTGTGGATTTGCGATCGCGATCTTCCTGATGCCGGGGTCGAGCAGCGTCGCAAGGCCGCGGCTCAGGTCGAGCTTCGACGCATTGGGAACCCACATCACGAGTTTTCCGCTCGCATATTCGTAGATGGTGCCGGGCTCAGCCAGGCCGGCGGCCTCGAGCTTTTGGGGATAGCCGACATCAGCGGAAAAGAACAGATCGAACGGCGCGCCATTTTGAATCTGCGCGAAAAAATTCCCGGATGAACCGAACGTGAGCTTGATGCTGTTGCCGGTTTGCTTTTCAAATTGCGCGGCTACATCCTTGAACGCGAACGTCAGATCTGACGCCGCCGCGATCTTGATTTCCGCGGCGCGGGCGTCGGCGGGGGACCACATACAAAGGAGAAGAGCGGCGAGAATAAGGATTGGGTTCACGGACCGCAGTTTGTTGCCCGCTATAATACTTGCCATACCGCTTGAATAATGGCACAGGTTTTGAAGGTCGCACAGGGTCGGCGGCGGTTTCCTCAAGGTTAAGCGAGGATTGATTCGCGCAGAGAGTCATCGTTAAGTAGGCGAATGGCGAACACGAACAAAGTTGCGGTACTTGGCGCGGGATGCTTCTGGGGTGTCGAATCGGCTTTTCGCGCGGTCGAGGGCGTCGTCGACGTGGCCGTCGGTTACGCGGGCGGCACCGTTCCCAAGCCCAGCTATCGAACGGTCTGCGGCGGCAAGACCGGGCATGCCGAAGTCGTGCAGGTGGAGTACGACCCCGCACGCGTGTCGTTCCAGCAACTGCTGGAAGTTTTCTGGCAGATTCACGACCCGACGACTCTCAACCGGCAGGGGTCCGACGTCGGCACTCAATACCGGTCGATAATTTTTTATTCCGATGAGCATGAGCGCAAGGCCGCCGAGGAATCGAAACGGCGGCTCGACCAATCCGGCAAGCTCGGGCGGCCGGTCGTCACGCAGATCGTGCCGGCGGCGGAGTTCTATCGCGCCGAGGAATATCATCAGCGCTACTACGAGCGGATGGGTATCGCGCCGAGTTGCGGAATACACGGACGAATCGACTAAGAATCAGCTGCGCGCGGCCGCGGACTTTTTAGAGCGCGCCGCGCGCGCCGGCTTTTCGGCCGCCATCCGATAGGCCTGGTCGACGACGCCGGCGACTTCCTTCCAGTCCACGTCGACATCGAGGCGCAGGCCGACCCATCCGTTGACGCCGACGTACGGCGGCACGAAGAAGCGCGTCGGCGCCTCGGCGACCATCATGCTCTGGAATCCCAGCGGCGCCTTGCACCAGACCGCGATACGCCCGTCGTTGTGGTGGTTGTTCGTGTACATCGCGAACATCCTGCCGCGCACGCGAAACGTCGGCTCGCCCCACGCTTCCTTCTCGGTGGCGTCGGGAAGCGCAAGACAGATCTTTCGCAACCTTTCGATTGGAGCTGGACGCGGCATCGTCAGGCGGCTGCACTCGGACGCGACGAGACCGCCTGATGCCATCGCGCGAGATTCTTCTGCTCCGGCTGAATCGAAATATTGTTGAAATTGGCGAAGTCGATGACGACCATCGCGGTGATGTCCGCGATCGAGTACTTGTCGCCGGCGATAAACTGTTTGCCCTCGAGCTCGCGCTCGAGCCATTGATAGCGCTGCTCGACGACCTTGCGGCTCTGCTCTCCCATTTCGGGAATTTGTTTGATTCTCGTGCGCGTCAATTCGTGCGAATGCCCCCACACCATCCCGACCGGCACGAACAGCGCCAGTTCCATCCGCCGATTCCACATCTCGATGTTCGCCTGCTCGAATGCGCCCTTGCCAAACAGCGCCGGCTCTGGATGGAGCAGTTCGAAGTAGCGGCAGATCGCGACGCTCTCGGCGAGATACCTGCCGTCGTCGAGTTCGAGCACGGGGATTCCCCCGAGCGAATTCCTTTTGAGGAACTCGGGCTGTCGGTTGACGCCCTTGAAGATGTCGACCTCCTCGAGCGGCACGCTGATTCCCTTTTCGGCCAGGAAGATGCGCACACGACGGGGATTGGGCGCCATTTTGAAGTCGTAAATTTTCATTCGATTCTCCCGTCTTGCTGTAGTCGCGTCGTGATATTTAACCCGTCTTGTGCACAAAGGTCACGGGAGAGCAACGCTAAGAGCCAGTCACCTTCATTACGTTCGGTGCACGCTCGATGAGATCGCGAGGCTCGACCGCTTGAACGTCACTTTTCAAATCGACGGCGAACCAATAAGCCGCAACGTATCCCATCAAGAGCGTGTAGAAGCCGGTTTCCAACAGGGGCGCGGACAGAGTCGGGAAAGCAAGCTGAAATGCGGTTGGCCGCGCTAGCAGCCGATACGTGATCGGCACCGAGACGCTAGCCAGCAGATAGCTCCCGACAGCCATCCAGAGTGCGCGGCGGCTCGCTCGATTCTGGGCGGCGGCCCCGGCGATTTGCACGAACGGAATTACCAGCAGCACCAGGTAGTGATGCCATGCGATTGGCGACACCAACAACGACGTCCCGATCCACAACGAATAGATTCGCGAGTTGTCGTCGCGTCGGCCGACTCCGACTAGCGTCGCACGGATGGTCATGGTCAGGATGAGCACATCGACTGCAACAATTGCCGTCTGGCGGAACCAGTTGGCCGCGAGACTCGATGACTCTCCGAACAGCGCCCAGAACATTCGCGAGACAAACGGAGCGACGGAGATGACGAACGGGAAAATCATCCGGTCCCGGTCCGCCACGTATTTTGCGCCGTTGAGGAAGCTGAAGCATTGCGCAAATCCAAGAATCGCGACGGCAACAAGCGCGCCGCCGATTGCTCCGGCGATCGCAAATTTCAACGCCCGCCAATTTCGCCGCAGCGCAAAATATCCCAGCAGCAGAAATGGGAACGCCCGGAGCAACCCCGCGATTGCGATGATCAGTCCGGCCGTGGCTTCGTGCTCGTCCTCCAATGCGCGCATCGCGATCACCAAAAGCGCCATGGTCAGCGCTTGCGACTGCGCCCAGAAGAAATTCCAACCGACCGGATAGAAGGCGAGAATCAACGCGCCCAGCAGCCACCCGGTACTTGCATCGAGTCCCGGTCTACGGACCAGCAGGTAGATGGCAACCGCCAGCGCCACGAGGTTCAGCGAAATCCAGATCCAGAAAGCGGCGGCCGGAGGGAATAGCGTCAGGGGTTCTAGGCAGAGCAAAAGGGCGGGGGTCTCGGAAGCATGAATCAGCGGACCGGTTTCAAAACCTACGCGATTGCCGATCGCGGTGAGATTGGTTGTGTACGGATCGAGTCCGTAGCGCAACGCAAGGGCGGAATCGTAGTAATTCGCGAAATCCAGCCGATGCGCCAGCGGAGGCAAGTGGGTGAATGCGCCGATGAACCTCCACAGTGCGGCGATCCAGATCAGCGCCAACATCGCAGGCCGCCGTAGCATCGCGGCGATTCGTTCGCCATTCACGTGCGCATACCAGCACAGCCCGCCATTCGATGCCAGTGAAGGTCGCGGTCCAAATGAGCGCGAAGAGACGGAGGCCGGCCAGTTAGAGCAGATCGATCGGCTCGCGTTCTTGGAGTTCGCGGCCGATGCGCACACGGCGAGGATTGGGCGCGACCGCTTGACCGTCGCTTTTGAAAATCGGCCTCTGCGATGTATCTCATCGGTAATCGTGAGTTTTAGGTCAACGTAGGCCGAAAACAGCAATCACGCGAGATCTGACTGCGCCCGTCCGGTCCTCGGTAAGTCGAGCGATCACGAATGCGTATGCGAGTGTGCAGATACCCAGGGCCGTCACCACTGCAATATGGACGCCATCGGGTTGCCATCGTCGTCGCGGAACGAGACACGCGCTAATAAATATCAGCGCCGGCAGATGTGAGACATATAGAGTATAGGAAAAGCCAGCCAGCCCGCGCGCAGTTCGGGAATAGAATCCCGAGGTGCTCCGAGCACTGCTGCGCAACAAAGCGAAGATCAAAGTGGCCGACGCGACTCCAACAAGGAAATCGGAATATTCAGTAGTGCCGGGTTTGAATTTGAGTACAGCGACGACCAACACCACAGCCCCGGTCGCCATCACGACCCAGATTTTGCCGGGCCGCCCTGACTGTTCTGGGGCAAAATTTATCGCAGCACCTAGGAGCCAAATCAGGAAATACAGGCTTATCCACTGGCCGATGAAGAACACAATCACGAAGATGGCGGTCGCGTGTAGAACTGTGGACCAATTGACCTTCCCCAACGGAAAGGCCAGCACCATCAGTGGGAAGAGCACGTAGTACCAGAATTCATAACTCAAGCTCCAAAGCGGTCCATTTGAGCCAAACGTCGGAGTTAAGATGTCTTGCAGGAAAAGCGCGTTGCCAAGCATGACGATTGCGGAGAGCCGAGGCGGCACCGCGAATATGCCGACGTTGGCGCGTGCCACCCCGCCGTAGATTCCCGAGGTCCCGAAGACGTGTATCCCGCAATGGTCCCAAATCGCGCCGAGCAACAAGGCTGGAATCAGCACAACCCAAAGACGTGTAAGCCGATTCGTGGAATAGAGGCTCCAACTCCATGTCCCATCCATTCGCCCGCGCAGCACACTGCCACCAACCAGAAATCCGCTCAGCACGAAAAAGATCATTACCCCGTAGTGGCTGAAGCCCGTAACCAAATACACAATCTTGACCAGCGGGGTGGAGTTCCCTGCGACTTCCGAAAAATCCACGAAAAATAGGTTGCGCAAATGACCGAGCATCACGGCAAGTGCCGCACCGCCCCGCACCAGGTCGAGATGGTCAGATGACGCGCTGCCCCGGAGCGATTTGTAAGCCAGCATATTTCGTGATGGTTCGGCGCGGCCGACGGCGAACCTCTCCTTATTGTGGCGCTGCAGAGATAGCCGCGCTCGTCTTCGTCGCATACCTGGCTCGTCGCACTACCAATCCCATCAAAGCGAAAAGGACGATCGAACCGACCGCGAAATTGCAATTTAGGAACAGTGCCACGAAGCAGCCCATCAGTACGAATGCTCTCCAGGAACAAAACGGTGCGCCAGAGCATCCTCTACTAGAAACGCGGCCGGACACTGAGAGTGCAGTGAGATCGTAGGCGAGCATTTACGGAGTCACAGTCAATACGTTGATCGAAAATGTTGCCTCCCTTTATGAACGAGGGACTGGCCTCAGCCAGCTTGGCGGGCAAGCGCGTCGATAGATCTCAATAGTACGTCGATTCATAGCAACCCCCACTGTCACCGCACACCGCCGCAGTATCGAGGCGATTCGTTCGCCATTCACGTGCGCATACCAGCATAGCCCGTCAACGGATGCCAGTGAGCGTTACGGCGCAAGTATCAGAATGCGAAAGGAGACGGAGACGGCCGCTCTACAGCGGATAATCCGTTGGCCAGCGCTCTTGCAGGTCGCGGTCGATCGAGCGGCGCGGCTTCTGGAAAAAGTAGTCCACGTGCCACGGTGGACGAAATTTCAGGAGGAGGCGGCCCAGCTTTCCAGGGTGCGAGGGTCTTGCCTGGCTTATCTCATGTTCCGAGTAGCGGATTCCATTTGACGCCGTTGGCAGCATCCTCGCGCCCTCCCCAGTGCGTTTGATACTTTCATCCCGCCCGTCCGAACCGCCTCTCCCGCAAGAAGACACAGCAATCAATGTGCCACGAGCTGTTGATCAACAGCGTCGCTAATAGCTGGCGCGCTTCCGCCTTCAGTCAACCGATGGCTACAAATTGTAGAGATGATGCAACAGTTTGTCGCTGACGCTACTTATTTCATTCCTCGGCTATCAGAGGCACGCACGCGCTGAAGCGGCTGATTCCAACGCCTAGCGACTTCAAGACTCAATCAGGCGCAACTTGTTGCGTCAAAACCGCTTGCGTTACTCGGCTTTCGGCTTCGAGTGCAGGCCGCATCGAACGAGCGACGCGATTTTGCCGTGGCGACAAAAGTACGACAGGTATCTGGGACGTCAACCGCTCAAATTAGGTCGGTACCAGCCGGTTCCGCGATCACCTTGTTTTCGAGCTTGCCGATTTTCTCGATCTCGATTCGAACTACGTCGCCCACCTTGAGCCATTTGGGCGGGTTCATCGCGGCTGCGACTCCGCCGGGCGTGCCGGTCGAAACGATCGTCCCCGGGAGCAGGGTGAAGACCGTCGAAAGCGTCTCGACTTGCGCGAAGCAATCGAAGATCAGGTTTTTCGTGTTGGAATGCTGGCGCTGTTCGCCATTGACGAACGTCTTCAGGTCCAGATTGTGCGGATCGCCAATCTCGTCCGGCGTTACGATCCACGGCCCTACCGGCCCGTGCGTGTCGAACGACTTGCCCAGCGTCATCGTCGGCGCGCGGCGCTGCCAGTCGCGGACGCTCACGTCGTTTACGATCACGTAGCCGGCGATCACCTCGCGCGCGCGAGCGCGCGGCACATGACGGCATCGCCGGCCGATCACAAATCCTAGCTCACCTTCGTAATCCAGCGCCGATGACGCGCGCGGCAGATGTATCGGGTCGCCGGGTCCGGTCACGCAGCTCGATTGCTTGTTGAAGAACATCGGAAACTCGGGGCGCTTCATCTTTGTTTCTTCGACGTGGTCCGCGTAGTTGAGCCCGATAGCGAGGAACTCCGGCGGACGAGCGATGGTCGCCTCGAGCTTGACGCTGGCCAGCGCAATCCGGCGCGCTGACTTCTTTGCCGCGCTCGCGGCGCGATCGATTGCGTACGGACCCTCCAGCAGGAACGCGATCATCTCGCGCGGCAACTCGGGCTCCGCCGCCGCGAGGTCAACGATCGAGTCCTCGACGACGACGCCGATCCGCGTCGCGCCGTCATGGGTGAAAGTTGCGATTTTCATTCGACTCCAGCCGCTCAGGTTCGTTCCGTAAAATTATTTTCACATCATCGGTTGAGGCCGACCAGGCGCCGCATCGTTTCGGGGTCGAGTCCCTTGGTGGCGTCGTACTTCTTGAGCTCGGACTCGGGCACGCCGGCGTGAAAGTCGCGCGCGAGCTCGTCGGGGTTGAAGTTCACCCCGATCGGATTTTTCCGCATCGCGTCACTCTGGAAAAATCCCTTCAGTTCCTCGACCGAATCGAAATTGTCGATTTGCAGCTCGACGCGGTTGCCGTCGGGGTCGCGATAGTACATCGAGGTGGTCGGGCCGTGGTTGATCGTCACGACTGGCATGATGCCGGCCCGCTTGAGCCGCTCGTAGGTGTAAACCAGGTCGCTGAGATTCGCGTAAGTGTATGCCAGATGGTCCAGCCCGACCGAGTGCCGCGGCTTGTCTTCGAGTCCGGGCACGGCGGCGATCGCGATGCGGTGATGCTCGTCGTCGTAGGTCATGAACGCGAGCATGCCGTTGCTGTGAACGACCTCGGCCTGCAGCACGGTGGTGTACCAATCGACCATCGCCTGGAATTGCTTGGTGGCGAGCACGGCGTGTGCGAATTTCGCGGGCACGACGCGCCGGGTTCCGTTTCCCTTGTCGGCCGAGTTTGCTGGCATCGCGAGTCCTCCTTCGACGGCGTTGCGCCTCGGTGCAGTCACCGGTGCCGCTGCCCTCTTATCGCAATGATCGACCCGCCGAACAAGACGGCGGGGGCGCGCTTTCGCGCACGCCAAAAGGACACCCGCCGGTGCGTGCCCCCCTTAAGGGACGCACCGGCAGGCGTGGGACTCGAAACTTTCTAATTCCCCGACTCGCTTTTGATTTTCCTGGCGGGGGCTCCGTTCATCACAGATACTCCCCGCCAGGGCGCGCTCGGGGGATTGACGCCTTACAAAATGAACCAGCAGCTCGCGGCTGCGATGTAGAAGACGGCGACGGCCACCAACGCGAAGACCGCGATCTCGTCGAGCTGGTCGCCGAGCCGGGCTTTGAGGTCCTTGGCCTTTTGCTCACCATCAACCGGGCCGAACTGTTCGTGATATAGTGTGGAAAGCATCACCGTTCCTCCTGTTCTTTGGCCTCTTCATTCAAATAGGCGTTACATTCGATTGAACAATTTGTTCAATGCGTTGAACGAGGGCGGGCTTCGAGCTAAATAGCTGAAAATTAAGGAGATTCGCGTCTTTTCTCTTTGTGTCATTCTAGAGCGAAGCGAAGAATCCCGGATTCGCCGACGTAGACATCTCGGCGTGTGCCGTGGTTGGGGGTGCGTCGACAGGCGTCGAAAAAAGATCGGGGTTCCCTCGGCTACGCTCGGGATGACACAAAGAAAAAGACGGTGTGAGATAAAAGTGAGACGTGCTTTGACTACTGGCTCCGGTCGAATAGGGCAATCTTGTACCGGCCGCCTACAATCGGCACAGTCTTCCTAGAGGACGCGAGTGACCAGGAACGGCAACTTTTTCAATCTCTACAGTCACGATTTCGTGCGAATCGCGGTTGGAGTGCCGTCGGTGCGCGTCGCCGATCCTGCCTACAACGCCGAGCAGACCATCGCGCTGATTCGCGACGCCGCCGAGCGCAAGGCGGTGCTCGCGCTGTTCCCCGAATTGGGGCTGACGGCGTACTCGTGCGACGACCTGTTTCAGCAGCGCGCGCTGCTCGATGCATGCCTGGACGCGATCGCCGCGGTGGTCGAGGCGACCGCGAAGCTGTCGATCGTCAGCGTGGTCGGCGCGCCGCTCCAGATCGAGCATCATCTATATAACTGCGCGGTTGTGATTCATCGCGGGAAGATTCTCGGCGTCATGCCTAAGACCAATCTCCCGAACTACCGCGAATTCTACGAGCCGCGGCAATTCACCTCGGCCGACGCCGCGACGCGCGACGAGATCGATCTCGCGGGCAGTCGCGCCGTTCCGTTCGGCAACAATCTCATCTTCCAGCACGAGGAGCAGCCGCTGCTCACGTTCCACGCCGAGATTTGCGAGGACTTGTGGGTGCCGATTTCGCCGTCGTCATACGCGGCGCTGGCCGGCGCGACCGTGCTGCTAAACCTGTCGGCGTCGAACATCACGGTCGGCAAGGCCGACTACCGCCGCGCGCTGGTCGCCAGTCAATCCGCGCGATGTATCGCGGCGTACGCATACTCGGCGGCGGGCGTTGGTGAATCGACGACTGATCTCGCGTGGGACGGTCACGCGCTGGTCGCGGAGAACGGCAACATCGTCGCCGAGTCGGAGCGCTTCAAGGATCAGCCGCAGGTGGTATGCGCGGAAATCGATCTCGAGCGGTTGTCACAGGAGCGGATGCGTCAGAACACGTTCGGCGACACGGCACAGCGCGAGCTCGAGCGGGTGCGGCGGTTCCGGCGAATTTCATTTTCGGCGGAAATGCCGCGCCGCGGCAAGATGCTGCCGAATCGGCGCTACGAGCGATTCCCGTACGTGCCCTCCGATCCCGCGACGCGCGACGAGCGATGCGCCGAAGTCTTCGACATCCAGGTCCAGGGCCTCGCGACGCGCATCCGCTCGACCGGACTCGAGCGCGTCGTGATCGGAGTCTCGGGCGGAATCGATTCGACCCATGCGCTGCTGGTATGCGCACGTGCGATGGACCGTCTCGGCACGCCGCGCAAAAATATTCTCGCTGTGACGATGCCGGGCTTTGCGACCAGCGCGCGAACTCTCGAGCAGGCGCGACGTTTGATGAAGTCGCTCGGCTGCTCGACTGACGAAATAGACATCCGGCCAAGCTGCATGCAGATGCTCAAGGACATCAGGCATCCCTACGCCGAGGGCAAAGAGGTTTACGACGTCACCTTCGAGAACGTGCAGGCCGGCGAGCGCACAAGCCATCTTTTCCGGCTGGCGAATCTGCGCGGCGGGCTGGTGGTTGGCACCGGCGACCTGAGCGAGCTTGCGCTCGGATGGTGCACGTACGGCGTCGGCGATCACATGTCGCATTACAGCGTCAACGCGAGCGTGCCGAAAACGCTGATCCAGCACGTCATTCGATGGCTGGCGCAAACCGAAAGCCTCGGCCGACAAGCGAGTGCGACGCTGCTCGAAATTCTCGCGACTCCGATCAGCCCCGAGCTGATTCCCGGCACGTCGGCGGACGGGCATCCCAGCCACGACACCGAGGCGACGATTGGTCCCTACGAGCTGCACGATTTTTTCCTGTACTACACGCTCCGCTTCGGATACCCGCCGCCGAAGGTCGCGTTCCTGGCGTACAACGCGTGGCGCGACAAGGACACCGGCGAATGGCCCGACATTCCACGCGAGCGCCGCAACCAGTACGACATCGCGACCATCAAGGGGCATCTGCATACGTTCCTCTACCGGTTCTTTCAGTTGAGCCAGTTCAAACGCAGCGCCATTCCGAATGCGCCCAAGGTTGGTTCGGGCGGGTCGCTTTCGCCGCGCGGCGACTGGCGCGCGCCCTCGGACAGCGAAGCGAGCGCATGGCTCGAGCAATTGAAGTCGATCCCCGACAAAGATTAATCTCGCCATCGTAAAATTCGGACGATCGAGTGCACCCCGCGAGCCTGCTTTGAAGGAGTGAGATGCTGAAGTTTCTGCGAATGACATTTTCTTTGCTGGTGATGACCGCAGCGCTTGCGGCGCCTGCCTATCCGCAGGAGTCCGCCAAGCCGCAAGAGTCCGCGAAGCCGCAGGAATCGCCGTGGGCGATGCGCGCGCCGGCCGCGGTGCCCCAAGGTGCGCCGACCTCTCGGCCCGGCAACTGACGGCTATGAAGGAAGCTGAGAAGGGTACGCCGGAGCAGCAGGAATTGGCGCGCAAGGTTGTCGACGCCATGTCCGCGAAAGATTTCGCGGCATTGAAGCTGCTGATCGCGCCGTCCACGCTGAAATGCATCGGCAAGAACCAGGACTTTCTCGAGGACCGGATTAAGAAACAGTTCGCCCTTCCGATTGACCGGAAATTCAAGCTGACGATTACCAAGCTGCCGCCGAACGTGATGAATGCGTCGAGGTATGCCACCTACCCAATGCCGCCGACTCATCTGATGGGAATCGAATTCACCACTCCCGACGGCAGCAACGCCACGGCGAACCTGACGATCGGCCAGGAAGGCGGCAAGTGGTACGAAGCACAGCCATGTCCCACGGACGCCGGGATGGAACGATTTGCCAAGCTGCAGCACATGCGGATGGTCCAACACGAACGCGCCAAGGCCGCCGTGGGGCAGGTCAAGGACCCGGTCAAGTCGCAGCTGCTCGCGCTCATCGGCAAGCACGACAACGTCAGTGCGTGGCGGCTCTGCATGAGCTCGATGAAAATGGATTTTCAGACGTGTCGGGGAATCGTTGCGATACTCTCGGGTGACGATAGTTACTGAAGCCGCGGGAGCAGGGCCACGAAAATCGGACTTCACTTGCCGCAGATCGGAGCGGCTGCCGCCAACGAAATCGCGCAGGCCGCACGGCGCGCCGAACAGGCCGGCTACGAGTCAATCTGGGTCAGCGATCATTTGATCGTGCCCGAGTCGGGCGGGCGGCTGCCCCCGATCGAAATACTGGAGCCGATCGCGACACTCGCCTACGCCGCGGCCGTCACCAGCCGGATCAAGCTCGCGACCAGCGTGATCGTCGTGCCGTATCGCAACGCGATTCATCTCGCCAAGGAACTCGCCACACTCGACCGGCTGTCGTCGGGGCGCGTCGTCGCGGGAGTGGCCAGCGGATGGCTCGAAGCCGAGTTCCGCGCGCTCGGCGTATCGTTCGAAAAAAGGGGCGCCTACACCGACGAGGCAATCGCGCTGATGCGCGCAGCGTGGTCCTCCGCTGTCCCAGAATTTCACGGCGAGTTTTTCAAGCTTGCCGGCATGCGCTTCGGGCCGCGTCCCGCCGCCGGCAACATCCCGATTTGGGTCGGAGGCACGAGCCGCCGCGCTGTTCGCCGCGCGGTCGAACTGGGCGATGGATGGCATGGGACGCGGATGAACCCCGACCAGGTCGCAGAGCGCATCGGATGGATTCGCGAAATCGCCGCCCGCCGCGGCCGCAGCCTCGACGACTTCGCGATCAGCCATCGCGTGTACTTCGGCTTCGCGCCGAAATGGACCGACACGGGCGGCTACGTCGATGGCATCCTTGCGCCGCCCGCCGAAATCGCCGACTACCTGAATCGTTATGCCGCAATCGGCGTCCAGGAAATCCTGATAAGCCCACTAGGCACCGACCCTCTCGCAAAATTTCTCGACCGCTTCGACACCGAAGTCCGCCCCAAGCTCGCGTAACGACTTGCCCGTGGTGCGGGCGCTCTGTAGACTCGTGTCGCTTTCACTAGCGATGTAAAGGGTTCTCGCGTTTAGAGCAATCGTCGCATCGTCTGTGCCGTTCGGACACATACAACTCGTGGAAAAGACCAACCCGCCGCCGCAGAGCACTCTGCGCGCCTATTTCGCGACGCTGGTGCATGTCTCGCACTGGCATCTGATCGGCGTGGTCGTCGTGACGGTCCTGTTTTCGCTGAGCGAGGGCATCGGCATCGCGCTGCTGCTTCCTACCCTCCAGGTGGCTGGCTTTAATATGGCCGGACAGGGCTAGGCCGGACGTTACGCGGCGATGCTTTCGAACGCGTTCGTTGCGATCGGACTGCATCCGACGCTGATTCTTCTGCTGGGAGTATTCGTGACGCTGGTGGGCGCGCGAACCGTGCTCGGACAAA
>Ga0074046_10002521_pt1 | contig 15761 bp, 14 predicted proteins | sample BogForMeECP23OM3_FD_94441 | JGI IMG/M metagenome (GOLD analysis project Ga0074046, IMG submission 94441) | Bog forest soil microbial communities from Calvert Island, British Columbia, Canada - Bog Forest MetaG ECP23OM3 | ecosystem: Environmental > Terrestrial > Soil > Wetlands ...
ATAGAGCGGAGCCGTCCCAAAACCACTACAGATGGTAGAAAATTGCTCTTCCCAGCTCTATTCGATCAACCGAAAAATCAGAATCGCGCCCGTCGCAGCCTGATCTCATTTCACTTCGGCCTTGACACGCGAGCGCGCGCGCCGGAGTTTTGGCTGAACGCCCGGAACTCCAATTCGAAAACCCGAAAAACAATTCGGAGAAACCATGCAGTACTCAAAATTGGGCAAGACTGGAATCACCGTCTCTCGCATCTGCCTCGGATGCATGAGCTATGGCGACAAGAAATGGCGCGATTGGGTGCTGACGATGGACGAGGCGCGCGAACACTTCGCCGCCGCCGTCGAGTCGGGGATCAACTTCTTCGACACGGCCAACGTCTATTCAATTGGCGTGAGCGAGGAGGTCACCGGGCGATGGCTCGGCGAGATGGCGAAGCGCGACGAGATCGTCGTCGCGACCAAAGTGCACGGCCCGATGGCGTCGGGTCTCAATCGCGCGGGGCTGAGCCGCAAGAATATTCTCGAAGCGTGCGACGCGTCGCTGCGCCGCCTCAAGATGGATTTCATCGACCTCTACCAAATCCACCGCTGGGACTACACGACGCCGATCGAGGAAACCCTCGAGGCGCTGGACTCATTGGTGCGCGCCGGAAAAGTGCGCTACCTGGGCGCGAGCTCGATGGCCGCGTGGCAATTCGCCAAGGCGCTTCATCTGCAGAAGGAAAACGGATGGCACCGGTTCGTCTCGATGCAAAACCATTACAACCTCGTCTATCGCGAGGAAGAGCGCGAGATGAATCCGCTTTGCATCGACAACGGCGTCGGCTTGATTCCATGGAGCCCGCTCGCGCGCGGATTTCTGGCGGGCAATCGCGACAAGGGCGGCACCGGTCCAACGGCGCGCGCCAAGACCGACGACTTCGCCAAGAATATGTACTTCCGCGAGTACGACTTCGAAGTGCTGAGCGTCGTCGAGCAGATCGCCAAACAGCGCAGCGTCACGCCGTCGCAAATCGCATGCGCGTGGATCCTGCAGACGCCCGGCGTCACCGCACCCATCATCGGCGCGACCAAGCTCGCTCATCTCAAGGAGGCGATCGCGGCCGTCGATGTGAAGCTCACCGCTGACGAAGTCGCCGCGCTCGAGAAGCCGTACCGGCCGCATCCGATCCTCGGCCACGAACAGCCAAGGCCGGCGCGGATGATCCAGGCGCGCTGAGCGCGGGTTTGTTTCACGTAAAACATTTAGAGTTCAGGAGAACCGACTGCGAACCCGCCAAAACCAAACCTTAAAGCGTTACTTGAAGTTTGATGGAGACGCTGCGGCGTCTGCGGGCATGGCAAATGGAGAAGTGAAATGGAAATTAACGGCGTAGCGCACGTGATGCTCACGGTCAGCAATTTCGAGGCGTGCTTTCCATTCTACGAAAAGCTGCTCATGTATCTCGGACTCAAGCCGGTAATTCGCAGCGAGCAGGTGCTGTACTGCGTGGGCGGAAAGACCGCGATGGGAATAGTCAGATGTGACGATTCGTATCGCGCGGAGAAATTCGAGCAGCGCCGCGTCGGGTTGCATCACGTGTGTCTGCGTGCGCGTGAGCGCGGCGATGTTGACGAGATTTACGGCTTCCTCAAGACGATCGGCGCAAAGATCGTACATCCGCCCGAGGACGGCCCGTGGGTGCCGGGATATTATTCGGTGCTGTTCGAGGATCCCGACGGCATCCGCCTGGAGGTCAACCACGTCCCGGGCAAGGGTCTGTTGGCGTAAAGTGATTGCGATGGTCGGGATGTTCGAACAGTAGCTCGCTTCTTTTCGTCATCCTGAGCGCAGCGAAGGATCTCGCGCGCGCCAGCGCGTGCCTGGCCAGCGCCGGAGGCCGGAGTGTCCGTCGAGATTCTTCGCCGCAGCGGCTCAGAATGACGGAAACAGATTCCGGACGAGGAAAGATCTCAGCGTCTCGCCAGCTCAACCCTTGAGCGTTGCATCCAGGTTTGCGCCTTCGCGGCGGCGGAAGCCGACCGCGACGCTCAGCCGCTCGAGGTGCTGATCTATTATCTTGCCGCCGAGCCGCACGCGATGCTCGCCGAAGAACTGCCTGACCTCGTCTTCGCGATCGAGCAGCGCCACCACGGCTTCGCACATCCGCGGCAGCGCGTTGTCGGGATACTTCTGAATCATCTCGTCCCAATGCGCGCGCGCAAAGTCCCACGCCTGGTAGCGGCACGCGGGGTTGAGCAGCAGCGAATGCATCAGGTACGGCGAATTCTGGGTTCGCACCTGCCCGTCCAGCGTCATCTCCATGGTTTTTTTCAGGAGATCTCGATCGCGGAAATTTGCCAGCGCAAACAGGAAGCGCTGCTCTTCCTGCGGCGTGCGCGGCGCTTTGAACTTTCGCTTGAACTCCTCGTAACGCGCGGCGTCGCCGCAATGCGCGAGGATGTTCACCAGCGCGGGCATCAGGTCGCGATCCGCGCGGTCGGGATTGGCCTCGAAGCGCGCGTACAGGTCGCGCGCGCGCTGCTGGACCTCGGGATCGTCGCCGAGCGTGCCGAGCGCGCCGATGAGCGTGCCGCGCAACTGGCGCACGAGCTCGCTCTCGCCGGACTTCGGCTCCCAGCCCAGCCGTGCGGCGGCGGGACCGGCGACCCCGCGCACCGCGGCGGCCAGCGCGGGCCGGTCGGCGTCGGACGCGATCAGGTCGAGGTATGCGAACGCACCGAGCAACGCGCGCCACACGTTGATGTCGGTCTCGCCGGTGAACAACCACGCCATCTTGAGGAACTCGCTGAGCGGGCCAAGTCCCGCGACGGTCGCCGCCCACGTATCGCTCACCAGCCCGAAGCGTTCGATCGGTTGCACCGCGCCGAGATTCCTGGTGATCGCCGCGAGCAGCGCCGGCGCATAGTGCACGCGATAAAAGCCGTGGCCGCCCTCGTTCAACAGCGCCCATTCAAGCTTGCCCGGGATGTCGAGAGTGGTCTCGCCAGTGGTGAGAATCACCTTGTGGGTCGAGCCGCCCTGGTCGGTCTTCGCGCGAACCATCACGGGCACATGCCAGAGCTGATGGTTGTCCTCGGCGAGATAGAAGAAGCGGCGCTGCGAGAGCTTGAGTCCGCGGCCGTTGGCAGCCGGCGCCGCCTCGATGATCGGAAAGCCGGGCTGGAAGATCCACGAGTCCATCATTTTGCGCACCGGCTCGCGCGACGCCGCCTCGAGCGCGTCCCACAGGTCGCCGGTCTCGGTGTTGTTGAATTGATGCTTGTTCAGGTAGAGGCGAATCCCGTCGCGAAAGACATTGGCGCCCAGGAACTGCTCGAGCATCCGCAGCACGGCCGCACCCTTTTCATAGGTCAGGATGTCGAACATCGCGCGGCAGTCTTCGGGACTGCGCACCGTGTATTCAATCGGGCGCGTGCTGCGCAGCCCGTCGATCGACATCGCCGCCGCGCGCGAGACGCTGAAGCTCTCCCATCGCTTCCACTGCGGCTTCCACGCGTCGACGGCCAGCATCTCCATGAAGGTGGCGAACGCCTCGTTGAGCCAGATGCCGTTCCACCATCGCATGGTGACGAGATCGCCGAACCACATGTGCGCGTTTTCGTGCGACACCACGTCGGCGATGCGCTCGAGCTCGGCGCGCGACGCGGATTTTTCGTCGGCCAGCAGCGCGGTCTCGCGAAACGTGATCGCGCCCAGATTTTCCATCGCACCCGAGGCGAAATCGGGAATCGCGATCAGGTCGAGCTTGTCGCCGGGATACTTGAGCCCGTAGTAGCCGGCGAAATACTTCAGCGAGAACACGCCAACCTGCCGCGCCCAGCCGGTCAGCGACTCTTTGCCGGGAACGTGAACGATCCGCAGCGGCGTGCCCGCATCGGCCGGCGCGGTCGCGTCGAACTCGCCGACGATGAACGCGACCAGGTAGGTGGACATCGGGATCGTCTCCTTGAAGACGACCTCCTTCTTTGCGCCCGCCAGCTTGCGCTCGCTCTCCTGTCCGCCGTTTGAAATGGCGGCCAGATGCTCATCGACAACCAGCGTCACTTTGTAGCTCGCCTTGAGCTCCGGCTCGTCCCAGCACGGAAACGCGCGGCGCGCGTCGGTGGATTCGAACTGCGTCGTCGCGGCGACGTGGGTCTTGCCGGAAGCGTCCTGGTATTGGCTGCGATAAAAGCCGTGCAGCTTGTCGTTCAGGATTCCGCTAAACGCAATTTTAAGCCGCCATTCGCCCGGCGAAAGTTTCTCGGCGAATCGGAGATGCGCGCGTTCTTTGGCCGGCTCCAGCTCGGCCTTCGCGGCGAGAGATTTTCCGCCGCGTTGCGCGCTCACCTTGTCGATTTCCAGCTCGAGCGCGTTCAGCACGACGTCGTCGGTCGCATCGTTGACGACGACGGCGATAATCACCTCGCCTTGAAACGTGAACGCGTTGAGATCGGGCGTCAGGTGAATTTCGTAGCGCTTGGGCGTGACGTTTTTTGGCAGGCGATAATCGTCCGAAGCATCAGCGAGTGGAGCTCGATCCTGATCGTGCATCTGGTCTCTCTTCCTTAGTACGCAGTCGAGCGTGAAAAAGTGAAAAATCGCGCAGGGCGCGGCGCGCCCCGCAGACGCATAGCCTAATTCAAACCGCGCCGGGGCGCGAGCAAATGATTCGCCGGCGAGCCGGAAGCACTGGCTCAGTTTGCTTTTAGGCTATATGTTGAAATTTCGGTTGTGTCCTTCGCAGGAGGTATTCAATGAAGACCGGCAAGCCCGCAGAAATCGGAATCGATCCAACACGACTCGATCGGGTCGCCGCCGCGATACGCCAGGATGTCGCGAACAACCGCTACGATGGAGTTGTATACGCCGTCGCCCGGGGCGGGGTGGTGGCGGCGCATGAGGCACTCGGCTTCGCCGATAGAGCCAGCAGCCGCGCCGCGCGCACCGATGACATTTTCGCGATCATGTCGATTACCAAGACGATGACCACCGCGGCGGTCCTGGCGCGCGTGGAACGGGGCGAGCTGCTGCTGACCACGAAGATCGCAGACGTGATCCCGGAGTTCGCAGTCAAGGGCAAGCAGAGGATCTCAGTTGCTCATCTGCTGACTCACACTGCCGGAATGTCGGCGACTCCTACGCTCTCGCCGGAGTTGTTCGGCAACCTCGAGGTTTTTGTAGCGGCAGCGTGCCAGCAACTCCCCGATTCTGTTCCCGGCAGCGCGGTCAGCTACAGTGCGCTTACCGCGCACGCGGTGCTGGCGGAAGTGGTGCGGAGACTTGACGGAGGGCGCCGGTCGTTCCGTGACATTCTCGCGCAGGAATTCTTTGAGCCATTGGCCATGAAGGAGACCGCCTTGGGCCGGCGCAAGGATCTCGCTGCGCGGTTCGTTCCAGTAGTGGTGCGGGATCGAACTCCCGGAGTCTTCCAGCCCGAATTGCTCGAAGCGATGAACTTGCTGCTGACCGCAGAGGCTGAAATTCCGGCCGGCGGTGTGGTTTCGACTGCAGGCGATATCTTGCGATGGGCCGAGATGCTCAGGCGTGGCGGCGAACTCGACGGAGTTCGAGTGCTGTCGCCGGCATCGATCCGGCTGGCCGCCACCATCCACACCGGCACGCTCCCGAATAATCTGTTCAGCTATACCTACGCCGCGCGCGGATGGGACGAATTCCCCGCAAACCTCGGATTGAGCTTCTTCATCCGCGGGACCGGTATCTTCCCGCATCCGTTCGGCACGACGGCGTCGCCCTCGACGTTCGGCGGTCTCGGCGCTGGTTCGACCATGTTCTGGATCGATCCGGAGCGGGATTTGACGTTCGTGTGCCTGACCGCTGGACTGCTGGAGGAATCGCACAATTTCGAACGTCTTCAGCGGCTCTCAGACATGGTCCTCGCTTCGGTCGTGAGCTGAAACGACCCGCACGGGTCGCGGACGGCGGTGGTTTCAAAATGGAAATTCCAGCCGGCCTGGAACCCGTGGTATTGGAACGTCCTCTTGCCCCGAAGGCCCCATAGCTCGACTGTGACCGGCTCGGCTAAACTCTTTCTCAGCTTGTGACTGCACTGATATTCGGAGGTGAGGCAGCACGCTTATGGAAAGCACTGAGAAATTTCAGCAAATGCTTGATGAACTCAAAAACTCAGAGCGCCTGCTCGAAATCGCCAACACGGCCGCCGAGATCAACTCGGCCGTCGTGCTGCTGGAGGCTGTGAACGTGGACGCGGCGAGCGAGTCTCTTAAAGCCACTCTCGACGTCTTGGGCAAAGAGTTGGAAGAAGGACATCACGGCATATCACGTAGCAAAGCAGCCAACATCCAAGAATTGCGCTCACTGGTGGAAGCGCTTGGTCCGCTGGAGGTTTTTCGCGAGCAGATCTCCGTACTGCACGAGTTGCATGGCATAAAGCCCAAAGAAGCCGAAACAAGGTGGGCGAAGCTGAAGGCGGACAAGCTGCTTGCGAAAATCCAGACCTTCGTGAAGATCACCGAGACTCTCGACTCAATTAACGCACTCAGGCATGCAATCGAGAATCGTGTGGAAGGATACAAGCCCGGGTAGCTCGTTTTATTCCGGCAGTGCCGCCTAGACCAAGGAAAAGCCGGCAGGTTATGCGACCGACCGCTGCTATGGCACAGTGCCGAGCCGGAGCGGGCGCTGCATCCACACAACATCCCAGTAACGGTCGAGCTTGCGGCCGCATTCGCTGAAGACGCCAACCTCGGTGAAGCCGAACTTCAGATGCAGCTCGATCGACGCGTCGTTGGGAATCGTGATCCCCGCCAACAGGCGATGAATGTCCTCGTTCTTCAGCGCGTCGAACAGGGCGCGATACAGCATCGCACCGATTCCCCGCCGCTTCTCGTCGTGCGCGCAGTAAACTGACGTCTCGACGCTGGTGTCGTACGCCGCCTTGTCGCGAAACGGCCCCGTGCACGCATAGCCGACGACCCGGCCGGCGTCTTCCGCGACGAACATGCGATACCGTTTCGTACCGGCATGATCATCGAACCATCGCGCGCGCTGGCGCTCCGAGAATGGTTTCAAGTCGAAGGTGATGGGCGTGTTGATGACGTAGTAGTTATAAATTTCCGTCAGGCGCGGCAGGTCGTCGCGCTCTGCCGGTCGAATCTTTACCTTTGCCATGACGCCGGTCTCCCGCTCGGGAAGTTTTTTTGGCACGAGTCACAGGAAACGCCGGATGCAAAGTTTAATCAAGCGGCGGGATTGCCCTTTGCAAGATCGGCAAACGTGATCAGTTCGATTCCATTTCGATCGATCGCATCGCGCATACGCCGGCTGGTGAGAATCTCGACCTCGAGTTGCGCCGCGACCGCAGGCGGGACTCCGCCGATATCGGCGGCCGGATGGAAATAAAATTCCGTGGCGCCATCGCGGATACGATCGATCACGCCCACGACGTAATCCTCGCTCAGGTGACCGCTCTGATGAAGTCCAAACAGCGCGTCGGTCGAGATGAGGCCACGCTCCGCCATCATCCGGCGGGTTCGACGCGACAGGGCGCGAAAGATGATCGATTCGACGAGCTTGCGCGGCGCATTGTCCCGGCGCAGCCGTAGCGTGGTTATCACGCGCTCGCGCGGGAGCCTGATGCATGGCACCTTATATTCGACGGCGAGGTCAACCAAAATATCGGCGAACAACGGATGGACATGGAAATTCAAGTGCCCGTCGATATGGTTGAGGTAGCCGATGAGCTCGAGATGCCGCTCGACTTGCGCGCGCAGTTCGCCGGTCATCGCGGCGCGCATCGAACGGTCGAAGAAATATCGCATCCCCGCAGCCACGGGATTGTCGATGAACTCTCCCGACGCGCGCACCGCGGCGCCAAGCCGCGACGCATCGAGGAGGCTGCGTCCCCGGCAGACCACCACATGCAAGCCGACGTCGAGCGCGGGATTTTCGCGCGCTATCTGAGCAGCGGCCGGCGCGGCGGGCGCCGCTACCATCAGGCTCGCACTGCGCAAAATTCCGCCGCGGCTCGCCCGTACGACGGCGGCGTTGACCTCGGGCGACAAGCCGAAGTCGTCGGCGTTAACGATCAGGCGCTTCAAACTGCGCCACCGCGAATCGCCACGGACGGCGGATAACGAAGCCTGCTGAACCAGCAGAAAAGTGAAAGAGTGAAAACCACCGGCACAATTCTGCTAGCATCGGATGGCTCGCTCAAGCACGCGCTTCGAAAGTCCAAAATGAGATCACGCGATTGATTCTTCTCTTTTACGCCTTCGCGCGCGAGATCGCGCCTTTCAAGCGCCGGCTCAGCCGTCGCGCTCCACTCGCCCTCGACGGCTTGCATGGCTTTCGCGCGGAGATCGGCGGCAAACAATTCACCGTCGTTGGCCATGGAATCGGCCACCGCCGCGCAAGCGATACCGCGCGCCGCGCGTTCGATCTGATACCCGGCGCCGAGTTGGTGATCGGAACCGGTGTCGCCGGCGCGCTTTCCAGCGGGCTGAAGCCGGGCGATCTCGTCCTGTCCGACCGCACTCTGACGATTCATACCGACGGCCAGGTTGCCGAACAAGTGACCGCCGTGGGCGACGCGCACATCCGCGCGGTCGGCCGCTCACTTGCGATCGCGGGTATCGCGTACTCGACCGGCGCGATTTTGACATCGCATCGCGTGCTCGCCACCGGCGCCGAGAAGCGCCGCGCCAAGGAAAGCACCGGCGCGATCGCGGTGGACATGGAAACCGCCGCGATTGCCGCGCAAGCCGCTGCGCGCGGGATCCCGTTCGTCGCGATCCGGGCAGTGCTCGACGAAGTTGACGACGAAATAGTGGGCGCGGCGATGGCCGACCAGGACGGCAACGTGCGGCCGCTCGCCGCAACGTCCTACCTGATCCGCAACCCGGCAACGATGCTCAAGCTGCCGCGGCTGATTCGAAACCTGTCGCGCGCAACGACCGCAATCGCCGACGCACTGACGGCTATCGCGTACGACGGCAAGGTTCCGGCGGCTGCTAGGCGTGCTCGCGAGCCGGTGGAGCGAAAGAGCCCGCGCTGAGCCCGCCGTCAATTGGCACCGCGACGCCCGTGATGAACCCCGCCTCATCCGACGCCAGGAACGCCGCCAGTGCGGCGACCTCTTCGGGCTTTCCGTTGCGCCCGAGCGGATGCGTGTCTGCGGTGCGTTCCCAAACCAACTGCGACGCGCCGGCGGGCACGATGTTGCAATTCTCGGCGATCGGCGTCTCGATCACGCCCGGGCAGATCGACACGCATCGAATCTTGTCACGCGCGAAGTCGAGCGCGATCCCTTTCGACATGATCACGACGCCGCCTTTGGCCGCCTGGTAGGCGGCAAGCTCCGGCACGCCCTTGATTCCCGCGCCGCTGGCGGTGTTGACGATCACGCCGCCGCCCTGCTTGATCATTTGCGGGATCGCATACTTGCAGCCGAAGAATACGCCCTTCAGACACACGTCCACGACCCAGTCCCATTCTTCCTCGCTTGTGTTCACCACGTTTTTGGGCACGAAGACGCCGGCGTTATTGAACAGGATGTCGAGCCGGCCGAACGCGCTTACCGTTTCATTGACCATCCGCTCGACTTCGGCGCCGACGCGCACGTCAACCGACACCGACCTCGCGACGCCGCCGGCCTTTTCGATCTCAGCCGCGGTATTGGCCGCCGATTCGGCGCGTACGTCGGCGAGCATCAGCTTCGCGCCTTCTTGCGCAAACCGAATCGCGCTGGCGCGGCCGATTCCCGAACCCGCGCCCGTGATCAACGCAACTTTGTCCTTGAGCAGCATGCCAAGTCACCTCTGTTTACTTTGTCGCAGCTCGATGACCGACGCTTGCCACACTTGGCGAACATTTGGAAGCGCCCCCCGATCAGGCGCCTCACCAACGACTGTCCGTGCTCGCGATGCGGCGGCCCGACTCGCGTATGCGCGCGATCGCCGGCCTCCAGACAGGAAGAACACGCTCGTAGGGAAAATCCGCCAGATGGCGTTCGATTGCCGCGTGGTCGCCGTAGGATTCGCGGCGGGTCAGGATATGAATCGCCAGGACCGTGAAGGGCAGGTAGATGAACACGGCGGCCCATCCGATTTCCGGCGCGTTGATTCGAAACAGCATCGTGATTCCGAAGATCACGATTCCCGCATAGAGCGCCGGACCAAGCAGCGCGCGCGACCGCAGAGCGGGAAGCGCACGCGCCGGCTTCGTCGAGCCGCGATTAAGCATCGCGTCGAGCCACTGGAAAATCGCAATCGTGATCGCGCCGACGAAATACCATCCCAGGTAGTTGCTGATCGGCACGCCGAAGTGCGGCCCCGGCGGATCGTACCAGAACATTTTGCCGAGGAACCATCGGTCGCCGAGCACGCTCAGTGGATCGACCACCAGGTCCACCATCACCATGAACAGCGCCGCCATCAGCCATACCCGCGGCGCACGGCGAATTTGCCATGTGTCGAGAATCCGAAAATCAGCACCCCGCCGATACAGCGGCGAACTGAGCAACAACGCGAGCGTATAGCTGGCGAAAGCCAGGAAGGTGAACGACAACGAATCCATGAACGGAACGCCGAACACCCAAATCTCGCGCCCGCGGGTCGCGTCAATATAGTGATACAGCCCGAACGGGAACCCGTTGTGAACTGAAGACCACTCGCACGCGAGCGACACGGCGTAGGTCAGGACCGTAAACAAAACAGTCGTGCGCAGACCGAAGTTCACGATCGCGATATACAAAAAACTCACCAGAAAGATGAACACGTACGGGCGCAGCACGATCGTTGACAGTAGTAGTTGCATGGCTTGGCTCACGCGGCGCTCTTCGCCGTCCCTTTGGATCTAAAGAATTCTATCGCTGCCGCCAGCGCCGCATCGATCGGCCCCGGCGAATAACCCAACTCTGCGCGCGCCTTCGACGAGTCGAAGAACATCCGCTTTCGCGCCATCCGCACCTCGGTCAGGCTGGCCCGCGGCGCCCGGCGGGTGACGGTGCGCGCAAACGCTTCGGCGCCGAGCGCATACCCCAGCGCGACCGCGTACGGAATCCTCACCTTTGGCGCGGGCAGCCCGGAAATCATGGCGAGCCGCTCGAGAAATTCCCTGAGCGTGAGATTTTCGCCGCCAAGAATATACTTCTCTCCGATTCGGCCGCGCTCCGCCGCCAGCAAATGGCCGCCTGCGACATTTTCCACATCGACGATGTTAAGGCCAGTCTCCACGTACGCCGGCATCCGCCGATTCAGGAAGTCCACGATGATTCTGCCGGTCGGCGTCGGCTTTAAGTCGAGCGCGCCGATCGGCGTCGATGGATTCACGATCACGACCGGCACGCCCGCGCGGGCGGCTTCCAGTGCTGCCTGCTCCGCCATGTACTTCGATCTCTTGTAATGACCCGTCATCTCGGCAAGCGAGGACGGCATGTCTTCGCGTCCCACCCCGCCGTGCGGAATTCCGAGCGCCCCCACCGTGCTGGTGTGAACGATTCGCGAAACACCCGCGTTGGCTGCGGCCCGCATAATATGCTGAGTGCCGCCGACGTTGGTCGCATACATCGGCGCCGGATCGGTCAGCCACAGCCGGTAATCGGCCCCGACGTGATAAACCTCGTTGCATCCATTGACCGCGCGCTCGACGGAATCGAGGCGCCGCAGATCGCCGCGCACGATCTCGACCGGCAGACCAACCAGCGCACTTAAATCCGCGTTCTCCCGCACCAGCACTCGCACGCGATCGCCACGGGCAACGAGCGCGCGCACGACGTGGCATCCCACGAATCCGTTGCCACCCGTCACCAGCGCTAATTTAGTAGTCATCGGATTCATTCAATAGCTATTCAGCAGTTCGCTCCAAGACGGTGGCGGCTGCGGCCCGTCCCGAAATCACCGCACTCTCAATGGTTGCCGGCAGGCCGGTTTGTATCCAGTCACCGGCCAGGAAGAAGTTCGCGATCGGCGTTTTCGCCGCCGGACGCAGTTCATGGGATCGAAGGTCCGGGGCCATCGTGGCGTTTTTCTCCTTGAGCACCAGCGACTTTACGACTCTGGCTTCGCGCGACGCGGGAATCATCGCGTGAAGATCGTTAATCACGATATCCAGGATTTCCTGATTGCTGCGATCGACCAGCTTGCGCGCGCCGCTGATCACGAAGCTCAGGTAACCCGGATGCGCCTCGCCGCGCTGCGCGAATATTTGACGTTTGTTGAATAGCCATTGAGTAGTAGTGCCGATAAAACCGATGAACGGTGAAGTAGTCACTTCGCGATCGAGCCACACGTGGACACAGATGATTGGCGAGCTCGAAAGACCCGTGAAGCGCGAGAAAAATGGATCGGCAACTGCGCTTTCGGGCAAGAACCGCAGCAACTGGGGCGCCGGGACCGCGCTGATGAAGTCCGACGCCTCGATTCGCCGGCCGTCGCGCAGCCGCACGCTTGCGACATGGCCTCGAACGCCAGGTTCGAGCATCTCCACGATCGAATGCGAAACAACCCGCCCGCCGGCGCGCTCGATCACCCGCTGCGCGCCCGTGCAGTACAGGTCGCTCAGCCCGACGCGCGAATATACGAACGCCGAGTCGCGGCGACGCGAAAAGAACCCGCGCTTCAGGACCTCGGCCAACAACTGCGCCGACGACGATTGCGGCTCGTCGTTCAGCGTCGCGATCGACAGCGGGTACCAGAAGCACCGCCGCGCTTGTTCCGATTGCCCGAGGCGATCCATCAGCTGCGTGACGGTGAGACGACGCAATTCGCCGGCGCCGAACCGTCTCATCGCGAGCATGCGCAGTCCGCCGCGCATAACGGCGAACCGCTCCGCGATACTCAGATGCCGGTATCCGAGCAACGCGGCCGTCATGTGCAGCGGTCCGGGCAGCCGCGCCGTTTTCAGGATCGCACTGCGGCCGGGACCCGCGAGCATTTCGATTTCCAAATCTTCGTGAAATACCAACTGGCCGTAAGCGCCGATCCGCTTGAGGAAGTCGAGCGTCTCGACGTAGCAACCCATCAGGACGTGCTGCCCGTTGTCGACGAAATCTCCGGTGTCCGGTTCGGCGAACGAATACGCACGCCCGCCGGGCGCGGGTTTTCCTTCGAGCACTGTGACCCGCACGCCCTGCTCCGCGAGCGCGACCGCGGCGCTGAGTCCCGCAAACCCGGCGCCGATCACGACCGCGTCTTTCATCGCCGATGCCATCTAATTCGCCACCCGCATCCCGCTTATCCGTGCAGCGCGCCGTAGCGCCCCACCGCCCACGCGCGGCCGACCAAGTAGAGCTTGTGCGGCGCAGACAGGCTGTGGCGGCGGTCGAGCACGCGATAGTTCGACTTGATGATCCGTTCGAGCAACGCGGCATAGATAAGCCGCATCGCCTCGGCCGTCAGCAGTGTCGCGCGATCTTCCGGCGCGAGCGCGCTCTGCGCCTTCGCGTAAAGTTCCCGCGCGCGTTTCGCCTCGAAGTCCATCAGGCTGACGAAGTTGGGCGAGTACACGCCGCCGAGAATTTCATCCTCGCTCACGTTGAATCGCGCGAGGTCTTCCAGCGGAAGATAAATGCGGCCGCGCGCAGCGTCTTCGCCCACGTCGCGGAGAATATTGGTCAACTGAAGCGCCAGTCCGAGGTTCTCCGCGTACAACTTCGCCGACGGATTGCGGTAGCCGAAAATCTCGATGCAGATGAGGCCCAGCGCCGACGCGACGCGATAGCAGTACGGCCGCAGCTCTTCCCAGCTTTGATAGCGCTTGAGCGAGAGATCCATCTCTACGCCGTTTATGATTTCCTCGAACAGCTCGCGCGGAATTTTAAATCGCCGCGCGCTGTCGGCAAGCGCGCGAGAGAGAGCGCGCGTCGGCACGCCCGCATACACACGGTCAAGTTCCTCGCGCCACCGGCGGAGCAGCCGCGCCGGCTCGCGAATCGCTTCGTCATCGGCGATATCGTCGATGAAACGGCAGAATGCATAGACAGCGTAGAGCGCGCGGCGCCGCTGGGGCGGCAGCAAAATGAACGCGTAGTAAAAGCTCGACCGCGAGCGCCGTGTGATTTGCGCACAGCGTTCGTAGTCGGCGTCGAGCGACGCGTCGTCGCGGCCGGCGGTTTCTTCGATCCCGGCGGTGCTGCTGTCAGACTTCAAGCCGTCCACGGATCGCGCTCCATCCAAGTTTCAGGTAGTCGAGTTTCGCAAGTTCCGGACGCCTCCGGAACACATCGTAGTTGACGCGATCGATCGCGCGGATAATCGCCAGCCCGCCGCCCGCGAACATCACGATGTCGCGCCGCAGCCGCTTGTCCACGCGCTTGTGCAATTCTCCCCCCTCAACCAGCATCGCACGCGCGACTCCCGCTTCATGACGCATCAAATTCACGAACTCGCACGACGAGGTGTGCGCGGCGAGGTCCGCCGGCGTGACTCCGAATCGTTCCATGTCGCGGCGCGGAAGATAGATTCGTCCCTTGTCGAGATCGACTGCAACGTCCTGCCAGAAGTTGGCGAGCTGCAATCCACTGCAGACCAGGTCCGACAGATGCTGCCGCTGGGCGTCGCGGTAGCCGAACAGGTAAAGCACCAGCCGTCCAACCGGATTCGCCGAGTAGCGCGAATAGCCGAGCAGATCGTCGAGCGTGTCGAAGCCCTTGAAGTCCACGTCGGATCGAAACGCAGTCAAAAGATCTTTGAACGGCTCGCGCGGAATTTCGAAGCGGCGCACCGTGTCGGCGAGCGCAATAAATACCGGATGGCGCGGCGTGCCGGCGTACGCCAGATCGAGCTCGCGCTCCCATTCGTCGAGCATCGCGAGGTCATGATGCTCGTCGGCAAAGTCGTCCGCCATCCGCGCGTACGCATAAATCGCATACATGTGCGGGCGCATCTCGCGCGGCATCAGCCACGACGCGATCGTGAAATTTTCGTAGTGCGATTTTGCCAGCCGCGCGCAGAACTGGTACGCGCTCGCTACGTCGAACGCACCCGGCGGCGCCGAGGCGTCGGGCGCTGCGCTCACAGCGTACGAGGTACCTTCGCTTTGCACGTTGGCCTGCGCGTTTGCCATCATCTCAGGCCGCGACCGGTCGCGCTCCGATAAGTTCGCGCGCCGCGGCTCGCGCCCATCCATCGGTCTCCAGCAGATCTTCGATCGTTTCAGCCGGCGAGTTGCGATGCCGTTGCATGACGGTTTCGATATGGCGCGGGATATCCACGAAACGCACGCGCCCCGCCAGGAAGCCCGCCACCAGTTCCTCGTTGGCGGCGTTGAGGCACGCGGGCATCGTGTGCCCCGCCGCGAGCGCCTCGTACGCCAGCCGCAGACACGGGAAGCGTCTCAGGTCGGGTTCTTCAAACGTCAACCGCGAATTTTCCGCCAGTGACAGCGGCTTCAGATGCGTCATCGGCAGCCGCTCCGGATACGCAAGCGCGTACGCCACCGGAATCGCCATGTCGGGAATCGCCATCTCCGCGATCACCGAGCCGTCGATCATTTCGACCATCGAATGGATCACGCTCTGCGGATGAATCACCACCGAGACCTCGGCGGCCTTGAGGTCGAACAGCCACCGCGCCTCGATCACCTCGAGCCCCTTGTTCATCAGCGTCGCCGAATCGATCGTAATCTTGCTGCCCATACGCCAGGTCGGATGCTTCAGCGCCTGTGCGACTGTGATCGATTCGAAACCATCGGCCGCCAGCTCGCGAAACGGTCCCCCCGACGCGGTCAAAATGACCCGCTTCAACGACTCGCGGCCGCGTCCTTCCAGGCATTGAAAAACCGCGTTGTGCTCGCTGTC
>Ga0074046_10002522_pt1 | contig 15759 bp, 12 predicted proteins | sample BogForMeECP23OM3_FD_94441 | JGI IMG/M metagenome (GOLD analysis project Ga0074046, IMG submission 94441) | Bog forest soil microbial communities from Calvert Island, British Columbia, Canada - Bog Forest MetaG ECP23OM3 | ecosystem: Environmental > Terrestrial > Soil > Wetlands ...
CTTGCCATGAGCATGGCTACGAGTTCAGGGTAATGACTGATGCCCAGATTTACTATCCCGAGAAGTATCGGATTTCCGTTCTGAAGTGGATCAAGAGCTACGCGGACATGTCCGAGGAAATCAAGGAGGAAAACGAGAGGGGTCTGGACCTCATAATAAGGTCAGAAGGTCCGTTCACCGTTGGAGCGCTCGCTGAGAAGGTCGCTTCAAACGTCGATTCTTCGTCGAGGATAAGGGCGGTGTGCAAGCTGCTGGCGTCCGGGACTCCCTACGCGCTGAAGATTCCGACGCTACGGCTGCTCGACTGTATTGTGAGCTGCCCAGCTGAGGGCGACATACGACTTCTCCCAGCGCGATTACTCAGCCTCGAAGAACTTCGAGAGAGGATACGGACCCATCCATATCAGCACTTAATGGAGGAGGGAGCCAAGATTGTTTGTTGAGCCCGGAACGAAGGTCGTAATCGATCAGTACGATTACACGGTGGTAGACGGCGAGGACCCCGAGAAGGTCCAGCTGAAGTCCAACGAGAACGGTCAAGTCTACCACGTGAACCTCCTCAACAAGATTGATTCTGGTGGTTTCGTCTCAACCCTGGGTGCCGGGAGTAGTTGCGTTCCATCACGTGGTCCAAGCATACTATCCCTAAGCCCAGAACGGTACGAACATGCACGCAGACGATACAATGCTATCCTACCTCTCCTGAAGTTGGAGGCCAGGAGCATCAACGACATCCAAGAAGCCGCGAACAAGGCTGATGTGAATCACAGGTCAGTCTACTATTGGCTAAAGAGATACGAGAATGGAGGAGGCTTCAAGGGTCTGGTTACCCCTGAAGGATTTGGCGGTAAAGGCAAAGCCAGGAACAAAAAAGCCGAGTCGATTCTCAAGCAGCTGCTCGAAGAAGAGATTGGCAACGCCCAAGCGACCCCGTTCACAACTGCGAGTAATTTCTATTCGAACAAGTATCTTCAGGCATGCAAGACGATTGGAGTCGGGGCTCAGTCAGCGAGGACAGTCAGACGAAGGGTTAGGGAAGCGAAGAATAAGTTAGCAGTCCAAGAGGCGCTGGGAAGAAACTTCGCCAGGGAACCCTTCGTTCGCAGGGGTTTCAGTGACAAAGATTCTCCGCTTCAAACGGTCCAGATCGACCACTCGCCGCTGGACATAATCCTCCTGGACGAAATCACAGGCAAGGTCATCACAAAAAGGCCGTGGCTGACGATAGCACTCGACGTCTACAGCAGGTGCGTTTGGGGATACTACCTGGGCCTTCAGCAGCCCAACGCCGACACCGTCGGTCTGACGATACTCATTGGGTGCTTCAGGAAGCAGGACCTCGTGAACAGATTCGGTCTGTCAGATTGGCCCGTCTACGGCAAGCCATTCCAGATACACACCGACAACGGCAAGGATTTCAGGTCGAGAGCCCTTGAGAGAGGATGCGTTGACAATATCATCAACGTAATGAGAAGACCGGTCGAAACGCCAGAGTACGGCCCATACGTCGAGCGTTTCTTCGGTACGCTTGAGACGCAATTCGTTCACACGCTCCCGGGGACTACGCTATCCAACACGAAGGAAAGGGGGAAATACGATTCTGGAAAGAAAGCGTGCTTCACAATCAGCCAGCTGGAAAGACTCCTGCTCGAATACATCGTGAACCAATATCACAGAACCATTCACGGCGGATTGGGCAAGACCCCTCTTGAGAAGTGGAACGAGGGTCTTGAAGGGAAGGAGGCGGGGTGTCCGATCCTCCCGAGGGAACCGGAAAACAAGAAGAGATTCAGACAGGACTTCCTACCGTTCGTCGAAGGGCCAGACGGCATGCGGACGGTGGAGGCTGACGGAGTGCACCACAAGGGGCTCGTCTATTGGGCTGACGAACTACGGCTACTGCAATCCCAGAACGGGTTAGGCAAGAGACATTTTGTGAGGTTCGACCCTTCAGACATGCGTTACCTCAACATTCTCGACGGGGAGAACGACGTCTATTACGAACTGATACTGAACTCCAGACCGCCCGAACCGTTCAGCTTGCGCGACCTCGAAGGCGCTCGTCGCGAACTGAGGGCGAAAGGACAGACAGAGCCAGACGAAAGCATAGTCATGGAGACCGTCAGGAGAAGACAGCAAGCAATACGCGATTCGATAGAAGGAAGCAAGACGGCTCGCAAGGCCTTCGCATCCAGCAGGAGAGAAGAACAGACACGAGGTGGCTTGAGCCTTCCGCCTCCCTCTAATCAGACACACGCCCCTCACCCAGCAGCCGGTTCTCATGCTGGTCTTGACGCCGATGTCGACTCGGCGGAGCTGGACGCCGAGGTTGACACCTCTTTGGATAGGAGAGGTGGTAGCTGATGGCACAATCGAGCGACCACCTGCGCCCAGAGATCAGGGCGTTGCTGGGGCGGCCAAAGGAGGAGAGAAAGGCGGCAATCGCAAAGAGGGGGTACGTTGCATATCCGAAGGCCCACGAAGCACTCGAAATAATGGAGAGACTGTGTTCGATTGGAGAATCTACCGGGATGCTGATATGTGGTGCGCCCGGAACCGGAAAGAGCACGCTCTTCGAGGTCTTTCTGAAAAGACATCCCCAAACGAGTTCTGCTGATTCCGAAAGGGTTCCCGTCCTGCAGGTGCAGACGCCGGAAGTGCCTGACCGAAGGAGGTTCCTCGGAGCGGTGCTCGAAGCATTTGGTTTCGACAACTACTTGAGAGATAGCTTCGAGAGCAGGAGACTGCGAGTCATCAAGGAACTGAAAGGGACTGGCGTTAGACTGATCCTTGTCGATGAGATTCACAATCTGCTTGCTGGTTCATCCAAACAACTTGAGGGGGTGGGCAATCTTCTCAAGAGCCTCACAAACCCGCCGTTCGAAATCCCGATAGTTCTCGCAGGAACCGACCGCGCCATGAATGTCTTCAGATATGACGGCCAGTTGCTCAGGCGATTCCCGATTTTTGAGCTGCCCGTCTGGGGAGATTGTGAAGAATACCGTGATTTCCTCCGTCGAGTGGAGCAAACATTACCTTTGCCGCAACCGAGCGAGTTGCGCGCTGACGAGAAGGCGAACTACCTGCTGAAACAGTCAAAGGGGATCACGGGCGACATCATCAGGGCTTCAAAGGAGGCCGCAATCAGGGCAGTCGGAGAGGATGCAGAAATGATAACGTTGGAGCATCTGAAGAAGTCTCGGTTCAGGTCTCAATACACGATTTAGTCGGGTGGATTGCTCGTCCCAAACGGTCGTTCATGGCTTGAATGATTGCACCGTCGAATACCTGGAGAGATGTCCTGAAACAAGGCACGCTTTGTGGCCTGTGCATCCACAACCATGCGACGGGGAATCTATGGAGTCATGGCTTGTGAGACAGTCATTGGACAACGGGCTTCAGCCAAGGATGTTCGGCGTCCGATACCTTCGGGACCCGAATGGAGGCTCATCGTTCATGTGGGAGAGAGATTGTGATTTCCTGAGCCCCGACTCCCGAGGTTTCGTCGCGACATCGAAGGTTATTGCTGGCGGCAAAGATGCCGCCCTGCGGATGACCTTCTGGTCATTCGGACATGCTCTGGGGACAAAAAGGCGTAGTCTCATGAATTGGGCCACGGTCCAGCGGGAAGGGAGGAGGTATTGCCCCGAGTGCCTTGGGGAAGCTGGCTATTTTCGGCTGGAATGGAGACTGAATCTCGTTCCTTTCTGTCTCAAGCACAAGATATTCCTTCAATCAAGGTGTGGAAACACTCGCTGTCAGGCCCCAATCCAACTTATCCCATTACTTCCTACTCAGGACATAAGACAATGTTATGCGTGCGGGTTTCCTCTAACAAAGGCCCCTTCCGTCGGTGTCGCCACGACGGATGAGGGGTATGATGCTGTTAGCAAGTTGATGCGGGTTATTCAGACTGGCTGTCTGCCACGGGGAATGCCCTGGCCATACGGCAAACGGGAACTCTTTGACACTCTCGGGTTCCTCGTCAGATTTCTGAGAAAGATAGAGAAGAACAGGACCGAGTCAAGCCTTGAAATAGAAAGGTATAGGGGCGGGCTGCGGAATGAAAGAACCTCCTACGCGTTAGTAGGAAGGGCCTGGCAACTTATGTCTGACTGGCCAATCTCTGTCGAGAAATGCGTCCGTAGCAATCAATTCGTGTTCAACGGTCTATCTTGTCGTGTTCTGCCAAAAGCGCTGAGCCAGTTTCGGCTGCTGAGTCGCCAGAAATTCAACCCGGAATCAGTCTATGCCAAGATCCAAGAGCTTATCCAAAAGGGTGAAGTTCCCACTACGCGGGAGCTGGCTGAGACCTCTGGCAATTCCTATTTCACGATAAGTAGCAACAAACGCTTGAGGCGGCTCCTCTGGAGAGCAAGCTGTCAGAGAACGAAGAGGAGAAAAACGGAGACTGTAAAGAGCGTTCTCGCCTCGCTAAGAGCAGAAGGTAAGGTACCGACGTTTGTAATGGTCAAAAGGCTCGGTGGTCAGGACGCTCACTTCCTGCCGTACCTGAAAAAACTCGTCGTAGACTCGCAGCGAGAATACATTGACGGACTCGGACGACTCGCTGATGAGAGATTCCGCAAGTCGCAAGAGGTCGTTGCGACCATGACTGCCGGACAGAGAGTTACGTATGCACACTTAGCCCGTGAGTTGAGGATGAGTCGGCAGGCGCTCAAGAAGGATTCACAGATTCGCGAGATGGTGGAGAAGGCCAATGAAAGATCCAATCCTTTCTGGGTGGTGAACAAGCGTCAAGCTGCGCGGGCGCAGACTCGTTTGGTGCGTCGAGCGATTTCTGAGCTTGTCTCTGAGGGCAGACGCCCCACACCAAACGCTCTCCATGAAAGGCTTCACGTAGCTGCTTGGACCTTGACGCGGAGAAAGTATCTGCGTAATCTCATAGTCCAAGCGACAAGAGATTGCAGACTGGCGGAGGAGAAGAGGGATTCTGAGCTGACAGAGAAGCTGCGGACGCTAATGGAATCCCGACAAGCGACCACACGAATTACATACACAGAACTGGCTAAGAGCCTTGGCACGACACCGTATTTCCTCAAGAGAAACCGCGACAGCTTCGAACTGATTCAGACGGCGAAGAAACACTCGCTTCGACGGAAGGCGGCCAACCTCCGACACAAAAGCGGGGAAAGCCGATACGTCTACAAGCCGGTTGAACTGGAAGAACTCGAACGCAGGTTACAAGAGATTGTCGACAAGACACCGGTCTCATTTCCGACTGAAATAAATCACCTCTCGGAAGCAATAGGCGTAATGTGGATAACCATGAAGAAGAATCCCAGGTTATCCGTTATCATTCAGAAGGCACGGGAGAGATCAGGAAAATACTATTCCCAATTCGGCTGTCCGAATGAACTTTTGAGGAGCGTGGGACCGTCCCACCATACCGTCCTGGTGAAAAGACGAGGTTGGGACAAGTATAGACTGGTCAGCAAGGCCGACTTCAAATGCACCACATGCGGCAAAGGCTATTCGGTAGAGATTCGAAGTGTTCCGACCCAGCTACAATTCGCTATGGCAGAAAGTGCTTCCACGCCTAAGGCTGCCGAGGCCGCAGGAATCCAAGTCGAGGGGGAGAACAAGTGGATAGCCTTAATTCAGAACGCTTGCCTTCCTGAGGTAAAGACACTGATTTGACGGCGACAGACGGCTGTACGGAATACGTTAACCGTGCGACGAAGGAACTCGCAGTCAGCGAGAACGCGGCCCTTCTGATGTGTGTCCTGCACGACTTCAGCGCCTTCTTGGACGGTTCCCCTGTCGTTCCCTTGGAAGGCATCAAGGCTCAGCTCAGGCTTTACGGCCTCCCACGAGAGGCCTTGGACCCGAGTTTGGCAGAGCTGGAAGGGAAGAAGCTTGTTGAAGTTGACCAGAAGGGCTGGGCGACTTGGAAAGCCGAGCAAGGAGGTGAAATCACCGCCAGCGCCGCGCAAGGCCCCACGAAATTCCTGGCAACGTTAGAATACTTTCACTATGTTCCCCGCAGATACGCCAAGGCTGAGGACGTCTTCCGGGACAGACGGCAAGTTGATTATGTCGAATTGCTCCCAAAGCCTGGCAGCCGCCCTGAACTCGCCCTTTCTCCTTCTGTCGAACTCCTGGACGAGTTCAGGTCTGCTGAAGATTGGGTTGACAATCTCGTTTAGGGCGAATTACCCAGTCGCAGCGCGCACGCCCCACACTCAAGAGTCGAGACGGGAATCCCGACCTTGAGGACTTCCAACATCTGTTTCCTCATACTCTTTCGCTTCGAGACGAAGCGCTGGCACGTTTTTCACGCGTTCGTTCAGAGTCTCAAACGACGAGGAAACAATCACTGCGAGCCGAGCCACCGAGCCGAGATTTCATTGTCCGGTTCGAATGAACCGCAAGTCGGGTGAAGCCCGATCAATAGGTCCGGACACTAACGTTTGCAAATCGACAGTATCGCTTTGTCAAGGCTTGCTGGTGCCTTGAGGTCGAACAACTTGCTAAAAACTGCGAATACAACATCATAGTGTTGGAGAGAGTATGGAATTTGTTCATAGGCAGTTCTCATTTCCATCAGGCTGTTCTTTCTTGCTCGAGGATCTACAAAGTTGTAGATGTCCTTTGGCTTTACTGCGGTAATCGCTCTCAAATCGAATACCTCATAATCTCCTCTGAAGAATGAATGATACTCACGTCCTCTAATATCTCTGAAATACTTGAAAACGTCGCGGAACACACTTTGGAATTCTTTTGATATTTTTCTCCAAATTGCGGGACCCTGGTCCGAGAATAGAGCCTGGTCTATGAGTTGTTGCTGCGAGTCGTCGAAATGCCATCTGTACAAGTGACCAAACATGGCTATCGCCCACATCGACCAATAGCTCGTAAACTCAGGATCACTATCCTTGTGAGTGGATTTCTCGTAAGATGCCAGAAGGCCAGCCAAGACGATGAGGTCTTTCCTTGGGTAGTCGTTGATTTCAGCATACGCGATTCTATCTGGGTTGATGAACGCGGCAGGTCGGGAATAAGCATCGATGGGATTTCCCATGAATGCCAGGAAGGCTTGGTAGGTGTGTGGATAGTCAATTGTTCGCTCCACTGGCGGAACTGGTTTGTGTGCTCTGAAAATGTCCGTCCAGTTCTGCTTGCGCTTTCGGACATAGAATACAGGTGGATCTATCTCGAAAGCAGCGTAGTTCTGGAGGAGCACCTGCTCGGCTGAATTCGCGGCCAGATCCGTAGGTTTGATTGCATTTTGACTATTGTTGTATACTGCTATCATGCTTCCTAACCGTGTAGATGAGGTCTGTGTGATTTTGCAAGGTATCGAAATGTCGGAAAGCTTCCCAAGTGAAACGTCAGCCAGCGTTATGGTGGACTGCCCGCCGTTGACAATCTGAAAATTCTTGAGGACAACAAATTCCTTTGACTTGTCACTGGACGCTTCGGCAGAAATCTGTTCCAACTCTTCTTTGGTCAGGTCAGGATACCGCTGAATCAAATTCTCTGACTCGAAGGTATCGCCTTCTTGCCTGATTAACAGCATTTTTTCACAGACGATACTGATCCCGTTATGAAAGACGTAAAATGCATGTCGAAAGTCCGACTCTGCCGTTTGCTTCATACCGTCATTTATTTTGCCCCCGAGCCCATATCTGAGATTGCGTATCAACAACTTCCGCTGCCATACATCGTAGGCTTTCCTAAGATCCGACGCAGAGAGGGAGCACTGCACAACTCTCAGTTTTTGCTCCGGCATGTCCTCCGTCGGAGGAACTGAGAATTCACTTTCAAAGTAAGCCCCCTTCTTGATGGCAAGAAGTATGTAATTATCAACTGGTTGCTCCTGTTCAAGGGCTTTGTACCATTGTGTGAGAAGGTCGGACTTGCTGATTACCTCAAAAGAAAATTGAGTTGGAAGCGACTCGTATTTGCTTCTTGCAGTTTCATCAAAACGACAGTTTGTCAGGTAATGTAGTTTGATGCTGTAACCACTGAAGTATCCCTTATGTCTTGCCATGAATTCCTTCACTTCGTCGTTTAGCCCGGCCCTGTTATCGGGCAACAAATGGTCTTTCACAAAATCGTACAATTCGAGAGACTCTCCGAGAGAGAGGATGTGTGACTCATCAGCGTACCATTTGCATTGGATCAGATAGATTTGCTTCTCATCGGGGTCTACACCCCATGCGTCTAATCCTCCGTCGTTAGGCGCGTCACAGACTCGATAATCAAATGTTTGTGGATCTGAAACAGTAGGGGAAATCATCTCCCTGAGGTATGACTCAGCTATCTTCCTCGACCTTTCGATAGGGTCCGACGATGAGCCGATTATTTTGGCAAGTTTGCGCTCAAAAAGTTCCGTCGGAAGAGATTTAGCTTTCTGCACGACTTCATGCGGCGGTCTACAATATATAACTTAACTGCCCTTTCTCAGGTTCTGCTTCGTTGGCCGGCGCGCGCGCGCTGGACAAACCTTTTTTCAACGGTTGGAATTTTGAATCGTCTGGCACCCTAAACGCGCGCTCTCCTGTCATAACAGCATCGACATGCCTCTGATAGAGTCTCCCTCGCCAGCAAGGTTCGCATGCTCGTCGAACCACAGTACCCAGATTCCAATCTTCTCAAGGAACTCGACGTGCTCTTTTCTATTAGGCTCCTGGCTAAACAGCATCACCTTCTGAACCTTGGCCTTCTTGTTTTCCAGAACCGAAGGAACGTCGAACCTTTCATAGAAGAACAACTTTCCAATTCCATCTATGATTCGTAGCCTCTCGTCTTTGGTATTCCCCGCTATTATCGACTTGGCTTCAATCAAGAGCGCAACTCCGCTCCTTTCTGCAAGGAGGTCAAAGTTTCCCTTGGAAAGCCTCCATTTCTCCTCAAGAAGCCTTCGGAGCTTGTCGAGTGTGGCCTGATGAACGTCAGTTCTCTCCTTCAGCGACCTGGCCTTTTCGTTCTCGCCCTGAAGGGTTCGAGCCTGATCTAAGGCTTCTTCGCCACAAAAATCCCCTGCGAGAGTTTGTGTTCATGTACTAACCCATGCATGAAACGGAATTCGCGTAGATTCTGTTCCATAATTACCCGGTCAAAGTTGCAGAGTTTGAGGAGATCATAGGTGTGCTGCGTTTCAAGCATACCAAGATAGGTATCCATCAAGCCCGGGAACCGATTTGTGTCCCTGGCAATCTCGACCTTAAGGCCTGCATCCTCCAGCCAAGTCACATAGGTCCTAATGGTTTGCAGATCCGGGAACTCCAGAAACGGTAGTATTCGCTTAGCCTCTTCATTTGTCATCGGGGGCACTCCGTCGACGATGTCGGTAAAGGCGACGGTTCCTCCTTTCTTGCAAAGGCGCGCTGCTTCGCGCACGACCGCCTGCTTGTCCGGTACATAGCACCATGCATCCTCTCCCCAAACGAAATCGGCTGAGCCGTCAGGTAGGCCAGTACTACGAATGTCAGATTGGACGAATGATATGTCGGCATTTGGCATTTCGTTCGCCAGTATTACTTTACCCTCTTGTATTACAGCCGGCGTTATGTCGACCCCTGTCATCTTTGCGACACCGTAGGTTCGAACGAGGAACCGCATGCTCGTCCCAAGACAGCAAGCAAGATCGATGCCTGTAGAGCCTCGCCGAATCTTTGCGAGTTGGGCAAGTTCTTCCGCTGAGCGCAAGCCTCCGATATGGAGATACTCGCCACAAAGCAGCTGCCAAAGTCGTTTGTATGGACCACTATACATTTCCTTCACAGTTTCAGGTGTAATGTCGACTTTGATTGTCATGTTCTTCTTTCGGATTAGAAGCAAGGGTTTACTATTAAGCTTCCTCGGCTCTATCAGGTCTTCGGGAGACGGCCCAAGATTTTGTCCGTGTTAAGCGTCGGGGCATGGTCCTCCCTCTTTGGGCATCAACCCCGAGGCGCTTCGAACCTTGAAGGTCGTTGTTCCGTCAAAGTCGCAAGAGGTTCTCATTCTAATGAAGAACGGAAGCAACGAATTGAGCAAGCTCTGCCAATAGGAACGGAAATACGATGTAATATACGAAAGTCAGGGCTATTCGCGTAGGCCGTCTGTCAAACGGCCATGTGTGGATCTTTTCGAGGAACGCCTCTTGGTTGCGAAGGAAGAACAGATCGCGGTAATCATTCTCTGTAATGTTGGTCGGATTCGCCTCTGAATACTTCTTGTAAAGAACTGATAGATTGGCTGTCAGCCTGTTCAGATGAAAGCGTTTCTGCTCCTCCCAAAGCTTGTGGAGGGGATACATCGAGGAGAGTCCAACAATCAGCACTGCGGCATAAGCAACAAAGACAACTTCCCAGATGCCAAACAACCTTGGCAGGAGCGCCGGATTTGTGATATCAGTCTCTACGAGTGGTGATAAGATGATAAGAGGAAAGCTCAGGATTCCAACAGCGGCGATTATGGTGCTTCCCACTAAGGGCACCTTCTCGCGGATTTCCGAATCGAATAGATCGACTTTCGGAACAGTCTTAGGATGAACAAGCCTGTGAACTGCAACGAAAAGGGTGGCGAAATATATCCAGACCCCATTGCCAATTAGGAAGAAGAAGAAACACCAGAAGAAATTGGTCCAGATGTACGCTGGGATACTGGTATATTTCATCGCGAGAACGGGACCTCCACTGTAGGGTATTTCTTGGAGGCCCGTAACGTATGTAAGTGGGTTGTAAGAAACGAAGAGAAGTCCAAGTTCACTGGCTGCGAAAATGGCTCCGGTAATCAGCATCCATTTTCCGAAGATCAAGTTTCTGATTCTAATCTTCTCAGTATCGTCATGGGTCGTAAAGACCTTCAGCGATTCAATGAGTTTGGAAGCTCTTCTTGTGTATACGTCAATGGCAAGCAGGGTTGCGACCCATGCGGTCGCAGTTAGCCATAATCCTTCGTCGTTCTCAAAACGTCCCAGTCCGTTTGTAACAAGTGAGATGAGAAAGTGTCCAAGTATGATGAGCGCAGGTATGAGAATCGCGAGCCAATAGAATTTGATAGGTTTACCCCAGAATCGTACACGACTGACAAGCCTCTGCAACCAGAAGAGCTGGTTTTCGACAGAGCGGCTTTCCTGGCCAACGGCCGCCAACTTAGGAGTTGGCGGACGACTTTCCTGTTATAAGGTTGAAGATACCTGCGGCGGGCTTCTATCGCCGTATAACAAGTAAAAGGGAGGCGCGGGAACCCTACGTGGTAGGGGTCGTCTTTCAGATTGAGGATAGCAGTAGTTGGGACCGGAGTGGCAGGAGCGTATCTCCTCAACCGGATCCCCACCGAACACGAGACTGAGGCCTTCGAGATGCGGACCGAGGCGAACTGGTACCCGGCCTGCGCGTGGGGGACGAGCCAGCCGTTCATCTCCGACTTGGTGAAGCAGGCGGGTTTCAACTTCGAAGACTACGTTCTGCATAAGGGAAAGAGGATGGTGGTCGGCCTCGGGGACGAGCAGCTCGAGATCAAGCTGAAGGGGCTTGTCACGTACGACAAGCACAGGCTCACTCACGACATGCTGCAGGGGAAGAAGGTCCATTGGGGCGAGCAGGTCAAGCATGCTAACGGAAACTTCTCGGGCTTCGACATGGTCGTTGACGCGACGGGGCTCCATAGGTCGCTACTGCCGAAGCTGAAGGAGGACCTGCTGATACCTTCGCTCGAATACCAGGTGAAGTCAAAGGAGCTCCCCTATGACGACTTCGTGATTAAGCCGTATCCTGGGCTCACGGGCTACTGGTGGTACTTCCCCCTCGGGGACGGGACGGCGCACGTGGGCGCCGGGGACCTGCTGCGCAGGTACAGGGGAGAGCTGGACGAGTTCGTGAAGAAGTACAAATGCGAAGTCATGAGGCGGACCGGGAGACCAATCAGGGTCACGCCGCCCAGACTCTGCGAGCCGTTCTTCGACGGGAAGGTAGTCGGGGTGGGCGAGAGCATCGGGACCGTCTATCCGATGCTTGGCGAGGGGATAATCCCGAGCATGCAGTGTGTCAACCTCTTCGTGGACCATATGGGCGACAGGGAGGGCTACAGGAAAGCAGTACTCGGCCACTTCGAGGTCTACACTAAGGTCTACAAGTTCGTGAAGGCGAAGATAGAGGGCAGGTTCAGCCTCCTTTCGATGTGGCCGACCCTCATGTCGATTTTCTGGCACATGAGAAGCAACGAGACGAGGTACGGGCTGGAGGTGAAGTTCTCGGACTTCTACAAGATAGCGACGTGGCAATAGTTGAGCTCAGAAGGAACTACCTGTCAATCGACCGTCCACCATTTGAATTCGGATCCCAATCTACGCATTATAGACCACTTGAAGCGTTGAACCATATCTTGCGCCGTTTATTATGAGCATAACTTCAGGTGTCGTCCATTGAATGCCCGCGCCGTCGAGATGGTCAATTACGTTGTCATTGCGTTCTTCGTATCGAGTCTGATTCTTGGACCACTCAAGTCCATATCGGCGACCGACCTTCTTGTTGCAGGCCCACTGCTACTCTGGCTGGTGATCCCACAGGTTCTGGGATGGCTGTTCGCACGGGGGAGAGATTTGGAAAGGACGTACATGTGGATTTCTGTATCAATAACGATTCCACTTCTGGCATTCCTGACACTCTCAAACTTCGAGAACCTTGCTTATGGAATCCCCACACGCATCTCCATGAGTGAGTTCATTCTGTTCTATCGAGGTCGCGATGTTGCCTTCGGCGGAACTCTTGCACTCATCTTCGCACTTGGAGCTCCTCTTGCTCTTGGCATAATCCCTCTCTCGCGTCGCATCGAGCAAAGCCTCCGAGATGTGTACTGGTATCTTCTCGGCGAACGTCCGACTCCCGTGCATAAGGAGAACTTCCGACCTGTGAAAGGAGATGTTCTCACCAGGTCGTTTTTCATGTCGCTCCTTCTCGGGGGTTTCTTGTATTTACTGGCTCTGCAATTCCAAGTACCATCTTCGGTCACCATTCCGAGCACGAACGAACAAATCTACGTTGTGCCGCAAATCATGGGTCTGGCTCCCCTCCTTACATTTCTGATTGTTGCCTATCAAAGAGTGCGAGGAAAAACGGAGGACGCTCGCTGGTTTCTGAAGTTGTTGGTCACATCGTTGACGGGGATAGGAGCGGTCGTGATACTCCTGTCTTCATCTTTCAAGATAGGGGGTCTTGATACATTTCAACCCACCATGCTTTTCGCCGCACCAGTGTTGTGTTACTTGACCTTCCCTTACGTGAAACGCTGGGACAAATCCTCTAATTTCCGAAGAATTGGTCTCTTCGGCATCGCCATGCTCATAGGCCCCGTTGCCACGTCCGTCTACACTGGGGTGATTGCCACGTCGTACTTCGATGCCGTTTTGGCACTATGGCTACAAGGAGCCGTAGGTGCAGGCTTCGCAACATTCTTGGTGATCAGGTGGTTGTCTCGCAAAGAAGTCAATTGTGGCAATGCAGTCGTTACTGCTACTCTCTCTTGCGTTGCCTTTCTTGCAGTTATGCTCCTGAGGTATCTGTATTTTCAAGGGGGAATTGCTCTCCCTAACTCCAGCGGATTCTATCTCGGACTTGGCTTGCAGGCAGCCTGCGTAGTAGCCGCTTCGATTTTGATCGGTCGTTCGTCAGAAATAGCGGTCGTTCTGCTCTTCCTGTCGTTTGTGACAACAGGATTCAGCTGGCTCCCCGTTCTGAGCGCCGTGCCTTTGCTTTTCTTGGGACTCTTTCTCAAGCCGCGCTTTGCAATTAGGAATCGTCGAGTCGCCGCCATACCCGTGCAGGCAAGTTGATTTTTGTTTCATCTCTCAATGCCCCCTCTCCACGCGCGCGGGCATTGAGAATGCCTACTCGTCGAGCAGTAGCTTCGTTAGACCCCAACCGACGAATCCTGTAAGAGCTGCGGCTCCCAAGGCTTCCAGTTCTGGGCTCTTTGACTTATCCTTCCTGTTTCTGTAAACGACCACGCCGACGGTTGTTGCGACTGCCGCGCCCACGCCCACCTCAGGTGCGTCTTTAATCGCGTGACCGATGGCTCCCAGAGGGCTCCGGGGGTCAAAGAAGTCTCGGTGGAAGACCCAATCCCTTCTGAATTCATGCACATGCAACCCGTTTGGCCCGCGATACTGGGCTAACTCACCTTCCTTTGGGTAACCTAACTGACTTTCTTCGAATTCTGCTGGTAACCTCGGAAGTTCACTCTTTGAGATCGTAGTGTCCTTATGAATTTCTATACGGCTGAAGTCCATCACTTGCGCACACCTCCGCTTGCGTAGAAGATTGACCTCACGGTCGGACGCGAGACTTTCGCGGCATCAGCAAATTCGTCCAGCTCTGCCATGACAACGCCATCCTCGCCGGTCCAGAAGTCAACATGTTCACGATATCTTCTCAGAATAAGCCGGAGGTCATCCTCAGAAAGCTTACCAGCCAGATTGTGCTGGACTATCAACTGCGTGCAGAATGGCATCCTGAAGTCACCCAGGGGACCATGAGACTTCGCAATTATCCATTGGACTGCGCCTGGAGGAGCGGATGCGGAAGGGACGTACACTTCCGTAAGGCCGCGATCCTTTGCGAACTTAGCAATCGACTGTCTTATGAGTTCTGATCTACTCAAGCCCAACTTGCCGGCCATCTGGTCAATGAACCGCATGTCGCTTTCGGTCATGCTGATCGAGAACTTTTCAGAAGACGGTTCCATACCATTGACCACCAAGTATGCCTGATTCGCCAATTACTTAAGTCTTTCCCGGAAGCCACGAAACCACGACTCTCAACAGGATTAGGCTCGACTCGGCCAAGTTTGATTGTCTTCTAAGGCTCAATAGACTCCCCTAATGAGCAACCCGAACTTACAGTCCAGAGCGCGGAGGCCACACACAACAGATGAGTGAAGAAAGGTATGTCCACACCCCCAGATTCCATCGGGTCCAGTGAAAGAAGGTTTGTCAATCTCACGGTCAAAATCGCAACCATCGCTGAAAGAAGGTTTGTCCATCGACAAGGGGAAAAGCCGTCCTCCTTATCCGGATCATATTCTCAAAAGTGGCCTTAGCGACGACATACCCATCCCCTTCTTCCTTTAGAAGCCCAGCCTTCAGGAGTTTGCTTATGTGGTAATGAGCAACTGAAGGTGAGCTTAGTCCAAGCCCTCGCTGAACATCATGGACCCCGACTGGTCCGTGATGACGGTATACGAATCTGAAGACTCTCCGGGTAGTTCCTTCGAGTATCTCATCGGAATCGTTCTGTTTCAATCCTAACCGTGTGCTTCACGCATGGGTCTTCACTCTCTTCTAATAGTTCTAACATTAGAACGGCGGTATTCTAAAGCGTAGAACTATGTCCTCCTGTCTCGAAGGGGACCTGAAATGGAGTCGAGCCTGGAAAAGAAGCGGTCTGTCCTTGCTTCGGCGTTCGCAGTTCTCGCAGCGGTCGGTCTCGCTGTGTTGGTGTCCTATGCCCTGCCCGCCTCATCACCTTCGTCTGGAACTGCCACCAAGACGGTCACACTGACCTCCCATCCAGACGATATTATCGGAGACAACGTATCATCTGACTGTCTGTCCTCAGTCCCACACGCTCTTCTCCTTCCGGGCTACAAGCGCGGCTCCGATAATGTCACCGTGCCGATAAACGGAACCAACGGTAGCGTCACTGTGCCTGCAGACATTGTGGTCATTGCGAATGGCACTATGACTTTGCCAGCAATCGAACCGTCCGCTAACGTTACCTTGACAGCAAACGGGACCACCACGATTGC
>Ga0074046_10002525_pt1 | contig 15751 bp, 14 predicted proteins | sample BogForMeECP23OM3_FD_94441 | JGI IMG/M metagenome (GOLD analysis project Ga0074046, IMG submission 94441) | Bog forest soil microbial communities from Calvert Island, British Columbia, Canada - Bog Forest MetaG ECP23OM3 | ecosystem: Environmental > Terrestrial > Soil > Wetlands ...
AACGATCACTGAAAACGAAAGAAATCTTAGCTACCTAAAGGACACGGTCCGCAAGATCTGGAAGGTTCTCAAAGGCGCGGAAACGCATGTGCAGAAGGTATTTCCCCAGCTTAAGACAAGCAAATACCCGAACCTGCCAGATGAGATCACATTCTTCCACGCCGAAGACATCCTCGACAAATACCCCGATATGCCACGGAAAGAGCGCGAGACCGCGATTCTACAGAAATATCCTGCGATTTTCATTGTTGGAATCGGTTGGGTTCTGAAAGATGGTTACCCACACGAAATGAGGGCAGCAGACTACGACGACTGGGTCACGGAGACAAGATCGGATGACGGCAGGCCCATGCACGGTCTCAATGGCGATATTCTAGTCTGGAACCCGGTGACGAAGCGCCGGCACGAGCTTACATCAATGGGCATTCGAGTCAACGCGACCTCGTTGAAGAAGCAACTTGAACTCTCAGGACAATTGATTTTCCTGAACTTCCCATACCATCAAGGAATCATAAACGGTGACCTGCCTCTCAGCATCGGGGGCGGTATCGGACAGTCTCGCACGTACATGTATCTCCTGCGAAAAGCGCACCTTGGTGAGGTCAGCGTTACTGTTTGGCCGAAGATTCTGAAAGAGATGTGCGCAAGAAAGAACATACGCGTTATAGAATGAGCTGTTACATCGGGAACGCTTGGAAACGCTTTACTGTTTCCGCCATCTCCCTCAAACGCTTGTCAACGAGCCCGTAGATAGTGTTCTCTTCGTAGCCGCCCGTCGGAAGCTGTTTTCCCGCTGGGACGCCCGTTAGAACTTCAATGCCTTCTTCGATCGTTGATACAGGGTAGATGTGGAATTTGCCGCCTTTTACCGCGTCCAGCACTTCTTGTTTCAACATGAGGTTGCGAGCGTTGCTTTGCGGAATTACGACGCCGTGTAGTCCGTCGAGGCCCCTGGCCTTGCACACTTCAAAGTATCCTTCGATTTTCTCGTTAGCGCCTCCGATCGGTTGAACCTCCCCTTTCTGGTTAACTGACCCAGTCACAGCGAAATGCTGCTTGATCGGAACACCTGACAGTGCAGAGAGAAGTGCGTACAGCTCTGTACTAGAGGCGCTGTCTCCTTCCACTCCCTCGTAGTTTTGCTCAAATACTATTCTGGCAGATAACGTGAGAGGTTTGTCCCGCGCGAATTTCGAGGCGACATAGCCAGCGATGATCATAACTCCCTTCCCATGTATCGGGCCGCTCATGGCTACTTCTCTTTGAACATCAACCAACCCTTCCTTCCCCAATCCGGCGGCCACCGTTATCCGTGAGGGGGCGCCGAAAGAGAAATCTCCTAGGCTGAGGACCGAAAGGCCGTTAATTTGTCCGACCGCCTCGCCATCGGTTGAGATGAAGATGATATTCTTCTCAATGTATTCTCGCAGTTTTTCTTGTATCAGGTTCGATCGGTAGATCTTGGCCTCAATGGCTTTCTCCACGTGGTTTCTCGTGATATACTTTGAATCGTCCTGTTGAGCGTAGAAGTGAGCTTCTCGCACGACATCGCCGACCAAGCCGAATTGCGTCGAGAGTTTATCCTGATCCTCAGCAAGCCTACAGCTGTGTTCTATGAGACGAGCGACCGCTGAGGAGTCTAAGTGTTTCAGGTTTTCATTCATCGCGAGGGTAGTAAAGAACCCTGCATAGTTTCGTATATTTGCCTCAGTCTTCGCCATCGTTGAGTCGAATTCTGCTTTTACTTTGAACAGCTCTCTGAATTCCGGATCGTATGCATACAGCAACTGGTACATAGTCGAGTCCCCAATGAGGATCACCTTCAATTCCAAAGGAATCGGTTCGGGGGCGAGTGACCTGACGCTCGCGTAGCCAATCCGCTGCGGTAAATCCTCTATACGAATCTCTCCAGATTTCAGGGCTCGTTTCAATGAGTCGTAAACGATTATGTCGCGAAGAAGCTGTTCGGCGCGCATTACAAGGAAGCCGCCGTTTGCACGATGGACTGAGCCACCTCGAATAAGTGTGAAATCGGTTGTTAGGGTTCCAAGCTGGCTCTCTCGCTCTATTCGTCCAAGCACGTTGTCGTAAATTGGGTTTTGCTCGACGACAATGGGAGCACCCTGTGTCCCAGAATTATCTGCAATCACATTAACATCGTAGACACGGAATCCTAATTCATCTGCGTATTCCTCCTTGGGATCCTTCTTCTCGACGCTCGGGCCCCGAAATCTGTCAATATCATCAGCGATGTGAGTCTGGATATTGTGTAAGAATTGGACAATCTCTTCGTGCGGCTTGTATTTCTCAAGTAGGGTGGACATTAGATGGTCGATCGCATACAAAGTGACGTCTCTATCAAATTCAGCAATTTCATTTCGCGCTGCGGCCTCAAGGTCGCGAAGTTCCCGCACAAATGGCTGGAGTTTCTCTGTAAGAACCTCACGCTGTTGGGTGAACTTTTGTTGTGCCTCCTTTGGCAGGGAAATGAACTCATTCGCCTTCAGGGGTTTACCCTTGATTACGGGTACAAGTGACATTCCAACGGGTGTGAGTTGAAGGATAAATCCTGCCTCTTCTGCCGTCTGCCCCATACGTGTGATTACGTCTTCTCGTTTTGCGTTTACCTTTTTGATTATTTCCTCTCGCTTGTTCGCGTAGTCTTCACCTTCGAAAACTTGATGAATGGCGATCCGTGCCGCCTGAATAAGCTCCCGCATGTCTTGTTTGAGTTGCTTTCCAACTCCTGGCGGGCAACGGAGTTTGTTCGGTTGGTATTCGTCTTCAAAGTTGTGGACGTAACACCAATCCATCGGCGTTGGCAATTTCTTCGCGAGGTCTTCCAAAAAGTCAGTTACGGTAGTTGTTTTTCCGGTTCCTGAAGGGCCCGCCACGAAAATGTTGAAGCCAGTTTCTTTGGCCGAAAAGCCCAGAGATAGAGCTTGGTAGGCACGAGGCTGGCCAACCATCATTTCTAGGGGCTTTAATTCCTCGGTCGTCTTTGCTCCAATAATCTTGGGGTCGCAAGTCCAACGAAGAACGTTGCTCGGAAGCTCGGATACCATTAGACTTCAGCAAGGATGCCATTCTGTGTTGCTAATTACCTTTTGTAGAAAACTGCGGCCAGCAACAACGATACAAGTCGGGTTTTTACGAGGTTTAGGATTTAACTTCGTCGATTCTTACAGGCCTATGCGTTTTAGGATTTATCCACAGATACGGATCCTCCCATCGATCGGTAAGCTCAACCTTCACAGGATGGTCGCACCTTGAGCAACGAGGACCCCTGGATTCGAATACAGTTTCAGGGCACTGGCAGCCGCAACTTACTTGCTCCAGAATTAATTTGGTTCCCTCATATCGAGGAACCCTAGATGGACTGCAAGCTTCGCACAAGGCTCCCACTTCCGTGGACCGCACGAGTACGAATCTACGTAATACGGTAGAGAGATGAGTGAAAGTTCTCCTAGACCATCCCAACAATTGACAGTGAACGCTTGCGGGAACCTTACCTTGGCCTATGGGTCGGTTCTAGGCAGAGGCTTTTCCAGTTTCAACCCATAGCGTTCACGAATCTTTGCGGCTAACTTCATCATGTCGAATCCGAAGATGTCCTTCAATTCATCCAAAGTCAATTCTTCACTCTCCGTCATTTCGCTTACCGTGACTTCTCGGAATAGTGTTCGCTTCCGCTCTAGGACGTCGCGTACGTGTTCCTCGATGGTACCCTTGACAACGAAATTCACTGCAAGTACTTTGTTGGTTTGGCCGATTCGGTGGAGGCGCGCGATCCGCTGAAGCAGTCTAGCAGGGTTCCAGGGCAAGTCGTAATTTACGACGACGTCAGCTGCCTGCAAGTTCAAGCCAAACTGTCCAGCGTCCGTGCTCGCGAGGACTCGGTAGGTAGTTTGTTCTGTGAATTTGTGTAGATTGGCTATTCGTTCGTCGCGCGAAAGCTGCCCATGGTACACAAGTGTTGGGATTCCCTTGCCTTCTAGTTCTTCTTGTATGAGATTAACGACTGGGACAAATTGCGAGAAGATTACAATTTTGTGGGATTGCTCCGTCAAGTCCTCGACGAGTTCTTTTAGCTCGACCAGCTTTGCGTTCTCGGGTTCAAGTCTAGCGACCGCTCGTAGCAATTTTTTGAAGATTGGCGATTCACGGAGTAACTCGGCATCGTGAGTGTTCTCGCGTTGCTTCCTTCGCAGGTAGCCTGCTATCATGCTTATGTCGGCGCAAGCCTCTCTGAGAAGAGTGTACAGTCTAAGTCGGTTAGATGTGAATGGATTGGGTCCTTCGTGTTCGGTAGTGCTGAAAGCGTACTCATCAAGGACTGTTTCGCTTAGACTCTCCTGGAGTATATCGTAAATCGTTCGTTGGTTTCTGGCTGGTTCGGTGTACACATACTGCATGGTTAGCGAGGGCAATTGCCTTAGCACTTGGGCCTTCGTGCGGCGGATCGAAACCGTCTTGAGTTCTTTCCTAAGCAAGGGAAGAGTTTCAGGATTAATGATTGGCCGGTAGGATTGCCATCCCTGCCCCGATAACTTCAAGGTGAACCGAGCTAGGAAGTCTTCATGGTATCGCCCGAAGAAACCTGGCCGTACAATATTCACTATGTTGTAGAGTTCGCCGAGATGATTTTCGAGCGGGGTGCCGGTCAAAGCGATCACATTTCGAACGATCAACTTCTTGACCGCCTCACTCGTCTGAGTGTCCAAGTTCTTGACCCGGGTTACCTCATCAAGTATCAGAGTGTCGAAAGCTCTCTGCATGATCAGATCCGCGTCCGTGCGAACCAGCTCGTAGTTCACAACAACTAAGGGATCGTCGTACAATTTGCTGCGCTCCCGAATGGAACGCTTAGACGTGACTATGGTGGGTTCTAGGTTGAATTTCTCAACAAGTTCCTCCCGCCACTGGTCAACGACAGCGTTGGGTGCGACTATCAATGCCCTGGAAGCCTTTCTAAGCTTCTCCAGCTCGATCAGAGCACTAGTCGCTGAGATAGTCTTGCCCAACCCCATCTCATCAAAAAGGCAGGCGCGGCCGTCGTTTGCTAAAATAAATTGCACAGCTTTTCGCTGAAATGGATAGAGTGTGACATTGATGCTTCTTGGAGCGTGAGTTTTACGCAGTCCCGTTTCTTTTTGCGGGAAGTTCCTGAGTTGCAGCCGCACGCCGTCTCGTTCGAACGCCTGTTTCGCGAATTCCAATGACCCTGCTTGCCTGAGTCGGTAGCTGTCATAATATGGGCTCCAAACAACATACGTCTTGAAAGTCCAGTCGTTGAGAATATCTTTCAATGAGTCATCTTTCAGCGGCCTAACCCAGACGTACCCTTCAGGATCATACTCCAGTATCACGGTTCGGTGTTCGCGAATCAGCTTGAGCGCTTGGGGAGAGTATTCTAGTTTCAGCCCCGATTGGCGGTATGTTTCCTGCGCGAGGATAGGATTGAGGGTTGCGGGGTGGTGGAAGAAGTCATCTCGAAAGGGCGTAATCTCAATCAGCGACCCGAAATTCGGCTGCGGTACGTGGATCTCGGGTTGCACCTTCAGCGATGGGTCCACAAGGACCCTCACGTACCTTATCCGCTTCGGCGCTGCAACCACTTGTTCTTTCTTCTTCAAGTCGCCCGTGCATCCCGAATATGCTGAAACTGAGGTGTAATTCCGCGCCTAGATTTGAGCATCTCGGAAGGCCTTCGGGTCGGAATTGGGTTGAGCAGAAGGGGCGCCTAGGTTAGCGTTTCAGTTCCTCTGGCGGTTTTACCTTTCGGAAACTTCCATAGATCAGTCCGTCATACAGAAGTTTCAACATTCCCGCGGCGAAGAGCGGCGTGCCGATCCAAACGTTGGCCATAGCGTAGCCAGCTAGGGAGGGGCTTATCGATTGTGAGAGGCTTCGTGAGACGTTTGTGAGGCCGGCGGCGGGAGTTCTATCGGATTCATCAACCACGGCCATAACGTATGATTGACGTGTGGGGACATCCATCTGCGATAGGGATTGTCTACAAAATAGTAAGAACACTGCTCCAATCGCAGTAGGCGCGAACGGAACACCTGCTAGAAGTACGTTCGATGGGATGTGGCTGTAAACCATTGTCTTCAGAAGGCCCAACCGCCTTGCAATTCGTTCAGCGGCTAGGAATGAGAACGCCGTTATGATTTGAGTTCCGAAAAATATCAAGCCAAGAGATGCGTCACTTAGTCCGAACTTCAAGTAGAAGTAGTAAGCCAGAATGCTCTGGCCAATTAACCCGCCTCCGAACGCGTCTATCGCGAAGAGCCCTGCCAACTTCTGAACTATAGGTTTAGACTTCTCCGATAGTACCGCGCGTTTCTTGACCGCACCCTCAAGTTCAACTTTCTTCGACAGCCTGGAATACAGTAAGCCGCCAATCAGACCCGAGGCTAGGTAAGCAGCGAAGAGTGGTCGGTATCCAATTACGCCCGATCCTATGTATTGGGCCAGGCCAGACATCAATGCTCCAATGGATGAGGCACCGTAACCTACAAGGTTGTAGATAGTGAACGCCAAGGTTCGGTGCTTCGAGTCGCATGTCTGCGGTATGATCGCTTGTTCTAGAGTAAGGAAGGGGCCAACTTCGCCTGCCCCGACCGTCATATTCCCAACGATGCCTGCGATGATAGGTGCCCACCAAGCCGTGGACAAAAATAAGACCGATCCTGCCACGAAGTCCATCAGTGCGAAGATAATGAGCGTTCGTTTTCGTCCGAACCTATCTGCTACGAAACTTATTCCTAACGTGTAGATTGCACTGGTGAAGACTGTGATCGTGAGTACGATGCCTATGGCGAAAGGTTGGAACCCTAGCTGGGCCATATAAACTCCGAAAATCACGCCAAGAAACCCATACGGTACCGTTCGGATAATTTTCTCAATGAAAATCACTTTACCATCGCGGTCGATCCATTTGGAATCCACTAGCATCACCTTTCCTGAGACAAATTAGGGCGGATGAAGACGATTCGTATTTGATTCTGCCTATGAGAGTCCTCATGCTGGCAGTGAATCAGGCATCTGCATGATGTAACATTAGTTGACAATGCTTGTAGAGCGCGTCGTATAGAGGAAATTGCTGTTTCATGTTCTCGAAGTCGTCGTGGGAGATTTCTCTGAACCCCAATGCTGCTGCTTTTAAGCCCGCGGACTCTGGGGCGGGTTCTCGTTCTTTTGCATCTGCTCCTCGTACTATCTTTGCAAGTTCTCTTAGAGCCGGATCGCCGAGTTTGTATTTCCGCATTATCGCGTCGAAACTAACGAATTCCTTTCCATCTTCCTGGTAATGCGTTAGTTCCACGCCTTGCGCGTCAAATGGGATGGCGCTTTCGGTCTTGGCTACCTCTTGCACTTTGTCCCTCGGGACGAAGAGAAACTGAGCTTTTTCGTCAATGAAACGTGTTATCAGCCATGGACAGGCGATTCTATCGACTTTTGCTTTCTCACGAGTAACCCACTTCATTCGGGATACAACCGCGGCTGAGGTCGTGGGTGTGTGATTTAAGTAGAAGCTTTCGTGTTCCCGTCTTCCATAGCTTTCAGTAAGTCTCTGGAGAGTCGGCAATGAGTTCACCCTTGAAATCGTCTTCCTATATTTTGGCGGTTATCGAGCGTGGACAAGTAGCAGACGTGGTGAGAACAGTTAAGGAGATACCACAAGTTGAGGAGGGAGCACTTCTCATTGGCAGATATGACCTACTAGTTCGCGTAGGCCATTACGACCGAACCGGCTTGTACAAGGTTGTCTCCGAAATTCGTTCAATGCAGGGAATAAAGTCCACAAGCACGCATATTCCGTTTGAGGGTTTCACTAAGGAGTATGTCGTTGATGAGAATGACGCATTGGCAATTTCTCTACTTCGCTCTCAAGGTTCCTTACCGACGGTTCTGTCTCAGCTGAGGGAGCTTGTGCACGTTGTGGAAGGCCACATAATTCCTGGCGATTGGGATCTGTTAGTAATTCTGCATAGCAAGAATGTTGAGCAGATCTTGGAAACCGCCGTCAACCAGTTTGAAGGGGTGCATGGGATCATGAAAACTGAAACGTTAATCGCGCGTCAGTATTTCCGACGAACGCCGGATGCCACTGTCTCCGTCGGAACATTCGTCCCACAATACGCATTCGATAGACTAAAGGATGGAACGGTTCTTGGGGCACAATCCGTACCTTAACTTCGGATTCGAACTCCGCCAGAAGATGAAAATCTCACTCTACACCTACGTCCTATGGTACCTTTATCAAAAAGAGGTCCTAGAACTGGCAAATGCTTTCACACCCTCGTATCTAGTGGTCGCAGTTGAAAACCGAAGACACCAACAAACTGAAGACTAATCAGCAGCAACCCCCGCCTCCCGACGAGGACAAGCCGGAAATTGTTCAGGATGAATTGCTTGAGGCGGTTAGGCAAAGGCAGGAGAGCGAGAGAAAGGCGGCCGACTACCTTGACCGGCTTAAGAGACTACAGGCAGACATGGAGAACGTTCAGAAAATTACTCGGCGGCAAGTTCAGGATGTAACTTCGCAGGCATCTGAAAGGCTGCTAGCCAAGCTTCTTCCGAGTCTGGATTCCTTGCAGCAGGCCGTAAATGTCGCCACTTCGGGCAACCCGCTGCTGCCTGATGAAACCGCAGTTGGGTTGAGGATGCTCCAAGAACAGCTGACCGAAGTACTTCAGAGTGAAGGATTGGAAGAGATCGCGGCGGTTGGTAAACCACTGGATCCGGAGCTGCACGAAGTCGTAAGTTATGTAGAGACCGATAAGACACCCGAGAACATCATTGTTGAGGAGATCCGGAGAGGTTACACACTCAATGGCAAGGTAATTAGGCCAAGCCTTGTCGTCGTCAGCAAGGTCCCGAAGAGAACTGACCCTAAACGGGCTGAAAGTGAGTAGTCCCACAAGGTTTTTGAATTAATTCCTCGTTCCATTGTTACGTCTAGTAACTATTGGTGACATGAAGCATGCCAAAGATCATTGGAATAGACCTTGGAACGAGTAATTCAGCTGCGGCGGCCATAATAGCTGGGCGTCCGACCATCATACCCAGCGCCGAAGGCACATCGGTCGCTGGAAAGGCGTTTCCGTCGTACGTTGCCTTTACGAAAGACGGGCAGCTCCTAGTTGGTGAACCTGCAAGGCGCCAGGCGGTTTCGAACCCAGAAGGTACCGTCATGGCGATCAAGCGCAAGATGGGCACTGATTACAAGGTCAAAATTTTCGGTAAGGAATACACGCCACAACAAATTTCCGCATTTATTCTTCAGAAGATCAAACGGGACGCTGAAGCTTTCCTGGCAGACAAGGTTGAGAAGGCGGTAATTACAGTGCCGGCATACTTCAATGACAACCAACGTCAGGCAACAAAAGACGCTGGCTCAATCGCGGGTCTTGAAGTCGTCCGAATAATCAACGAACCGACGGCTGCGTCATTGGCGTACGGAATGGACAGACCCGAGAAGGAGATGAAAATAATGGTTTTTGATTTGGGCGGCGGAACGCTCGACGTGACAATTATGGAAGTTGGCCCGTCCAAAGACGAGACAGGGAAAGTCACTCCCGTCTTCACGGTTCTTGCCACCAACGGAGACACACAGCTTGGAGGAACTGACATGGACAATGCCATCATCGATTACATCGCCGACGAATTCAAGAAAACAAACGGAATCGATCTTCGAAACGATAAAGTCGCCATCCAACGCGTTAGGGAGGCAGGTGAGAAAGCGAAAATTGAACTCTCAACCGTCCTCACTACCGACATCAACCTGCCCTTCATCTCCGCCGATGCCTCAGGAGCTAAGCATCTAACCATGACGATGACTCGGGGCAAATTGGAAGAACTAGTTCGTCCTACCATAGACAGATGCCGGGGCCCGCTTGACCGAGCCCTCACCGACTCCAAACTTACGCAGAAGGAAATCTCGAAGATCATTATGGTAGGGGGGCCAACTCGCATGCCCATAGTGAGAAAGTTCGTGGAAGACTACATGGGTAAAGGAGTTGAGAGTGGAGTTGACCCTATGGAATGCGTCGCGATGGGGGCGGCTATACAAGCGGGGGTAATCGCGGGCGATGTCCACGACCTCCTTCTTCTCGATGTGACCCCACTGTCGCTCGGAGTAGAAACACTGGGCAGCGTTCTCACAAAGTTAGTTGAAAGGAACACGACGATTCCTACGAAGCGTACCCAAGTCTTCTCTACCGCCGCTGATTTCCAAACAACCGTCACTGTGCATGTACTTCAGGGAGAAAGGCCTATGGCTTCGGACAACGTGTCGCTCGGAATGTTCAACCTATCAGGCATTCCGCCTGCTCCAAGAGGGGTACCGCAGATCGAAGTTACATTCGACATAGACGCTAACGGGATTCTGAGTGTGTCAGCAAAGGACCTTGCCACGAACAAGGAGCAGAAGATCACAATTACCGCCTCAACCAAACTTCCCAAAGCCGATATCGAAAAGATGGTGAAGCAGGCCGACCAGTTTGCGGCGCAGGATCAGAAGCGTAAGGAAGAAGCGGAGCTTAGGAATTCGGCTGATAATCTGATCTACAGCGCTGAAAGATTGACAAAAGAACTCGGGGGCAAAGTCTCGACGGAGCAATCCGAGCAAATTACTAAGGCCATCTCCGAACTCCGAGAATCCCTTGCCGGCAAAGACCTCGGAACCATAAAGCAGAAGCTTGAAGCATTGCAAAAAATTCTGCAAGATGTCGGAACGGCTGCATATCAGCAGGTTGCTCAGCAGAGATCAGGAACATCAGGCGAAACGACATCTCCGCCTCCACCGGGTGAGAAGAAAGAACAACCCGTCGACGTTGACTACAAGGTCGTGGACGATAAGAAGTAGCGATGACATTGCGGCAGATCACTATTGTCGAAGCGTGACTATTACGATATACTTGGCGTGCAGCGCAACGCAACCAAGGACGAGATCAAATCAGAATATCGAAAGCTAGCGGTAAAGTATCACCCCGACCGGAACAAATCCCCTGACGCCGAGAATAAATTCAAGGAAATCTCCGAAGCATACGCAATCCTTTCAGACGATGAAAAACGAACACAATATGACCAGTTCGGCCACGCGGGAATTGACGGTCGATACTCAACCGAGGATATCTTTCGCGGCGTCAATTTCGACGAGATCCTTAGGGACATAGGCTTTGGGTTCGGAGGCGGAGGTTTCGGTTCTATCTTTGAGACATTCCTCGGCGGAAGACCTGCCCGTGGACCCCAGCGTGGACAGGACATACGCTATGACCTAGAGATTTCACTTGAACAGGCTTATGCAGGATTAGGGACAGAGATCGAGGTTCCGAGAACCGAACGATGCTCAGAATGTAACGGCTCCGGCGCCAAAGCTGGTACTTCTCCGAAGAAGTGCTCGGAATGCGGGGGCGCGGGGCAGGTTCAACACGTTCAGAACGCAGGATTCATGCATTTCGCGCGAATTGAGCCGTGCAGGAAGTGCCGCGGTAAAGGGACGATAATCGAAAAACTATGCAATCAATGTCGCGGCGCAGGAATCGTCGAACGCGATCGACGCATCTCAGTAAAGATTCCACCGGGCGTTGACACTGGCTCCCAACTACTCCTACGCGGCGAGGGAGATGCCCCAGGCGGGAGCGGCAGACGAGGCGACCTATACGTCGTCGTTCACGTAAAACCGAATCAAACCTTCCGAAGAGAAGGAAACGACTTGATATGCAATGTAGACGTGAATTTCTCCCGAGCAGCCCTGGGCGGTGATGTGCAAGTGCCCACGTTGGACGGGCCAGCCAACATCATGATGCCCCCCGGCACCCAGAGCGGGGCAATTTTCAGACTCAGAAAGAAAGGAATGCCAGCAATACGCGAAAACGGGAAGGGAGATGAACTGGTAGTCGTCCAAGTCAAGACGCCAACAAGTTTGACATCCCATCAAAAGGAACTTGTTCAGGAACTTTCAAAAGAAGGGCTCTGATCAACTTGATCGTCTTCGCTGACGTTGATCCAGGAACGACATCAACCTTTGATGTAGAGCCGGGCCGCCCGCTATAATCGACCGCGAAAGACTTTCCCAACTTTCACTCAAAGAGTTCGTTATTCGCCCTCCGGCTTCTGCAACTATTAACGAGCCAGCAAGTGTCTCATGGATAGGAGATCTAAGAAAAACAGTGACCATTCCGTCAAATCTCCCGGAAGCAACTGAACACAAGTTCAATGCAATACTGCCCGGAGACCGTAAGCTCCGTGTATACTTGTAGAGTCGCTTCTCTAACCCTAACGGGTCGGGAATCGAAGGTTCGGGCTCCCACCATTCGAAGATGAGAGCCGAATTGCGAAGCGCAGTCACGCTCGAAACTCTAATCCTCCTTCCGTTCAGAAATGCTCCCGCACCTCTCCTCGCCGTGAACATCTCTTCCAGGATCGGATCGTAAATCGCCCCAGCCACTGTCCTCCCACCCACCCTCACGCCGATCGAAACCGCGAAATGCGGTATTCGCTTCGCAAAGTTGAGTGTGCCATCCAGCGGGTCCACCGCCCAAGTCACGTCGCCCGAACCAAACGGTACTCTACCCGCCTCTTCGGATACAACAGTACTCTTAACGCCGCTTTTGCGTATCATTGAAAGAATGAGTTTTTCTGATGCTAAGTCGGCATTCGTGACAATGCTCCCGGCGTAATCGTACTTTCGTCTTATCGATAACTTTCGCCGACGGAAGAGCGCCGCCAACGTCTTCCCTGCCTCCTCAGCTGCGGACTCGGCCACTTCGAGAAGAAAATCCGAATCGTATTGCAACATGTTCCCTTTAGCCTGCTTGAAGGCCGTCGACTAGTGCCCTCTGTCCTCTGGTCAACCAGGTTTCCATGAGTTCCATTATGAGAACGCCTATTCCTATTAGAAGGAGAATTGAACCGACCGCAGCGGCGGTTATCCAATTTAGAGTCGGTGCATGTGACATGAGCAGGATCGCTGCGAAGGCGACGAGCAACACGCCGACAACAATTAGGGAAATGGCGGCGGTCCCTCGAGATCTCAATGCGATTCGCGATGGTCACCCTTTGGAACGTTTTAAAGTTCCCTAATGTCTAGTGGCTTCCGATAAGTGATAGGGATGGATTGGTTTCCGGAATTCGTCCGAGATTATCTCAGCTTCAAAGGAAAATGTTTCAGGCATTGCGATAAACAAACTTCAATGAAGGTGTTAATCGAGGCCCCCACACAAGTCTTAGGAGCATACGTTTGTCCTGACGGGTTTGTATCCCAAGTCGTCTATTTCAGTCAAAAACCGGACCTGAAATGGTTCACCGACAAGCTGACGAGCGAAGTCGGGCCGGAGAACTTTGCCAGCAACGATGTTCGAGTAGCTTCACGACACGGATGGGAACTCGGAGGAAGAGCCCTTGAAACCCTCGAAGGAAAAGCCGGAAAGAATTCGATGATCACTGAAGTCTATTGGACAAGATATGCACGGACGGACGCGGAGAAACAGATCGCCATCTCCCTCTGTGTGGGCGACCGTTCGCGGCCAGGTTGCTCGAAATTCTTCGCACACGACCGCGACTCGGTTGAGAGCTTTTGCCCAACATGCAAATCCAATCTAACGAGCAGTTGACTTCGGTCAGTTCGGTTTCTTAGGAGTCTTTAGCTTAGTTTGATAGTATTCGCTTGCGTAGAAGTCGTCCCAGCGCGCCCTCGTCACGTCAACGCCTTCTGAGAATCCTGTGAAGACATGTTTTACTTTGCCGTCTTCCTCGAAGAACACTTGAGGGATCAGGTAGTCTTCAGCAGGGTCTCCATAGTCGTTGACCAAGGAATCTGCAATTCTCTCCTGCTCCGGGTCGTCTATGTCAAGCACCCGCAACTCAACTCCGAGTTGTTTGGCCATCTGTTCAGCCTTCTCTACGGCGAGGGGAACGCAATGGGGACACCATTGGGCAAGTACAATTGTAATTCTATCCAGCATTAGGAAATATCACACTACGTTACAGTCGAGTTGGCACATTTACCTTTAATCCTCACCCCTAGTGGTTTCAAGGTCAGACCCGAAATGAACCTCGATCGGATCGCGAAAGCAATTGTGGTTAGCGACTTTGACGGGACGATTGTCAACGTCGATACGGCACAGGTCGCCTTGGAGCTCTACGCAGACCCCGCTTGGAAGCGTATAGATGAAGCGCTTGAGAGGGGCGAGGTTTCGTTTGAAGACTCCCTCCGGCAGGAATTCGCTATGGTCAGAGTCTCACAGGACACAATCTTGGAGCAGTTGGATCGAGTCGCAGCCCTTAGACCCAACTTTGGTCGGCTGGTCGATTATTGTATGGCCAATGGCATACGGCTCATAGTCGCTAGTGGTGGGTTCGACTTTTGCATCCAACACTTTCTCAATCGTGATGGATGGTTGAAATTCATACAAATACATGCTCCAACATCCCGATTCACCGAAAATGGATACGCTCTCACTTTTCCCAAAAGGATTAGCGCGTCCTCGATCAACTTCAAGGACGACTTGGTCAGGCGCGAAAAGATGAAAGGCAAACGAATTTTCTTTGTCGGGAATGGCTTTGGTGACTATCCCGCCGCTAAAGAATCGGACTTCGCGTTTGCCATCAAGAGCTCGAGACTCGCAGAACTATGCAGAGATGGCAATGTTCCGCACAAAGAAATAGATGACTTCCAAGAAGTCGTCGACACTCTGAGTCATCAGTTCCGTTAAGGCTCTTGAGATATGTTTTATTTGACTTACGAATACCGCACTCGCAGTGAAATAGAATGCTTGTGATTGGTGGACCCACCTCCGAAGCGCTAGCGTCAAAGGTTGCAAAGGAGTTAGGTGTTGAATTGGGAGGATTAGAGGTTCGCAGATTTCCCGACGGTGAAAAATACCTTAGGGTCCTTTGTGAGGTAAAGGGTCAAACAGTTGCGGTTGTTCAGTCAATTCATCACACTCCTGACGAATTGTTGTTCGAATACCTTCTGCTGACGGACGCTTTGAAGGATCTTGGCGCGAAGAAGGTCATAGCTTTCATGCCTTACTTTGCTTATGCACGGCAGGACGAACGGTTCAAGCCCGGTGAAGCGTTGAGTTTCAAAACCGTGAGCAAACTGATCGAAAGCGTAGGAACCGACGAAATCTACACAATTGACATGCATCAGCATAGAGTCGTCAAATCTTCTGACGCCTTCAGAATACCTGCCCACAACCTCTCCGCTATGACACTTCTAGCAGATTACGTAAAGAAAGCTGGAAAGCTGGAGAAGCCTCTGGTAATTGGTCCAGACGCGGAGGCTGAACAGTGGGCGAAGATTGCAGCGGAAAGGTTGGGGACTGACTACGATGTCTTTGAGAAGAAAAGGTTGGGCGATGCTCATGTTGAGGTTCGCCCTAGAAAATCAAATGCTCAAGGGCGCGACGTGCTGATTGTTGACGACATTATCAGCACGGGAGGCACGATTGTGGAAGCAGTGAGAATCCTACAATCCCAAGGTGCTCAGAGGGTTCAAGTCGCGTGCACCCACGCGATACTAGCACCAGGAGCTCTCGCCAAAATCAATTCCGCTGGAGTACAGGACGTAATTGGAACCGATACCGTCCCAAGCCCGATCAGCCGCGTCACAGTTGCGCCACTCATCGCCGACCAGTTGAGGAAGACGGCTAACTAACCAAGATACTTCATTAGCGTCGTGCGATCCGGACTCCCACGAGTCTCAGGTCGTGTGGCGTTTAGGCCTGCTGTGAAG
>Ga0074046_10002527_pt1 | contig 15746 bp, 7 predicted proteins | sample BogForMeECP23OM3_FD_94441 | JGI IMG/M metagenome (GOLD analysis project Ga0074046, IMG submission 94441) | Bog forest soil microbial communities from Calvert Island, British Columbia, Canada - Bog Forest MetaG ECP23OM3 | ecosystem: Environmental > Terrestrial > Soil > Wetlands ...
GATGCCGAGGATGAGCAGCGTGGTGATGAGCGCCGCTCCCCTCGCCGCCGTGATGTCTTTCTGGATCAGATCGGCGATGCTGCGCGCATGATCTTCATTGGCCCCCACGGCGGCGGCCAGGATCGTTGGCGTGAAGATGCCAATGCCGTAAGTCCCAAGGTCCTGCAGGAACCAGGGCACGGAGGCTAAGATTGTCGCGCGCCGATTGGGGCCGACAAAAAGCGATGCAAAGGAGGCTTGGGACTTAGAGTGCGCACCCGCCTTCGCATCGCGCGACGCAAGCTTGATCTCGCTCGGATATTGCGGCTTGCGGACCAGGAGCCTCGTACATGCCTGCTCGGCCATTTGAACCTGGCCCCGCGCGTGCAGCCAATTGGCGCTCTCGACAATGTAGAGGCGGCCGAGCGTGACGAGCAACGCAGGTATGATTGCCGAGGCGAACATCCAGCGCCAGGCCGGGAGGTCGGGCAAGGTCGAGAGGACGAAGTAGCCGACCGCCGTGCCTCCAAGGGCGCCGACAGCCTGGAAGGCGAAAGCGCCCAGCACAAGCTTGCCGCGCGCGCTGCTCGGGATGTTCTCGGAAATGATGATGTGAGCCGTCGGATAGTCGCAGCCGAGCGCCAGTCCGACGCCGAACAGGCAGATGACGACCAGATAGAAGTTTGGCGCGAACACCAGCGCCACGAGGAACGCGACGAAGATCACCATTTCGACCAGGAACATGACCTTGCGGCCGAAGCGGTCCGACAGTCCCCCGAGGCCGACGGCGCCGACGAGGATGCCGAACAGGGTGGCGGCGGTGATGAGTCCGTTCTCGGCCGGGCCAATGCCGAACTCCCTCGACAGCAACGGAAGCGCGACGCCGGTCATGAAGACGACAAAGCCTTCGAAGAACTTGCCGGCTGCGGCGAGCGACCAGATCAGCCATTGCATGCCGGTCATCGGCGCCGACTTGAGGCGGGTTCCATCGGCCCACATGGGCAGTTCGTCGATGTGCTCCTGAACCGACTTTGCGCCGGTTTGGCCGCGCGCTTCACCATAGGTTGCGGTGTCGTCCATTCTCAGATCCTCCCTGACGGAAGTTGCCGTGCGAATGTTCGGTCGGCGAGGCGGGTCCTGATGCGTCGAGAAACGCTGTTGGCGCACGGCTCCGCCTCTGCGCCCTGGCGGCCGGACGTCGGCCCGGCTGTTGCTCGGGACCGGAACGATTCGAGAAGGGCCCGATCCGCCTCGTCTCGCTCGCCGCGGGAACCGTGGGTTCAATGACGGCGAGGGAGCCCGAAAGATCGCCATTTCGGAATCTGCCTCCCGTGGCTGGCGAACTCGAAACCGCTGATGTCGAGACTCGCCCCAGTCCCGCGTGGCAGACCTTGGATGATCTCCACTCGGCGCTCCTGAGTGCGGCGCCGCATGATGTAGCTCGAAACCTAAAAAGTTTCATGACAGCCGCCATCGTCAGCGCCGGCAAGGCTGTTGTTGACCGCAAGCCGGTCCTTCCGCTACGCGCGACATATTCGCATCGGCCAGTATGCGCCACGTAGTCCGACAAGACGGCGAATCTGCGCCCGCGGCCCGCGCCTCGGCACGATGGCCTCGCTTTACAAAGCGAATTTATTTCCGGGATGAGGCGGACCAGCGCCCGCTTACCCAGATCAAAAAATGGCGGCGATCCGCCCCGCGACGGCCCCGCCCTCCAGCGCGCCCATGCGCGGCGGCGAGGGCGGAGGCGGCGGCGACAAGTATTGCCGGTCGCTGCGCGCTCGGGCCCCCAGGACGGTCAGGATCGCGGCCGCGATGATCGCCCAGCGCAGTCTCCGGCTTCGCTTCCGTTCACCGAGGCGCGAAGCGGCGTCGCCCGTGGCCTCCTCCCGCTTCGGTCCGCGGCAAGGCTCTGGAGAGCGCGGCGAAGCCGCGGCGCGATGATTGCCCCGGAGCGCAGCGGCGCGGGTCAGAACGGTTCATGACGCGGCGCCGGCGTAGGCAGGGACGGTGAATTGAAAGACGGCGCCCCGAGGTTCATTCGCCTCTGCCCACAACCGCCCGCCGTGAGCCTCTATGATCGAGCGACAGATCGACAGCCCCATTCCCATGCCGCTCGCCTTGGTGGTGTAGAAGGCCTCGAAGAGGCGATCGAGATCTTCCGGCGCCAGTCCCGGGCCCGAGTCGCGCACTGCGACCAAGACGCCGTCCGACTCGTCCTTCTCGGTGCTGACCAGCAAGTCTCCGGGCCCTTCGTTCGTTTCGCTCATCGCCTCGATCGCGTTGACAACCAGGTTGAGAATCACCTGCTGCAGCTGCACCCGGTCGCCCTCGATGGCCGGTAGGCCCTCCGCGAGCTGCGTCCGCACCGAAACGCTCTTCTTCACCGCTTCGCCGTGAGTCAACGCGACGACCTCGAGGATCGCGTCGTTGATCGCCACGCTCTCCTTCCGAGGAGGCGCTTTCTTGACCAGCGCACGGATCCGGCCGATGACCTCGCCGGCTCGATTGCCGTTATCCACGATACGGCAGAGCGCCTGCCTGGCCTCCTCGAGGTCCGGCCGCCGCGCGCCGAGCCAGCGCAGGGCGGCTTGGGCATTGGTGACCGCTGCGGCGATCGGCTGGTTCACTTCATGAGCGATCGAGGCGGTGAGCTGCCCCATCGTGGCGACGCGGCTCGCATGCGCCAGCTCCGCCTGCGTTTTTCGGACCGCCTCCTCGGCGCGTTTGCGTTCCGTGATATCGACCGTCGTACCCACGAATTCGACGAGATTTCCCGCGGCGTCGAAGGTCGGATGCCCGTTAGCTTGGAGATGTTTTACTGTTCCATCGGCCAAAACAATCCGGTATTCATCGACGAATTCTTTTTTCTCGTCGCCCTCCCTCTCAACGCGACGTTTCACCCTGTCGTAATCCTCCGGGTGCACGAGTCGCCAGAATTTCTCCATGCTCTGACCGTCCTGCGGATCCAATCCCGCGATTCGGAACATTTCGTCCGACCAGTGGCTGATCTCCCCGGTCAAAGGATTGTAGGCCCAACTGCCGGTCTGGGTGAGCCTCTGCGCCTCGGACAGAAGATACTCGCTGCGCCGCAGAGCCTCCTGAGTCCTCTTACGTTCAATTACAACTCCCGCCAGCTGAGTAATCTGTGCTACGATCTCTTGATCGCGCGGGCTCGGGCTGCGCGGCTCACGATAATAGATGGCGAATGTCGCGATGACTTTCCCTTGCGAGGAGAAGATCGGCGTCGACCAGCAGGCGCGCAGAGAATGCGGCAAAGCCGCATGCCGGCAATCAGCCCATAGCGGGTCGGTTGCGATATCCTCCACGATCACCTGTTCGCCCCGATAGGCCGCTGTCCCGCAGGAACCTGCCGAGGGCCCGACCAAAATTCCGTCAACGGCCTCCGCGTAGGCCTCGGGAAGGCTGGGTGCGGCGCCATGGCGCAAGCGTTCGCCTTCGAGTAGCAGGATCGACGCCAGGACGCCGCTGGCTTGTTCCTCGACGAGCCGGCACAAGCCCTCGAGAATTTGAGCAAGCGAGTTCCCCTTCGCCGCCATCTCGAGAATCCGTTTCTCTCCGGCGAGTAAGGCTTCCGCCCGCTTGCGATCGTCGATTTCAGTAGAGATTCCGTACCACTTGAGAATATTGCCGCTGTCGTCGCGGAACGGGACCGCGCGATGCAGGAACCAGCGGTATTCTCCATCGCTGGCTCTTGTGCGAGCTTCATTCTCGAATGGCTTTCCGCTGCCCAGCGACGCGCGCCACTTCTTCACATGTGTTGCGATGTCGGCGGGGTGGATCGATTCTCTCACGTAATTCCTGGCAATTTGTGATGGGCTTTCTGACCCGATGGCATTCCAGCTCGCAGATATTCCGGTGAACTCCAGCCATTTCCGATTAATAAAATCGATAGTCCCGTCGGGTAGTATGGTGTGCGCCATCGCAGGTATCGTTTCGATCACGTCGCGAAGCTCCTTTGCGCTCCGGCTGGCTGCCTCTTCGGCGCGCTTGCGTTGGGTAAGGTCGAGCGCGAACGCGACTGCTTGCGTCGCGTCTTCATTGAGGCTCGCCGCGCCGAGCAGCACGGGCACGCGGCTGCCGTCCTTGCGGAGAAACTCGGTCTCGAACGGTTGGATTGCGCCGGCCGTCGTCAGCTCTTCAATGAGCTGTGCGTCGCGCTCCGGCCTTTCCGGTGGCGTTAGGTCCGCCCAGCGTATGCGGCCGCCGACAAGATCCTCACGGGTGTATCCGAGCATCTGAAGAAATGCGTCATTGCCCTCGTTGATCTCACCGTCACGATCCGCAATGAATATCCCAATGATGTTGGCCTCGACCAGGCGCCGGATCTTGGCTTCGCGTTGTGCGAGGTCACCGTACAAGCGGGTATTCTCGAGCGAGATCGCCGCCTGCGAGGCAACAAGTCTCAGTATTGCGATCCGGGCTGGGGCGAAGGCCCGCGCCGTCAAATTGTTCTCGAGGTAGAGGACGCCGATAAGCTTGGCCTGGTTGATCAGGGGCAGGCAGAGAATGGAGCGCGCCCGGCGTTCCCGAACGTAGGGATCGTCGGCGAACGGCGATCGGGTCGCGGCGTCGTCGAGAATCACGCTCTTCCGAGTGTGCAAGACATAGTGAAGGACCGAAAGCGGCATCACGCTCCCCGCCACCGGCAGGTCGCTGAGCTGCACCCACGCCGTAGCTCCGCTGATCGCCGCTTCCGCTGCAATCCGCTGCTCTGGTCCGTGCGCAAGAATCAACAGGCCGCGCTCGGCGCCCGCCTGCTCGATCGCCGTGCGCATGAGCGTGTCGATCAGCTTCTCCAGCACGATCTCGCTCGACACGGTCTGCGACACCTTGATCACCGTCGCGAGATCGAGTCGTTCGACCGGCGTCGCAATCGTGCTCGTCGGGCCGGGCGCGGGCTCTTCTATCCTCAGGTGAGGATACATCTCCTCGAGTTGCCGCACCTTCCCGTCGGCTCCCCAACGGCGGTAGCAGTGGCGAGCGTTTCGTAGATAGGCGAGGGCGATCGTCTCGAACTCTCGTCCCACGTAGAAGCGGGCGGCGAGCTCGTTGGCGAGCGCCTCGTTGTGAACGAAGCCGTTCGCGCGGGCCGAGCGGATCGCCCGTTCGTAGAGGCGCTCGGCGTCGAGCTCGCGGCCTTCCAGGCGCGCAATCTCCGCGCCCACCAGCGCGGCGCGGTTCTCGAAATTCTCCGGAATATTGTCCGCCCACTCCTGGAGCTGCCGGTGGTGGGCCGCCAGGGCCTCGCGATGTTGGGCGCTCTCCGCGGCGAATCCCTCGTCGCAGAGCGCGGCCCGCGCCAGGGCCGCGTAGAAATGGTATTCCGCCCGCTCGAAGATGACTGGCGACATCCAGAGCAGGCGTTCCGCTTTCGTCGCCGCCGCGACGGCGGCGGCGTGGTCGTTGGCGAGGGCGCGCGCCTGCAGCTTGCGGATCCAGTACAAGCAGGCGGCTATGGCAAGACGCGGCTCGCCCTCCAGGCGCCGCTCGAACCGGCCCTCGTCGAACCCGACGTCGTCGAAGCAGCCGAACGCCGGGGTAAGGCCTCGGAGCGTCCGGACCAACCCGAGCTGTGCGGTGATGAGGTCGACGACGAGAGCGAACCGCGCCTTTCGCGCGAAGTCGAGCCCGGCCTCAGCCTCGCGCTGCACCTCGGCGAGCGGATCGCCGCTGGCGAGAAGCTGGGTGAGGATGTTGTTGCAGCTGATGGCCGCGTAGTTGAGGTCGCCCGCCTGCTGCGCCGCATCGAAGGCGAGTCGCGCGAGCGGGCGGCCCGTCCTGACATTTCGCATCGAGGGTTTCGCGAGGTTCCCGAAGGCCAGGTAGACGCGGGCCTTCAGGCGGTCCACGCCGCTTCGCTCCACCAGGTCAATCCCGAGCTGGCCGAAACGGAACCCTGCCTTGTAGTCGCCGAAATAGGGCCCGAGCACGGCGCCGACCGCGGTGTAGGCGTAGCACGACGCGTCGCTGTTACCGTGCTCCAGGCTGAGGTTTCCCATGCGGCCGATGACGAGGCAGCGCAGGTTCTCGTCGGTCCACAAGGAAGGCGTCACGAGCGAGGTGAGGACGTCCATCGTCCTGCACGCGACCGGATCGGCCATCGGGGGCAGGTCGAGCAACGCTTCGATCGGGCGATCCCCGAGCTGCCGCCACATCCGTGCATATTCCTGCCGGACCTCGTCCCTGGTCGGGTGGGCGGACCAGGGGATGCCGCAGCGGCGCAGGGTGTCGAGGCCGGCCGCGACGGCGCGGTCGCTTCGGCCGAGGGCCATGAAGAGGTCGACCTGCAGCCGCGTGACGGTGGCCAGGTCGGGGAGGCTCGCGGCGCGGTGCGCCAGTTCGGCGAGCCGCGCGTCCGCTTCCCCCAACGCGCCGGTGAGGAACTCGCATTCGGCGCGGTGCAACTCGAGCGCGAAGGCGAGGTCGCGCCGGCGCTCCCAGGCGTCGCCCGGCAACAGGGACGCACCGATGGTGAGATGGGTCAGCGCCGAGGCGTAGGCGGTCGAGGCCTTGGCGCGCCGGCCCGCGATCAGATTCAGCTTGGCGAGTCGCTCGCGCTCCTCGCGCGAGTCAATCAGGGCGGCGGCGCGGTTGAGCTGGCCGACGATCTCGAAGACGCTCTCCTCAACCGCATTCGACGGCGTGTGCTCGGCGAGCTGCCGGCCGATGGCGAGGTGCAGTGCGTCCCGCTCATCTTCGGGGATCAGCGCATAGGCCGCCTGCTGGACGCGGTCGTGCAGGAACCGGTAGGCCCGCTCCTGGCGCAACACCAGTCCGGCCCGCACCGCCGCCCAAAGCGCCGAGTGTAGCGCTTCCTCGCTCCCAGCGTGGACCAGGATCAGGGCCCCGACCGTCGCGCTGGGGCCGAGACAGGCGAGCGGCTTCAGGGCGGCCTGCGTCGCGGCGGGCAGGCGGCGCAGCCTGCCCACCATCAGATCCACGACGTTGTCGGTGTAGCCCTTGGCGTGGATGCGAGCGATGTCCCAGGACCAGCGAGCCAGATCGTGCTCGAAAGCGAGCAAGCCTTCTTCGGCGAGCGCGTGCAGAAACTCTCTCGCGAAGAATGGATTGCCGGCGGTCTTCTCATGCACCATCTGCGCCAGCGGCCCGGCGCCTTCCAATTCGCAGTGAAGCGCGTCCGCGATCAATTCGCCAAGGTGTTCCGGACTGAGCGGCGCAAGCATGATCGCCTCGATCTTCCCGTCGGCGTTCTTGATCGACTCGAGCCTGCGGGTCAGCGGGTGCATGGCGTCGACTTCGTTGTTGCGATAGGCGCCAATCAGCATCAGGTGTTGCAGATCCGACCGGGTGAGCAGATCCTCCATGAGGTCGAGCGTCGCCGCGTCGAGCCATTGCAGGTCATCGAGGAACAGCGCCAGCGGATGTTCCGGTCGGGCAAACACGCCCGTGAATCGGCGGAACACCAGCCGGAAACGGCTTTGCGCCTGCTGCGGCTCGAGCTCCGGAACCGGCGGCTGTTCGCCGATGATGAGCTTCAGCTCGGGGATCAGGTTGGTCATCAGCCGACCGTTCGCGCCCAGCGCATCGAGAAGCGCGTCGCGCCAGACCGCCAGCTCGGCGTCGCTCTTGCCCAGCAGCGCGCGGATCAGGCTCTCAAAAGCCTGCACAAGGGTGGCGTAGGGAATGTCGCGCTGGTACTGGTCGAATTTGCCGGCGGCGAAGAGCGCCCGCGACGGCACGAGCGCCTTGTGCAGTTCGTTGACGACCGAGGATTTGCCGATGCCGGAATAGCCGGAGACCAGCACCAGCTCCGGCGCGCCGCTCTTGACGATGCGGTCGAACGAGGCGAGCAGGATCTCGACCTCGCGCGCTCTGCCGTACAGCTTCTCGGGGATCAGGAGCCGGTCGAGGGTGTCGTGTTGGCCGAGCGGGAAGTCGTCGATGCGGCCGTTAGTCACCCAATCGGCCAGGCAGCGCTTGAGGTCCCGCTCGACGCCGGCCGCGGTCTGGTAGCGCTCCTCGGCCGTCTTGGTGAGCAGCTTCATGATGATCCGGGAAACGGGGGCCGGGATAGTCTCCAGCCGCTCCCTGGGCGCGAGCGGCTGCCGCGCGATATGGCAGTGGACCCACTCCATCGGATCAGAGGCGGTGAACGGTAGTGAGCCCGTGAGCATCTGATAGAAGGTGACGCCGAGCGAATAGAGGTCGCTGCGCGAATCGATCGAGCGGTTCATCCTGCCGGTCTGCTCAGGCGCCATATAAGCCAGTGTGCCGGCGATGGTTTCGGGCGGCTCGAGCGTCTGTCGTTCGCGAGGAAACCGCGAGGCGATGCCGAAGCCGGTGAGCCGTACCTCGCCACTCTCGCGGTTCACCAGGATATGGGCGGGCTTCAGGTCCTTGTGAACGAGGCCGCGCTGGTGGGCCTTGCTTAGGGCCGCGGCGATGCCGCGCGCGAAGTGCAAGAAGCGTCCTAGCTCCATCGGCGCGTCGAGGAGCCGACCGAGCGGTTCGCCTCCCGGATCCTCGAGCACCAGCATGGTCCGACCTTGTTCGCGCACGAGTTCCAGAGGCCGTGCCGCCCAGGCGCTGTCGAGCTCATCCTTCAGCCCATATTCGTGCGCGAGCCGATCGAGGATGAACGGCGGCGGGTGTTCCGCGGAGAGGACCACCGCCAGTACCGAGTTCCGGCCGCCATCGGCGCCAAGGCGCGATCCTCGACAGAGAAAGGGTTCGCCTTCCTCAGACAAGACGCGGAAGCTCTCATCCATCGGCACTGAACCCTGAGAAGGGGATCATCTCCCGCCCACCGCCGTCAGACTGCCGGCCGCTATCACAATCAAGCGGCGACACTAGGCTATGCAACCGCATTTGCCGCGGCCGCTGAATTTGCTCGCACTGCCGTGACTAAATGTCGTTATGAGACTCCCGCAAGGACTGGGACCTACACCTTTGTATAGGTCAGTCCGAGCGCCGAAGCGCCGCAGGCAGAACCGAGTATGCGAAGTCGCCGGGCGCAGCGGCTCGCGTCCTCAATTCTGCAGGACGGCGTCCGGCGGCGCGGACGCCTGCACGACGACGGAATGCGACGCGGGGGATTGATGTTGTTGACGAAGATGGCCCCGACCACGCTCGCCAGCGCGACCGGCAAGAGCTCGCGCAAAAACTTCGACGACATCTTCGAGATGAAAGCGAGACGCCAGTCCGCATATCTCATGCCTCCGCCGCCGATCGGCGATGGAGACGCGTAAACCGCCATTGTGGTTGCAATCGACAGACATTGTGGCGGCGCCGCTAGGCCTGTCGAGCCTTTCTCACGACCATCCTCGGGGATAGGCGTTTTCGCCCAGCGCGTTGACCAGCGTCAGACGCTCGTCGGGCGGCGTTTCGCGGGCTCAACGATATAGGGCGAGATCGCAGCTTACTTATGAAAGATCAGAATGCGCCGGCCAGGCGCCCCGCGTCGGCCCCGCCCTCCAGCGCGCCTATGCGCGGCGGCGAGGGCGGAGGCGGCGGCGAAAAGGATTGCCGCTCGCTGCACGCTCGGACCCCCAGGACGGTCAGGATCGCCGCTGCGATGATCGCCCAGCGCAGTCTCCGGCTTCGCTTCCGTTCACCGAGGCGCGGAGCGGCGTCGCCCATGGTCCGGACCGGCGCGCGCCCCGCGGCCCTGTCGGCGTAGGCGCCGATCAGGCGCCCGACATTGTCGAGCACCCCGACGGCCGCGCCGACAAGGACGTCGGCCGGCCTCCTCCCGCTTCGGTCCGCGGCGAGGCTCTGCGCGTCGTCGCCTGCGGTCCGGACTCCGCCTGGCTCCCCGTGGTCGCGGCCTTGTCGGAGTAGGCGCCGATAGGTCGCTCGACGCTGTCGAGCCGCCCTGCCGAGTGCGTCGACCAGGGCCCTCGCGGCCTTTCCTTCGCGCCAAGCCGGGGCGAGGCTCGCGACATCGGCAGCCGGAATCGCCGGGGGGGCCCAGGAGGCGCCTGCCAAAGCAAAAGTCCGCATCGGGCGGGCGATGTTCTTGAGCCGCCGTTCGCCGAGGTCGACGAAGGGCTCGGGCAGTTTGTCGCGCACTTGGCGCCAGGCGTCCTCCGACAGGAAGCCGCCGCCCGGCTCGCAAATCCCCTCGAGCCGCGCGGCGATATTGACGCCGTCGCCCAAAAGGTCGCCGTCGGCCTCCTCGACGACGTCGCCGAGATGGATGCCGGTGCGGACCTCGATGCGCCGGTCGGTCGGTACGACGGCGTTGCGCTCCGCGAGCCCCTTCGTCACCTCGATCGCGCAGCGGACCGCCTCGACCACGCTGCGGAACTCGACGATGACCCCGTCGCCCATCCGCTTGACGACCCGCCCCCCATGGGCCTCGACGGCCGGGTTGAAGAGCTCGCGCCTCAGCACGCGCATCCGTGCGAGCGTCGCCTCCTCGTCGGCGCCGGTCAAGCGGGTGTAGCCGACGACGTCGGCGGCCAGGATCGCCGCGACTTTCCGTCCCTCGCCCACGAGGCCTCTCGCGATCCGTTCCGCCGCGGGTCCAAACGGCCTTCGACTCTAGGCTTCCGCGGCGCGGCGCCGCTGATCCAGATCAAACGGCCGGCGTCGCCTTCAACCGCTATTTCCCGCACCTCTTGTCGAGCGAGCGGGAGGCGGCGTCGCCCTTGACGCCGACATTCTCGATCTCGGAGCCGCCGACCTTGAGCCAGCCCTTCAGGGCCCAGGTCCCGTCGTTGGAATGGGTCCATGCGCTGCAGGGGATCGTGTCGATGTCGCCCGGCCAGCGGTCGACTTTATAGGTCGCCGCCTGAGAGGAGGATGCCGCAGCGACGAGCGCGGCGGCGACCAAGAGCGTGGTTTTCGACATGGGTCCGATCCCCTTCTCGACAGGCGTTCACGGGCGAGGGGCCCCGGGCCCATCGTCCTTTCGGCGGCGACGTTAAGCAGAACGGCGACCGGCGCACAACCGGCGGCGCCTTCGGTGTAGCCGCGCGCCATAGCCCGTCGAAAGACGGGCGTCCTTCCGGACTTCCTGTGTAGCGCGGCCGGCGCGATCGGCGAAGCGCGCCTGGAAGAGGTCAGATTCTAATGAAGGACGCGGCGACGATGAACAAAATGGCCGCGATGAAACACCCCGCGAACCGCAGGAAGGTCAGCTTCTGCCATTGCAGTCGGGGCCAGCCGCCCTCGCCTTGGCCGGCGGCCGGCGGGGCGAACGCCCTCGACGGCTCCTGGCCCTCGCCTCGGCCGCGCCGGGCGCGGGAACGCTCTTCATGGCGTTGGTCGGGCGTCATCAAGGCGACCAGAAGGGCGAACCGGCGATCGGCTTCATCCACCGCCTGCTTGTCCGATCGCTTCTCTTTCGAAATCCGCGCACTCATGTTCACGACCGCGCACTGTTCCACTGCGGGGTGCTCCCGGGCCAGAACGCCGACGCGCGCGCGTTTGATCCGGCTCAGCCGGCGAGGCGCGATCGCGGGGCGACGAGGCGGATCTCGAGCCCCTCCGCCTTCCAGTCGCGGGCAATTTCCCCGCTGAGCTGGCTCATGACGGCGATGCGCGACAGCACGCCGCCGAAGCCTTCGGCGCCCGTCGGCCGAACGACGGGGGGTCCGCCGCGCTCGATCCAGGAGACGACGACCTTGTCGCCTTCCTCCGCGCAATCGATCGCAATCGTTCCCTCGGCCGAAGACAGGGCGCCGTATTTGGCGGCGTTGGTGGCGAATTCGTGCAGGAGGAGGGCGAGGCTGGCGACGGCGCCGCCCGACACCGGAACGTCGACGCCCGAAATCGCGATGCGCGGCGCCTCGGGCTCGTCGAACGGCGCGACGATCGCCCGGATCAGCGACTGAAGCGTCGTCGGGTGCGGCGACGGTTCGCCATGGGCGAACGTCAGCGCGTGCGCCCGCGCCAGCGCCGCCACGCGCTCGCGCGCGGAATCCGCAAGATCCTGCGCAGTCTTGGCCGAGCGGGCGCTGAGGCCGATGATGCTGCCCGTCAAGGCGAACAGGTTCTTGACCCGATGATTCATCTCCCGCAACAGCAGCTGCTGCCGCTCGCGGGTCTTCTTCAGCTCGGAAATGTCGCGCGCGATCTTTGACGCGCCGACGATCCGCCCCTGCGAGTCGCGGATCGGCGAGACGGTCAGGGAAATGTCGACGAGGCTCCCGTCCTTGCGCCGCCGCACCGTCTCGAAAGCGCGGATGCGCTCGCCGCGGTGGATCATGCCGAGGATCGCCGGCTCCTCCTCGAGGCGCTCGAGGGGAATGATGAGCGTCACCGGCTTGCCGATCGCCTCCTCGGCGGTGTAGCCGAACAGCCGCTCGGCTCCCTCGTTCCAGGTGAGGATCACGCCGTTGAGATCCTTCGACAGGATCGCGTCGTCCGAGGATTCGATGATCGCGGCGTAATGCTGCGCCGCGCGGTCGGGGTCGCTGTGAAATGCTCCGCGCGATTGCGTCGCGCGCGCCGAGGACGCGTGCGGGAGAGGCGCATCGTCCGCCGGAAGCTCCGGACCGGAAGGCAAGCGCTTCATGTCGGTCATGATCGCGTCTCCGGCAAGGGGTTAAATCGTCTCCGGCAAGGGGTTAACAAGCGTGGGATGTCGGTCTATTTAATCGTGGGCTGCGCCCGGGCCAAGCTTACTTTAGTTTGATGATTGCAAATTTGCAGGCCAAAACGACTGGCAGGCGCGAATTCCAGCTTTGATGTGACGTTTCGGAACAATCGTTTGGTCCCGACGTTCCGACGGGGCCCTGAGCGTGAGGCGAAGGTCGATGGCTGCGCCGAGAGCGAGCTGGAAAGGCTTCCTGAAGATCGCCGAGGTCACGTGCCCCGTCGGGCTTTACGCCGCCGTGTCGTCGTCCGAGCGCATCGTGCTGCACACGGTCAACCGGTCGACCGGAAGCCGCGTCAGCCGCCAGTACGTCGACGCCGCGAGCGGCGAGCCGGTCGAGGGCGATGACCAAGTCAAGGGCTACGAGGTTGGCAAGGACGAATATATCGTCCTCGAGCCGGAGGAAATCGCGGCCGCGGTTCCGGAAAACGACAAGCGCCTGACCGTTTCGGCCTTCGTCGACCGCGGCGAGATCGACGACGTCTATTTCGATCGGCCTTATTTCCTCGCGCCCTCCGACCGGAGCGGCGATGAGGCGTTCGAACTGATCCGCGAGGGACTGCGCGTCACCAACACCGCGGCGATCGCTCAGGCGGTGCTGTTCCGGCGCGTGCGCTCGCTCCTGATCCGGCCTTTCGGCGCAGGCCTCGCCGCCACGTCGCTGCACTTCGACTACGAGGTCCGCTCGGCGAGGGAGGCCTTCGCCGACGTGCCGGAGCTCAAAATCAAGGGCGAGATGCTGGAGCTCGCGGAGCACATCATCCGGACGAAGCAGGGCGAATTCGATCCTTCCAAGTTCGAGGACCGCTACGAGGCGGCCCTGGCCGAACTCGTCAAGGCCAAGATCGAGGGCCGCAAGATCGAGGCGCCGAAGCGGCCGAAGCGCACCGGGCCGAGCGACCTCATGGCCGCGCTGCGCGAAAGCGCCGCGATGAGCGGAAAAGCGCCGCCGCCGCCGCCCGCCCGGGCGAGACCGCGCCGGAAAGCGGGTTGAGATGGCGCTCGAGCAATATCGCGCCAAGCGCAATTTCGAGGCCACTCCGGAACCGAGGCCGACCGCGCCCCGACCCGGAGAAGGACACAGCTTCGTCGTCCAGAAACACGACGCGCGGCGCCTCCATTACGACTTTCGCCTCGAACTCGACGGCGTCTTGAAAAGCTGGGCGGTGACGCGCGGCCCGAGCCTCGTGTCCGGCGAGAAGCGGCTTGCGGTGATGGTCGAGGACCATCCGCTCGAATACGGGTCGTTCGAGGGAACGATCCCGAAGGGCGAGTACGGCGGCGGCGCGGTTCTCGTCTGGGACCGCGGGACCTGGAAGCCGATCGACGATCCGCACAAGGGACTCGCCAAGGGCCATCTCGAGTTCCAGCTCAATGGCGAGAAGCTGAAGGGCCGCTGGCATCTCGTCCGGATGCGGGGCAAGCCGCGCGACAAGCACGAGAACTGGCTGCTCATCAAGGGCGACGACGAATTCGCCAGAAGCGAGGACGCGCCGGACATTCTGGAGGAGCGGCCGGATTCCGCGGCGACCGGACGCCCCATCGACGAGGTGGCGAAGGAGGCGCCGGGCTGGTCTTCGAAGACCGGCCGGATCGAGAGGAGCGGCGACTCCGCCGAACTGCCGGATTTGTCGTCTGTCAAGGGGGCGAAGCGGGCGCCGCTGCCCCGCTTCGTCGAGCCGATGCTGGCGACGCCGGTCAAGGCGCCGGCCGCCGGCGAACGCTGGCTGCACGAAATCAAGTTCGACGGCTATCGGATCGAGGCGCGCATCGACAAGGGACGCCTCACGCTGCTCACGCGCAGCGGGCTCGACTGGACGGCGAAGTTCGGCGAGGCGATGATCGAGGCGTTCAAGGGGCTTCCCGTGAGCCAGGCGCTGATCGACGGCGAGATCGTGGTCGAGAACGACTCCGGCGCGTCGGACTTCTCCGCCCTCCAGGGGGCCCTCAGCGAGGAGCGCGCGGACCGCTTCGTCTTCTACGCCTTCGATCTCCTCTACCTGAACGGCTTCGATCTGCGCGAGGCGCCGCTTGTCGAGCGCAAGAGGCTTTTGGAGGCGATCCTCGGCGACGGCTCCGGACCGCTGCGCTACAGCGGCCATTTCGACGAGGACGGCGAGATCGTGCTCAGGCACGCCTGCCGGCTCGGCCTCGAAGGCATCGTGTCGAAGCTCCGGGGTTCGCCCTATCGGTCGGGGCGCGGCAAGAGCTGGACCAAGGCGAAGTGTTCGGCGCGGCAGGAGTTCGTCATCGCGGGCTTCGTGCCCTCCACTGCCGCGCACAACGCGATCGGCTCGCTCGCCCTCGGCGTCTACGACGGCGGCGCATTGCGGTACGTCGGCCGGGTCGGCACCGGATTCACGGCCTTGGTCGCGCGCGACCTCTACGCGCGCCTCGAGCCCATGCGCCTGTCCTCGAGCCCCTTCTCGAACCGGCTCAGCGCCGCCGAGGCGCGGCAGGTCCGGTTCGTCCGTCCCGAGCTCGTGGCCGAAGTCGACGTTCGCGCCTGGACCGCCGACGGGTTGCTGCGGCACGCGTCGTTCAAGGGCTTGCGCGAGGACAAGCCGGCGCATGAGGTCGTGCGGGAATCTCCGCCCGCCGACCCGCCGCCGGCGAAGCCGCAGAGCAGCGCGATCGAGCTCACCCATCCGGATCGGCTCTACTGGCCCGACGACGGCGTCACCAAGCAGGGGCTCGCTGACTATTATGCGGAAGTCTGGCCGCTGATGGCGCCGTTCGTGGTCGGACGGGCGCTCGCGCTGGTGCGCTGCCCCGACGGCGTCACCGGACAGAAGTTCTTTCAGAAGCACGCCTGGAAAGGCATGAGCTCCGCCATCGCGCTCGTCAAAGACCCGGAGGAGAAGGAGCCGCTCATCAGCATTCGCGATCTCGACGGGCTGACCGCGCTCGTGCAGATGGCCGTGCTCGAGATCCATCCCTGGGGATCGACGGTTTCCGATTGGGAGCGGCCGGACACGATCGTGATGGATCTCGATCCGGGCGAGGACGTCGCGTGGGAGGCGGTGATCGAGGCGGCGAGAGAGATTCGGGAGCGGCTGAAAGATGTGGGGCTCGCCGCTTTCGTCAAGACTTCGGGCGGCAAGGGCCTGCACGTGGTCGCGCCGGTGAAGCCGAAAGCCGAGTGGCCGGCGGTCAAGGCGTTCACGAAAGGGATCGC
>Ga0074046_10002528_pt1 | contig 15739 bp, 15 predicted proteins | sample BogForMeECP23OM3_FD_94441 | JGI IMG/M metagenome (GOLD analysis project Ga0074046, IMG submission 94441) | Bog forest soil microbial communities from Calvert Island, British Columbia, Canada - Bog Forest MetaG ECP23OM3 | ecosystem: Environmental > Terrestrial > Soil > Wetlands ...
CTCGCTTGACCAATGGAGAACTCGAGGCTAGCCAGTGAACTCATGTTCACGTCGATCCAGCTCTTCGAACCTGCCAAGGAGGACGTCGGAGCCGGGACGCCGGCAGGAACCGTGATACTCATAGACCCCTCGTTGTTGATACCCCCAGTGATGGTCACGTTCATTGGCGTCGATTGCAGGAGCTTGAACAGCCCGGACTCGTTGAACACCTCGCCGCTCTTCACGATCTGCGGGTAGATCGTCAATCCAGCTATGGAAGCGTTCGTGACGTATGCACCACTCGCGTTCTGAGCTTCGCTCATATTCGCCGAGAAGCTCGAAATATCGACCCTCGTGGTGTTGAGGAACTGAACAATGGATGAAGTTGCGTTCTGACCTGCCGCATACTGGGCGAGCAGAGGCATCGCCTGGTCGAGGTTCAAGTTCTGGGTTGCGACGCCCGTCTCAGAGACCTCTATTATGCCGCTGGCGTACGACATCGTGTAGGTGTACTCCTGGAGAGACGAAATGACCTTGGAGTATGCAGAGAAGAGGTCGAGCATAGAGTGCGAGAATGGCGAGAAGGGCGAAGCGGTCGCGGATTCCGCGCCCGTCGACGTGTCTGTTATCGAGGTCGTTGTGACTGTCGGCGTGGGGAGCTGTGCTGAGGAATTCCAGATGCCGAGGAACACAACAGCCGCCCCGTTCGTCAGATCTAGAGTGCCGTTGACGAATGAACCCGTCGGCCCCACGGGGGTTCCCACGGGCAGTGTGCAGGTGACCGTTGCCGAACCTGTCGCCGGGACGGTCTGATCACTCGGGGAGAGGGTTCCGACCGTGAGGTCTCCATACTGATTCTCAATTGTGCAACCAGTTACGGAGGTCGAGGCAGTACCGGTGCTCTCAAGTGTGATTGCGCAGGCTGCAGGGGACTGAGGGTTGCACACCGCGGTCGTGCTCATGCTTGACGTCGCTGTAGTAGATGATGCTAATCATCATCTACTTGAGAATGAGATCATCTCCTTGACAGGAGGGCCTAGTTATTTACGTCTGAGCCTGCCCCTCATGAACGCATGTCCCTCGCCGGGTTGGGATTCAGGAGTTCCTTTCGGCGGCCGGTCAGGACGGTCCTCTCTGTCCTGGGAATCGCCCTCTGCGTCATGCTCATGCTCACCGTCTCAGGCGTCTCCGAGAGGTACGTCACGCTGGTGGACCAAAGCTACTCGATCTACAGCACGAGCGTCGTGGTCGTGCCCCGGGGGTCTCTCCTGGTGGAGGGGATCCCGCTGGGGAGCGCCATGCCCGAGGGGACGTCGTCACTTATCGACGGAGTGAGTGGGGTGACCTCGACGACCCCCGTTCTGTTCGTGGTCGACACGCAGCAGCTGGTCCCCAGGAACATCACCATAGGCGTTCCCATCCAGAACTTCACGATGTTCGGCCGGTCGACGCAGGTCCGGCTCGAGGGCAGATACCCGACATCGATGGACCAGGTCGTCGTCGGGGGCTATCTCGCCAGCGTCTCAAACCTCTCCGTGGGCTCGACGATGGAGGAGGGAGGAGTATCGTTGGAGGTGAGCGGGATACTGTTCACCTCGAACCTGATCCTAGGTAACGCTGTGATTATGCCCCTGGAGACCGCCCAAGCCACCCAGGGATACGTCGGGCTCATCTCGGCGATTCTCGTGGGCTCCGACGGGGTCTCGCCCGCCGCCTTGGCCCAGAGCATTGATTCGAAGATTCCTGGCGTCCTGGCAATCAACCCGGCCCAGAGCCAATCATTCGCCAGTCCGCTGACATCGTCGGTCGGGGTCATCGGCGAGAGCGTCGAGGTCCTTTCTGTCGTGCTCGCATTCCTGTTCGTGGCCATCATCTCCAGCGTGAATCTGATGGACCAGAAGGATGAATTCCTCACGATCAGGGCCATCGGCTCTTCATCGGGCTCCATGATGAAGGTGGCGCTGGCCGAGACCGGGCTCGTCTCCCTTGTCGGCTTCGTCCTGGGCCTGCTGCTTTCGGCGGTCTCCACCGCCATCGTCTTCCAGGAATCCGCGGGGATTCCCGTCCTCTACTCGCTGAGCAATGCCTTCGGTGTGATTCCTCTTCAGACTATGGTTCTTGCAGCACTAGCGGTCGTCGGGTTCGGAATGGCGGTTGGGGCCGCGACGATCACGGCGATGCTGAGGGAAATGAAATGAGTTCGCCCCTCTGCCGCCTTGCTTCAGCAACGGTGACCTTCGGCGCAGGCCTCGACAGGGTCGTGGCGGTGGACAGAGCCACCCTCGACATATGGCAGGGTGAATCTGTGGGTATAGTCGGGCCTTCCGGGTCGGGGAAGACGACCCTTCTCAACCTCTTGGGTACCCTGAAGCCGCCGACCAGCGGGGAGGTCTTCTTCCAAGAGCGTAACCTGAGGGACGTTGCGGCGGGCGAGAGGAGAATGCTGAGGCTCGCAAAGGTGGGTTTCGTCTTCCAGCAGCTGAGGCTGATCCCGACTCTGACCGCAGTCGAGAACATAGCGCTCCCGATGGTCCTCTCTTCCGCCCCCTCGAGTCTTCGAATGAGCAAGGCGTCCGAGCTTGTCGCGGCGGTGGGGCTGTCTGGCAAGGAGCGCCGGCGACCCAGCCAGCTGAGCCTGGGAGAGCAACAGAGAGTCGCCGTGGCCCGAGCGCTGGTCAACGACCCCCTGTTGGTCCTGGCTGATGAGCCGACCAACCAGCTGGACAGCTCTGCCGGGTTGCAAATCGTGGAACTAATCCTCGCCCTCCGCGGGAGGCTCGACGCCGCCGTGGTAATTTCGACCCACGACACCAAGGTCAGCGAGAGGCTTGACCGGGTGTACAGCATGCGGGACGGGGTCCTTTCCGAGCAGCACTGAGCTGCCCCGCAAGGCGCCCACCTTCGCTCGTCACCAAGCACGCCTGCTGCTGAATTCTCAGGAGTTCTTTTAAGCGCGAACGCGCGAAGTCGCGCAAACCCGTAAGCATGCACTATCACGTCATCCTGACCAAGGAATGCAATCTCTTCTGCAGCTACTGCGGCGGAGGAAGCGAGACTCCCCCCAGGGAAATCCAGTATTCTATCGCGGACCTGAAATCCTTCCTGTCCCGGGACAGCGATCCGATCGTCGAATTCTACGGAGGGGAACCCCTCCTCCGCATCAAGACCATAGAGGACGTCATGGATGCGATTCGAGGACGATTCGTCGTCCAGACAAACGGCCTGTTCCTGGACAGGATCAGACCGCAGTACCTGAAAAGGCTCCACTCCATCCTGGTCTCGGTCGACGGGACGAGGGAAGTCACGGACAAAGAACGGGGAAGGGGGGTGTACGACCGCGTGACGCGCAACGTGGGACTCATCCGTGACAGGGGCTTTTGCGGCGACCTCGTGGCGAGGATGACGGTAGCGCAAGGCACCGACATCTGCGACAACGTGCGCCATCTTCTGCGAACGGGACTCTTCGACCACGTTCACTGGCAGCTCAGCTTCAGCATGTTCTGGGAAGCCGGGGAGAACACGGAGCCGGGGATCGTGGAATGGATTGCAGCGTACAACTCCGGCATCTCTTCGCTCGTAGATTCGTGGATCGACGAGATGTCGCGCTCGCATCGCGTCGCCGGGATGGTCCCCTTCATCGGCGTGATGGATTCGCTGCTGTCAGGCAAGAAGTCGCGCTTGCGATGTGGCTCAGGGATCGACTTCTTTGCGGTCATGCCCGATGGCAGGATCTCCGCGTGCCCGGTGTCCGTCGACTTTGATTTTTCGGTTATCGGCTCGATATTCGACAATGCCCCGAGTTCACTCTGTGACGTCGTCACGGTCGGTGAGCCGTGCGCGTCCTGCGACATACTCAACATCTGCGGCGGCAGGTGCCTCTTCGTCAACAGGTCGCAGGAACTGCTCCGAGAGAACGGGTATTCGCTCATCTGCGCAACGGTGAAGCACCTCGTGAGGGAGTTGCAGGACGCCCTGCCGCAGGTCCAGGCGCTCATCGTGAATGGGTCTGTGAGCAGGTCGGATTTCAGATATCCTGAACTCAACAACGGCTGCGAGATCATCCCGTGAGTCCTGTTCTGAGCGGGTCTGCCACTCTCTAACACACGGGGAACCATTGTGGTAGCTCGCCAAGCGACGGAAGCGCCGTCGAAGCTCGACAGTCCAGCCTAGTGGACGGATCTCATCTCGGTAACTTCTCGAACGTGGCTGCCATCAGGAAGCCCAACTCGGTAGCCCGGTAGTACCTCTTTCTCGACTCGCCCGACATCGGCTCCACGAGCCCCTGAGCGCGAAGCTCAGCGAGGGCGCGACTGACGTGGCTCACGTGCTTGTTCTCGATGGAGGCGAGCTCAGACGGCGTTCTCGGGCCTCTTAAGACGTCTTCTAGAACATGACTCCGGACCTCACTCCTGGAGACGAACGAGACGACCCGCCCGAATCCGTTCAGCGACATCCGGTCTTTTATACGGTCGTCTCCTTTTATATTAGCGTTGTTACCAGAACGTCAATTCAAGTCCCTGCCCTACCCCAGTGCGGTGCCGGGACAGCGACTTTGCGCGTCCCCGGACGAGTCGCATCAGCCGAACGACCGCCAGTTCACCGTTAAATATCAACCCGGCGCTCACCATACGCCGTGCGCATAACCCGAGCGATGGGGCTGGCCTCGGCCATCATCGGGCTCGCCTTGCTGCTCATCACTTTCGCGCTGGCGTACTCCGTCTTCCAGACCTACAAGGCCGCCACGCCAAGCAGCGATCTCACATCGTCGATGGGAACCCTGCTCCTTGCAGCGATGCAGGCGCTCTTCCTGGGGGTGATGGGCTGGGTCGGGTCCCTGCTGATGCTGAGAGGCATAGACTTCGAAAAGGTCGAGAGGGGGGTGGGCGTCGTCACCTTCAAGGTTGACAAGGGGGTGGGAATCGTGACCCAGCAGCCGGAACCAGAACCCAAGGGCTCTTGAAGCGCGAACCTTCGATTCTGGCCCGCTCGCTCCGAGCCGTAGCGCTCGTCATCACGCTGGTGGTGGTCGTCAGCTTCGCTACGATCGGATACACGGTCTACGCGGACGTGTCGAACGTCGTCAGCACCGTAGGAGGCGGTGCACCGACCTCCTTGGTCGTTGCGAAGACCGTCGTCCAGGGCTCGGCTACCGTCGTCTACCTGAACGTGACTCTGGCGAACAGGGGCCTCTACCCGATTGCTCTCTCCCTGTCCTGCCTCCCCCCAGTAGAGAGCGGGATAACCTGCACCTCGCCCTCGATTACGGTCCTCCCGGGGCAGTCTCAGACGCTGCAATTCATGATGGCGGTGCAGAACTACTCACAAATCGCTGCTGGAGGCCTTCACGTTGACGGGCAGGTGGTGATCGCCCTGGAGCCCTTCGCTTCGGTCTCTGTGGCCGTCGACATCGGAAATCTCACGACACGCGGAGGGGCCTGAGTTGTTCGAAGAGCGACCTGTCACATGGAGGAGGCGGATCTCTCGCGCCATGGTACAGCTAGTCATCAACCTGGTCTTCTGGGTGATCGTACCTTCGCTCATCTTCGGTGCCGTCTCTGGGCTGTCGTCTTCGAGCCCTCTGCCTGTCACCTCCGCGTTCATCTATGCCGCGGGCGCGACGATCACAGGGCTGTGCGTACTGGGCGCCCTCACCGAAGGGATGGCGGTCTCCGTCACGTTCGTGACCGGCTCGCACCTCGCGTCAGCCTACTACCTCTACGCCGTCGTGAACGGAGGGATCTTCGCGTACTCCGCGTCTGGAACGAGCCTGTCGCTGGACTTTCAGCCCCTGCTCTTCCTGATACTTCTCCCTTCACTCTTCAGCGCCGTCAGGGCGCCGCTGGCCTATCTTGCTGAGGGGCACGAGGCAGTGAGGCCTGCACCAGACCTCGCGTAGCACGACCCTGCCGGTCTCAAGAAGAATGACACCCCGATTCTGAAGGTCTCTCAACTCTACCACAACTTCGTCCGACTCCACGAGGCTTTGAACTGAGAGACTCCAGCCGACCGAGCAAGAATCAAGGTCGAGAGGGAGAACAGGGGGATGACAATCATTCAGAACGCGAGGCACGTAGCGCGCGCTGGAGCGCCTTCACTCTCCGACCATCTGAACCACAATCCTCCTAGTTCTTGGTCTAGTGTCCAGCTCGACGAAGACCACCTGTTGCCACGTTCCCAGAGTGAGGAGTCCGTCGACGAACGGCACCGAAAGGCTCGGTCCCACCAGCGACGCCTTGACGTGCGACCGCCCGTTGTCGTCGTGCCACGTCTTCTGGTGCTCGTAGGGGATGCCTCTCGGAGACACGCGTTCGAGCATCCCTGGGAAGTCTTCGATCAGTCCGGGCTCGTATTCCATTGTCGTCACGGCCGCAGTCGAACCGGATACAAAGACCGTCGCAATCCCGTCCTTCAAGCCGCTATCCCTGACGGCCTTCTGGAGGTCTTTCGTTATGTCAATCACGTCGTTCTCGGCTCTGCTCCTCACTTCCACATGTCTGGTGACCACTGCCACGCAGCAGTTGCCCAGAATTGCTTCTCTTATGGCTTCAGCGTGTTTCCTCCGCTGACCACCGCTACGCTCTGTCCTTCAAGGTCGATCTTCCTGAAGGCGGCCAGCGACGCGACCCCGGCCATTTCGACCTGGAGGCCGTATTCTCTGTAGAACGCCTTTCGCTCGTCTTCCATCTCTTTGTCCGTCACGTCCACGGCCTCGCCGCGTGTGGCTCTTATCCCCTCGAGGGCCTGGTCGCCGTACGTTGGATAGCCGACCGCTATCGCGCCCGCGTCAGTGAGCGGCTTTTGATACTTCACCTTCTCGTTCCTTCTGTAGGCGGCGACGAGCGGGTCGGTCAGCGACGCCTGCACCGCTATCAGGCGCGGCAGCCTACGCACCAGCCCGAGCTTCTTCAGCTCTGCCAGGGCCTTGTAGGTCGCGCTGAACAGTGTGGCGTTGCCCACAGGGATGAGGATGTTCCTGACGCTCGGAAGCTCCGCAATTATCTCGTAGACCAGGGTCTTCTGGCCCTCCTTCCTGTAGCCGTAGTCCCCGGTCAGAAAGGCTTCCTTCCTCTTCGCGTAGCCGATGGCCCTTCTCTGCGCTTCGGTGAAGTCGCCGTCGACCCTTATGATGTTGGCATCCCTGGTGTCCTGGATGTTTCTGATCTTCAACCAGTTGGCATTCTTGCTCACGAAGATCGTCGCACGTATCCCGCCCAGCTTTGCGTAGTAGGCGACCGAATAGGCCATGTTGCCCGTGGACGCGCAGACGACTTCGTCGTACCCGTACTCGAGCGCCTTCGCTATCTCGACCACCGAACCCCTGTCTTTGAACGACTTGGTCGGGTTCTCCATCTCGAGCTTCAGGAAGAGGCCCTGCTTGGCTGCGGAAAGCAGGGTCGTGTTTCCGAGCTTGTAGTGCTTGTATTCGCCCTCGGGAAGAAGCGCCTCGTAGCTCCAGAAGTCCTTTCTCAGGGCTCCCATCTCAGCAAGACCGGAGTAGACGACCTCGAGGATGCCGCCGCACTTGTCGCAGAGCTGCCTCGGGAAGAACAGAGAGTACTGCTTCCCGCACGCGAGGCACTTCAGGGCGTATCGCATGCCAGACCATGCCCGGTCGGCTGATTTAACACCGAAGGGTCCCGCCAGGTCGTCCCCGGGGCCCGCGAGCCTAGTTCCTCGACGTGTCAGAATTCATGACGACTACTGGCTTCGATGCCTCACATCAGCCTGCCTAGGTGATCGAGCAGCTGGAGCTTTCAGATTCAATGAACCCTCCCGACGATGCTCGTCCAAAGCAGGGGCGGTTATTAGTCCGGACGCGATTGCTAAGGCATGGACCCTCCTCACTTCAGGAAGGCATCGAGCGAGATGTCAAGCTGCGGGGCGTGCGATCACTTCAGGATCGGATTCTGCGGAAGGTATCAGCGGCCAATGCTCCCCTACGAGCTGTGCGACAGTTTCGTTTCGGTCTTCATGAAGGGAAAGAAGCAGGAGGCGACGCCTTGAGCGACGAAGAGGAATCCCAGCACGAGGGGATGTTCGTGGATTGCGAGGTGGTCCACGACAGCATTGGTGTCACTCACTTCCTTCCTCCGAGAAGGTGCAGGAACTGCGACGACTGAGGTCAGCAATCGATATCGCACCAAGCAACACATGCATTCGTCTTCGAAATGCCACCCTGAACGACGAGAGGCGGTTTTAAGGAACCTCACGTGGGCAGCGCCACCCAGGGTGCATCATCACGCGACCGCTCCGTTCTCGTCGTAGCACGGTACCCGCCTGTAGGCGGCCGAGGCCAGGTAGGTTTCCCTGAGCAGCCAAGACGGCCAAGACCAGAAATCCTACTGGAGCGTCCCGGCTTCTGAACTTCTTCAGCGGCTTCAGACGACGACGAAGGGCCTGACGGACGATGAAGCCAGAAGACGACTCAAGCAGTACGGTCCAAACCTTCTGAAGCCCAAGAAGAGAACGGATGCGCTTGCGCTTCTGCTCGCCCAGTTCAAGAGTCCACTCACCCTCATCCTGATTTTTGCAGCGGGGGCGTCACTCTACCTCGGCGATTCGGTGAACGCGACCATCATCCTGGTGATCATCTTCGCGAGCAGCCTCCTTGGGTTCTGGCAGGAGAGAGGCGCGACCAACGCCGTCGACAAGCTCCTGGCGGTCGTGCAGACCAAAGCGACCGTGCTTCGCGACGGAAATCGAAAGGAGATTCCGGTCGAGGGGATCGTGCCTGGGGACGTCGTCCTGCTCAGCGCTGGGGACCTGATTCCTGGAGATTGTCTGGTCCTGGAATCAAAGGACCTCTTCGTAAATGAAGCATCATTGACTGGAGAGACTTTTCCCGCAGAGAAGACTGTCGGAATCCTGCCACCTGGAACGTCGCTCAGCCAGCGGACGAACAGCCTCTTCATGGGAACCAACGTGGTCAGCGGCAATGCCCAGGCGGTTGTTGCAGGAACCGGGTCGGAAACCGAGTTTGGCAAGATCTCAGACCGATTGAAGCTCAGGCCGCCTGAAACAGAGTTCGAGCATGGCGTCAGGCAATTTGGGTATCTTCTCATGGAGGTCACGCTCGTGTTGGTGGTCGCCACCTTCGCCATCAACGTGTACTTCGCCCGTCCGGTCTTGGACTCCCTTCTCTTTTCCCTGGCGCTCGCGGTCGGACTGACGCCTCAGTTGCTGCCCGCGATCATCAGCATCAACTTGGCTCGCGGAGCCAAGAACATGGCGACCGAAAAGGTGATCGTCAAACGGCTCGCGTCCATCGAGAACTTCGGCAGCATGAACGTGCTCTGCTCCGACAAGACTGGCACCCTGACGGAGGGCGCGATAAGAATACAGTCAGTCATTGGTTTTGACGGCAAGGAAAGCGAGAAGGCGCTTCATTACGTCTATCTCAACGCCTTCTATCAGACGGGATTCACAAATCCGATCGACGAAGCAATTCGGGCCAGTCGTCTCGATCTGCCCGGTTACGCAAAGCTGGATGAGGTTCCGTACGACTTCATCCGCAAGCGGCTCAGCATCCTTGTGGCGAAGGACGACACAGGTCTGATGGTAACGAAAGGGGCCCTGCAGAACGTGCTCGACGTCTGCGCTTCGGTCGAAACCTCGGAAGGAACGGTCGTAGAAATCGCCGGGGTGCAGAGGGAGATCCAGCAGCGCTTCGAGGGTCTGAGCGACAAGGGCTTCCGCGTCCTGGGGATAGCCTACAGGAACACCGGGACTGGCAAGCTCATCACCAAGGACGACGAGGTCGGAATGACCTTTGTGGGATTCCTTGTCCTCTTTGACCCGGCCAAGCCCAAGATTGCTGAGACCATCGGCGAGCTGAAGCATCTCGGCATCTCGCTGAAGATCATAACCGGAGACAACCAGCTGGTCGCACGAAGCATCAGTCAACAGGTGGGTTTCCCGAGCCCAAGGATTCTGACAGGTCCGGAACTGCACGAGATGAGCGACGAAGCACTGCTAGGACAGGTAGACGGGGTCGACGTGTTCGCGGAGATCGAGCCAAACCAGAAGGAGCGGATCATTCTCGCACTCAAGAAGGCAGGGAACGTGGTGGGGTACCTGGGAGATGGAATCAACGACGCCTCGGCCCTCCACGCTGCCGACGTCGGACTTTCCGTCGATAGCGCCGTCGACGTCGCCAAGGAAGCGGCGGACATCGTGCTGCTCGAAAAGGACCTGGGCGTGCTCGTGCACGGCGTGAAGGAAGGAAGGAAGACCTTTGCGAACACTCTCAAGTACGTATTCATGGCGACGAGCGCGAACTTCGGGAACATGTTCAGCATGGCGGGCGCGTCCCTCTTCCTGTCGTTTCTTCCCCTGCTGCCGAGGCAGATACTGCTCACCAATCTGATGACAGATTTTCCAGAGACGACGATAGGCACGGACAACGTGGACGCAGAGATGGTCGAACAGCCCAGGCGATGGAACGTGAGCTTCATCCGCGATTTCATGATCGTCTTTGGCATAACGAGTTCGGTGTTCGATTACCTCACCTTTGGAGTGTTGCTTCTTGTCTTGCAGAGCTCGACTGACCTGTTCAGGACCGGCTGGTTTGTAGAATCGGTCATTTCGGCATCTCTGGTCGTGCTGGTCATTCGGACACGAGGACTTTTCTTCAAGAGCGCCCCCGGGAAGTATCTGCTGATGACCACCCTGGTGGTTGTCGGCGCCACGCTTATCCTCCCCTTCACTCCGCTTGGATCTCTGTTCGGATTCACGCCTCCCCCAATTTCGTTTCTTCTCGCCATGGCGATAATCGTATCGCTCTACATCTTGCTAGCGGAGGCGGTAAAACGAATCTTCTACAGAAGGATAGGATTCTGAACAAACCTTGTGAAGAAGTCGGTAATCTTTCCCCCAATTCATGTGAAAAGACGCCAGGCATGATTATTAGTGATTACGGAATGGCCACATAGTAATTAATAACTATCTCGCAATTCTTATCAATGCCTTCTGCGCAGAGTATGCCTGATGCAGAAGAGCGCCTATCTGGTCGCCGCCGTCGTGGTTGTCATCGTAGTGGTCGCGGCTTTCGCCGGCATCTACGCTCTCAGCCGCCCCGCATCTACCTACACCACGACGTCCGCCGCGGGTTCCAGGGGGGCAATACAGGTGGTGGCCGCGGAGAACTTCTGGGGCAGCCTGGTTTCTCAACTCGGCGGGATACACGTCAACGTGACTAGCATAGTTTCAAACCCCAATACTGATCCCCATGAGTACGAGAGCAATCCTGGTGACGCTCGAGCAGTCACAAATGCTCAACTTGTAATCGTCAATGGAGCTGGATATGACACTTGGGCTCTTGATATCATTTCGGCAGAGAATACTCCAAACCAGAGGGTCTTGAACGTGCAAGAACTCATCAACCAATCAGTGACAGCCAATCCTCACTTTTGGTACAGTCCTTACTACGTCAATGACACCGTGGCGGCGATGTACAGGGACCTTGTTGCCATCGACCCGAACGACACTGCATATTTCCACCAGCAATATGCTAGTCTGAACGCGTCGCTCTGGCAAGACTACATGAAGATAGAGGTCGAGATCAAGCAGGAATTCGGAGGCGCGCCGGTAGCATCTACGGAGAGCATCTTCGCATATATGGCAAACGCCACAGGCCTCGATGTCGTCTCTCCTCCCGGATTCATGCAAGCCGTTGCTGAAGGAAACGACCCCCCAGCACAGGATGTGGCTGCCATGGAGCAGCTCATGATGGGTGGAAACAGCACCGTGCGTGTGCTGGTCTACAATAAACAAACCGTGACGCCACTCACCACAGACATCGAGTCGCTGGCCGCTCAGTACAAGATTCCGGTCATAGGCGTAACCGAGACCATGCAGCCGCGCAACGCGACCTTCCAGCTCTGGATGGGTGGTGAACTGAACGACCTTTACAACGTGCTGAATGAGACAGCGCCTGGGAAATGATGAAGGAACATGATGGGTCCCAAAACCACTGCAGTGCAGTCCAACCTCATAGCGGCTGAAGACCTTGCGGCCGGCTACAGGGAGAAGACCGTCTGGCGTGGCGGCAACTTCGCGTTTGGTCGCGGAGAGTTCATAGCGGTCATAGGCCCCAACGGGGCTGGCAAGACAACTCTCTTTCGCGTGCTCCTCGGCCTGCAGCAACCCATTGGTGGGTCGATAAGGATATTCGACGCTCCGCCCAGGCGTGGAAATCCTCGGATTGGCTACGTGCCTCAGCGCCATATGATAGACAGCGAGACGAATATCGAATGCCTCGAATTGGTGCGGCTTGGACTCTCAGGAAAGCAGTGGGGTTTCAACCCGTTTTCCCACAAAGAACGCGACGCGGCTCTTGCTGCGTTGGAAGCTGTCGGCGCGACTGAGCTGGCGCATCGCCCCCTCGGCGTGCTGTCAGGAGGAGAGCTGCAGCGAATATTTCTGGCCGAGGCACTTGTGAGCAACCCGGACATATTGCTGCTTGACGAGCCGCTGTCGAACCTTGACTTGAGGCGCGAGACGGACCTGCTGCACCTCATCAACGACGTGGTCCGTTCGCGCGGCGTAACGGCTTTGTTGATTGCTCACAACATCAACCCGCTTCTGCCTCATCTCGACAAGGTGATGTATATGGCGAACGGCAAGATTGCGACTGGGAAGCCCAGCGAAGTCCTGAGGTCAGAGACCCTCACGGCGCTGTATGGGGTCCAGGTCGAGGTCCTGCGCGACCCCCACGGCAACGTAGCAATCATAGGCGTCGAAGAGCACCACGGTGACATGGCATGACCAACAACCCCAATCTGCTGGCGGACCTGCAACAGATGTGGAAATTCGAGTTCATGCAGCATGCCTTTGAGGCCGGGACGATAGTTGCGGTCATCGCCGGAATTACGGGTTACTTTGTGGTCCTACGTCGCTCCGCGTTTACGGCGCACGCCTTCTCCGAGATTGGTTTCGCAGGAGCGGCAGGGGCCGTGCTATGGGGAATTCCACCCATCGTTGGTCTTCTTCTGGGTTCGACCCTCGGCGGCCTAGCAATAGCCGCACTTGGTCGCCGCGCCGCCAATCGCGACACTCAGATCGGCATAGTCCTCGCATTTGCGCTCGGATTGGGCTTATTGTTCATCAGGTTGTATGCCGGCTATGCGACCGAAGCTTACTCCATCCTGTTTGGAGAGATACTAGGCATCAGCAGCGACGCCGTTCTCATTACGCTTGTCGCCGGTGCGGTAGTCTTGATTGTGGTCGGAATTCTCTACCGACCGCTTCTCTTCGCATCGCTGGACGAAGACGTCGCAGAAGCGAAGGGGATGCCGATGCTCCTCATTGGCACGGCGTTCCTGCTTGTTGTCGCCGCCGCCGTGTCCTTTGCCGTGCAGGTCACCGGCGTCCTTCTCATTTTCTCGCTGATGGTCACTCCGGCGGCGACGGCGCAGTACCTGTCGAGACGACCGCAGCAGGCGATGATGATCTCAGTGGGTATCGCACTGATGGCAACGTGGGTAGGCCTCTTCGTCGCATACTACACGCCATATCCGGTCAGCTTCTTCATAACAGGAATAGTGTTCGGTCTTTACTTGCTGGTTAGAGGCCTCCGTCTAGTAATCAAGCCGCATAGGCTCAGCGGCCCGCCCGTGGCCAGCTAGTCACCGATTCACTTGCCCCATCCCTGAGGGGAAGATGTCCTGAGAGATCATCGTGCCGACTCGCGCAACGCTCTGCCTTCACATCGTCACCAGCTTCACGGTCCGTATTCCGTCTTCCTTCTGAAAATCGTTCGCCATAGAAGCCACCTTGGGCCCCTCGCCTTCAAGGAGGAAGAGCTCCACGCAATTGTTCTTGGTGATCTTGTTGTGGACATGGGTCCTGACTATGTCGTCGTACTGGTGCTTTATCCTCGTCACGGGCTCTTCGTTCTCCTCGGTGTGCGTGACTATGATGACCGCCGTGACTTCGCCCGCGAGCGCGTTCCTTTCCTTGATATCCTGAAGCAGAAGCCGCATCCCCGACCGGACGAGTTCTGACCTGCCGGTATACCCAAGCGACTCTTGGACCTTGTCCATCTCCTTGACCAACTGCTCAGGAAACGAGAGACTGATGACTGGCATCGCGGCCCGATTCTTAAAGACGCTATATAATCTTAGGCGATTTTTAATAACTCAGGCGGGACTCGGACTGTAGGTGGTGCCGCGGGTCGGATTTGAGCCGACGACACTCCGGTCTTCAGCCGGATGAGGAAGGCAAAGCACCTGGATGGTGAAAGACTCTGCTCTCTCCATCGCCCAAAGTGTCAGGCTGAGCTACCGCGGCACGACCGGGCGATTCGACTTTCCGTATTTAGGCTTTGGAGTTCCATGGGGAAAACTTTCAACGAGGAGCCCTTGCCAGTGGTCATCAGGATTCACAGTCGCTTAAATCCTTGGAACCTTTCGAAGCCACTCGGATGGTCTACCGGCAAATCACCCTTCCACGGCTGGACGAAGCATTTGCCTACTACCTTGGGCTTTTGTTAGGAGACGGGTTCGTTGGTGCCAGACCCAACCTTATCTATCTGGTTGGGCATCTAACAGACGAACGAGATTACTACGATAGGATTGTCATTCCTCTAACCTCGAGACTGTTCGGAATCCATCCACATCCATACATTCGCAAGGGTCAGCAGGCCCATGCCGTTCATTTCCAATCGGTAGAATTGGTCAATCACCTGAAGTCAGAAATTGGTTTTCCCACACAGGCATTTCATAAATTCGTTCCCCAGATCTTGTGTGAATCCGGTCCGGAGATCATTAGGGCATTCTTGGCAGGATTGTTCGATTCTGACGGCTGCCTCGTCTTCTCAAAGAAGACCTATCGGCTCTATCGATATCCGGCAGTCGAAATCAAAAGTGTCACCAAACCAGTGGTCGATGCAGTAACCCAATTGCTCAGGGAACTCGGGTTCAGGGCTTCAGTCAGGAAGAGCGCCGAGAGCTGGGTTGCCACAGTCAACGGTGATGCTCAACTGGCCAAATGGATGAAGCAGATTGGATCTCACAACATCAAGCACCTGTCCAAGTATCTGCTTTGGAGAAGGTCAGGTTCCTGCCCTCCCCACACGACCACTCCCCAAAGGCTTGAGGCCTTGCATCTTGATTTCGACAGTTTCTATCCAACCCTGCTGAGAGAGACTGGGATTGACGCGCTAGCACTCCAGTCACAACCTCTCGAAGCTTTGGCTACTTCGAAGGCCTGATGGCCCCGACAAAGCCCAGCCCGGCTAGTCCTCTCTCCACTTGAAGAACCGTACGGCCAGGCCAAAGATGACGACCGAGATTGCTAGGAGGACGCCGAGGTCGACTAGGGCCGCGCCGTAGTTCCCGTAGATCATGACGTTCGTCAGCCCTTCTATGACGTAGTAGAGCGGGAGCACGTGGGCGATGCTCTGCAGGTACGCCGGCATCGAGGCGACCGGGAAGAAGGTCCCCGAAAGGAACATCATCGGGAAGGTGATCAGGTTGCCGACGACCGCGGCCGACTCAGGGGTGTTGGAGGCCGACCCGACCAGCATTCCTAGGGACACGAAGAGCAGGGGCCCCACAAGCAGGAACGGCAGGACGCCCAGCGAGAGCGTGATGTGGGCCCCGAAGAGAAAGACCCCGGTGGCGACCATGAGGACGAACGAGACCAGAGTGATGACCATGTACCACAAGATCTTCGCGAGCAGCCACTCCGTTTTCGTCAGCGGCGTCAGCGAGAGGGCCTTGAAGATCTTGTCCCGCTTGTAGGTGGAGCTGATGTTGAC
>Ga0074046_10002529_pt1 | contig 15737 bp, 8 predicted proteins | sample BogForMeECP23OM3_FD_94441 | JGI IMG/M metagenome (GOLD analysis project Ga0074046, IMG submission 94441) | Bog forest soil microbial communities from Calvert Island, British Columbia, Canada - Bog Forest MetaG ECP23OM3 | ecosystem: Environmental > Terrestrial > Soil > Wetlands ...
ATTCCGGTTCCTGAAATGAACTTACCGGCAGAACAAAATGTGAGTAGTCCTGACGCAGGTCCGCCGGAAAATAAAACTGCTGCTGCGATCGGCATTGCTCTCAACGATAGTTCGGTCAGGACACACCTGACGGAGCCATGGACGATCACAGATGTCAATTTAGGTGCAGGGATAACCTTTGCCTACGACGGGAAGGAAGTGTCCCTTCATACGCCCGATGTGATGTTCGATACGGAATCCCGGGTCGTGCACGTATATGTGGATCTGGATAACCAGTCGGTCGTGTATATTTCCGAATCTCCGAAAAGGGTTCCGATGCCGGTGAAAACGCCGGGATAATTCGGCCCCGGATTACCTTTCCGGGAGAGTCATTTCCGGAATTATGTGCAAAAACCACCCCATTTTTACACACATTTTCAAAAGACGCGTTATAGGCAGGATTTACGCCAAACGTGGCATTTTCCATCGATATATTAAAACCTTAATAGACGCTTTTAGATGGCCGATCTCCCCGACAACCAGACAAAGGTAGCGATGGATGAAAAAAACCCCTGTTTCGAGCGTCGGGGATCTCCCGCAAAAATTGCCGGTGTCTGGTGAAGCCCTTCGAAGTGACAATGTTCGACGTCAGAACATTTCGTTAAAGCCGGGGGTGGCCACTTCGGGAATTTTTCACATCCACTTTATTGATTTATTTCACCAGGCACCGGAGTGAGTATTGGTGGCGGGAGGGGATAATAATATTTTTTGGTGATATATATTTGCAACGTAAATAGTATGTAATTGCTACCAATATTCATCTCGTAAGTTTCCCCATTTTTATAAGATGTTTGACCTGGTGAGTTTTGTCGGCCGGGGGCGGGCCAGAAGACAGGTGCTCAAGGCGCTTGTCAAAGCCAATTACCCGACGGAACTTGCCAAACAACTTGATCTTGATCGCTCCACGATCAGCAGAGTGATGCTTGAACTTACCGAGAAAGGTCTTGTTGAATGCCTGACCCCGGATGAACGGATGGGCCGGTATTACCGGATAACTGAGATCGGGAAGAAAGTTGTGGCGATTATTGAGGGGAAAGGGGAATAGTTTCTCCGGGGATTTGGGAATCACCGGAGCTATTTTTGGTTGCGGCCGGGTGTGGCAAGAGGCGGAGGGGAACCGGAACGCGATATACGCTAAGCGGGGCTTGGCTTGCGTTAGAGCATTCCGGTTTTGGGAATTTTTCAGTATGTGGTTTTGACTAAAAAATGAAATAAATTATCAGTAGGTTTATTTTGTTAGATTGAAATAGAATTAATTAACAATTCGTGGAGTCAGTCGAGATGGATAACCAAAATTTTACAATTTCCTTTACTGATCCTCCAAAATTAATTGGTCCAAACGGAGATTCAATAGAATTAACGCACGATGAATTAAAACTGCTATCAAATTATTCAACAGAAGAGTTCCAAAAAACTATAAATTTAAGATTTAATTTAAATGATGAGTCAAAAAAATCCTGCTTTGAGATTGAATTTGAAAAAATTCGAAGAGATCTTCCTAGTGATTCATTATTAGTGCTATTAGATACATCAACCGTTGCGAATGCTTTCGATTGTTTAAATGGTAGGGTCACACCATTAAATTTATTGGATCTATCCGTGGTAACATATGCAGCAATTTGTTTTGATAAGATCATAATTCAACCAAATCCCAAATTAGCTTTAGGAAAGATCGATAACTATTCTGACATCTTTTTTGAAATTCGATATCCAGAGGATTTCGTCAAACAACAATTATGGGGATTACTTGATACGAGTTTTATTGACGTAAAAGAAATTGAGGATAAATGGTGCAATTTTTTACATTTAGCTCCTAATGAAATTGACTTAAGTTTGTACGCATATGACGAATATCAGGATAGCCCCATGGCTTGGAATGGGATAGTTGCATCCCACTATTCAGAATTTCTCAATGGCTTGGAGCTTAAAAGAGATGGAGATAAAAAAATAAGAAATGAATTTTTGTCAATTCAGACAATGCGTGCCTTATTCAATGATCGTTTGGCAAATATGTTAGGAATTCCCTATCTTTCATCGTCATTCAAATCAAGCATTCACTCTTTAATCTTAAAGTATAAGGTAGAAACACGGCACATTCTCGATAGAATTATTTATTCGATTTCGTCGTCAGAAAATATTGAAAATGATCATTCATATTGTTCACAATATAGTGCCCCTTTTTTACTCGGTCTAATTCTCGAACAGATGAAGGAACCGTATGACTATTGGGAAAAACTATATTATTATCGCCAAAAGTTTTCGCCCCTCCGAAAAAAAATTTTACAGGATCGTGACAATTGGAGTGGAAAGCCGACGGAATACCTCGCACAATATTTAAAATTCATTGATGAAATTAATAGCGGCATATCGCCTGAATTTGATCGTTCAAAAAATCGAATTAATGCTGGAGCAGCAATTGGTTCAACGATATGCACAGTGTCTCCGGTCGAGCTGAAACTTGTTGGAGTCGGCATTAAATTACTACAAGTAATGATACCAACTAAGCAAATCCACAATTTCTATTTAAAACACCGTAAACCAGCGGTCTATTTATTTGTTGAAATGGCAGAAGAAGCAAGACATTTACGTATGGTTGAGAACCATATTTCAAGAATTTGGGGAAAAACATGGTCCAGAGAATTCCATGAACAATTGAAAGAGTTCTCCGATACCAGTCATCATCAATTTCAAAAATTAAGAAGAGTTTAATTAAACCAATTATGGAGTCCACATTTCTCCCATAATAATTCTAGATAGAGATTTTCCAATGTATAGTGATTTTGGGGAATTTTACTAATCTTTTGTGGGTTGCGCCTTAATGTGGGAAAGGCGGTGTTGAACTGAAACCTGATTTAAGTTAAGTGGAGTCTGACTTGCATGAATGCTTTTTAGTTTTGGGAATTTTCTGTGGCCCAGGGGTTGCGGCTGGGATCTGGCAAAGCGACGTTGAACCGGAAATCAAAGATCACGATCACAGGGGATTAGATATTTTTATCAAATATAATCCTGAAGTATACACTAACAGCCGGCCCGGTTATGAAAGAAATAATTATTGAAATTCTTCAGAAGACAAAAAATCAAAGAATCAATATCCATGAAATAGATGACGAGCTGAAAAAAAGACAGATCCATATCCATCTAAATCAGGAAATAAAGGAACAATTCCTCCATATTATTCAAAATCTCATTGACGAAAATGTCCTTGTCCCTCTAAAAAATGCGACTCTTGTGCAACAATATGGAAGACTCCCCAACAAATATACGATACACAGAAGTTCCATTGAGGATATTTTTTCCCCGCTTACGAGTGAATATCGTGCCGAGTTATTGTCTCTGGCTTCACCAATAAAAATTGATTTTTATGCGACTCATGCTGCACAATACGCGAAAGATCGTGATTTTATTTTAAGAATTAACGAATTGATCTGTCGAAAAAATAAAGTAGAACTTACCGTAAACGAACGATCATACTTACTCTTCAGTGATGAAAAAGCGATTTCTATGCCCGAAGATGCGGCGGTTGATGGAAGAACAATTTTAAAAAATCTCAAACTTTCGCTTGAAGACATTCAAGCAAAAAAAGTTTATGAACCATTCTTCTACAGCGAAAAAAACTATTTTTCCTTTGAAGGACGCGAAAAACGGACCATATTAATTGTCGAAAATAAGGATACTTTCTGGACTTTGCAAGATGCTCTCAAATCCGGCGAGTTAGAATATGTAAATCTGGTTGTTTATGGCGAGGGACATGCGATAAGGCAGAAGTTCTCATATTTTGAAATGATAGGTGGTTCTCCTTCCGACGAATATTTTTATTTTGGGGATTTGGACCGGGAGGGAATCTTCATCTTCAATTCTCTTACAAGACAGTTCCCACAATACGACATAAAACCGGCCAGAAACTTATACTCGTATATCATAAAAAAAGCAGGCCCTGAAAATGCACAACCCCTGAGGACCTTCCAAAAACGAGGTGACTCCTCATTATCTCCCTTCATCGATTTCTTTGAGTCTGAAGCAAAAGAGACAATTGATAGAATTATTGCGGAAAAAAAATATCTCCCGCAAGAAATTTTTAACAAATCTGATTTATCGGAGTTGAAAAACTATGGACTATTCTGAACGCCATCAGGAGATTGACAAGCGTTTAGATTATTTGAAAAAATTTTATCCTTTTTTCCGAATTTACGCCACAGCCAATCTTCAAAAATTGGAGTACGATGCGCCTTTTCTTGCTGTCGATATCCTGACTTTCCTTATCGAACACGGAAGACTTGAAGGACGTGCGGTGCCCGTTGAGGAAATTGAAGAACATGTTCGACAAACTCTCGTTATTATCTACCCCGGAATTGCGTTTGATACAAAAGAGGTTACAAGATCAATTCTTGGAATGCTGGAAACGGACACTCAGGGAATGTTGTATCAATACCAATATTTCGATCCTCGTCATCAGAAAATTATTGAAGAATATATTCATTTAATAGAATTTGACGTCAAGGAAAGCGCTTATCGGATAACCGATACGGGTCTCGATTTCATGATTAGTACAAAAGAGTTACCGGAAGAATCCAAAATTTCGGTGACTTTGATCCTGTTCGAGAAACAGATAAAAAGTGGTTCGTTCAGAAATGCTCTGGCAACGATACGGGAATTAAATCTTGCAGTCCAACTAAAAACAAAAAAGAAAGAAGAACTTCTTGAAAAACTTGTAACGGGCGGAAACGATGTCGTTGAAGATTTTGGAAAATATTCCCATGACGTGCTTTCACAACTAAAGCATGAAAATGAACTTTTCACCCAAGTGAATCTTCTTTTAAAAGGTCTTTCTGAAAATCGGGAAAAACTCACGAATAATGCTGAGCTTGCAAAAAATGAAGACGAATTTATTGTGATCAAAGAAATTGCGATTGAAGTCGAACACGGTTATAGAATTCATAATGCACTTCTGAATGAATTTACCGATTTTCCGGAAGATTACGAACGGATTAACCGGATCCGGTTGAATTCATTATTTGAAAAACGATATCAGTTCCAGGAAGCCTTGGAAAACCATATCCGTTCGAATATTTCGAATGACGTCCACATTATTACGATCCATCCACTGTTACACGCAAAGATTCCAAGAAAATTTAATCTTCTGAAAATCTTTGAGCCCCAGCCAATCATTGGGAGAAAAAATGAAATTGTTGACTCCCGGTTGTTAGAAGACTGGCCGGGCAAGAAGTCAAGGGAATTGATTATAGAAGAACGTCAAGCTCAAAATTTTACCACATATGCAAAGATTTTATTGAACGCGATATCTGAAAAAAATTCTTTGGATCTATTGAGTTATCTTAATGAAATTGATAGAGTGATTGGACCGGAAGGGATAAAAAATGTTGATTTGATTCCATTTTTACTCGAATTAAATAGCAATTCTGAGTTTTGTTTCACGAGAAAAAATCTTGCTGAAGAGAGTAAAAATCCTTATGAAAATACTTTCGACCTTTCAAATAGACAATCGACAGGTTGCACACGAGATCAAATTGAAGAATCGTTACAACAAGCTTTCAATGCAGGGTGTTCTAAAGGAAACATACTTAGGATTATTTCTAAACCGGAATCAATCATAAAAATCGGCGGAAACGACGAAATATCGGTAACAGACATGATCTTCATCATGGAGTAAAAAATGAAAATTGAACAAAATAATCTTGGAACGGCTCTTGACATCCTTTCAACTATTTTAGAAACCGGTTTCATATCCAGAACGGATCATCCCCGGGAATTTATGCAATATGATCAAGATTCTGAAGTCCGGACTTCGCTCGATTTTCTTGCGGAAAAACTAGACCTGCTAATTTGCGAACAAGAAGGAACGATCTATGTAAGTCCGGGAATAAACAACCGGATTTTCTCACTCTCAAATACTGAAATTAAAAGAGAACTGGGAACCGGGTTTGGTAATAATGCCATGATGTATACCGCATTTTTCATCATGCACATTATCATAACGGAATTTTACAAAGAAGCGACGAAAGAAACATATCGTGCAAAACTTTCAAAAATGGACCTTCTCGATTCAATCGACCGTAAAGTAAAATCAATGATGACTCTCGAAAATCTGGAGAAAACAAGTGAACAATATCATTTCAACTTCAAACAGATTGCAGATTCCTGGAATAGTCTTCCTCAGGCTGAACGAAAAGATGATTCTGAGGAACTGAGGCTAAAAGGAACCAGTTCAAAATATTCGGTTGTCAACCAGACCGTGAAATTCATGAAAAAACAGGGTCTGGTTGTTGAAAATGACGATGCGATCTATTTGACCGGGCGTTGTAAAGCAATTATTACAGAAGCATATAATCGCAACGAGATTCAGGCGGATATTTCCGCTTTCATCGAAGGACTATCAGATTCAAAGGACGTTGAAGATGCCCCAGCTGCGTAATCTACGAATTGTAAATGCTCAATTCAACGATGGGCATAATATTTATGAAGATTTTCGTATGCCCTTTCACGGGTTTAACACAACCTTTGAATTAGTGAATGGTGGGGGAAAATCTGTCCTTCTCATGTTACTCATGCAGTGTATTCTGCCGAAGTCTGCCTTAACGAAGGATCATCCATTCACAGATATGTTTCGTGGAGGAGATCTCAATCGTACAACACACGTTCTTGCGGAATGGGAGTTGGACAAAAGTATATCCGACAAAAAATATCTTCTGACGGGATTTTGCGCAAAGCGGAAAATTGCACAGGATGACGATTCCCGGACCGATGAAATTCAGTCATTCAATTACCTCTATAATTACAATAAAAGTAATAATTTTGACATAGCCAGTATCCCGTTGTGCAGTTTTGACGATAAGGCATTTATTGTCAAAGACTTTTCAAAGACTCTCTCAATGTTGAAGGAAAAAAGTGCTGATTATGACATCCGAATAACAGAGAAGAAAAGAGAGTACCAAGAATGGCTCAAGGTATATTCCTTGCTGGAGTCCGAGTGGAATCTTATCCGGGAAATTAACAAGGGCGAGAATCATCTGAAACCACATTTTACAAACTATAAAACATCAAGGACTCTTATTGACGGGCTCCTGATCAAAACGATCGAAGAATGTCTGAAAGATCGGGAGCGACTAAATTACCGTGAGAAAGTCGAAGAATCTTCAGCTATTGCTGATGCTCTCTATAAATCGCAGGAATCATTGAAAAAATTACAGGAAGAACAGGACACGCTCATAAATTATGAAAAATTGCTTTCAGAGGTTGGAAATTTAAGTAAGGCGAATGGACGCCTTATTAGTGCATTCGAATCTTACCGAGATGGAAAAAACCTTGCTGCCGCTCAATTCAACGCTTATGAAGCATCGATTCGAAAAAATGAAAGGGAAATTCAAGCGATAATCGATAGTATAAACGATGCAGATTTGTTACATAAAAATGTCAGACGTTCCATTGAAAAGATTTCATTGGATATAATAAACGTGCATGTGAACCAAGCAAAAAAATTAAAGGATCAATACAATCGAGAGTTGACGCCGATCGAGAATGAAATCAAGGAACAGAACCACTTTTTGAAATTTTCAAAAGCGATCAACAAGTATCTTCCCTTGAAGGGCAAAGAAGCAGCAATCTCTGAAAATGAGAAAATTTTAGCGAACAAAAAAGAAAGCAGACGAGATCTTTTTGATAAGCTCAATCCACTCGGCAAATCACTATTCGACAGAGTTTCTTATGAGATAATCCAATTAAAAGACAGGAAAATCTCCGATGAAAAGAATTTAAAAGATATAGAGGCACGAATTTCATCAGAGTTGAAAGAAATCGGTGGTAAACAAAATCAAATCTCACTGAATAAAACTTCCATTGATAAATTAAATCGTCAAATTTTAAAAATCATTGGCGAGCATGATGAACTTTCAAACCAAAACAAAACGTATTCCCAGATTTCTGCGAGTTTATTCATTGAGGATAAAATCGAATTCGTAACAAAATATCTTGGACAATTAGCGCTAGAAAAACAGAAATTATCTTATGCTATCGATGCGATAAAAGATCAAATCTCACAAAAGAACCTAGCGGAAAACGAACTTAAAACTCGGATCTCATTTGAGGGAGAATCTATCGATAGAGTGAAAAATGAATTTTTGGAATTCCAGTCTAAAAAGGGTAAAACACAAAAAATTCTCGGCGTCTATGAAAAAAATACCTTGGAGTCTTGTTTATCTTTCCTCGAAACGGAAATCCAGAAATATTCAGATAATCTGAATCTTCACAAAAATAAACTCAATGAACTAAATCAACAACTCGACAGCATCCAACGATATGGTTATTCATTGGATGAGCCCTTTATCAGATCTCTCAAAATTATGAGAGACCGATATCCTCAATCGGTCAGTGGAGCAGAATACCTGAAGGAGCTCCCCGAAGAGAAAAGAAGTGAGATCCTTGACCTCGCACCATGGCTTCCTAAAACAATCCTCGTACTCGATCAATTTTTCAATGAAATTTCTCGAAATCCCTATGTTCTTCCTGTAGAAATTCAAGATGTAGGCCCTCTCATCGTAAACCTTGATATATTGCGTTCGAATAGGTCGATCACTCTTGGCGACGTTTTTATTCCTCACAGGGAAACGGAATTTTTGAAGGATATTTTTGCAAGGGATAAAACGATTATACGAATTCAAAAAGAATCGGTACGGGTTAGCGAAACTGTTACAAAAATTGAATCTTCAATTCATATCTTTGCGCAAGATCAATTTACTCTCCGGAGCTTCCTGGAGCGTTTTCCCTCCGACACGGAATCTGTAATGGGGGCCGAGATAGAAAAATTTACAAATTCCTTGAAAGAACTTGAAGAAAAATTGCGTATAAACCAACGATCGAAAGAAGACGCCAGCGGGAATCTTAAGAAAACGAGAACTCAATTCGAAGAAAACATAGAACGGACGGGATTATCAGAGAAAAATCTTCACATTCTCCAGGAATTAAAGAAAAATGAAGATACCCAACGCTCCCTCCAGAAAGACCTCGAAAATATCATTTTTGAGCAAAAAGAATTAAGCACTTCTCTGCGGGTGTTGGATCAACAACACATCACGTCACAAACAGAATTACAAAAATGGAGAGAATCTTTCCGCCAGACTAACGAAATTTTGTTAAAACTCCAAACGGAAATTCGAGAGTACCAACCATATTCCGGAATTGAGGGGGGCCCTGTCTTCAAAGGGGACATCAATGAGATCCGTTCGGAGTTTAGAGCCGCGAAGAAAGTCATTGATGAGGTGGAAGGTAGTGTTAGCCAAATTGAATCAATAATTGCATCTGACCGGTCAGCTGTCGAAGGATATACACAAGACATTCGTGATCTGGACATTCCTCTGGCAGATCTTATCACCAAGAATCCCGATACCCCGAATTCGGATGACTTTATTCAACAACTCCAAGAGAGAATAGTCGATCTTATTATGAAGAGAGATGCAGTAAACCAACTTCTCGAAAATGCGAATACGGAATATCAGATTTTAAATCGGCAGCTCACAGAAAAAATTGATCAATATCAAAAATTGACGGGAGAAACTTATCCCCCGGGTTCTGATATTTTGGATCCAACCCAATATGTCTCTGAATTGGAGGAACTGACAAAAAAGATCACTAAAATCGAAGAAGAAATAGTACTTCTCAAAGACCAGCAATTGAAAAAAACTGTTGAAGGGAAAATAATTGAGAAAGGATTCGTTGAAATAAGGGTTCTTGATGCAAATCATCATTTTAAAAATTCGCTGTACACTCCCGCTGATTTTCTCCAAGATCCGGAGGAATTGCAGACTGAACTGGAACGATGCGACCGGCTCGTGAAGAAAAATAAGAGGCAGTGTGAAAATATCAAGGATGCTGCGGTTCACAATGTGTCCGAGGTTCCCATTGCTTCAGAGTTCAAAGATATTATCCGAGTAAGATTGAAGGAATCCGAAAGTCTTCAGGATGCGGAATCAAATCAACAACAACTCAATAATTTCTCACAGATCATCAATGAAAAAATCGAACTTCATCACAAAACGATTGATGCACTCAAAGAAGTGGAAGAAAAAATTGTCAACCAAGCCCTTGGGATGGCCAGGATTTATCGCGATTATCTCAAGGAATTTCCCCAGATGTCGAAACTTGATATCGGTGACAAATACGTGGATATGATCCGAATTAATTTTGATGAATGCATTTATCCGGATGATCGTGCACAGGTCGAAATGCGTCGTTACATCCAGGATCTCAATAAAATGATCAGGGATGGAAAAATTACCCAGCAAGAACTTCAGAAATATTTCCGGCCCGAGCAACTTGTAGGCAGAGTTATGGAGATGGGGAAGATTCAAGTAAAAATCCGGAAGATCGAAGAAGAGGCCCAAGGATTTCAAAGATGGGATATGATTAAAGCTTCCGACGGTCAGGAAAATACCATGTATATCATATTCCTGATTGCCCTGATGTCATATATCAGAAATATCGTAGTAGGTCGTTATGATACAAACACATCGAAAGTCCTTCTCCTCGATAATCCGTTCGGATCAACCGGTGCTTTCTATCTCTGGGCACCGATATGGTCGATCCTGAAACGAAATAATATCCAGTTGATTTGCTCCGGACACAAGATAAGTTCAAAGATCCGGGAATTTTTCCCGGTGAACTGTCTTCTGACTGAAGATATCTCTAGTAGTGGCCTTAAGCGAGTCAATATCAAAGTCGAAGCCAGAGGGGAAGCAAAGGAGATTATTAACCGGAGTCAGCCGAAAAATATTCTCGATTGGACGGTTCCGGGATAGATCGCAAATTTAGAATTAAAAGTTGTTAAATCGTAAGGAGAGACCGCGATGAAATGCGAAATTATTTCATTACCCCGGCCAACAAACTTTCATGGTAACTCTGGAGAACAAATTCTTCGAAGTTAATTCATGGTCTTTCACCAAACATCGAATATGGAATAACTGTCAACGTCAGTATTATTACCAATATATTGCACCATATCTCAAAGCGCCTGCGCCGGTTGACGTCTGCAAAATTCTACTTCTTAAAGAATATAGTTCCCGATTTGTGCTTCAAGGACAGCTAATTCATGCTATCCTTAATGATCAAATTGAACAATATTGTGAAAAAAAATCAATGGACCCGGTTGGCGCACTAGATTTTTATTCCCGAAAGATTGCGCTTAACAAAATGATGGCCGGAGAAATGTTTACTGAATACCGGAATGGATATCCAATTGATCCACTATTTTTTAAAATAATTGAAGAGAATGGAAAGGAATGTCTCGAAAATTTCTTTGAAAATATTTGGCCCACATATAAAGATAGAGAATGCCTCCGACACGAGGAATACGACAAGTTCAAATTGGAGTCCATCGAGATAACGGTAAAAGTCGATTTCATAAGCCGATTGCAAAATGGGACAATTGTTTTAACGGATTGGAAGACCGGGGCAGATAATTCCGAATATGAAACCGAATTACAGATGGCATCGTATGTAATTTGGGCGATGCAGTACTATCATAAGGGACCTGATGAGATCCTCAGCGAACTTGTATTTCTTAAAAGCGGGGAGAAAAAGCCATATCCTTTCTTCGAAGAACAGTTACTGGAAGTTCAGGAAATAATCAAATCCGATTTTGGCAAGATGAACACTAACTATGAGTATGAAAATTTCCCGCCTAGACCGAGTACAAGAGAATGTACTAGTTGTAAATTCGGTCGGTTTTGCCCTGATTCAAAGCTCCAGAAAAATTCGAGTCAACTCTGATACCTTTCGATAAAATCCAATTAAATAGTTGAACGTTAAAATTTCCATTACAACGATTAAAAATTGTTAGGTTCGAGAATGAAACTTCGTCATCTTGAAATCCAAAATTTTCGAGGGATCACAAATCTAAAGCTTGATATGGGAGACACTACTGTCTTAATCGGAGAAAATAATACCGGAAAGACCGCAGTTCTCGACGCAATGCGGTTTGCGTTGCGAGACGTTCGATCTCGTCATGGATGTGCTTTCGATACCTATGATTTTCATCTATCCCACGTACAACCAGAACCCACAAATGCCCTACCGATAAGTATCAATCTTACATTCCGCGAGGATAAACCCGATGAATGGACCAAAGAACAAAAGACTCATTTAAACCGGGCGAAAATTCTTCAAATTGATGAGAGCGGCTGTGCCTCCGTCACGTTGAAAGTTGGTGCATGCTTTGATTCAGATGAACATGATTATGTTCATTCGTGGGAATTCCAAAACTTGAACGGAATTGCACTCTCTGGCATCAGCGATTCGGCGATTAATTTACTCCATAATGAAGTGTCTTATTATTATTTGTCTGCACTGCGTGATGCTGCAAAACATTTCGATGCTAAGGGCACATTTTGGAGGCCGTTTCTTAAAGAATCTCAATTAACTCCCGAAAATCGAGAGGCGATTGAAGAAAAACTTGCAGAAGTAAATAAACTAATTATCTCCTCGCATGAAAGTTTTTCAAAAGTTGTGGAGAGATTAGAGGAAGTAAAAGACGTCATTTCCCTTAATGATAGTGGGAATCTCGTATCTGTTGATGCTATTCCGGCAAGATTATTCGATATTCTAGCTAAGGCTCAAGTAAGTCTAAACTCAGGGACCGGAGCAAAAATTCCTGTCGGCCGACATGGTGAAGGAACACAAAGTTTAGCAGTTTTAACCCTATTCAGTGCATTTCTTCAAGTGTGGGGCAAAGGGGTTCCAATTATTGCACTAGAGGAACCGGAGAGTCACTTACATCCGAGTGCTGTGCGTGCACTATGGCAACTCATTGAAAAAATTCCGGGTCAAAAAATTATTTCTACACATAGTGGGGATTTGCTTTCGGAGGTTCCTTCTGAAAGTATAGTCAGGTTATATCGCAATAATGGATGTGTTGCTTCTAAGAGATTGAAGGACGTCCACTTAGATGATAAACAAAGACGTCAATTCGACTACCACATTCGTCAGGCAAGAGGCGAACTTCTATTTGCCCGCTGTTGGATCCTTGGTGAAGGCGAGACAGAAGTTACATTAATTCCGGAATTAGCCAGAAGTCTTGATAAAAATCTGGAGAAAAGTGGAATTCGTTGTATTGCCTATCGACAATCTGATATTAGTCTTTTTATTCAGATAGCTGACGCGATGGGCATACATTGGATCGCAATTCCCGATAGTGACAGTCAGGGACTTACCGATCAAGTAAAAATTCGTTCTTCGCTTGAAGGAAGAAACGAGCGAGATATCCACTTTCCACTATCAGAAGAGAATATTGAGATCCATTTATGCGTCAATGGATTTGCAAATGTTTATGAAAAATTTTTGACCGAAGAATCCCGGAGAAAAATTACCGTTGCCACTTCAGATCCTGAATATTTTAAACAACTAGCAAAAGCAATTCCTAAAAAACATAAGATCGCGGCGGTTCATGATGTGGTGGATAAAATTCGATTAGGAGCGACCGTCCCGCCTTTGCTTGAGAATGCTATCGACGCTGCAATAACCTGGGTTGATTCTCAATGAACATTAGTGATTACCGATTGAATGAAAACCAACGTCTTGCTGTTGAATGGAATGGAGGGCCAATTTTAGTTTTAGCAGGACCGGGATCGGGAAAAACGACGGTATTAACCTTGAAAGTTGCACGTCTCCTAAGTGAAGATCCAGATATAAGCGTTCTTGCGCTTACGTTTACAGTAAAAGCCGCAGAGGAGATGCGGGAGCGACTTGATAGGATCACTAATATGAGTGCTGACCGAGCCCACTTATGCACTTTCCATTCTTTTGCGGGAGATATTTTACGCCAACATGGTAGTCATGTTGGCATCCAACCTGATTTTTCATTGCTAACACTCGATGACGATCGATTAGCACTTCTTGATATAATTTGTTCAAACTCAGTAACCATTCCACAAAATGATGATAAACCGTTCAGTGAGGAATTGCAATTACTCATTCGAAAAATCCAAAATCAAAGATCTTTGTTACCCCCGGATCGAAAAAATTTATTGGTGTTATTGGACGGTTTATTTTCCGAATCGTATAATGGGGAACAATCTGTAAAATTTTTTGCAGAGACACCAACGTGGGTACCAGATTTATTTAGAGCATATTGTCAGGTTCAACAAGAAAGTAACCGCCTTGATTATGGGGGGCTTCTCTACTTTGCAAAAATTTTGCTGACTCAGAACCCCGGAGTAACCCGGTTAACACAGTTCGCATGGCCATATGTTTGTGTGGATGAATTCCAAGACACGAATCGTGCTCAATATGACCTACTTCAATCACTTGTGCCACACGACCATCCAAATCTTTTTGTCGTCGCTGACGATGACCAGATCATTTATCAGTGGAATGGAGCTAGTCCTGAAAGATTGCAAGCGTTACGTAAAGATTATCGGATGGAGATAATCCAGTTACCTGAAAACTATCGATGCCCTGCCATTATTGTGAAGTTAGCCTCAAATTTAATTCACCATAATCTCACAAGAACCGCAAATAAACTGGACCTAGTCGCTCGAAAAACGGAGGAAATCGCAGATCCACTTCGGGTAAATGAATATCCTGATGACAATCAGGAAGTTCAAGGTATCTCAAAAATTATCAAGGAAAAAAACTGGAATCCCGGTGAATGTGTAGTACTTGGTCGCTCAACGAAACTACTGAAAAAAGCTGCTGAATCTCTAATTGAAAACGGATTTTCCGTTTACCTTCCACAGAGGAAGAATGAATTTGAATGTCCTTCAATCAGATGGATCCATGCTGCATTACGTCTTGCAAATGCACGTCATGATCGAGAATTTTTGCGAAGATTTTGTGTAGCTTGGCAAGAATTTACCGGAATTAACATTGAAGTCAAGGATATCGAAGCAGTTGCAGTCCTAAATGGCGGTGATTTCCTTAGAGCTTGGATTGGGGTAGCTCTAGAAAAGAGTGATAAAAATGTCATTTATCACGAGCTGTTGATAAAATTACAAAAAGATTTGGCCGACCGTTTGAATTTTATAGGACTATTAGAATGGTTTTGGGATAGAAAATGGCTTGATGATCCTGAAGAAAATGAGGAAATATCAACCTGGAAAGAAATTCACGGATCAGTACTCAGAGAACATTCCCTCGAAAACATTACATTAAATCTATATCTTCAAGAAATGGATTTGAAATCAAAGGTAGCTATTCGTACGCCGGGGTCAATCGCATGTTTTACCGTTCATGGGGCTAAAGGGCTTGAATTTAAACATGTATTTCTAATAGGTATGGTGGAAGATGAGTTTCCTTCTTTCCATGCTGTAAGAAAAGGATCGTATAGCCGGGAAATGGAAGAAGAGAGACGAAGTTGTTTTGTCGCAATAACACGCGTTCAAGAAACCCTTTGTATCAGTTGGGCAAAAAAATATCGCGGTTACAGCAAAGATCGTTCGCGTTTTCTCGATCAAATGGGATTATAATCTTTATTTGGGGTTTTCCAACCCACGCCAAGAATTTTAATTTTTGATTAATTGAGGATTTTGAGCGGGTACGCGAATTAAAGATTTTTTTTATGATTTTGATTTTAAACGGCTCTGTAGAAAACCTAGATTCTCCGAAGTAAACAACTGACCACAAAAGCTAAGGTACGGCGTCTCCTTACCTTGTTATGGCCATAATAAGTGAGGAGACAAAATAATGTCAGCAAACCG
>Ga0074046_10002530_pt1 | contig 15731 bp, 14 predicted proteins | sample BogForMeECP23OM3_FD_94441 | JGI IMG/M metagenome (GOLD analysis project Ga0074046, IMG submission 94441) | Bog forest soil microbial communities from Calvert Island, British Columbia, Canada - Bog Forest MetaG ECP23OM3 | ecosystem: Environmental > Terrestrial > Soil > Wetlands ...
CCACGAAATACACGCGTTCGCCACCCATATGAGAATAAGAATTGCCGCATAACAAAGTCCCGCCAAAGCATAAGCGCTCGTCTTGCGGAAAATGCCTGCGTTTTCGGGCGCCTTGGGACTGTACCAAACAAAAGTTTGACCACCTATGTTCGCCGGTGCCTCCATCGTTTCGGGCTCTTCGTTCCTGCCGATGCAAAATCGTGCCTCCATGATCGGGCGACCAACCTTTGTTTGTCGGATAATTTCCGTTGATTGTTCATTTTTGGTGTTGGAGCGAGTACTTAAAAGCGGAGAAATATTGGAATAATCTGCCAAAAATCTAAAAAGAGTCATGAAACGGTATTGTATCGCGTTGGAGTTAATCGCATTTGCGATTCATCCGGGCGACACCCAATCGACTACGACTATCTGTTTGGACGTCAAATCTGCCTGCCTCTATCTCACCTCCCAACGTAACTTTAGTTTTGAAACAGCGACTCGGCAGGGCGTTCATGATGTGGGCGTTATCAAAGACGACGACATCTTCTACTCCAAAGCGCCCGAAAAATCGGGGTTTCACGGAGAATCGCGGCTGATCCGTTTCCTTTTCATTCGAGAGTATCCGGCAATCCACCTTGCGAAGACCGGCACTTTCTTTTATCTGCTGCCGGGCCAAAAGGTCTCGCAAAAGATAAAGTCAAACGCGCGGACTTGGTTCAAAGACCACATTAAAGCGCAACCGCTGGCGATGGGGTCGAGCCAGGGCACGTGCGAAGGCTGTGCGCAGTGCCTCGACGAATTCAACATTGCTCACGGGAAGGTCGGTAACCCGCCAAAGCAGTGGTTCGACCCCCTGACGATGAGCGGATATCAAGGAACGACGCCACTCGCAAAAGGAGAAGGGCACCACGCGATTTTCGTCGCGTACAGGAGCATCATTTGTGGACACCAGGAGGAGGAGGAAGATGAAACCGGGAAAATGGAGAATACTTAGTTATCTTTGTTTCTTTCAATCTCGCTCTAGACGTCAGGGACATCGTCACTCACCAAACCCAAGTACCAGCTTATTATGAAGTGGAAAAAAGCGACAATATAATTGCAGCGAGACCACTACCCCATCATCATCTGCACAGTATCCAGAGAGGACACCTAAGCACTCTATAATTGCGGGCATAACCCATCATTCAACTCTCATAATCGCATGGCATGATGTGTACTATATTCTGAAGGCGATAAACAAAAATTGGCCGCCAGGCCGATCCAGCACTTGACCGTCCTGCGACAAGAACGGCTTTCACTTCGTCTGGGATGGACCGGCAAAATTTCCAATGAGAAATGCGTTGCTTCCAAATTTGCTTTGTGATACTTACGGAAAGTCCTTACAAATTCCATTCGTCGGGGTTCTTTCACCTCCATGCCGTGGTTTGCGGCGCTGGTCGGTGCGGGGTTTCGCTCGAGTGCCAACGTGTAGTCGCGTGATTGCGTACCCGGCTGGGGTGCACTCAAGAGCGGGCTGCGATCCAGCGTAAAAGTTAGCAACTAGAAAAGGGAGGAGAAACAGAATGCTACGCCGCGAAACCTTGCGGGATTTTTTCTAGAGTCCATCAACTAACAAAGGCTAGACTAGCTAAACTAGTTGTTATCGTGTTGCTTACGATGGGTAACTATCGGGCGAAGAAGCTATGGGTCCAATGCATAACAATCATTGCTAATTAGCGTGACGGTGACGGGCTTTGCTTTTCTAATGGTATGATCGATGACGCAGTTCTCTTTTTAAGGCAACACTTGAGCTCGGCTCTGAAGAGCTTATCCGGCGCTTCTCCCGATGATTTAGCAGAAGAGCCGGTAGTTTTTGTTGACGACGCCAAAATGGATTATGTGACGTTCAAGCCGGGAGCCATTTCCGTGTTGCTTGTTAATATTGAAGAAGAGACAACGTTGCGGGAGCCGGATCGCTATTCGCGAGTTTCTCCTAACGGTGTTTGCCAGGCAGTACAGCCCGAAATTCGGATAAATCTCTATGTCTTGTTTGTTGCGCAGTTCACTCAATATGAACAGTCCTTGAAATACCTTTCCCGCATCGTTCAGCACTTTCAAAACCATCGGGTGTTCAACCAGCAGAATGCACCGGAACTCGGCCAAAGGATTGATCGATTGGTATTGGAACTAATCACCCTGCCTTTTTCGGAACAGAACGAAATCTGGAATGCCTTGCGCACCGCATACCGTCCCTCCGTCCTTTACAAAGCTAGGATGATCGTCTTCAGAGACGAAGGCGCGTTACCCCAGCCGGGGATCGCTGAAACAATCCTCAGGGCAACGCCATGAAATTCCTGACCGTTTTCACTTTGCGAATTAAACACCTGTACTATGCGGACACTCGCTGCCGTGATCTACAGATCGAACCAACCGTTGTGACCGAGAGGTTCCTGAAAGACCAGCGGTGCATCATGAAGCTCCTGCCGGACGGAATCCAAGTGCTTACGCCAGTAGACGACAAAGGAGATCCCCTGATCTCCATGCCTGGAAACGCGATATTCACTTTTCGACTCAGGCTCGTGCACCCGAATTTTCCATTGTTTACCGAGATGGCGGAAATCACGAGCAAGTCGGCGCCCCTATTCACGAACGACGGTCTGAAGTTGAATAGCCCGGTCAGTCTCAGTGCGAAACCGAGTTCCGACAAGAATGCGATTGCCTTGACACTCAGTGAGCGGGCAGAGTCGAATGCCGAGGTCTTCCTGCTGCGCGAACATGCCTCGAACGCCTCTTTCGTCCTGGGCGGACGTCCTCTGGACGGGATTGCGCCAAGCCAGTTCACGCTGCAGGGCCTGGACGGAGACCCCAAGCTAGCATACGATCCCGGGAAGAAGGAAATCACGATCAATGTCGCTGCTGCGCCAAAAGATCGCGTCTTCACCGTTAGCTATCCGGTCAAGCCGCGTCTCGGAAGAGGAGTCTTCGCCGAGGTGGAGATTCATAACAACGAGTCGATGCCAAAACCCGGCGATGCGCGATCTGAATTCCAGATCTCCTTCGCGGCAAAAAGGGCTAAGTGGATATACTATTTCGTCACCGATTTGAGCGCGGCTCACGGTACGTTCGCGATCGCACCTGATCATTCCGATCTCGCGCTCAAGTTCAGCGAGGCCTCGGCCGACGATTCTGACACCTTGGCCAAGACGCTGGGGACGCAATATCCGAAAGAAGAAGGCTTTACTCTGAATCGGTTCGTGTCTGAGCAGCCAATTTCCTGCCAAGAGACAGCCATAAGAGGACTTCGCTTAAAGCAGGGCGACCAAACGATCTTCAATGCGTTGCCCAATCCTGCGATTCGGAATTTCTGCACTGTTCAGGCCCAGGATGCATTCTTCCAGGTGGTAAAAAAAATCAGTGAGCAAACAACTCAAACAAACTAATCGACTATGGCTGTCACCTACAACACTCCAGGCGTTTACGTAGAAGAAATTTCGACGTTGCCTCCTTCGGTCGCAGAAGTCTCGACCGCCATCCCGGCCTTTTGCGGTTACACAAAAAAGACCGACTTGAAATTAACACCGACCCGTATCGAAGCCATGCTGGATTACGAACGATTATTCGGAGGGCCTCCAGAAGTTCTCACCAGCGTTACCGTAAAGTCGTCGGGTCCAACGACGACGGACTTTGACATAACTGTCGACGCCCCAAAGGCAGACCCACCGCTTTTGTACTACAGTCTGCGCATGTATTTCGACAACGGAGGAGGACCGTGCTACATCGTGTCTCTCGGCGGTTATGACAGCAAAAGCGTATCGCTTACCGATTTCAAAAGCGGTCTCGACGCACTGAAGAGAGTGGACGAGCCGACGCTGATCGTGATGCCCGATGCTACGCGGTTAGGAGCCGACGATTTCGTTATGGCATGCGCTGCCTCGGTAGATCACTGCGGGGAAATGACAGATCGCTTTGCGATTCTCGACGTGCGGCCGGAGCAGGATGCTGTCAAGCAGGCTGATGACTTCAGAAAACTCTCATCGAACTACTTAAGTTATGGTGCCGCGTACACGCCTTACCTGGAGACATCACTTGTTTACTCCTATGTTGAAGCAAACGTGAAAGTTGCGGGCCCACCAGCGGCCACGTTTGGAGGTATTACCATTGTCTACAGTGGTAAAGCAGGCGCTCCAACGGCTGAGATCCTGGGAGGAGAAACCTCTGGTGATACCAAAATCACCGCAACGGATTCAACTAACCCTAAACTCACGATCACTTTGAATGCCAAGGATCGATCGGCCAGTGAGGTCATGACCGCCTGGGCGTCGTTGAGCGATAATGATAAAAAGGGATTCCAAATCGAAAAGAAGGATGACGGAGTAAGGGTACCTGTCACCGCCGCAATGACCTTAACGGCTCAATCTTTGGGATTAGAAGATCTAAAGACTTCGAATACCGCGCTCTACAATTCTACCAAGACAGCACTTGCCAAGCAGCGTGTGACCCTACCGCCGAGCGGCGCCATCGCGGGCATCTACGCTAGCGTGGACCGCGATCGCGGTGTCTGGAAAGCCCCGGCCAATGTTGCCGTGGCTTCAGTGATCGATCTCACCCAGATGTTTACCGACGCCGAGCAAGGTGGATTGAATATCGATCCCACGAGCGGCAAATCGATCAATGTCATTCGCAGCTTTACAGGTCGGGGTATCCTGGTTTGGGGTGCACGGACCCTCGCTGGCAATGACAATGAGTGGCGTTACATCCCGGTGCGCCGCCTTTTCATCACGATTGAAGAATCGACGAAAAAAGCTACGGCTTTCGCCGTGTTTGAGCCTAACGATTCCACCACCTGGCTCAAGGTCAAGGCGATGATCGAAAGCTACCTTTACGGGCTCTGGGAACGAGGCGCCCTTGCTGGTGCCAAACCGGAAGACGCCTATTTTGTGAATGTCGGTCTCGGCGCCACTATGACCACCCAAGACATCCTCGAAGGCCGAATGATCGTGGAGATTGGGGTTGCCGCAGTGCGGCCGGCTGAGTTCATCATTCTGAGGTTTACCCATAAATTGCAGGTTGCTTGATGCTCTGCTGCGGGGCGGTCCATCGTCATCGAGTCAAAGAAAATCACGAGGCCATCAACCCTAACACTGGTGGTACCCTATGGCACTAACAAAAGACCAAATCAAAAACACCTATCCGTTGCCTGTCTATAATTATAGAGTCGAAATCGATGGGACGACCGTCGGTTTCTCGGAAGTTTCCGGGCTGAGTATCGCCTACGAGACGACCAGTTACGCCGAGAGTCCGGTGGCGAGCGGATCACCGGGGCCCCGGTGGATGTATATGCCGGCCCAGGAAAAAGCTGTCAATATCACCCTCAAGAAGGGCGTCGTACCGGGAGTTAGTATCCAGACCTTGTATGATTGGATCCACTCGATTCAAACGAACCGGGTCGACAAGAAAGATATTTACGTCCGCCTTTGTGATGAAGAAGGGAATGCCGTGATCAGTTGGAAGGTGATCAACGCGTTTCCCACCAAACTCGATGCGCCCACTTTTACGGCGAGTTCCAACGACGCAGCGGTCGAGAGCATGGAGTTGATGGCGGACGGCATCCTTATGGAAAAAGCCTAGAACCAAGCCTATGTCGGAGAGCAAGTCAGACCAACGGTATCCGCTCACAGCGTACAATTTCCGTGTGACCGTAGCCGGGACTGCCATGAGCTTCACCGAAGTCTCCGGGCTGGCCATCGAGTACGAAAAGGTTACCTACAAGCACGGTCTCAGTTTCTGGGAAGGGGAGTCGATAAAATCATATCGGTACGACAAATATGTCCCTGTCACTCTGAAAAAGGGCATCGTCAAAGGCGGGAAACAGCTCTACGACTGGATCAAGGCGATGGACACCAGGAATCTGGATATCAGCCTCTGTGACGAGACAGGAATTCCCGTCGTCACCTGGCACATCGGCAAAGCGCTGCCTCTCAAACTGGAAGCACCGTCATTTCAAGCCAACACCAATGAAGTAGCTATCGAGACCTTCGAGCTGGTAGCGGCACGTATTTCCATCGCACATCATTGAAGCCAGAGCATTAAAATGGAACTGGGCAGTACAGTACCCAACGCACTATTCAAGGAACGTACACTCCATGACGACATTGTTCTCGGCTTCCGGTTTGGTGTGCTTTTCATCGTCGGAGGAGTGATCCCAAATCCGCTGGACATCCGTTTCCAAAAGGTCTCCGGGCTCTCCGCGGAAGTTACTACAACTACCGTTGAGGAAGGAGGTCAGAACTTATACATCCACCGATTGCCGAAAAGAATCACTTACAACAACTTGGTCCTCGAGCGCGGATTCGTTGTGGGTTCCCCACTCAACATCGAATTCAACGCCGCCATGTCGCTCTTTAAGTTTGCCCCGTCCAATGTTCTGGTCACGCTTCTGAGCGAAACCAAGATTCCACTAGCTGCCTGGTTATTCATCAAGGCGTACCCGGTAAAATGGACCACGTCCGATCTGAATGCCAGTGAGACAACGGTCTTGGTCGATACATTGGAGCTGGCCTACACACGAATGCAAATTATGCGCGTTTAAATATGCCAGTCGAAATCAAAGAACTCGTTATCCGCGCAGTAGCCGTTGGTGAAGAAGTCGACGGCTTAGCAAATTCACTCGAGCAATCCGAAATCATCGACAAGGAAGCGATCATCGAGGAATGTGTTCGTCAGGTGTTGAAGATTTTGCAGAAGTCGAAAGAGAGGTAGGATGCCGTTAAAAAATCCATTTAGGCTTGGGAAGCTCAAGATCAAAGCTTACCAGTCTCGCAGTCGAAACGGGAACCCGATCGGCACTTTTGAGGCCATGTTCAATCCTGCCTCATTTGACGAACGTTACGAAATCCAGTATGGTAAAGGGCAGGGCTTTAATAGTACTAACAAGGTAGTAAATTACGCGCGCAGCAAGCCATCCAACCTGAAACTTCAACTCGTTCTGGATGGGACCGGTGTAGACGAAATCGGCGTGAGCGCGTTAGCCGGGCGTAAGAAGGTGCACGATCGGGTTAAGGAATTTCTCGATCTGACGTTTCGCATGAATGGCGCTATCCATGAACCCAACTATCTCGTGGTAGAATGGGGTGACTTGCTCTTTTCATGCCGGTTGGAGAACGTCGAAATAAAGTACACCAGCTTCGAACGGGACGGAACGGCGCTCCGGGCCGAGTTGGACGTCAGTTTGATCTCTGACACAACCGCCAAAAAGCGCATGCGCCTGGAAAACAAGAGCTCTCCGGATCTTACTCATCGCCGGATCGTTCGCCAAGGAGAGACGCTGCCGCTGCTGACGAAGGAAATCTATGGGTCCTCCAAATATTATCTCCGCGTTGCTCAAGCCAGCAAACTGGATAATTTCAGAAATCTCACTCCGGGACAGGAACTCGTATTTCCCGTGTTGCCGGGTGTGGGCGATACCTTCGGGGCTTCACGCTAGTGCTAGTGCCAGCTATCCATGAGCTTCGCCACCGCCACTATCCTGAGCGAAGGCAGTCCGATCGATCCAGGCTACGATCTGATTTCGATCGACATTCGAAGAGAGGTTAACCGGATCCCCTCCGCTCGTCTGGTTCTGGTGGACGGCGATGCTGCAGAGCGCAAGTTTTCTATCAGCGATGCTGCAGTTTTCGAACCAGGCAAGGAAATCGAAATCAGATTTGGCTATGAAAACGAGACGCCGGACACGACGGTCTTCAAAGGACGGGTTATGCGCCATGGAGTCGAAGCCGATAATGAAGATTCCCGGCTCTGGGTCGAACTCAAAGATGCCGCCATCAAGCTGACTCAGGTCCGGAACGGCAAAGTATTTCGTCAGCAAACCGACGCTCAGGTGATCCAGAGCATCATTGGCGCGGGCGGCCTTAAGTTAGGGGAACTCTCTCCCACGGAGCCGCAACATCCTGAAATTGTTCAATATTACTGCACTGACTGGGATTTTATTCTTTCGAGGGCCGACGCCTACGGCCTGCTGGTGGTCGTAAATGACGGCGAGATTTCTTTGCGAAAAATAGACCTGCAAGGGAAACCAAGTTATTCCTTCGAGTACGGGCTCAGTGAAATCTACAACTTCGAAATAGAAGCGGATGCAACATTTCAGTACGGGGAGCTTCGAAGCATCGGGTGGGACCTCAAGGAGCAAAAGACCGCTGGACCAACGACGGCCAAGACCTTTCACCTCTCCCAAAGCAATCTGGATGGATCGAGCCTGGCCGCGAAAGTGGGCTTTGGTGCTTACACCCTGTCGCATCCTGTGCCGCTGGAAACTAGCGAGCTGCAAGCCTGGGCAGATGGCAGAATGGTGCGCAGTCGTATGTCGATGATTCGTGGTCGACTTGGCCTCGACGGCCTTGCCGGCATAAAGCTCCTGGATCTCATCGAAATCAAAGGCATCGGCACGCGATTCAATGGAAACACGCAGATCACCGGCATTTGTCACCGGTTGGACAGCGAAGGCTGGCGCACCGATTTGCAATTTGGGCTCTCACCCCATCGGTTCTGCCGGGAGAGCAATATCCTGGAAGTACCCTCGGCCGGTCTGCTCCCGGCGGTGAGCGGAATTCAGATTGGCGTCGTTGTCGCGCTCGCAGAGGATCCGGAAAAACAATTTCGCGTCAAAGTGCGCCTTCCCTGCATCGACGCTACTGACGCCGGACCAGTATGGGCCCGCCTGGCGTCTCCATACGCCGGCAACGGTCGAGGCCAGTTTTTCTGGCCGGAAATCGGCGACGACCTTGTGGTGGGATTCCTCAACGATGACCCGCGCCAGCCGATAATTCTGGGCGCCCTGCACAGTTCCAAAAACGCCCCACCAACAGATCTCGCTCCGGCTGACAAAAACCTGCAGAAGGGATTTGTTACCAAAAATGGTACTACACTCCGTTTCGTCGACGATGAGAAAGCCAGCGTATTTATTGAGACCCCGCAAAAAAATAAAATCCGATTCGATGACGACTCAGAAGGCATTTACATCTCCGATCAGCACGGCAACACGCTCACGATGGACAAGAATGGTATTCAAATTAAGAGCGCGAAAGATTTAACGATCGAGGCGAGCGGGAATGTGGCAATCAAGGGCAGCAAGGTGGACGTGAAATGAACTTCAAGAAGCTTTCAACCCAAAATGCTAACAGCACAACACATCCAACCCATGCAGGAAATCAACCTCAAAGTAACGATCGACGAAGCAAACCTGATTCTGGAGGGATTGGGTAATCTCCCTTTTGCTAAAGTGTACGGCCTGGTCGCCAAAATTCAGGAACAGGCGGCTCAGCAACTCAAGCGAAACAACTCCGCCAGGGAAGAACTGTCAGCAATCGAGCGAATCCCGGAAGAGGTGAAGTAAGAAATGGGAGACGATCCTTCATTCCTGGGTACCGGCTGGAGTTTCCCTCCGACATTCACGGAGGGCGGTGCGGACGTGGCGACGGTATCTGATGCCGAAGATATCCATCAGAGCCTCCAAATCCTGTTCGCAACCTCTTTCGGAGAGCGCGTGATGCAGGACGACTACGGGTGCGATCTAGGTCGATTTCTTTTTGAGGAAATTGACCGGAGCCTGATCAACAGCCTGACGGGTCTCGTTTCCGACGCAATCCTCTTCCACGAACCCCGGATCGCCTTGAATAATTTACAGATTTCCGATGGTGAGGCTGTAGCCGGTCTGCTCCTCATCCAAATCGACTACACAATCCGTACCACAAACTCGCGCTATAACATGGTTTATCCCTTTTATCTAAGCGAGGCGATACCATCGGGTGGTTAATCGGCTTTATGTCGGACTTTATTCTCATTGAAGGAGACATGGCGATGTTTCTGCCGAATTTCGGGCCGGCTATCGTGGTCGTTAAGCCGGGCGATCTCAAGGCCAGCGGCCCCGCAACCGTTAGCGGGAAGAAAGTTTGTGTTGATGGCGATGAGACCAAGGTATCAGTGCCCGGCTGCTTCTACATCACCCCGCAATACTCGATCCCTGGCACGGGCACGCTGAAGATCGCAGCCCTCGCCGGGAATCAGAAAGCCAAAAAGACCAGGTCAGGCGGCAAACCGGTACTCCTAAAGGGAGCCGGCTTTACCGCCAAATTTGAGGTTCAAAACCCGGCCAAACAGCCTCCTCCAGGACCCGGTTCGCCAATCCCGGACGCAACGCCGCAGTATTCCGGCGCCGGCATGTTTGTCAGCATGAACATCAAGTTTACCGGGACATAGCCCGAACCGATTTTTTGTAACATGGCCACGATGTTTCCCAATCGCGACGGCACTAGCCAGACCCGCCGGTCTCTTGCTGCCCTTGATCCGAGCTACGTATCTGTCGATGAACGTTCCCTCAAGGATCTTGCCGCGTTTGCGAGAGCTTATGCCGCAGAGCTGAAATATTTCGATGCGCAAAATCATGAAGCCGGCACTTGGTCATGCTTTTTCGGTCCGAAACCCGACCAGATCGATTTAAACGAAGTAATCGACTTCATACAGGCGCCGGAGAAATTTAGCTCTGCAGAATATGACCTCTATCGGCGCCCGCATTTCGCTCTCCTGCTGACCTTCCTCGAACTGCTTCGACACGCGCAAGCCGAGCTCAATACCTTCACTCGCCGGCACTTGGAGTTCTACTACCAAGAGGCCCTGAATCTGACCCCCAAGAAAGGTGTCCCCGACCGGGTTCATGTCGTCATCGAATTGGTCGAAGGACAACGCCAATATTTCCTGCCTTCCGGAACGTTGCTGGACGCCGGCTCGGACACTCACGGATCCCATCTGTTCTACAGGACCGATCGCGACCTTCTCGCCAGCCAGGCTCAGGTGGCGAGCCTGAAAAACCTCTTTGTGGCGAAGAAGGTTATCGACATTCGGGAAGTCCACCGGCAAGCCGTCGAGCAGAACCAGCCAACTAGCGAGGCCTTTCTGGCCATGATGCGGTTGGCCCTTGGAGATCCGGACCCGCAGCCGGATCTGCTCCGCAAAGACCCGGAACGCGACATGGATCCGTGGCGTCGTCTGTGCGACAAACTGCCTAAACTGCCTAAGTACCCCGCTCCTTATGACACAACGCCGGATGAAATGGTGTTCAAGGAACTCGATACTCTGTTGGATTTCATTCGAACCCAATTGTTCCCGCCTCTGCCTGCCTTCCGCGCGCTGATGCAACTGAAACAAAAGGTCGATCCGGCAGACACGAGGACGCACGATCCGCGGTGGGATAAGGTCAACACGATACTGGAACAGGCAGGTAAGAGGAGGGATCAGAGTTTCCGATTTGACGCTTCAGAACCCGGCAATTTCGACAAGAATCTTAAAGCGGCGGCGGAACTTGGCCCATCCGAAGACTTGAAGACGCTTTTCGTCGGCCTGCCGGATGTGGTGACGATTTACGATCTCAACCGCCAGTACTTGCGCCACTCACAATCGAACACAGATCCGGAGGAGCGAAAACGGATCGAAGACGTCATCACCGAAAAACTCCATATAAAGTTAGAGGCGCCGAACGAGTTCACAACCTTGATGGAGACTGTGGACGACATCTACCAGGACTGGCGACGTGTCTACGACATCCTGAGAGCGGCCGGCCGGGAAAAGCAACGCAAGATCCCGGGTCATCAACTCGTTGCTGTGGTCTCGGACTACCTACGCTCCTACGATCCAGGGAAGTTTCAACAACTCGTGAAAGACACGCTGGGTCAAATCACGTTTCCTCAACTCAGCCGCGGTCCCGTTGCCAGTCTCGACGATTGTTATACCCGGGTCGTGACCCTCGAACACTACTTTTACATTTCGGCCGAGGACTTTTGTTTCATCCGCGAGATCGTCGCACAACCATCGATCGCCGATCAGGTCTACGGGATTCTGGAACAGGTGCATAAAGAAAAAGTGTATGCAAAGGCGCGCCTTGACCAGGTCTACGGGATTCTGGAACAGGCGCACAAAGAAAAAGTGTACTCAGAGGCGCGCCAGGACCTTGAACAGAAGCATAGATCAGCCGGATTTACGCTCGCCGGATTTGAGGCGATGGTTAAGTTTGCTTTGGGCGACCCGGCTCCCGGGAATGATTTGCCGGAAGGCAAAGATTTTTTGGAGTTAGACAAAGTTAACGACGAACAATACATCCGCACCGAGTTATTTCTGGAGCCGGCAAACTTTGACTATATCAAAAATGTTGCGCAGGAAACCAAGCCGGCCGACGAGGAATGGGAGAAAGTTTACATCTTGCTGGAGCGGGCCCAGCGAAGAAAACGGGGTTGGAAAGAGCCCAGCGCCAGCATCGAAGAGTGGCAGAACATCTATGCTGCTCCCGACGCAACCCAGGTAGCGTCCAGCACGGCGAAAGACTCGGTCACCCCGCGCTGGCGAACTTTCGGAGGGCCGAAGAAGGAAGATTCCGGCAACGTCGGCTTCGCTGTCTGCTCCCCCCTGTTGGCCTTGGCCGAAGGAGCACGCACTATCACGCTAAAACTCCAGTTCCGTTCCGACGAGTTCAAGAGTGACCAGATCCGGGCGGCGCTTCAGAAGCAAACGCCGTTCCGATTTTCGCTTAGCACCGCCGGAAAGATGGTCGAAATAGATGAATCGAAGGCAAATATCATAGTGGATGGCGCCAGCTTAATTGCGACACTTAACCTGGACGATCAGGCGCCTCCGTTGGCCCCCTTGAGCGCGAGACCCGCCCCAAAATTGCCCTGGCCCGTGTTGCAGATGCTGTTGAAAGACATAGTCGAAGAAGGAGGGACCGTTACAAAACTCTACCCTCTCTTCCAGCAACTCGTGCTGGAGAAAGTGAAACTCGAAGTAAACGTCGGTGGAATCACACAACTCAATCTGCAGAATGACGATGCCGTCCTGGATTCCAAAAAGCCATTCGAGCCTTTCGGCTATTCCCCGACAGTCGGCTCTAGCTTCTACCTTGCACATCCGGAACTGTGCGCGAAAAAACTCGACTACCTGGCCATGGAAATTGAGTGGTTGGGCGTGCCGGACGATCTGGCGAAGTACTACATCTCCTATAAGGCGGATGATAATACGACCCCAAAAATTCATGATAATACGACCTACAAAGCCAAACTGAAATTCCACGATAATCGGGCGATTATCGATATTGCTGACGTCTCGCTATTTCATGCCGATAGCGATCAAACCAAGGGGGCGTCGAAGGTCAATACCATCGAGAAAATCGATCTTACCAAGGACGTCGGCCAGGGGCAGCTCACCGAGAGGTTAGCGAATTATCAGCGGGATCTCCAACTCATCACGGGAGAGGAGGTGCTAGCCTGGAGTCGCTACTGGCAGCTCGAGCTGGAACCGCCCGATTTTCAGCACGCCGCCTACCCTATAACGGCTGCAAAATATGCGGCGAACCTGGCCAAAAATGCCCAAGCTGCAGGTGATCCACCTAACCCACCGTATACGCCCAAAATCAAGCGGCTCGCGGTGGGCTACGGCGCCTCGGTAGAGATCGTCCCGGTTACCAACAGCCCGGAATCAATCGACCAGGTCTACCACATCGAGCCGTTTGGCTGCGTCCCGATCCCGACGATCGCCGATAGCGCGGCGAAGGAAACTGCCTCGTGTTTTTTCCTGCCTCAATACAAATTTGAGGGCGAGCTCTACATCGGTCTTCGGAATGCCGAGGTTCCGCAAACTATCGCGATTCTGTTCCAGATGGCCGAGGGCGGCGGCGATCCGGATGTAGAGCCCGGGGTTATCCGCTGGAGCTTTCTTGATGGAAACGTCTGGGAAAGCCTGGACAAAGGGAATGTTCTCTCCGACACGACGAACGGTTTGCTCAACTCGGGCATTATTACGTTCAGCCTGCCGTCTGCGAAACCGAGCACTTTGCTGCCATCGGATCTGTTTTGGATCCGGGCGGCAATTGCCATGAACAGCAGCGGGTTCGCCGATACCGTTGACGTGCGGGCGCAGGCAGTGAGTGCCACGTTTGTGGATCATGGCAATGCCCCAGACCACCTAAGTCAACCCCTGGCGCCAGGTAGCATTACAAAGCTGGTCAGCCCATTGCCAGAGGTCAAGGCCATCCATCAGCCCTACAGTTCGACCAATGGAAAAGCGCAGGAGCAAGCGGAACAGTTTTACACCCGAAGCAGTGAACGGCTGCGGCACAAGAACCGGACGCTTACCTCGTGGGACTACGAGCACCTGGTCCTGGAGGCTTTTCCGGAAATTTATAAGGTAAAATGTCTCGCCGTTGACTCCTCTGAAGATCCCCGGCAGGCTGGGCATGTTCAGATTATTGTAGTTCCGGACATTCGCGGCAAGCGTCCGTTCAACCCGTTCGAACCCAAAGCAGCGGTCGATACGCTCCGGAGGATCGAGCAATTTGTACTTTTGCACGGTCCGATCCTTGCAAGTTTCATGGTAAAGAGCCCTACCTATCTGCCGCTGATGATTAGAATTGGTGTCCGATTAAAGCCTGGCTGGATTCCGGAATATGCCACGGAGTTGCTCGACATTGCGCTTCAACGCTTTCTGGCGCCGTGGGCGTATGATGAGAGCGCGGAAATCATTTTTGCTGGTAAGATCAACGTCAGCCTGATCATCAATTTCGCCAAGGAGCGCCCTTACGTCGATTATGTCGCGCACATAAAACTCTTTACCCTGTCTGACAACGATTGGCGCGAGGTGCCGGAAGATTCTTACGTCACTGAGATCCCGGGCGGCGGCCCGGATGTGATTCTGGTCTCCGCACCGAACCATCGAATCGATGTCATCAGTGACGAACGGTACGAAGAAGAATACTTCATCGGGATCAACTACATGATAGTGGGAGTGGACTTCAAAATTGGATAGCGAAAACCGGAGAATCGTTCCTGCAAGGAACTCCATAATTGAATTTAACCAGTATTAACCTCAACGGTACGACGCCATGAACCGAGATAGAAACACGCTGAAAGGCTTTTTCACAAAAGGAACAATTCCGTCTCAAGAAAACTTTGCGGACCTCATCGATAGCGCAATTAACCAGCATGACGATGGCATCTCCAAGCTGCCAAATGATCCGCTGCGGATAGACGCTTCAGGCCCGGACGGAACCGTCCTCAACTTCTACCAGAACGTGGCGGACCCCAAACCAGCCTGGGCCCTCAACCTGAACTCTGGCGAAACGTCACCCAAAGTTGGATTGAATGTTAATTCTAGCTCTGGGGTCAGTCGGTTGTTCATCGATTACGCCAGCGGGAACGTTGGCATCGGCACGACGACACCAATCGCTCCACTCGACATCGTAGGGAACAATCAATATCCCCATTTGCGTGTAGGAGTCGGTGGCGGAGACCAGGCGCCGTACGGCGCGTTCCTGAGCCTGGATGCAAGGGCGACTAAAGGCGGTGGCGGGAAAGAATTTCTGATCTTTTCGACCGGGGGTGCTGCGGGCGAAGGGCAAGGTAAATTGATTTTCAAAAATCAGACCGATGCGACGTACCCGTTAGCGCTCGTAAAGGAGGGAAAGGTAGGTGTTGGAACGTTAGATCCGCAGGACTCGTTAGATGTCGCCGGCAGTGTGCGAATTCTTTCAGGCTCTAACCCGATTCGATTCACGAGTGCTTGGAGCAATTTTGCTGATCCGTTCATAACGCTTAGCAATCATGCAGAAATTGCTAACGACACGAATTCCTTTAAGACACTGATGATTGTCGGAAACACCTCTGCAGGGGTGGGAAGAAGGGTTAGCATATGGGATAGATTAGACGTCAATGGTGAGCTTTTCCAACATGTCCCTATGATTC
>Ga0074046_10002531_pt1 | contig 15728 bp, 10 predicted proteins | sample BogForMeECP23OM3_FD_94441 | JGI IMG/M metagenome (GOLD analysis project Ga0074046, IMG submission 94441) | Bog forest soil microbial communities from Calvert Island, British Columbia, Canada - Bog Forest MetaG ECP23OM3 | ecosystem: Environmental > Terrestrial > Soil > Wetlands ...
AACGACACGTCGCCGAGCTACTACGATCTCCAGTTTCGCGGCGGGATGCTGTTTGCGATGTACTACCAGCCTCCTGAACAGCAGTCCAAGTTAGTGGCACTGCGGTCGGCCGACGATTCCAAGAGCGCCAAAATTATCTTCGATCCCAATACCGCCAACAGCAAGGAGTCGCTGGCGGTGGACTTTTATGTGCCGTCTTTCGACGGCAAGTATGTTGCGGCTGCCGTCTCTGGCAATGGTTCAGAAGACAGCAGCGGCCGCGTTTTCGAAGTTGCCACCGGGAAACAACTGCCGGACATCGTGCCCAGAGTCAATTTTGCAACGGCCGGCGGCAGCATTGACTGGAAGGCAGATGGTTCCGGGTTCTACTACACGCGCTATCCGCAGGGCAATGAGCGTCCGCCCGAAGATGCCGATTTTTATCAGCAGGTGTATTTTCACAAACTCGGCACGGACCCCAAGCAGGACACCTACGTGATCGGCAAGGATTTTCCTCGCATTGCAGAGATCCAGCTTCACACCAGCGAGAGCGGCCGCTGGCTGGTCGCCGAGGTTGCCAATGGCGATGGTGGCCAGTTTGCGCATTACGTCATGGACACAGTGGGCCACTGGACGCAGGTCACGCGTTTTGAGGATGGCATCGTCTCCGCCCAAATTGGGCCGGATGATGCGCTTTACCTGCTCTCGCGCAAGGATGCACCACGCGGCCGTATTCTTAAGTTGTCGCCTCCGACGCAGCCTCTTTCGCAGGCAAAAGTTTTGGTTGAGCAAAGCACGAGTTCGGGAACGGAGGAGAGCGGTCGCGCTTCCATAGCAAGCTTCGTGCCCGCCAGCAGCGGGCTCTTTGTGACAGATGTCATTGGAGGCCCCTCCCGTTTGCGGGTCTTCGCCGAACCAGGAGCGCTCGCGACCACGATCGATCCACCGGTCTCGACCATTCGCCAGGTTGTGCCGGTGGGGGGCGGCGATGTGTTGCTGCGCGTTTCCAGCTTTCTCGAGCCTTCGGCTTGGATGAGATACGACGCTCAGCAAAAGAAGTTGGAGCGCACTGCGCTTTTCCAAACCTCGTCCTACAAATTCGACGACGCGGAAGTCGTGCGCGACTTTGCGATCTCGAAGGATGGCACGCGCGTTCCCATCAACATTATCCGCCGGAAGGGAGCGAAGCTTGATGGTTCCAATCCTACCCTTCTCTCGGGATACGGCGGCTACGGGGTCAATCAGTCGCCGTACTTTCTTGGGTCCAGCGGGCGCATATGGCTGGACCAAGGCGGAGTTTACGTGGAGGCAAACCTGCGCGGCGGTGGCGAATATGGCGAGCAGTGGCACAAAGCCGGCAATCTGACTCACAAGCAGAACGTATTCGACGATTTCATCGCCTGCGCGCAGTACTTGATTGACCATAAGTACACTTCGCCCGAGCACCTCTCCATTCTCGGCGGCAGTAATGGCGGTCTGCTCATGGGCGCGGCCTTCACCGAGCGGCCGGACCTGTTCCGCGCCGTGGTTTCGTTTGTCGGAATCTATGACATGCTGCGGGTGGAACTCGATCCGAACGGTGCTTTCAACGTCACGGAATTCGGCACGGTGAAAGACCCCGTGCAATTCCGCGCGCTTTACGCCTACTCGCCCTACCACCATGTGAAAGATGGAGCCAAATATCCTGCGATTCTTTTCCTGACGGGAGAGAACGATCACCGCGTGAATCCCATGGAGTCCCGCAAAATGACGGCGCGCCTGCAGGCGGCGAACGCTTCCAGTCACCCCATCCTGCTGCGTACCAGTTCGAATGCAGGGCACGGGGTCGGAACTGCGCTCGATGAGGAAATCGAACAGTATGCCGACGTTTTCAGTTTCTTGTTCGATCAGCTGGGATTCCACTACGTTGCGCCGGGAAAGTAACCCGCGGGAGGGGGGACAGCAAGCGTCTGAAGTCAAGTTGAAACTCGCTCAGAACCCCTGTTGCACCAGATCCTCGACGGTGAGCGAATTTTGGGACGGTTCGCCTTTCATCATTTTCTCGACATACTTGGCGATCACGTCGGCCTCCAGATTCACCGGGTCTCCCGGCTTGAGCGAGCCCAGGTTTGTGAGTTCGACGGTGTGCGGAATGATGGCGATCGTGCAGCGATTCTTCTCCAGCTTCGCAACCGTCAGGCTGATGCCTTCGATTGAAATGGATCCCTTGAACACGGTGTATTTTTCAACATCGGACGGTATTTCGATGCGCCACCACCAGTTTTCCGAATCCCGGCCTTCTGAATCTTTAATACGCTCGAAGGCGATCACCTTCCCAACGCCGTCCACATGGCCTTGGACAATGTGGCCCCCAAAGCGTCCGTCGGCCTTCATCGGCAATTCGAGATTGACGAGCGCTCCCTCGTGAATGCGCGAGAACGACGTGCGCGTCCAAGTTTCTGGCGCCAGGTCGGCGCAGAAGGAATTCGGTTGAATGTCGAGCGCGGTCAGGCAGACACCGCTGACGGAGACGCTTTGGCCGGTGCCTAATTCCTTGGGAGTGTTTTTCGCTTCGACCGTAATGCGCCGGTTTTCGCCGCGCTGCGTGATCTTGGTAACTTTTCCAACCTCTTCAACGATGCCAGTAAACATAAAGCCTCCAGAACAACTAAGTGCGCGGTGAGAGCCGAATTTCGATTGTAGCGCCGCCGTCCCGGCAGGATGCCAGCGCTACACTTTAATCACTGCCTGCCCGCCGCGCCGATTGTCGCGTGGTCACGGCACTAATCCCGATAAGGGTCGCGCAGATAGCCTTCAACCGCGAAATCTTCTCCAAACTGATGGAGGCGAAGGTGGCGTGCCGACAAGACGACGTGGGAATGCCCCGGTCCCGGGTGGGCCACGAAGGGCACTGCGCCTTCGCCCAGAATCTTTGGCGCATAGAACAGAAACAGCTTGTCTACCACTCCCGAAGATAACGCCGTCCAATTCACGGTCGCTCCGCCTTCAATGAGTACGCTGGTGATGTCGTATTTCGCAAGGTGACGCATCACCTCCACAAGATTCGGTCGTCCGTCCTCCCGCGCGGGCACGTGCTCAACGCGCAGGCCAAGCTTTTCCAGTTCGTGCTTGCGGTTGTCGTCGGCTTGCGAATAGAGAACGAGCACATCGCCCTGCACCGTTTTCACCAGGCGCGAAGCATCGGGCAGCCGCAGCCAGGAATCCAGAATGATGCGCAGCAGTGGACGACGCCGCGCGCGGTTGCTGCGGTCGGTGAGCAGAGGATCGTCGGCAATCACCGTGCCAACGCCAGCCATAATCGCATCGTGCTCGTGGCGCAATTCGTGGACGTATTTGCGCGCGATCTCACCGGTGATCCACCCGCCGGTCGAGCCTCCGGCTGCAACTTCTTTCGGAACGGGCGACCCCGCAGGCGGCGGCGCGATTTTGCCATCGAGCGTCATGGCGGCCTTCAGCGTGACAAACGGAATCCGGTGGCGGATGAACCTGGCGAAGCCTTCGTTCAGGCGCTTGGCCTCGGCTTCGAGCAAACCCACATCGACCTGGATTCCAGCTGCTCGCAGTTTGGCAAGACCTTGTCCGGCAACCTGCGGATTTGGATCCTGCATGGAGCAGACCACCCGTTTGATGCCAGCCGTAATTACGGCATCGGCACAGGGCCCGGTTCGTCCCTGGTGCGAACATGGTTCCAGGTTGAGATAGAGCGTTCCGCCGCGGGCGCGTGGGCCGGCCTGTTCGAGCGCGAGCGCCTCAGCGTGCTTGACGCCATCGTAGGTGTGCGTGCCGGTGCCAGCTTCTTTTCCAGAGGAGTCCACCACAACCGCACCGACGGCAGGATTCGGCGATACGAGGCCGATTCCAGCCCGAGCCAAGTCCAGCGCCCGCCGCATGAATTGTTCGTCGGTTGTCATGGAACCTTAAAGACTAACTCACCGCGAAGAGGCAAATCCACCACAGAGGCACGGAGAAAGCCGATTATAAATTAGGAGGAGTAGAACTGCCATCCTCGCCTTCCTTATCGGGCTCCGCTAATGCGACTGCGCCGGAGCGGCTGCCAGGGCCTCGTTTCCAACGGATCTTCCACCGCATCTGAAGGTCTTCGGCGAAACACGCTGCGCACGAATAGGAAAACCAGCCATAAGGCTAGGAGACCAATCGCAATCTGCCACCAAGTTTCCACCAGAGTTTCCTCCGTGTCTCTGTGTCTCCGTGGTGAACGCTCCTACGCAAACAACGACTCCACGAATTCCTTAGCGTCAAATGGCAGCAGATCGCCCGCCTTCTCGCCAACTCCGACGAAGCGCACAGGCAAGCCGAGTTCACGCGAAATCGCCACCACCACGCCGCCTTTGGCTGTGCCGTCGAGTTTGGTCAGCACAATGCCCGTCACTCCGGCGGATTGCGTAAACTGACGCGCCTGCTGCAAGCCATTCTGGCCCGTGGTGGCATCCATCACCAGCAAAGTTTCGTGCGGAGCCCCCGGCACGATGCGCTGCGCCGTGCGCCGCATCTTCTCAAGTTCCTGCATCAGGTTCTGCTTGGTGTGCAGGCGGCCGGCGGTATCGACGATCACGTAATCGGTCTTGTGCGCGGTTGCTTTTTGCAGGGCATCGAAAAGCACGGCCGATGGATCGCCTCCGGCTTTGGTCTTGATCACTTCGGTGCCCGTGCGCTGGCCCCAGATTTCGAGCTGCTCGATGGCGGCCGCGCGGAAGGTGTCGGCGGCGCACATCAGCACCGACTTGCCTTGTCCGCGAAATACTTGCGCCAGCTTGCCGATGGTGGTCGTTTTGCCGGTACCGTTTACGCCCACCACGATGATCACTTCCGGCGCCCCATCTACGCGCGCCACCGGCCGTTCGGGTGTCGAAGTCAAGATCGCCAGCAGCTCTTCTTTCAGTAGCCGCTTCAGTTCGTTCACATCCTTGATCTGTTTGCGATCGGCTTTCTCCCGGAGCTTGTCGAGAACCTCCTGCGTGGTAGTCGTGCCCAGATCGGCGCCGATGAGGGTTGCTTCCAGATCGTCGAGCGTGGAGCGGTCAATTTCCTTGCCGATCGAAACGACGTCGTCGATGCGCTCGGCCAGATTCTCGCGTGTCCGCGAGACGGCCTGCTTCATGCGGTCAAGAAAGCTGGGTTTTTGCTGCTCGTCCAGGCTGCCAAACAGGGTTTGAATCATGACATATCCGCACCCCGATTATATAGGTGGGAAGACAAGGCAAGATCGAGGGGCCCTTCAGATGCGCATGGTTTCGATCGTCAGAGGATCGGCGGGGGAAGACTCCGCAGAGGCTGCTGCGGCCGATGCGGCTACGGGCTCCGCAGACGTTGTGAGTGGCGCGGGCGTTTTCGGTAAGCGGATCTCTCCCCGCTCGTACACGGCCAGGAGCGCGTCCACAGCCCTGGGGTCAAGGCGCTGTCCCGAAAGATTCTGAATGATGCGGAGCGCGTCCTTGGCTTCGTGTGCCTTCTGGTAGGGGCGGTTTGTGGTGACCGCGTCGAAGGTGTCGGCAACCGCAATCACGCGTGCGAGCAGCGGAATCTCATCGCCCTTCAAGCCATAGGGGTAGCCGCGGCCATTAAGCGCTTCGTGGTGGAGTTCGATTCCGGGGAGCATTTCGCGCAACTGCGGCACCGGACGCAGAATGTTCGCGCCCTTGGTGGTATGCGTCTTCATGATTTCGAATTCTTCCGGCGTGAGTGCGCCCGGCTTTTTCAGAATACGGTCTTCGATGCCGATCTTGCCCACGTCGTGCAACTGGGCTGAGACGCGAAGGATCTCCTGAAATCCAGGATCGAGGCCCATTTCCTTGGCGATCAGCAGCGAGTAGCGGGTCACACGGTCGGAGTGGCCGCGGGTGTAGGGATCCTTTTCGTCGACCGCGCCGGCCAGCATCTGGATCGAACCCATGAACAGCGCCTTGTTTTCTTCGGCGGCGCGTTTCAAGTCTTCGACGAACTGTTCCAGTTCCTCCGACATCGTGTTGAACGTGGCAGCCAGTTCACCAATCTCGGTGCGTGTTTTGAGGTGAACGCGCTGCGAGAAGTCACCGCGCGCGATGGCACGGCTAGACTGCGCAAGCACCTGCAAAGGATTCGTGACGCGCCGCGCCGAGAAAATGCTCAGCCCAACGCTCAGGAATACTGCCAGCCACGCCAGCAGGCGTCCGGTGCGCTGCATTTCGTAAATACCGCGATAGGCTTCTTCGCGCGGTTTTTGCACAACCACGGCCCAATCGAGCGCGGGCACGGGGCTGTACGTTCCCAGCATCTCGACTGGCTTCTCGCCGCGGATGGTAAATTCGCGCGTCGCGGCCAACTGGGCTTTCGAACCTTCATCGACAAAATTCTTTACGATGTCGAATTGCGTCATGTCCTGGCCGGTGGCGTACTGCGGCGATGCCGTAGTTACTAACCGTCCCTGGCTGTCGACGACGTAGGGCATCAGGCCCGTCAGGCTGACCTGTTGCAATTGTCGGATCAGGTAATCGAGATCGACAACCGATCCGATCATGCCCAGGAAGCGGCCCGCATACATAATGGGCGAACTTACCAGCATGACCGTGCGCGCGGACTTTCCGCTTCCCACCGTCAGCGGCTGGCCGCTATAGGCGCGGCCTTCGCTCGCGGCCTGGTAGGCACGCTCCAGTTCACGCTGCAGGAAAGCATCGGGCTCAATGCGCCCGGCGGAGACGCCTTTGGCGTCGGCATTCAACAGCGTGGCATAGGCGATGTCATTTGACGAGGAAACGAAATTTTCCAGCAGCGCGCGCAGTTCCGGCGTCTCGATATGCTGGTCGCCAAGATCATTTCCGCTCTCCACCTGCACCGACGACGACAGATTGGCCAGCATCATGTGTATCGTTTCCTGGTGCTGGGAAATATCGTCGGCCAGCGAGCGCGTGACCGTATTCTGCAAAAGCATTTCGTTGGTTTTGAGACGTTCCCGGTTCATCTCCTCGATCTGCGCCGAGTAGAAATACATGGGGAGGACACTGATGGTGAGGAGCACGCCGAGGATAACGTACAGCAATGGAATGCGCGCGGGAATCGGCAGTTTATACGGCAAAAGGCAATCCTGTCGGCCCGTGCGTGGGGGGCGCGCTGGTCCGCTCAGAATACATTTTAGGGTGAATGGGAGGGACACTCTGAGGTGCTTAAAGTACAGCTGTCCGTTACCGAAGTACCACCGGCCGGGTCACCGAAGGAGTGCAACAACCCACAAGAGATAGCGCAGTTCCCAGGCCGCTATGGAGTTAGTAGAGAGCGGTTTGGACCATTACTTGCGGTAGCGGGTGGTCAATTGCTGGAAGCGCGGGTCGGAGCGCAGGGAAGAGAAGTAGGGGCTGGCATCGAGGGCGGCAAAATCATGGAAGCCCTTCTCAAAAGCTTTCTGCAGGGTATCGAGTGCTTTCTCTTGATCTCCACGAGCCGCGTATGCCTCACTCAGAAAGAAATAGTTGATGGCCGCCGGCAGAGCGCTTTTCGTCAGGCTCGCGACAGCACGGTCATAGTCTCCCTGTGCCAGATAGGCCTGCCCCAGACCAAGGTCCGCCATAGTGCCACTCGGACTTAATCCTTTCTCGCGCTGGAAGGAAGCAACTGCCTCCGCATAGCGCTTTTGCAGGATCAGAGCGCGGCCAAGATGATAGTAGGCGGGAACGAACAACGGTTGCAGGCGCAAAGCCTCCCGTGACGCCTTCTCAGCAACCTCCGCTTCCGGCGGCTGCTTGTAACAGAGCGCCCATGAGAGTAAGTCCCAGGCATGGGCGTTTTTGGGGTCTAACTCGGTAGCCGTGCGAAACTCCTGAGCCGCGCTGGTGTAGTCGTACTTGTCCATCAGGACCGTTCCCATGGCCACATGAGTCTCAGATAATCTCGGATCGATAGCCAGCGCATGCTGCGCATATTCCTCGGCATGCTGCAGGTGCGCCGGCGAAGAGTCGAGATTGCGATAGATCTGCGCTTCCACCCACGACAGCCCGGCGAGCGCAAGAGGGTAATTCGGGTCCGATCTAAGAGACTCCTCGTAGGCCCGGCGCGCCGCTTCCAGCTTTTCCGGGTCATCGGGATATTGCAAAAATGCCTGACCACGCAAGTAAGCGTCGTAGGCTTGCGGGTTTCCCGTATAACGATGCTGAATCGCCTGTTCTTCCTGCGGGCTAAGCTTCAGGTTGAGCGACTGCGCGATCTTCAGCGCGGTTTGCTCCTGCAGCGAAAAGACGTCTTTCATCTCTCCCGTGAAATCGTCGGCCCACACCTGGAAGCCGCTGGTCGAGTCGATCAGATGCACGTTAATCCGCACCTGATCGCCGGCTTTGCGCACACTTCCTTCGAGCAGATAGCGAACACCCAGGGCTTTGCCAATCTCGGCAGCGCTCTTGTCAGACGTTTTCAGCGCCATGACCGAGGAATGCGAGGCCACATCGATCCCCTCGATTTTCGAGAGCTTGGTGGTGATTTCATCGGTCATTCCGTCGCTGAAATAGGCGCTATCGGGCTCGGCGCTCAGGTTTTGCAGCGGAAGAACGGCAACTGAGGGCTTGCCAGCGACCGCCGCGGGCTGCGAAGGAGAATGTTTCACATACCGCGCGATCCCTCCAATCGCGGACAGTAGGGCCAGCAGAGCGAGGCTGGCAAATACGAGTCCGCGTTTGGATCGTGGACGCACGGGAATCTGCGTCTGCACGGAAGGGGTTCGCCCCGAGTCAGAGGCCCTCTGAATGCGCTTCAAGTCCGCGCGCATCTCGGCCGCCGACTGATAGCGCAGATCTCGGTCCTTTTCCATCGACTTTTCGAGGACGCGCTCGAACTCGGCGGGCAGGGCCGGATTCAAGCGCAGCGCCGAAGCCGGGGCCCGGTTCATGATGCCGTCAAAAATCACCCCGGTGCTTTCGCCAAGAAAAGGCAATGCGCCGGTTGCCATCTCGTACAAGACGACTCCAAATGAGAACAGGTCCGTGCGCGCATCCAGTTCTTTCGCGCGTACCTGCTCGGGCGACATGAAGGCGACCGTCCCGAGAGTCGAACCGGGGCTGGTGAGATGCTCATCGTTGAGGGTTGCCGTGTTCGCCGATCCAACCTGGCTGGAAGAACTGGCGGTGGGCGCGACCTTCGCCAGTCCAAAATCCAGAACTTTGGCGTGCCCGCGATCGGTGACGAAAATATTGGCGGGCTTGATGTCGCGGTGAACGATCCCCTTGGAATGCGCGGCCTCCAGCGCTTCGGCGATTTCGATGGCAAGCGAGAGGAGAGTTTCGATTTCCAGCGGACGCCCCGTTATGCGGTGCTTCAGCGTCATGCCGTCGAGAAACTCCATGGCAATGAAGGCATGACCGTCCTGCTCGCCAATGTCGTAGATGGTGCAGATGTTGGGGTGGTTCAGTGCGGAGGCCGCCTGCGCTTCGCGCTGAAATCGAGTGAGGGTCTGAGAGTCTCGGGCCACATCCTCGGGGAGAAATTTCAGGGCGACAAACCGGTGAAGGCGCGTGTCCTCGGCCTTGTAGACAACGCCCATGCCGCCGCCGCCAAGTTTCTCGACGATCCGGTAGTGCGAAATGGTTTGCCCGATCACTATTAAAGGGATGGCCCGCGTTCCGGTCGCTTCATCTTACGGACGCCGCATCCGCTCGTCAACGAATGACCGGGGATAGCTATAGGCGCGGCCCCGAATGCCGCTCCAGTCCCTCTACCAAGGCCCAGTGCCTTCCGTCACGCCGCACCGTCCTCAGCCGTGATACAAAATTTACATGGCACCCACATCGGGCACACCTGCTGGACCGGCCATCACAGCCCACGCGCCCTGCCGCGCCGACTTGGCCGGGGGCACGGTCGATCTCTGGCCGCTATATCTGTTTCACCCCGGCGCGCTGACGCTTAACTTTGCGCTCGAAATTTTTACGAGCTGCCAGATTACTCCGCTCGAAGGAAAACGCATCGAATTGCGTTCTCTTGATACGGGGCGCGAAGATACCTTCGCCGATCTCGCCGAGCTGAACGGAAAGCCGAAGCACAAACATGCCCTGGCTGCTTGCGTGGTGAGCTTCTTTGCTCCCGAGCAGGGTTTCCGGCTGGAAACGAATTCAGAATCGCCTGCGGGTGCGGGCATTTCCGGGTCATCTGCCATGATGATCGCGACCTGCGCAGCGCTGGCACGCTTCACCGGCCGCGAACTGGACCTCGAGAAACTGCGCGCCCTTGCCCAGAACATTGAGGCACAGATTATCCGCGTGCCCACGGGCTGCCAGGACTATTATCCTGCGCTCTACGGCGGAGTCAGTGCGATCCATCTCGATCCGGACGGAATTCACCGCGCGGCGGTGCCGGTGGCGCCCGAAGAAATTGAAATGCGTTTTTTGCTTGCCTATACGGGCGCGCCCCGGCAATCGGGAATCAACAACTGGGAAGTCTTCAAGGCGCACATCAACGGAGACCGTCACGTCTTCCGCAACTTCGAGAAGATCGTCGCCCTGGCTCGTGACATGAATCAGGCGTTTCTGCGCCACGATTGGGAGGACGTAGCCCGCCTGATTCGCGAGGAGTGGAAGTTGCGCCGCACCAACGCTCCCGGCATCACCACACCGAAAATCGACAAGCTGATCGAAGTGGCCCGGAAAAACGGCGGCCGCGCGGCCAAAGTGTGTGGCGCGGGCGGCGGTGGTTGCGTTCTATTGATGGTGGAAGAAGGCGCGAAGGATGCGGTCTCGCTAGCGGTGACAAAGGCCGGCGGGCAGATGCTTCCCCTGAAGGTAGCCCGCGACGGGTTGCGCATCTCTTAATCGCGCGCTTCTCTGGTCCCGTCGTGCCCGACCTTGGACCGGCAGCAACAGTCTATAAGGGGAGCAGTCTATAATTGGACGTGGGCATGGGGTGCTCCATGCGGTCGATCCGCGGGCTTTCTCTTCTTGGGCGTTCTAGCTGCTGCTGTTGCGCCTCTTACCGCTTCCTCGTCTTCCTGCTGTTCGGTGCGGCGCTTCTCCTTGCCGAGAACCCTCCGCGCTCCAGGATGTCACCAAAAGCTCGCCAGGAAATCCTCCATGTCTTTAACGCCGAGTTGGTCTACATCCGCGCACCTTTTCCCATGGGGAAGACTGGCTTGAAGCTGAAGAACGGGACCATAACTCCAAACGGCGACGAACTGAAGGCGTTAATGGCCATGTGGGGACCGGCTTGCAAGCCTGGCGATAGGGCCGAAATCACCAATGTCTTTATCAAGGGCGACTACATCCGTTTCGACATCAACGGCGGGCCAGCCGGCAAGAAGTGGTACCAGCACATTCAGATCCAAGGCACGGCCTCGACCACGGTAAGTCCCGGATCCGGCGAGAATGTCAATGCGCATGGCTCGTTTGTGAACCTTTACTTTGACAAGTACGTGCCCGAACTGACGGGGCCCGAGCTCAAGAAACTCTTGCTCCCGGTCTTTGACTTCGACTCTAAAACTGGACTTGAGGCGTATCTGCTGACCGTTCCTCCGAAGGTTAAAGATGCCATCGAGCATCATCAGGTGCTGGTGGGCATGAATCAGGACATGGTGATTTACGCCAAGGGTCGTCCGCCGCGCAGGGTGCGCGAGAAGGACGGAGAGATCGATTACGAGGAGTGGGTCTACGGCACTCCGCCTCAGGATGTAGACTTTGTGCGCTTCGTCGGCGATGAAGTCGTGCGCGTCGAAACCATGAGCGTCGACGGGAAGAAAGTCGTGCGCGTTGAGAAGGAAGTGGACTTGGGAGAGCCGACCGTTGCCAAGAAGCAGGAAGCACGTCCGGCGAATGCGCCCACATTGCGGCGTCCTGGCGAGGAGATTGATGTTGACCATTCCGACACGCCGCACGCACCTGTATATCTGCCTCCACCAACGAGCGCACCGCCAGGCTCGGATCCAGGGCCGAACTACGGCACATCGGGTGATCGGTTGATCGGGTCATCGCGCGATCTGAAACTCGCGGGCCAATTCTCAAGTTCACAATAAGCTCGTTGAGAATTCCGTACCGTCAGATCGCCAGATTCTCCAATCGCCCGATGACGCGATCACCCGATGAGCCGATCCGATTTACACTACTGCTGTGAAGATTGCCCTCGGCCAGATCAATCCTACTGTCGGGGATTTCTCTGGCAATGCCGCTAAGATCATTCAGTTTGCCGAACAGGCCCGAAGCGCGGGCGCGGGCATGATCTTGTTTCCTGAACTTTCGGTCTGCGGATATCCGCCGCGCGACCTGGTCGAGCGGCCATCGTTTGTGGCGCGCAACCGCACGACTGCCGAGCAAATTGCCGCCGAAACACGCGGCATCGCCGTGATCTGCGGGCTGGTGACTCGGGCCGAAGCCGACTCCGGCAAGACTGTGATGAATTCGGCGGCTCTGCTGCGCGAGGGGCGCATCGAGTTTATCCAATCGAAGATGCTTTTGCCGACCTATGACGTGTTCGATGAGATGCGTAACTTCGCTCCCGCGCACAGCCAGCAACTGTTCAGCTTTTGCGGCAAGCAAATGGCGCTGACCATCTGCGAGGACGCGTGGAACGATAAGCATTTCTGGAACAAGCGTCTCTACCGCATCGATCCCATCGAGGAGCTGGTGCGCGCGGGCGGCAACTTCGTGCTCAACATTTCCTCCTCGCCGTTCTGGATCGGCAAGCGCGAGCTGCGCCGCGACATGCTGGCCGCGATCGCCAAGAACCAACACGTTCCGGTGGCGATGGTCAACCAGGTGGGAGGGAATGACAGCCTGGTGTTTGACGGATCGAGCCTGGTGCTTGCGCCCGATGGCAACGTTATAGCTCAGGGTAAATCGTTCGAAGAAGATATTATCTTTTTTGATTCCTCGAACCTCACCGGCGAAATGCATGAGCAAATTGCGGGCGAAGAAGCCAGCGCTTACGAGGCGTTAGTTCTCGGCACGCGCGACTACGTTCACAAATGCGGCTTCCAGCGCGCCATCATCGGGCTGAGCGGAGGGATCGATTCCGCTCTCACCGCCGGCATTGCCGTCGATGCGCTGGGCGCGGCGAATGTGATCGGCGTTGGAATGCCGGGTCCTTACTCATCTCCCGGATCGATCAGCGACGCTCGCGCTTTGGCCGAGAATCTCGGCATTCGCTTTGAGCTACTGTCGATCAACGAAATATATCAATCAGCTAATGCAACTTTGGCTTCCGCGTTTGCCGGTCTGCCCGAGGACGTGACCGAAGAAAACATCCAGTCGCGGGCACGCGGGCTCATCCTCATGTCGCTCTCGAACAAGCTCGGCGCGCTGGTGCTTTCGACCGGCAACAAGAGCGAACTGGCCGCCGGCTATTGCACACTCTATGGAGACATGGTCGGCGGACTGGCTGTCATCTCCGATGTGCCGAAGACGCTGGTGTACCGGCTGAGTGCCTATGTAAACTCGCGTGCGGGCAAGAGCGTGATTCCGCAGGCGACCATCGACAAGGCTCCATCGGCCGAGTTGCGGCCCGATCAAAAAGACTCCGACTCACTTCCGCCCTACGACGTGCTCGATACGATCGTCGAAGACTATGTCGAAGAGTCGCGTTCGGCTGAACAGATCGTGCAGGATCACGGTTACGATCCCGACTTGGTCAAGCGCGTGATCGCCATGATCGCGCGCAGCGAATACAAGCGCCAGCAGGCCGCCCCGGGGATCAAAATTACCCCCAAGGCGTTTGGGTACGGCCGGCGTTTTCCGATTGCGGCGAAGACGGAGTGAGAACCAGTTCTGAGGTCCCTTTTCGCAGTTCTCAGCCAAAACGTGTGTGACGTTTCGGATCTCGTTCTGCGCGATTGTGCAAGAGTGAGTAGCACAACACATGTACAAACTTCGCACAATGTCTGCACTATCTTTCACGTTGACTAATGCTTTCGGGTAAGGCTAAATTAGCGCAGGTCTAGCGATTTACCGACCGCCCTCAGTTCCTCTCTCCCGGTGTTCGGACAGGCCTTCAGGAACAATTTCAATCCCATGGGAAGGTAGGAAAAGCATGAGTCGTCGTGTAATCGTCGTTGCAATCACCATCGCGCTGTCACTTACCCTTTGTATGCAGGCATTCGCACAGGGTGCGGAACACAAAGGCACGGTCATCGTCCCGTCATCCAGCATTGAGAAACCAGGCGATGCCGGCAAGCGTGCCCACACCAATATCCGGATGTTCGTTCCCACGGCCGGTTTTCAGCACGCGCAGCCGCTTGCCGGCGGACCGCCGTTCAGCGGCTACTTCTATGAAACGCCGGCATCGATTGGTTGCGTCTATAAGCTGACAAAGGCAGTCGCGGGCTGCAACCCCAACACCGTTACCGTGAACCCTACCGGCGGAAGTAAAGCAATCGCCATCGTGGACGCTTATGACGACCCGAACGCGGCCAGCGATCTCGCCGCCTTCTCGACACAGTTCGGATTGCCCGCGGCAACTTTCCAAGTCGTTTACGCCAGCGGCACCAAGCCGCCCGGCGATTCCGGATGGGAACTGGAAGAATCGCTCGACATTGAGTGGGCGCACGCCATGGCTCCCAGCGCGAAGATTTACCTGGTGGAAGCGGCCTCCAACTCTTTCACGGACCTTTTCACCGCGGTGCAAACAGCCAGCAGCCTGGTGTCGGCGGCGGGCGGCGGGGAAGTCTCGATGAGCTGGGGCGGCGGCGAGTTCTCCGGCGAAAACAGCTATGATTCCTATTTCACGACCTCAGGCGTTGTCTACTTCGCTTCCACTGGAGACGGCCCGGGAACCATCTATCCGAGCGTTTCTCCCGACATTGTAGCTGCGGGCGGTACGACTCTACGCCGCAATCCGACGACGGGCGCCTTCATTTCGGAAGCGGCCTGGGTGGATGGCGGAGGCGGGCTCAGCCCGTACGAAGCGCGCCCCAGTTACCAGTCTGTGATTTCCAGCAAAGTCGGCAGCGCCCGCGGAGTCCCCGATATGTCCGCAATCGCCGATCCCAACACTGGCGTTTGGGTCTATGACAGCAGAAACGGCGGCTGGTACATCGTTGGCGGCACCAGCGTATCGTCTCCGTTGCTGGCGGGCATCGTGAATCGAGCCGGAAGCTTCGCCACGTCCAGCAACTCGGAACTCACCACAATTTACAACAACATAGCAGTGACCACGGATTTCAAAGACACGACCGTGGGCATGTGCGGTCCTTACATGGGATACTCTGCGGCGAAAGGATGGGACTTCTGCACCGGTGTCGGCAGTCCCAAGAGCTACGTCGGCAAGTAAGGCGACTCTCGATTCAGCTTTGCTTTGATCCGGCCCTGCCAGAGTGCAGGGCCGATCTTTTTGGTCATCCTTATTCTTGGCCGTTCCCGGCTCAAGCTGGAAAAGGGCGTCAATTCATCCGCACCCACTCGATGTGGTTGCTCGCCACCTTGCCATCGTTCACGAACATCTCATAGGCGGCAGCGAGCAACTCGGGCCACTCCGTCGCGTCAAAATCCAGCGCAGAGGTGTCCCCGACGACAGCCACCTTCAGGGTGGCTCCACTGTTCGCAGTCGCTTCCAATATCCTGTCCCCTAGCTCAGAATTCTGTTCTAAGTCGAAGACGGCGACGGGATGGCCGTTCGAATATGCAAAGAGATAGCGGAACAGCGCTTTGGTTTGCTCCGAGTCGGGCATCTTTAGCACCCCCGTTTGAACGCGTGAAGAAGTTAGCGTGAAACTCGTGGACGCATGCCTGGCGGTCCTCTTTTGTTGACACGATTCCCCTTTGTTCAGTGCCCCCACAACTTAGAGACAGTATATCCGAATT
>Ga0074046_10002532_pt1 | contig 15726 bp, 21 predicted proteins | sample BogForMeECP23OM3_FD_94441 | JGI IMG/M metagenome (GOLD analysis project Ga0074046, IMG submission 94441) | Bog forest soil microbial communities from Calvert Island, British Columbia, Canada - Bog Forest MetaG ECP23OM3 | ecosystem: Environmental > Terrestrial > Soil > Wetlands ...
GGGGGGGGGGCGGCGGCTGGCCTTGGGGATGGAATGACTGGGCTTGGCCGGGATGGGGCGAATATGGGTATCCGATGGTGTGGGGCACAGGGCCCTGGGGATACGGTATGCCGTTCGATCCTAATTATGGGTATCCGGTGTTGCCGCCGTGGGTTGTTTATTGATTTGAAATCGACTCAATTGATTGGCAACGAAAAGCGGAGACGAAGATGAAAGAGTTCATGCACGAGCATCCCTGGATGACGTTTTTCTTGGGGCTCGCTGCCATTCATGGTGTCACGACGGTCGTGACCATCGCTGCAGGCGGATCGAAGCGGCGCATTCCGCCTCCGATTCCTCACATGCCTTCGATGCGTCCTCCGCAGCCGGGGCAGCTTGGGCAGTATGTGCAGCAGCCGCATGGGCAGCAACTCGGGCAGCATTATACAGGTGCCGTGAATCGTGGAGGCTTTGGCGGAAACAACGGAGGCATGCCCATGGGTCCGGGCCCATGGCCGACGCAACATGCTGCGGCACCTATGGAAAATGGGCAGACGCCTGAGCGTCCTTCGATGGCACCTGAGGACGTGACGGGTTGGGGCCATGTCGAGATGCCAAAACCGTTCGGCCATTCTCCTTACGTTCGCGATGGTTGGCCGTACGGCGGCGGTGGTCACGGCGTGAATCCTTGGTGGGAGTGAAGAATTCAATGGTGGCGGCAAAGGGAGCAGCTAAAAAGATTGGAAAGAAGCCTTTTCGTGCGTCTGAATTGCATGAGAAGAAGACTTCTCTTTTTCCAGTTGGGCTTCCGGATGTCGAAGGCGTCAGGGATGTAGCGAAGCGTGCTCGCGCGCGCCGCGACGCTGCTCGTGTGAAAGCCGAGCAGGCTCTTCGAAGTGGTCCTTCGACTTTGACGCTCAAAAAGGATTCGGCTGCGCTCCGTGCCGCGCTCAAGCGCAGGCAGATTGCACGAATTTCTGGCGCCGGAAAAGCGAACCCAAAGTCTCGTGACACCGAAGATGTCTTCACGGCTGATGGGACTCGTTATGCTCGTACAGATCTTTATCGCCCGACGATTAAGGATCGTATTGGATTGGCGAGGCGTCGTGTGGCTTCGAGTTCTCTCGACTGGTGGGATAAACACAGTAAGCAGGTCGTGGTTGCAGCCATTGCAACTGTGGCAGGTTTCATGGCGTATGGCGCGTGGAAAAATGCGCAGCTCGAGAAGCAGCTTGGAATGCGTTCACGAGGTCCAGTTCGTCAGACTTTTCGGTCTCAGGTAAAGACGCAGATTCCTTCGGGCGCTTCTCAAGGACGTGTAGGTTGGGATTTGCCGCCGCCGATTTCCTATGGTTGGCATGGTGCGTCTGCGCCGCTTTGGGCGCTCGCTGGGTACAACCATCCATTCGTTGCCGCGCCGTCTTCACCTGTCGTGACCAAGGGTCACTTTGCAGGCTACGCTCGCGCTCTTTACCCGGTACGGAGTTACTAGGAGATTCTATGAGTAAGAAAACGGATTTGGCCGCTGTCGGCCTTGGGCTCTTCACTTATGTCTATGCAAAGAGACATGAGAGTGATCGGTTCGGAGTCGGCTCTCTTGGTGGTGCAGCTTTGGCCATTTATGCTCTTTCTCATATCAATGCGAAGTATGCGAATTATGCCATTATCGCATATCTTGGTAGTGAAGTGTTTTTACCTTCTCAGGTGAAGATGCTTGCCGAGCATGTTGGTGGAGATTCATTCGTTGGCGCACCTGGCGACGATTACTCGTTTACGCGTCGTCCTGGATACAACGACAAGAACTATTGAACTGGAGCGAAGCAGGAGTCATTCATGTCTATATCAAAACGCACAACCGACTTCGCGCTCATCGCGACTGGCCTAGGTCTTTGGTACGTGGGAGCGAAAGTCTTTGCGGATCATCACGAGAACGTCGCAAGTGGCGTTCACGATGACTTTCAGCATCGCTATGCAACACAGATCGGTACTGTCTCTACGCTGGCCGGGCTTGGCCTTGCCGTGTACGGCACTTACCGCGTGAACCCGACTTGGGGGCGCAGCCTCGGAGCTGTGCTAGGCGGACTCATCGCGTACAACGTGTACAAACACAAAAAGGGCGAGCCTCTCATTTCTCTTTCTCCTTTCAAATCTCCAATGCCTCTTCATGCAGGTGTCTAATGAGACTCACGACAGCTCTTTTTGGTGCGTTCGCTGGTGGCGCCTTCGGCGTTTTGACGAATCGTGATCCCTGGAAGTGTGCGGCGTGGGGTGGCGGTGTTGGGCTTGTGACGACGCTCGTTGGTGGCGCGAATTTGTCGCTTGGCGGAGTCAATCTTCGTGTCGGCAACTCTGCTTCGTCTTTGCCGGCTGAAGCGGCTGGTTGGGGTCACGTCGAGATGCCGGCTCCATTCGGTGATTCGCCCTATGTGCGCGACGGCTGGCCTTATGAAGGCGGCGGTCACGGTGGCTATCCGTACAGCTGATGAACTTTTAGGTTTTTGGGGAAATTCTGCGACTGATGTAACTTGAACCAGGCGGTCTTTTGATCGTCAAAGCACCCTGAGAGAAAACAAATGGCTGAACTCGATTTTGAATCTGCGTCTCGTCCCGTGCCGTTCTGGCTTCGCCGCCGGAACCAAGCGAGCGGACTTCTCGACAAGCTGAAGCATCAGGTCAAAAACCTCAGCACCACACAGTTCGTGCTCGTCGCAGCCGGCGGCGTTCTTTTGCTCGATCATCTGATCGCGCCCAAGGGAATGTCGTTTGCTTCGAAGGCGCTCGACAAGTTTGGCGCAGGTCCGAAGCTCGCTCTTCCGCCTCCGCTTCCGCTTACTCCCCAGGCGCTTGCTGCCAAGGGGTATTTTGCTGGCGCCAACAACATGGCGGGCTGGAACCGAGGGATGTCGCCTTACGGTGGGATGGACGGCTTCTACTGGCATGGCCACGGTGGTCCGTGGCGTAACTGGCACAACGATAACGAATATCCCTGGGCGATGTAAGAGCAATTGCGATGACGAATTCCGAGCTTTCTGAACTCGATCACGATCTTGCCCAGGGTCCGAGTCTCGCAAGAGACGCAATCTTTGGTGCATGCATCGGCGTTGCGATGACCTGGCTCGGATATGCTGGCGGCAAACACCTGCTCTCTTCTGCAATGCAGGGTGCGGGAGCAGGTGTTGCTATTGCATTAGCCGCCTATGGTTTCGATCAGTGGAAGTCTTCGAAAGCGCACTCTGCGCGTCATCTTGCAGGATTCCTTGCGCCGTATCCGCTTTATCGGGCGTCGTTGACGTACCCATGGTCGAGTCATTGAGTCATGGCGGAGCACGACGAGGACGAAGATGACGAGGTAGAGGAAGAAGACGAAGTCAAGTCTTCGCCTCGAAAAGCGGCGTTTGTGTCGCGCTCTCACTCAGGAAATTCAAAGCTCATGTCGATCGTTGCGAAACTAAAAAAGGTCAAGCCGGTCTACTGGGTTTTGGGGCTCGGCAGTGCAGCTCTCGCTGTAGATTACCTCGTTGAAGGTGATCGTTCGATTGTCATGTCGCTGTATCACGGTATTTTTGGTGGTCATGGTGGCGGCGGTAGTGGCGGCGGGAGTCATGCAAGAACTTCGCCCGGTATGGCTATGATGCCTTCAGGTTCATCGGTGGCGCTTCCGTCGCCGGTTTATTATCCTGCATACCCAGTTTCGTACTACGCGTGGAACGGGTATCCGTTCGGTAATCGTCACAGTCACTTTGGTCATGCGTTCGGTCACGGGTACGGTGGGCATTCAGACCATCACGGCGCCTGGCGCGAATTCGGTCATCGGGGCATTCGCTGATGTCTGGCGATGCAGCCAGCGGCATTGTGATTGGGCTCGTCGGTACTGCGATTGGAGTCGCAGCTGTCGATTACGCTTTTTCTCCGCCAGGCGAGTCATGGCTTGCGAAGTTTACTTCAAGATTTCCAGGTTTTTCCTCTACTGCATCGCTTTCGCCAGCTCTCCCGCAGGGTCGTAGGGCAGGAAGGCCTTTTAGCGGACCGGCTTCACATCAACAACCTTCGTACGCTACGCATCGTCCGCTTCCTGTAGGTCCGCCGCCTCTGACTGTGACTCCGGCCATGGTCAATCAGATTGCTGCGAAGATCAATTCAATGTTGCACACGAATCTTCCAGCGAATGGTCTTATTACGGAAGACATGAAGCGAGCACTCATGTCGCTTCAAAGTCAGCTTGGTCTACAGCCTTCTGGCTTCCCAGATGACAAGACGCTTCGAGCGCTCGGTGTGGCTCTAGATCAGTTTGGACATCAGGGTCAGGCAGCCGCGCATCAGGGTCAAGCGGTCGTGCGAAGTGTGGCGAAAGCCACTCCGATTGCGGACGCTGGTAACTTTATTTCGAAGACGTTTGGCGGCCCTCCGTCGTCACACGCGACGGGGCCTGATGAAGGCGTTCGAAAAGTTCAGCACATGCTCAATACGTTTTTCGGTCACCAGGTCATCAATGAAGACGGGATCATGGGCCCGCCTACGAGCGGCCTCCTTTCGGAATTTCAAAAAGCTCAAAGTCTTCCAAGTACGGGTGTCATTAACAGCAAGACTCAGGATGCTCTGGAAAAGGCTGTGTCATCTGGCCTCTCTGCCCTAGATGAGGTTTTTGCTCATCGAACTGGAGCTGACAGCGGTGTGAGTACGTGGAAGACGGAGACTCAGTCGCTTGGCGATGCCGCGCAAAACATTATTTCGAAAGTCATGTCAGAAGGTGATGCGCGAAAGATTCAACCGCTGTCGAAGATGCTCAAGCTCGCCGGTTTTCCTGTAACCGCAACTGCCGTTTCTTCGGCTCATGGAGCGACGGCAACGACTGGTTGGTGGTGAGCTATGCCGGGTAACAACGGCTACATCGACTGCGGTTACGGTCTTTACCTACCTGAGTGGGTGGCGCTCGAGATTGAGCGCGTCGCGGTGGATTGCGCAGAAGCATGCATGGCGCCCCCGCCACCGCGTCCCATTCTACCAGCTGTTTTTGGTGAGCACGTCGTAGGATGGTCGCAGCCGCCACGTCCTGCAGATGTGATTGTGAGCTTCGATCCGCATGCTTCAAAACGAGATCAGGCGCGTTCGGTTCTCTACGATTATTACCATGATGATCCGCTTCGTTACTGGAGTGACAATGAAGCCGTGAAGCGCTGTTTCATCGGTGGTAGCGATCCTCGCAAAGAGAATCATGATCCGCTTCTTCTCATTGCGGCCTATGAGAACAAGAACCATCCCGTTTGGAAGTGCCAAGCAAGCGATACGAAGAATCACGACATCGGTGACGGGATGCACTGGAATGACTTGGATCAAGCGGTGCAGCAAGCGATTGCGCACCGTAAGAAGCTTGGTCCGCTTCCTCAGTCGTCATACGACACGAATCCAGTTGTCATTTATTACTATGACAACGACAAGATGAAGCGGATTACGTATCCAGGACAGAGTATTCCGCCTGCGCTCAATGCTCAGAATTTTCGCTGGTGGTCTTGGGGTCTTGGTGATTCGAGTGATGCCGGTAAAGCTCACGGCATGGATGACGTCCATACACGTGAGACCGACGAACCGAAAAAGATTGCAGTTGAACGTGCTCATCCTGGTTGGGTTACGAAAGAGCAAAAGCAGGCGCTCAAGTCGCAGTACTCATGGCTCTCCGATATGGACAGCGGTAGCGCCGGAGACTGGCAATCCGAAGGTCCGCAGTGGGACAAAGACGTTGCCGGAACAGGCGTCATCGGCAGCATTACGGGAGCGATTCTTGCGCTTGTATCTGCTGTGCTCGACGCCACAGGTGTCGGCGCTGTCGTAGGTGTGCCGCTTGGTATCGCGACGCCTTTTATCGTTGCAGCCATCAATGCAACAGACACTGCTCTTCACGCTGGAGATTTTGGTGCGGCTCTTGCGAACCTCGGGCCTGCGCTTGCTCAGGCCGCGGTCAGCGCAGCAAGCAAAGGTGTAGGTGCGGCAGGCATTAGTATTCCGCCTGCGGCGATGAAAGCACTCGGTGGTACCGTAACTGCGATTGCGAATGACGTCGCTGCTGGACAAAAGAAGAAGCTAGACTTCGGACAGATTTGGTCTGCTGTTTCAAAGAAGGCTGCGAGTTACAAGACGATTGGCGATGCCGAGGCCGAAGCCATTGCACACGTACTCGGAGGCCCTGGAGGACAGAGCGGTGCCGCGGGTCGCGTTTTCGTGCAGGGATATCTCGCGGGTCGTTTTCTTGATGCAAAAGGCCTCTCTGGGATCGCAAAGATTCTTCAGGCTTATGCGACGTTCGCTGATCCTCGCATCATCAACATTGCTTTACTTGGAATGGGAATCGGTCACATCGCCGGAGCGCAACATGGTACGATTCAGCGAAGGCCCGTGACGCAGCGAGCGCCTGCGGCGCGAGGAGATTTTGCTGGCCAGGTCATCATCACCGAGTCGCCCGAGTCTGCTCGCGCCGATCTCGCCGCATTTGTGCATCATCAGCTTGCACCTCGTTACGGTGTAGGTCCGGAGACTCTTGACGAGTCTTTCGTTGGGTTTGCATGTCCAGACGGCTATGACCCAGTCATGGGTTCGCAGGGTCAGCTCGCTTGTGCGTATCGTAAGAAAGCTGCATGCCTTGCGGGTCATACGAATGAGCTTGGGACGTTTGCTTGCACCGATTGGGATTACCCGTCGTGTCCTTTGGGCATGATGAATATGCCTGGGAGCCCCAAGAATTGGTGCTTTCCGATGTCGCATCAAGCATCTGGCGAATTTGTAGGTGATGCGAGTGACTACGGTCCGCTATCTCGAGGATGTCCAGCTGGGTACTGGTGGGATTCGCTCGGTGGTGTCTGTCGACCCGCAGAGCCTTTGCCTCTCAGGCACGCAACCGGTTTTGACTTCGATTCGCAAAACGCATTTGATACAAGTAAACAGGTGCTTCAAGCATTTGGTCAGGGTCTCATGCATGCACCTGGTGCTTTTCAGTTTGGTTATCAGTTCGGGCAGAGGTATCTATGACTATTTGGGTTGGGCATGATGGTACGCTGAACGACGATGAAGGTGATGGGCCCGCTGTCACTGGCGATCCGATGATGTATGTCAGAACCGATGGTCAGACTTACGTCGGCGCCGATGGTCAGGCTTATGTCGGCGATATGGACTGGGGCAGTGCGCTTGGATCGCTTGGGAGCGCGGCAGCCAGCGCTTTTGGAGGCAGCGGCGGAGGTGGCGGCGGAGGCGGCTTTGGCGGCAGCGGCGGAGGTGGAGGCGGTTTTGATTTTAGTAGCCTCAGCAATGGCAGTGATACGGGTTCTGCAATAGCCAATATTTTTGGTCAGGTAGCAAAAGCCGCTGTTCCGCTTGCGACTCAAGCGATCTCTCAAGCAACGCAGCAGCATCCGTCCCAGCAGCCCCCCGCCGGGGGTTCCCAAGGGTCGCAGATGTCCACGCAGCAGCCCCCCGCCGGTGGTTCCCAAGGGTCGCAGACGCCTGCGCAAGCCGCGACCCGAGCGCAGGCAACCAAACCTGGTGCTGCGCGAGGAAAGTCGTCAACAAGTCCAAAGGATCGACTTCTTCTTTTGCTCGCACACTGGGCGAAGGATTACAACATGCCGCCGCCTGATAAATCAGCTGGCGGGCACGTTGGTGACTTCATGAACGACATGATGAAGGGACCAGGCTCTACCGCAAAATCCGGTAGTGGCAGCGCGACGAAGACGAGCGGTCTCTTTGATGTCGATGTCGATGCAAGTCCTCTTGATAGAATCGTGTCTTCAATTGGCCGTTTATTTTCTTTTGGTCGTCCAAGCTACTCGCGACGCGGCTACAGCATGCCTGGTGTTCATTTTCATGTTCCTTCGCTTCCGATGCCGCAGATTTATGGGTATGGAGGTCAGGGGTACGGTGGTCAGCAGCAGCACTATGCGCAACCGTCTGTAACCTATCAGCCCTATGCGATGCCTAGCATACAGACTCAGGCTCAGGCTGCGCCTCTGAGACCGCGAACCGTTCAAGTGACTGCAACGGCTCCTCGACGTGGAGGCTCGAGTCATGGGGTTGCGGATGAAAGCGTGCGTGAAGTGCAGCGACTTTTGAATGAGTACTGGCACTCGATTGGCTTTGGAGAGTCTCGTACTGGTATCCAAAGCACGTCGATGTACAGCCCGCAGAGCTATTATACCGATTCGTATGGTGCTTACGTTTTACCTTATGAGTCACCTTTTGAGTCGTGGACTGACGAGCAGGGCAGTGAGTGGATGGCGCCCTGGTGGTGAAGAAAATTTGATGATTTTTCGGCTTGAATTTTGGCTGTTTTTCAGGGCTTTTAGAGCCTTTTTCAAGAATTTCAGCAACTTGTGGATGCAAAAGTGCGGTGTTAGAGTTTACGGGAGAACCTGAATGATTCTATCTGACCGTCTTGTTCATGACTTCGCAGAGCGCTATCCGCGCATGGCGCATTTGACGTCAAGCGCTGCTGGCGAAAAAACGTTTGGCGCAGTGCTTCAAGCGATTACCGTGATCGGCGTTGCCGGGACGATGAGCTACATGAACGCGCGTCATGCCGGTCCTGGTCGTCAAGCGTACGAAGTTGCTGGTGTGCCCGCGGATCTCGCACTCGGAGTTCTTTTTTCTGGTCTCGCGGTCACGGGCTACTTTGGCGATCACGCCAAGCATGCGCACAACGTCGGAAATGGATTTCTGACGGCCTACGCTTGTCGCATGGGCACGATGTGGGGCTCGGCTGCGAAGTCTCAGCTTTCGGCGCAGGCTCCGCGCGCCGCCTTTCCGCCGCCGTCTGCCGCGACACGTGCGCCGGAATCCGTGACACGTGCGCCGGAATCCGTGGGCGCGTATCCCTGGGCTGCATGATGCATTTTCCCTTTCCTCTCATCTTTTGAGGTTTCATATCCAGACGTAAGAAAGAGATTCACAATCAGTGAAGGCGAAACGCGGAATAGGTGCCGCTCTAGCTTTCCGAAGTTCTGAGGTCGCGTAGATCATTGTGATCGCGCGTCTTCGGGAAGAAGGAAGCGCGGTTACCATGTACGAATTCGCAAATTTGGATCGGGTTGGCTACGGAGCGGCACCGGGCGGTTACGACCGCGTTGGTTACGGTCCGCAGCTCGTGGGTGTGCAGTCGGGTCCCGCCATCGTCGGCGCGGCTCCCGGTGGGGCTCCGATGATGGCAGCTCCTCCGCCAGGTCATCCCGCTCATCACGGGCGCGGTGGCATGGGTGGTCGTAACCCCTGGGCGCCTCCGGGCTTCCCGTGGGCCGGCATCGGCTATGGCCCCTACGGCTATGCGGCGTCGACGCCGTATCCGTACTCGGGTTACCCGCACGTGGTCAACACGCCCCCGACGCAGGTCCGCGAGTTCGTCATCGGCTTCGGCCCGACGGTCATCCTCGCGAACTCGACGGCGATTTTCCAGGCGCAGCCGCAGCTGATCTTCCGCGGCAGCCGCCTCATCGTTCCGTCGGCGCTCGCCAATAACTTCTCCATCAACGACATCCGTGTCGGTAAGGATTCGCAGGCTGTGTCTGCGAACCCGATTCCCGCGGCGGCGTTCTCGGAGTTGGCGGTCGGTGTCAACCTCGGTCTCGATACGGCTACGCCCGGCATCATCATCACGATCAGCGTCTCGAACACGACTGCCGCTCAGCAGACGTTCTCGGCGGCGCTCATCGGGACCTCGATGCAGTAAGAGTCCGGCTGGCGGATTAATCTCTTTCTTCGCCAGCACCTAGCCCCGCCAAGGCCCGGATAAATTGGTCCGAAGCGCCCGCCTCCTCTCCCTACAAGGGGATGAGGGGGCGGGCGCTTTCGGTTTATGACTCTTGATTTGGCGATTCGAGGTTGTGAGGACGAATGATGTACACGCCGAAATTCGAGCTGAGCGGGTTCTCGACATTGCCGACGCAGCGAAAGCAAATTGTGCTTCGCGGTTTTCTCGAGGCGCTTGTGGTCGCGAATTGGAATTACATCCTCGACATGAAGGAAAAGGGTCAATCGATTCCTTCTATTTACAACATCGCGCCGCAGTACGTGCTCAAGGTGAGACCGATGGGCCTCGATTCGTGGCAAGATATTCCAACGACCATCGAGCTTGGCAGTGGGGACTGCAAAGATTTTGCGTGCTGGAGAATCGCGGAGCTTCGAGATGCTGGGTATGATGACGTTTATCCGCACATCAAGGTCTCAACGCATCCCGATCCCAAGGGCATCGAACCTCCGATGACCGTGTACCATATTCAGGTTCGCATTCACGAGACCATTGAGGATCCGTCTGCGATCCTTGGCATGCCGACCAGCGTCACGTACGAGCAACTTCGAGCATAAGAAAGAAAATTCCATGGCATCCAGTTCCGGAATGACAGCTCTCCTCATCATTGGCGTAGGCGTCGGCGGCTACGCCCTTTATCGCTGGTGGGAGCGTGAGGGTGCCCCTTCGCACCCGGCTGCGCGTGGGTATTTCACAGGCTACGATTCTTATGTAGGGCGTGGGGGCCCGATGCGTGGCTTTGGTGGCATGCATGGTCATCATTCAGATTCCATGCACCAGCAGCAAATGCAGCAGGGTGGTGGCGAGGGCGGCGATGGTGGAACGAGCGGAATGGATGAAATGGGTATGCCGCAAAGTGGTGGGTATGCGCATCGTCCGCAATTTGGTCAACAGCATTCGTTTGGGCATCCTGGTTTTAGTGGACGCCGTCGCTAATCGCGAAAAAGGAATACTTCTACATGAAACCTATCACTCTCGCGATTCTGGCCGCCGCTGGATACTACGTTTACGAAAAGAACAAGAATCCTCAGTGGTATCCTTTTGCAAGTATCCTTGCGCATCCGCATGAGAAGATCATCGCACTCGAAAAAGTGAAGGTGACATCTGTTCCGACTCCACATGAAGGAGCGGCACTTGATCCGAATATGACGACGGAACTCGTCAAGCAGGTCAACGCGACACTATCACACGAGACTGATCCGCATAAAATTGCGGCTCATGCTGAGGCGCTCCACGATCTCGGTCATACGAGCAGCGCGAACGCTCTCGCTGCAAAAGCAAATGCTGTTGGGGAAGCTAAAGCTCTCGGCGCAGACGACGTTGATATTCATCGTGAGCAGATCGCTGCAGTGACGCCTGAAGTTGCGGGCTGGGGGCCAGTTGCCGTAGGTTATGGTCCTGCGATTGTCGGCAATCGCGGGTTTCTTCCAAGCGATAATGCGGAGCCTCACGGTCATGCTCGCCATCCGGTTCAAGGTCGTGGACGCGGGCCGGTAGGTCATGATCGCGAGTTCGGTCGAGGTCGCGAGATGGGCCGCGGGCGAGCCGCAGAGTACCGTCGCCCTCATCCTCAGCAGGGTTTTGCTCAGCAGGGTTTTGGGAATCAGGGATTTGATCCGGGTATGCAGGGCATGCAGGGCATGCAGGGTATGGAAGGCGGAGGTGATGATGCGTTTGCGGATTTGGCTGCCGAGCTTCATTTGACTCCTCAGCAGATCCGCGAGCTTCAGCGTCGTTTTCAGATGGAACGCCGTCAGCGTGAGATGCACATGCATGGAGAACCGAATGTGACGATGCATCCGCAGCATCGTCGTCGTCATCATCATCGCCCTGAAGCAATTCAACAACAGCAGCAGGTGCAGCAAGTGCAGCCCGATCAAGGAGTGCCGGATCAGGGAGTACTACCGGTCGGTGTGCCCATGGGCGGCGGTGGCGCTGCGGCTGCGACGGCTCTTCCGGCCGATCCGGACGCAGGCGCTACCGACAGCGGCGCGACTGCAACGCAGGGTTGGCATGTTCAGCCGTTTGGTTATGATCCGTACGACAATAGCGGTTTCGGCGGTTATGGCTCTGTCGGCCATGGCGGTCTTGAAGGAATGGGCGGCTATGGGAGCTGGGGTTCATTCGGCGGCTGGGGGCACGGCCTGTGAATCTTTCGCCTGCTCAAGCTGAGTGGCTTGTTACGTTCATGCGTAGCGTGCCTGGTGCTACGTACCCTTTCGGGTATCGCGAGGCAGCTCAGGCGGAGCATGTTTCCGTACCTCAAGAGCCGCAAGTGCATGTCGGGCATGAACCTCAGTTCGATTACGAATGCTATCCGGTCATACCTGGGTATCGCTAATGGTTGCTGAAAGAGAAAAAGAAAGAGAGACACTGATTCATGGATGAGAAATCCACCCCTTCTGGTGTTACGGAACGCGGCGTTTCCGAAGCGCTTGGTGTTCCACCGTCTGCAATACCTCGATTCGTTGATCCGCGTCCGACAGATCTCGAGGTCTTCTTTGCACTCCTACCGGGCGTGCTTGGCGGGCTCGCAGCGAAGTCGAATGACATCCGCTCGACGAATTCGACTGCATTCGTGATGGTGCGGGAAGCGCTTGGCCAGTGTGCGCTCATGGGAACGCTACGCGTGAGCTTTCAGTGTCTCGACGGGAGCTATCTCGTGAAGATGCCGGATAACCAGCCAGTTCCCGGCGTCCAGCAGCCGATTTCGCAGCAGCAGGCGCACGGCAACGGTGTGACGGTGGCGCAGCATCCCAATCAGCCAGGTCAGGGCCAGGCCGCGCAGCAGCCAGGCGTGGGCGGTCTTGTGTCGCAGTATCCGACGCAAGGTCAACCTGCTCAGCATGGCGGCGGATATGGTGGTCAGCAGCCGAATTTTGCAGGCGGGTCAAAGGGCGTCATGGTCGCGCAGTTTCCAAACGGTACGACGCCTCCGCAACTTTGAGGTGAGCGTCAACGATGTCTTCCTGGACCCCGGTAAAAAAGTTCTTTTGGCTCAGCGCCGCTGTGGGGACAGGACTGCTCGTTCTTCATTGCCGTAGGCGCTATGCCGAGCACAACAGCGCCCCGGTCACGCTGGACCCGGCTCTTGATGCGAAGACCAGGCGTGTAGCTCTCCTTGCCATCGCGCACGAGCATGATCCGGCTGTGCTCGATACGTTCGCCGGCTTCTTGAATAACGCTGGTTACGAAAGAACGGCGAGTGTCATTGGCGCGAGAGCGTCGCATCTTCGTTCGGGTAGTGTGTAGATGCTTCCGCTACTTTTTCTTGTTCCGGGGGCATATTTCCTTTGGAAGTATGCGCGGCGCCATCACGGTCATTATCGCGCTGGCCTTTTTCCTTCAAACGTGCGTCGACATCATAGGCGTTTGCTCATCGAAGGACGACGCCCGGTAGTCTCAACATCGGATTACTTACGTCATCTTCATGAAGCGACCATGGCGGCGCGCGTGCTCGACACAGCAAAGCCTTATGCGCTCGCGGGAGACATTCAGACCCTCATAGCACTCCCGGATGTCGGATCGGCTCTCGCGGTGCTTGCAGCACCGATTGACGTTCTTTTTGCGCAGAAGGATTTGAACGTTCTTGGCGCCTCTCCGTCGCTTGCCGAGGATGGGATTATGGGCTCTGAGACCCAGGCCGCCATTGCCAGCATTCAGACTAGATTTGGTCAGAATGCGACAGGCGTCCTGGATGATGGTACTGCTGTAGCGATACGGTATGCGGTTGGGTGCATCAATGCACAAGGCGTCTGAGTTTTGATTACACAAGGAGAGAACGAACATGGTTGTTGACTACAAGAAGGCTGCTCTCACGGGCGCCGCAGTTGGCCTTGTCGCCAGCTTTTTCATGGGCAGGAAGAGCCGCAGGCTCGACTTCGGTAAGCTCGCGACGTATGCCGGCCTGGGTGCTGGCGCGGTCGTGGCTGGGTCGGTCGTGCTTTCCGAAGTTGGCCGCCCTGTCGCCATGTTCACGCGTACGGGTCACGAAGGTTGGGGGCATCATCCGATCGGTCACGAGCACTTTCATCGCTGGTAACCGTCGAGTGCTGATATGAGCGCAAAGGATAAGTCAAGACGAGGATGAGAGCGGCTTTGACTGCTCTAGTCCTCGTTTGCTTATTTTAAGGACCGAAATATGAACTACGGCGGCTACCCTCTTTACTGGCTCTACGACGGTTCTCCTTCGATGCTTCAGCCCTTGGGGCTTGGACTCTATGAGGCTCAGCAAGCTCAAAATACATTCGACAATCTCGCCTATCCGATAGGCGATTCAGGATACGTAGGTGGAGAAGAGGCCTTTGCAGGCCTTGACCTTCCGACGCTTTCGAACTGGAGTCGGCAACTTGGTCAGCAGCTCGGGACCTGGGGCACGGAGGCTGCGCAGGCGCTGGGCGGCATTCCGCACTCATTTGGTCAGGGGGCTGCCTCGACGTGGGCTCCGCTCGGAGACGCGCCTCAGAAGGCCTCGGCTGCGGCAGATGCGACCAGGGCCGTAGCAAACGACGCTCGGGCCACGCTCGATAGATTGAACGCGGCTGCCGAGCACACGAGTCGCGGGGCGCAGTCGGTATCGGAAGCCGCAGAGGTGGCAAAGTATGCCATCATTGGTCTTTCGATTCTGGGCGGGGCGGCGCTGGTGTACTACATCGCGAAGTAGGTAGACGTGGTTATGTTTCAGGGATGCCCTCTCTAGACGTCGATCATTTCTGTACGGCGTGCGAGAAGAACGTCGGCAAGCGCTGGGTTCAGACGTGTCCGCTTTGTAGAGCATTCAAGACCGTCATTGCTGGTAATCCGATGACCAGCGGCGGCAATCGATGGATCGGTTCAGGCGCGAAGCCGCAGCTTCTCTCAGAAGTACCGATCGAAGACTACGAACGCATTTCGACAGGCACACGCGAATTCGATCGCGTGCTTGGCGGCGGAATCGTCACAGGCTCGACGGTGCTCATTTCGGGTGATCCCGGCATTGGCAAATCGACGCTGCTTCTTCAGGTCGCCATCGATCTTTCGGTTGCTTCGGTGACCGTTGAAGAAGATACCGAGGGAGGCCGAAAAGAGACCAAAGAAGCTGAGCCACTCGTCGTTCTCTATGTGTCGGCAGAAGAGACCAAGAGCCAAATTAAAGGTCGTGCGGTTCGTCTCTCGAAGGAGTCAAAGAGTCTTTATTTGCATAACGAATGCGACGTCCACGAAATTGCAAAGCAGATTGCTGAGATTGATCCGGATATTCTGGTCATTGACTCGATTCAGACGCTCACGATGCCTGGTACAGACGGCGCTGCTGGGACCGTGACGCAGGTTCGCGAGTGCGCGCTCTTCATTGTCGACATCTGTCGCAAGCGCGGGATTGCCTGCTTCATCGTTGCGCACATTAACAAAGAAGGCGTCGTTGCAGGCCCAAAGACATTAGAGCACTTGGTGGACGCGACGCTCGAATTCCACAAAGAAGGGCTCGGCGATCTTCGCTCGGTTCGCGCAAATAAGAACCGCTTCGGCGATACGAACGAAGTCGCGCTCTTTCGTATGGCGAAAGACGGCCTTCACTCGATTGAGAACCCAAGCGAGCTACTTCTTCAGCATCACAAAGACGGTAAAGCCGGCGTCTGCATTGGGCTCGTTGCTTCGGGACCGCGCCCGCTCGCGGTCGAGTTTCAGACACTTCTCGGGCCTGCTTTGAGTAACGGCGTCATTTCGGGAAATTACAAGCGCATCGTGACAGGTCTTAGCTCGCAACGTGCGACGCAGGTCATCGCTGTCCTTCAGCGAAGGATGGGCCTCGACTTGAACCGCGAGTGCTTCGTGAATGTGCCCGGAGGTCTTGAAGAGATCAAAGATCCGGCGCTCGATCTTTCGCTCGCGCTTGCTCTCACTTCGTTCGCGCTCGACGTAGCATTGCCGCAGTCGTTCATCGCGTTCGGTGAGGTTGGACTGGCGGGTGAAGTACGGCCGGTATCGTA